>Ga0126383_10003127_pt1 | contig 10893 bp, 11 predicted proteins | sample PanSoiMetPlot_35_FD_96882 | JGI IMG/M metagenome (GOLD analysis project Ga0126383, IMG submission 96882) | Tropical forest soil microbial communities from Panama - MetaG Plot_35 | ecosystem: Environmental > Terrestrial > Soil > Tropical forest > Bulk soil | place: Panama | collected 2016-02-17
GGCCGGTGTCGACGATCTTCTTCGGCTTCGTCGGCCTCGACGAGCGCATGACGACGCTGCAGCTCGCCGGCACCGCGCTCGTGCTGGGCGGCGTCGTGCTGGTGAGCCTAAAGCCGAAGGCCTGAGGCGAGCGGTCCGGTACACTGCTCGCCTGCTGCGGAGGGACCGACATGGATCTCGGGATCAAGGGCAAGAGCGCGATCGTCTGCGCGGCGAGCAAGGGCCTCGGGCGGGCGTGCGCGCGGTCGCTCGCGCGCGAGGGCGTGAACGTGACGATCTGCGCGCGCGGCGAGGACGCGCTGCGCGAGACCGCTGACGAGATCCGCACGACGTTCGGCGTGCGAGTCGACGCGGTCGTCGCGGACGTGGCCACGGCGGAGGGCCGGGCGAAGCTCCTCGCCGCGTGCCCGCAGCCCGACCTCCTGGTCAACAACGCGGGCGGACCACCGCCCGGCGACTTCCGCGAGTGGACGCGCGAGGAGTGGCTCAAGGCGCTCGACGCCAACATGCTCACGCCTATCGAGCTGATCAAGGCCACCGTCGACGCGATGATCGCGCGCCGGTTCGGGCGCATCGTCAACATCACCTCGGGCGCGGTGAAGGCGCCGATCGCCGAGCTCGGCCTCTCGAATGGCGCGCGAACCGGACTCACCGGGTTCGTGGCTGGCCTCGCCCGCCAGACCGTCGCGCACAACGTCACGATCAACAACCTGCTCCCGGGCCGGTTCTGGACCGACCGGCTGAAGGCGAATACGGTGTTCAACGCCCAGAAGCAGGGCAAGACGGTCGAGGAGGTCCGGCGAACGCTCGAAAAAGCAATCCCCGCCGGCCGGTTCGGCATGCCGGAGGAGTTCGGCGAGGCCTGCGCGTTCCTCTGCAGCGCGCAGGCAGCCTACCTCACCGGCCAGAACCTGCTGATCGACGGCGGCGTGTATCCGGGAACGTTCTGATCAGGCGGCGCCCGCCTGCCGCGGGTCGCCGAGCAGCGTTTTCACCCGCTCCCAGTCGTTCGGGAAGAGGTTCAGCTTCTCCGCTTTGGCGCCCGCGATCTCCTCGAACTCGACCGCGAGGAATTCTTCGCAGATCCGCTCGAGGCCGGTGGCGAGGACGCGCGAACCCGGGTCGAGGTTGCGGATCACCGCGAGCCCGGTAGGCTGCGCGCCGACGGTGTGGATCGCGAGGTCGGGCCGGTGCTTCTTGAGCGCGAGGAGCAGGCGCCAGATATCGCCGCTCCAGAAGACCGTTGCACGCTTGCGCGCTGCGGTGGGAGCGTCGAGCGGATAGCAATCGTGGACGAGGATCGTCGACTCCCGGCTGCAGAACCGCTCCAGGTTCACGAAGTCGCGCAGCGCGAACTCGAACTGGTGCATCCCGTCGATGAACCCGAGGTCGACCGGCAGGCCGTCGAGCAATGCGCGGAGATCGTGCTCCGCGAAGAACGCGTCGCTCGTCTGGCGGAAGACGCGCTGGTTGGGCCCGAGCGGCGCGGCGAGGTTCGGCTCGGGATCGACGCCGATCGTCTTCGTCCTCCCGGCCGCGAGTCGAATCGAATCGCCCCTCGAGACGCCGATCTCGACGTAGGTGCGCGGCGCGAGGTGGGCATGGATCCGCCGCAGGACGGCGAGATAGTCTTCGCCCGGCAGATCGATCGCGGCGAGGATCGTGTGCGCCTGCCAAGTGTCCGGATGCGCCGCGAGCGCGGCCAGGCAGTGCTGCTTCGCTTCCTCCGAGCGCCCCTGGTCGAGGCTGGCGCGCGCGGCGCTCGCCTGGAGCTCGGCGAGCTCGCGCGCATGCGCGGCGGACCGGATGGTGTCGATCGAGGCTGGCCGAGCGCCGGCCGAGCGCCGGGAAAGGCTTTTCAGAAGGGTGCCGAACATGTCGGAATCGGGTCGTCGGGACGGAAGCCGGGAGCATAATCGCTGGCGCTGAAGCGCCGCAAACCTGCGCGGCGCTCCACGTGACGTTGTGCGCGGGGCACCCCCGGTCGCTTCGGGCCGCTGGCCGCCGGCGGCGGAATGGCCGAAAATGCCCGCGCCACACACGCCGGACGGAGAAGGAGCACCGGTGGAGCCGACGCGCGCCGCGCTCGATCCAGCAGGCCCCGAGGCCCGCGCGATCGCGCAAGCGTTCCAGCTGACGCGCGTCCCCGCGGATTTCATCGACGATCCTTACCGCTACTACGCGCTCCTGCGGGCGCACGACCCGGTGCACGAGCTCGAGGGCGGCGGGGTCTTCCTCACCCGCTACGACGATGTCGCGGCCGTCTATCGCGATCCGCGCGCGAGCTCCGACAAGAAACGGGAGTTCGCGCCCAAGTTCGGCGCGAGCCCGCTCTACGAGCACCACACGACGAGCCTGGTGTTCAACGATCCGCCGCTCCACGCGCGCGTGCGACGGCTGGTCATGGGCGCCGTCAACCAGCGCGCGATCGCACGGATGGAGCCCGACGTGGTCGCGCTCGTCGACCGGCTGCTCGCGCGGCTCGGAGAGCGGCGCCGTGCCGACCTGATCGACGACTTCGCCGCCGAGATCCCGGTCGAAGTCATCGGCAACATCCTCGCCATCCCGCGCGGCGAACGCGAGCCGCTGCGCGGCTGGTCGCTCGCGATCCTCTCGGCCCTCGAGCCGGCGCCGGGCCCGGAGCTGCTCGAGCGCGGCAACCGCGCGGTGCGCGAGTTCCTCGACTATCTCCGAACCCTGGTCGCGCGGCGGCGCAATCAGCCCGGCGACTTCGAGAGCGACGTCCTTACCCGGCTAATCCAGGGCGAGTCGGACGGCGAGCGCCTGTCGGAGACGGAGCTCCTGCACAACTGCATCTTCCTGCTGAACGCCGGGCACGAAACGACGACGAACCTGATCGGCAACGGGATGAATGCGCTGCTCACGGATCGCGGCGAGCTGGAGCGCCTCGCGCGCGACCCCTCGCTGCTCGCGACGGCAGTCGAGGAGCTGCTCCGGTTCGAAAGCCCGCTGCAGCTCAACAATCGCATCACGACCGGGGAGATCGAGATCGGGGGGCGCAGCTTCCCGGCCGGCACATTCGTCACGCTCGGCGTGGGCGCCGCGAACCGCGACCCGGCGCAGTTTCCCGACCCCGATCGCCTCGACGTCGGGCGCAAGCCGAACCGGCACGTCGCTTTCGGCCACGGTGACCACGCATGCGCGGGAATGAACGTTGCGCGGCTGGAAGCGCGCATCGCGATCGGTCGGCTGCTTGCGCGCTTCCCGGACATCCGCCCGACGGGCGCGCCGGAGCGCGACCGGCGCGTGCGGTTTCGCGGTTTCCGGCACCTGCCGGTGGAGGTGACCCCGTGAGCTCGCCGGCGCCGCAACCCTTCCGGCTCGAGGTACCCGAGGAGACCCTCGTGGACCTGCGCGCCCGGCTTACGCGCGTCCGCTGGCCCGACGAGCCGCCGCTTGAGCCCTGGTCCACCGGCACGAGCGTCGCGTACCTGAAACGCCTGGTCGACTACTGGCGGGACGGTTTCGACTGGCGGGCCGAGGAGGCGAAGCTGAACGCACTCGCACAGTTTACGGCGCCGCTCGCAGGAATCGACGTGCACTTCATCCACGAACAGGGCAAAGGGCCGAACCCGATGCCGCTCCTGCTCTCGCACGGCTGGCCGGGTTCGGTGATCGAGTTTCGCAAGCTCATCCCGATGCTCTGCGACCCGGCGCGCTTCGGCGCCGATCCGCGCGACGCGTTCACGGTCGTCGCGCCCTCGCTGCCCGGCTACACGCTGTCCTTCAAGCCCGGGCAGAAGCGCTTCGGCGTCGAGGAGATCGCCGAAGCCTTCGCCTCGCTCATGACCGACGTGCTCGGTTACCGGCGCTTCGGCGCGCAGGGTGGCGACTGGGGCGCGTTCGTCAGCTCGCGGCTCGGCCTGCAGTTCGCCGAGCGGGTGATCGGCATCCATCTCAACCTGCTCGCCGTGCGGCGCGATCCCAAGATGGTGGAGCACCCCACGCCCGAGGAGGAAGCATTCCTGCGCGAGCTCGCCCGCTGGCTCAAGGAGGAGACCGGCTACCAATGGATCCAGGGCACGCGGCCCCAGACCCTCGCGTTCGGGCTGACCGATTCGCCGACCGGGCTCGCGGCGTGGATCGTCGAGAAATTCCACGCCTGGACCGACAACGACGGCGATCCGGAGAGCGCCGTCAGCCGGGACGACATCCTCGCGAACATCACCCTCTACTGGGTCACCGGCGCGATCGCCTCGTCGTTCTGGCCTTACCACGCGCGCATGCACCGTCCCTGGCCGATTCCCGAAGGGTCCACCGTCCCGGTGCCGACCGGCTACGCCGAGTTCCGCAAGGAGATCCTGCGCCCGCCGCGCTCGGTGGCCGAGCGCGTCTATACCGACATCCGGCGCTGGACGAAGATGGCGAAAGGCGGCCATTTCGCCGCGCTCGAGCAGCCCGAGGCGCTCGCACGCGAGATCCGCGAGTTCTTCCGGCCGCTGCGCTAGGCCTATACTGCGGACGCCGCAATCGACAGGAGCGCTCCGGCCATGCCCGACCATATCTACAAGCATCTCGAGCTCACCGGCTCGTCGACGAAGTCGAGCGACGACGCGATCCGCAACGCGCTCGCGAAGGCGGCGAAGACGATGCGCAACATGCACTGGTTCCAGGTCCTGGAGACGCGGGGCCACATCGACGACGGCGGGAAGGTGGCGCACTGGCAGGTCACGATCAAGGTCGGCTTCACGCTGGAGGATTGATGGCCGACCGCTTCGCAGCGTACGAGCGCCTCGCCCTCAAGCGGCACCCTGAGGGGATCCTCGAGATCGTGATGGGTGCGCCGGGGAAGCTGTCGACGGCCGACCACGTGCTACACCGCGAACTCGCCGAGGTGTGGCGCGACGTCGATGCCGACTCCGAGACACGGGTGGCGATCCTGCGCGGCGAAGGCAAGGGCTTCTCGGCCGGCGGCGACCTGAAGCTCGTCGAGGACATGACGAGCGATTTCGGCACCCGCGCGCGGGTGTGGCGCGAGGCGCGCGATCTCGTCTACAACGTCATCAACTGCTCGAAGCCGATCGTGTCCGCGATGCACGGGCCGGCCGTCGGGGCGGGCCTGGTCGCCGGCCTCCTCGCCGACATCTCGATCGCGGCCAAGAACGCGCGCATCATCGATGGACACACGCGCCTCGGCGTCGCGGCGGGCGATCACTCGGCGATCGTCTGGCCGCTCCTCTGCGGCATGGCGAAGGCGAAGTACTACCTGCTGCTGTGCGAGACCGTCTCCGGCGAGGAGGCCGAGCGCATCGGGCTCGTGTCGCTCGTCGTCGACGAGAAGGATCTCGTGCCGACCGCGTTCGAGGTCGCGAAGAAGCTCGCGAGCGGGGCACAGTCGGCGATCCGCTGGACCAAGTACGCGCTCAACAACTGGCTGCGGATGGCCGGGCCGACCTTCGACGCGTCGCTCGCGCTCGAGTTCATGGGGTTCACCGCGCCCGACGTCCGCGAGGGCATCGCGAGCCTGCGCGAGAAGCGGGCGCCGAGCTTCAAGCCCGACTGCCCGTTCTAGCTCGCCGCGATGACCGAAGTTGTCGCGTACGGCCCCGGCACGCCGCTTCCGCCCGGGATTCGCGCACGCTTCGTGAGCGGCGTCAATGGTCTCACCATGCACGTCCTGGAGGCCGGCTTCGCGCCGCGGGGTCGGCCGTGCGTGCTGCTCCTTCACGGCTTCCCGGAGCTCGCCTACAGCTGGCGGAAGGTGATGTTGCCGATCGCGTCGGCAGGGTTTCACGTGGTCGCGCCCGACCAGCGGGGTTACGGGCGGACCACAGGCTGGGACGGCGACTACGACGGCGACGTCGGCTCGTTCCGCATCCTCAACCTCGTGCGGGACGCAATCGGGCTCGTCTCGGCGCTCGGCTATCGCAGCGTAGCGGCCGTGATCGGGCACGACTTCGGCTCGCCGGTCGCGGCCGCTTGCGCGCTGCTGCGGCCGGACGTGTTCCGCTCGGTGGCGCTGATGAGCGCCCCGTTCGCGGGACCGCCGGCCCTGCCCTTCGACACGGCTGACGAGGCATCACCACACCCCGCGCTCGGCCTCGCGAGCCCCGCGCTGCACGAAGCACTCGCCGCGCTTGTGCCACCGCGGAAGCACTACCAGTGGTACTACTCGACGCGCGAGGCCGATCGCGACATGCGCGACTGCCCGCAAGGCGTCCACGCCTTCCTGCGTGCCTACTATCACTACAAGAGCGCTGACTGGGCGGGCAATAGACCTTTCCCGCTGAAGGCGTGGTCCGCCGACGAGCTGGCGAAGCTGCCGGCCTACTACGTGATGCCGCTCGCGAAGGGCATGGCGGAGACCGTGGCCCCGGAGATGCCCTCCGCCGCCGCGATCGCCGCCTGCCGCTGGCTACCCGACGAAGAGCTGAGGGTGTACAGCGCGGCGTTCGCCCGGACCGGTTTTCAGGGGGGCCTGCAGTGGTACCGATGCGCGACGAGCGCGAGGTACACCGCGGAGCTGCAGATCTTTTCCGGCCGGACGATCGACGTGCCGTCCTGCTTCGTCGCGGGGAAGAGCGACTGGGGGATCCACCAGAAGCCCGGCGAGTTCGAGCGCATGCAGGCGAGCGCCTGCTCGCAGATGCTCGGCTGCCACTTGGTGGACGGCGCCGGGCACTGGGTCCAGCAGGAGCAGCCAGCGAAGGTGAGCGAGCTCCTGCTGCGGTTCCTCGGGCACGCGGAGAGCCAAGCGCCTCGCCGCTAGCACGCGGCAGCCGGACTAGGTGTCCGCGGCGACCTCTGCGACGAGGCGGCGCAGCCAGGCACGCGCCGGCTCGGCTTCCGTGCGGGCATGCCAGCTCATCGTGAGCGTGAATCCGGCCGCACGAACGGGCGAGCGATGCACGACGAGCGCGTAGCGTTCAGCGAAGCGCTCCGCGACACGCTCGGGAAGCGTGGCGATCAGGTCCGTCGCTGCGACGATCTCCGGCACCAGCAGAAAGTGCGCGACGGCAACCGGTGCCCGGCGTTTGCGGCCCGGATCGGCGAGCGCCGGATCGGTCGTCGCCGATCGGATGACCACGTGCGACTCCGCGGCGTAATCCTTCGCGGTCAGTCGCTTCGCGACCCGCGGATGGCCCTTGCGCGCGATGCACGCGAAGCGCTCCGCGATCAGCCGCTCGCTCGCGAGCTTGCCACCGCGCGGCGACGGCCCGAGGACGACGTCAAGCGCGCCGGTCGCGAGGCCCTTCCGGGCGCGAGCGGGATCGAGCGCAGTGAGCACTAAGCTCGCACGCGGCGCCGTCTCGCCGAGCCGCGCGGCGAGCGGCGGACCGATCAGGAAGCTCGCGTAGTCCGAGGCAGCAACGTGAAACGTCTCCTCGCAGAACGCGGGATCGAAGACATCGCGCCCCGAGAGCACCTCGCCGATCCGCTGGAGAAGATCGCGGAACGGGGCGGCGAGGCGCTGCGCGCGGCGCGTGAGCTGGAGGCCGGCACCGGTGCGCACGAGGAGCTGGTCGCCGACGATCTCGCGCATGCGAGCGAGCGCGAAGCCCGCGAGCGGCTCGCTCGCCGCGACGAGGTTCGCGACGCGATGGAACTGCCCGGCGCGGAGCAACGCCTCGACAGTCTTGACGAGCCCAGCATCGAGTCCCTTCGACAGGGTCCGGACGAAGCCCCTGGAGAGCTCCGGGAGGCCGAGCTTCACCGGATGAACTGATCGACGTACCGCTCGCCAAGGCCGACCGCGGCGTAATGCATGCGGCACATCTCGATCTTCGAGAAGACGTCTTCGTACCCGATCTGCCGGCCTTCGCCGTCGAGATAGATCATGGCCCCCGCGATGTTGAAGAACGTGATCATCTCGGGGCAGTCTTCGGGCACGACGAGCGTATGGATCTCCCCCGGCGGCTCGAACACGAAGCTGCCCTCGGCGGCGACCCAGTCGTGCTCGAGGTAGCGCCACTTTCCCTTGATGACGTAGCCGACGACGACCATCGGGTGCCGGTGGCGATTCAGCACGCCGCTCTTGCGCACGCGCAGGAGATTGCACCACCCGCCGGTCACAGTGTTGAGGAGCAATGGCCGGAACCATACGTCCTTCGCCTGCGGCACCCAGACGCGTTCGTCGTCGGGGATCGCCGCGACCGCGATCTCGGGCCGGATGCCTGCCGAGGGCAGCACGAGGGGTCCACTCATGCCAGTCCTCCCTTCATGGGTCAATGCTTGTGGCGAGGATAGGCGAGTCGCCGCCGGACCGCTGGCAGCGCGAGTCTCCGTGCGGGTCGGACGGCGCGGGCGATTGTTACACAACCCCCCTGTTCCTTCACACGCTCCACCTCCAGAGGGAGGAAGTTCGCGCGGAGTAAAATTCGTACTTGCGCTTTTCCGGAGGTCTTGCATGAACGCCCCAAACGCCCCCGTCGCTGCGCTGAAGCTCAAGGATCCGAAGCTTCTGCGCAACCAGTGCTACATCGACGGCCAGTGGGTTGACGCCGACAGCGGCAAGACGCTCGCGGTCACGAACCCCGCGACCGGCGAGCTGCTCGGCACGGTGCCGAGCGTGGGCGCCGCCGAAACGCGGCGCGCCATCGAGGCCGCGAATGCCGCCTGGCCCGCGTGGCGCACGAAGACCGCAAAGGAGCGTTCGGCCATCCTTCGCAAGTGGGCGGAGCTGATGATGGCTAACCAGGAAGATCTCGCGGTGATCATGACCGCCGAGCAAGGGAAGCCGCTGACCGAGTCGCGCGGCGAGATCGCCTATGCGGCGTCGTTCATCGAGTGGTTCGCCGAGGAAGGGCGCCGCGTCTACGGCGACACGATCCCCGGTCATCTCCCCGACAAGCGGATCGTCGTCATCAAGCAGCCGGTGGGGGTGTGCGCGGCGATCACGCCCTGGAACTTCCCGGCGGCCATGATCACGCGGAAGGTCGGGCCCGCGCTAGCGGTGGGATGCACGATGATCTCGAAGCCGGCCTCCGCGACGCCGTTCTCGGCGCTCGCGCTCGCCGAGCTCGGCGAGCGCGCCGGTCTGCCGAAGGGCGTCTTTAGCGTCGTGACCGGTGCATCCGGCGCGATCGGCGGCGAGATGACCGGCAACCCGCTGGTGCGCAAGGTCACGTTCACCGGCTCGACGGAGGTCGGCAAGAAGCTGATCGCCCAAGCCGCCGCGACAGTGAAGAAGGTGTCGATGGAACTCGGGGGGAACGCACCTTTCATCGTGTTCGACGACGCGGATCTCGACGCCGCGGCCGACGGGGCGATCGCCTCGAAGTACCGCAACGCGGGGCAGACCTGCGTGTGCGCGAACCGGATCCTGGTGCAGGACCACGTCTACGACGCGTTCGCGGCCAAGCTGGCCGAGCGCGTTGGGAAGTTCAAGGTCGGGAACGGCATGGAGCAGGGGGTGATGATCGGCCCGCTAATCGACGAGGCCGCGGTCGAGAAGGTCGAGCACCACATCGCGGACGCGGTGGCGAAGGGCGCGAAGATCGCGATGGGCGGCAAGCGCCTTGGCGGGCTCTTCTTCGAGCCGACGATCCTCACCGGCGTCACGCCCGCGATGAAGGTCACCAAGGAAGAGACCTTCGGCCCGGTCGCCCCGCTCTTCCGGTTCAAGACCGAGGAGGAGGCGATCCGGCTGGCGAACGACACCGAGTTCGGCCTCGCGTCGTACTTCTACGCCCGCGACCTCAGCCGCGTCACGCGGGTCTCGGAGGCGCTGGAGTACGGGATCGTCGGGATCAACACGGGCCTGATCTCGACCGCGGAGGCTCCGTTCGGCGGCATGAAGGAATCCGGCCTCGGCCGGGAGGGATCGAAGTACGGCATCGACGAATACCTCGAGATCAAGTACCTCTGCATGACGGTCTAGGCCCGGGAACTTCAGCCGCTCGGCCGAGTCAACAGAGCCGCGCATCGGCGTTTAGGACGATACCGCGCGGAAAGCCCGCGCATTAGCATTCGGACGTTGAAGGAACTGACTCAAGACATGGGTAGTGCGATGCAAACGCTAAGGCAGAAGACCGCGCTGCGGCTCGCGAATCGCGAGCGCACGGCCCTGCTGCCGGCGTCCGTGCCGCAGGCCAAGCGACGCGATCCGATCGGGACGCTTCGGATGGCTCGCGCCTTCGTCGCACATGCGCTCGAGCCGGTCCGTTCGGCGATCCGGGAAAGGCTGGGGATGTAGCGCGCCTACACCTCGCCACGAAGCCCGGATACGCCGCAAGGCCTCCGGGCTTTTTGTTTGCGTTTTGGGTTTGGCTTCGTGCCCCGGTTCGCGAACACCTGGGAAGTTTTGGGCTCAGGCAAGAAGCCCCTGACCCACGGGGAGCACCGTTAAGTTGGGGCGTAGTTCAGCCAGAAGAACGCTCGCCCCTGAAGCGAGAGGTCCCTGGTGCAAATCCAGGCGCCCCTGCTTTCGCCCGAGCCTCGTGCCAGGCCGCGACGCGCGGCGATCGATACCCACGCGGCTTGGCGCGGATGTCCGCGGACAACCCCATCAGCGCCGGACTGAAAACTCGCGCGTCCATCACTTTGAGTTCGCGCGACACCTCCGGCCGAAATCCCATGTGCGCAATGACGTCGCGCTCGGCGTCGAGGCCGGGCGCGATCTCGGTCAATTCCAGTCCCTTCGACGTTACGCGGAAGACCGCGCGCTCCGTCACGAACAGCGTCACCTGTCCACGCTCCCGCCCCATGCTCGCGCTGTAGCAGACCTGCTCGAGCTTCGGCACGAACTTGCGGTGGCGTCCTTCCTTGCGGATGACCGTCCTCCCATCGACCCATTCGATGTCGAGATCGCCGGCGGTCAGCGTGCCGCCGAAAACGACACACTTCGCGTTCTGGCTGATGTTGATGAAGCCGCCGACGCCGATGATCCTGTCGCCGAAGCGGCTCACGTTGACGTTGCCTTCGGGGTCGACC
>Ga0126383_10003129_pt1 | contig 10892 bp, 10 predicted proteins | sample PanSoiMetPlot_35_FD_96882 | JGI IMG/M metagenome (GOLD analysis project Ga0126383, IMG submission 96882) | Tropical forest soil microbial communities from Panama - MetaG Plot_35 | ecosystem: Environmental > Terrestrial > Soil > Tropical forest > Bulk soil | place: Panama | collected 2016-02-17
CCACCATCGACCGCTGCAATCGACCGCAGTCCGGGCAGTAGATGGCCTCCGGGTCCAGCTCGGCCCCACACTTGAAGCAGTAGGGCTTCATCTGGCTCATAGGAGGAGAGCCTACGCGAAAGTACCGTATGTTCCGAAGAGTCGCACCTCGTGGGTCGCCGCTTCGAGCTCACGGAGCCCGTTTTCGGCGACTGACGGCTCCCCGGTGAGGAAGTCGAGGAAGAATCGGTACTCGAACGGCTTGTCAGGAATGGGCCGCGCCTCCAGGCGAGTCAGGTTGATCCCGCGTGTCGAGAAGCACTGCAGGGCCGCTACCAGACTGCCCGGCACGTGCGCCGCGACGAAGCAAAGAGAGCATTTGCTGCCAGGTCCTGTCTCGCCCGGCCTTGCAGGCTCGCCCCGCTCTACGACCAGAAAGCGCGTCTGATTGCTGTCGTCGTCCTGGATGCCCTCGGCCAGTATCTCCAGCCCGTAGCGACGCGACGCCCTGGCGCTCGCCACCGCGGCCAGACCGGGCTCAGGGTGCTCTGCGAGCTGACGTGCCGCCCCGGCCGTGTCATGGTAGGGGATCGGCTCGATCTCTCGGGCTTCGAGGTAGCGCCGGACCTGCGCCAGCGCCTGAGGATGAGACAACGCCCGTTCCACGTGCTTGCCCGCGAACCCCAGCAGACAGTGCCGGATGGGGTGAACGTACTCGTGAACGATGCGGACGCCGCGACGTTCCCAGAGCAGGTCGTTCGACTCCTGCACGATGCCACCCAGCGTGTTCTCCACTGGAATGACTGCGAGCGCAACGTCCCCGCCGAGGAGCGCATCGAGCGCCGTCGTGAACGTGCGATGCCCGACCGGCTCCGCGTCGGGAAAGAGGGTTAGCAGGGCCTCCTCGGAATAGGCGCCCGGCTCGCCCTGGTAGGCCACTCGGACGGCGGTCCGGGTGGGATGTTCAACCTGGAGCATGGTCCTGGGCACTAGTCGTCCTCGGTCCGGGGCTGCAGCCACGACATCATGCCGCGCAGGTTGGCGCCCACCGTCTCCAGCTCGTGGTCGGCGTGCTCCTGCCGCATGCGCAGGAATGCGGTCCGTCCCCTGGTGTTCTCGTCTATCCAGCGTTCTGCAAAGCTCCCGTCCTGAATCTCACTGAGGATCTGTTTCATCGACTGCTTCACACGCCCGTCGATCACGCGCGGCCCAGAGACGTAGTCGCCATACTCGGCGGTGTCCGAGACCGAGTAGCGCATGAAGCCCAGGCCGCCGCGATACATCAGGTCCACGATCAGCTTCATCTCGTGCAGGCACTCGAAATACGCCAGCTCGGGCGGGTAGCCGGCCTCCACCAGCGTCTCGAACCCGGCGGTGATAAGGGCGCTGATGCCGCCGCACAGGACCGTCTGCTCACCGAACAGGTCCGTCTCAGTCTCGTCCTTGAAGGTGGTCTCCAGGACGCCCGCTTTGCCCGCACCCAGCGCGCGCGCGTACGCCAGAGTCCGCTCCTGGGCGCTCCCGGTCGCATCCTGGTGCACCGCCAGAAGCGCCGGCGTGCCGCTGCCTTCGAGGTAGGTGCTTCGTACGAGGTGGCCAGGAGCCTTGGGCGCGATCATCGTCACGTCGACGTCGGCCTGGGGCTGGATCTGACCGAAGTGGATGGAGAAGCCGTGGGCGAACGTCAGCATCATGCCGGGGCGCAGGTGTGGCTCGATCGACTGACGGTAGAGGCGAGCCTGGCCGACGTCGGGCGTCAGCACGACGACGACGTCGGCCTGCTTGACCGCCTCCGCCACGTCCTCGACGCGCAGCCCGTGGCGCTCGGCTTTAGGACGTGACTTGCTGCCCGGGTAGAGCCCCACACGCACGTCGACCCCGCTGTCTTTCAGGTTTTGGGCATGCGCGTGACCCTGCGAGCCATAGCCGAGGATGGCGACCTTCTCCCCCAGGCGGTCTGGGCAGTCGCCGTCGTAGTACATCTTCACGGTCATGTCGCGCATGCCTCCAACAAAAAAGCCGGAGCCCCCGCCCGAGGGCGAGGGCTCACGTCGCGAAGAGGGTGCTTTTCAAGGCCGATCTTATGGCTGCCGTACCTGGCTTGGTAGTAACCGACCGACAAGGACTGTCTCGTACTTCTGTGGTCGGAATACAGAGCGAGGAGCAAACCGGGTGCGCAGCACTGATCGCGGCCTCCGATCCGCGCCTTCTCAGCGGATTGTGGGCCGGGGGCGCCTGATCAACAGTACGAACCCGGCGACGATGATCACGAGCGGCAGGACGACGCTGAGGACGAAGATCCACAAGGGGCCAGTCGGACGGCCGCTGACGTGCAGCACACGCTCGAAGAAGACGAGCCCGGCCAGGAAGAAGACGAGCCCGACCCCCATGGTATGCGCGCCGGTAGCACGCAGGCCCGCCGACCCGTAGACGACCCCCTGCAGCCACATGCCAAGGCCCATCCCGCCCGGGGCGACCAGCGCCCAGGCGTACGTCCATGTCCCGAAGATGTTCCAGAGGTTCTGGATCATGAGCACGGTGCCCGCGACGCTGACGATGGCACCGGGGATGCACAGCGAATCGACCTCTCTCACCGACATCCCGATCACCGTGAGCACCAGGCCGGGAAACGCGACGAGCACGGGCCAGCCGTAGTGGAGGAGCTGGCCCACGCTGATGTGGATGAGCTCGAGCAGAAAGTAGAGGATCCCGAGGGCGATCAGAATCGCACCCATCACGATCACCGGGCCGCTGGGCGTTCGCTCCATATCAGGTGCGGCAGTGAGAGGGGCCGGCGCGCCGGCCGCAGCCCCTCGCCGTCTTCATCCTCGCTGCACTCTAGCCGATTGGGTTCCGATTGCCGTCGGATCGTCGGCGCCCATTCAGCCCATCCCACGAGCCTCGGCACCCGGCACCCCGTGCTCTCAGTGGCTCAGCCGCTTCGCTTGAGCAGACCGAACCGCTTTGCGCGACGCTCTGCCCAACCGAAGACGGCCAGGCCCAGCGGAACCAGCACAAAGCCCATCAGCACCAGCGGCGCCAACTCTGGCCAGACCGACCCCACCCCACGCCCGCCGATCAGAGCGGCCCGCATCCCCTCCAGGGTGTACGTCAGCGGGTTGACGCTTGCCAGCGCTTGCAGAGGGCCCGGCAGTACGGAGACCGGGTAGTAGACCCCTGAGGCCAGGAGCAGCACGCCCTGGACGGCCACCGTCATCTGCTCGCCGCGCTCAGGCGACAGCAGCGGCAGCACCGAGGTCAGAATGCCCAGGCCCATCAAGGGGAAGGTCGAGACGGCCAGGACGATCACAGCCGTCACCACGTTGGCGTGGGTAAGGTCGAGATGAAACAGCAGCATGGCGATCAGCAGCACGACGACGGTGCGGACCAGCCCGTACAGGAGGGCGAACGCGCAGATGCCGAACAGATGGGTCAGGCGCCTCACCGGCGCCATGAACGTGTACTCGATCGTCCCCTCCCAGCGTTCCCACATCACCGAGAACGAGATCTCGATGAACACGACCGAGAGATAGGCCCAGAGCAGGGCACCCACCAGCAGATAGAGCTGGGCTTGACGCAAGTCGAATGTGCTCGCGCTGACGGACTGCAGGCCCGCGGCCAGGTAGCCGATGCTGAGAACGCTGACCAGGCTGTAGATCAGCCACACGGCCTCCCACAGCCAGTAGCGCTTGATCAGGTTCTTCTGGCGCTCGACGAAGCCGGCGAACGCCTGGGCTTCGCCGCGCAGCGCGGGCATCAACATACCGATCCCTCCACCACCTGTTCCGCTTCGACGTCGGCTTCCTCCATCCCACGCCCCGACAGCCCGAAGAACAGGTCCTCGAGGCGCCCCAGCTGGCTGGGCCGGCCATCCGCCAGCACGCGGCCGTAGTCCATCAGGAGCACGCGGTCACATAGCGACTCTGCTTCGTCCATGTCGTGCGTGCAGAGCAGCGTGGTCACTGAGTCCTCCCGCAGATCGGCCACCATCCGCTGGACCTCACGCTTGCTCCGAGGGTCGAGCCCTGTCGTGGGCTCGTCCATGAGCAAGAGCGAGGGAGTGGTCAGCACGCTGCGTGCGATCGCCACCTTCTGCTGCTGTCCACGCGAGAGGTGCCGCAGCGGTCTGTCGAGCACGTCGCGAGGCAGCCCGAACCGAGCGAGCACGCCCTCGACGCGGAGCCGAAGGCTCCGGTCTGCGACGCCGTAGATCCTCGATGCGTAGAGCAGGTTCTCCCACGCGCTGAGCTCCTTGAAAAACGCCGCCTCGACTGATACGCGATTGATGTGGCGCTTGACGCGAAACGAATCGGTGACCACGTCATGACCGAAGACGCGAGCCCATCCGGCGTCCGGGAGCACCAGGGTGGCCAGGACGCGGACGAGCGTCGACTTGCCACTGCCGTTGGGCCCGATCACGCCGGTGGTGCTGCCCCGCTCCAGGGTCAGATCGAGCGGGTGTAGAGCGACTACTTCGGAGCCCGCCTGCCGCCAGGGCCACGCCCTCCGTCCTCCGCCAGGGCGGCGGAATCGTTTTGTCAAGCCGCACGTCTCAACGGCTGGCTGACTCACCTGGCTCATGACCGTTCTCCTCTTCAGCGCGCAAAAAGAAAGGACCGTGCGGGAGAGACCGCACGGTCCGGGAACTCTTGTTTGGTGGGAGCTAGATGAAGCTAATCAATGTGCGGTCTCCAGACAGGCAGACTTCACCCTCTCGGCAGGGCGAAGTGAACCGCACGTGTTCATCACTGAGGCAAGGCTACCGGTCCAAACTGCGGCCGGTCAAGTGACCCGCGCTGGTGCTACGTTGCCATGCGATGGCACAGGTGACGACTCGGACGCGCCACCGCCGGGCGTGGGTCAGGATCTTCTTCGGCGGCCTGGTCCTCTGGCTGGCCAGCGTGCTGGTCACGTTCGTGACCGAAAACTCCAACCTGGTCCCTACGGTCATCCTGGTGGGCAGCTTCCTGGTCCCAGTCACCTTCGTTGCGTACGCATTCGAGCACCGCGCCTCCGACACGCTGACCGAGCACACCATCTTCGTCGGCTTCGTCTACGGTGGCATTCTGGGAGTGCTGGGCGCCTCACTCCTGGAGGCGGCGCTGCTTGGCAAAGAGCCCCTGCAGGCCTACGTCGCCGTCGGCCTGATCGAGGAAGGCTGCAAGCTGGCGGCGCTCTGGTTCATCGCGCGCCGTCTGACCGCCTACTTCACGCGCGACGGCGTCGTGCTGGGAGCCGCGGTCGGCTTCGGCTTCGCCGCCTTCGAGAGCGCCGGCTACGCCTTCAATGCGCTGTTCACGATCAAGGGCCTGTCGCTGACCAATCTCGTCGCGACGGAACTGCTGCGCGGCATCCTGACCCCGATCGGCCACGGGCTCTGGACGGGCATCCTGGGCGGAGTGCTCTTCCACACCGCTCGCCGCGGCCGGCTCCATCTCAGCCTTGGCCTGGTCCTCTGGTACGTGCTGGTATCGCTGCTGCACGCGTTCTGGGATGCGTCCGGCGGCATCGCGGCCCTGCTGGTGCTGCTCCTGACCGCCAACAGCATGCAGCAGGACCTGGTCGCGGTTGGCCGGGTGCCCGGACCCACCCCCGAGCAGGTCACCCTGTTCACGCTTCTCAACTGGTCGCTCCTCGCCCTCAATGCGATCATCGGGATCAGCCTGCTGATCGGTCGCTGGCGGACGCGCGACCCCGTGCCGGCGGCGACCTGACCATGCTCGTTGCCTATCCGGTATGGTTCCTGCGCCTGGTGGGATGGTGGCTCCGCTCGGCCTGGCGCAGGCTGCGGCGGCCACCCACATACGTCTCCTTCCTGATCGAAGCGCCCCCGCCCGAGCCGGCCACGCTCCCGCCCCCCTTCTGGCAGCGCTTCCTCGGGCGGCCACCGCTGAGCGTCCAGGCCCTCGCCGCGCAGCTTCGCCGCGTCACCGCAGAGCCGCGTGTCAAGGGCGTGGTCCTTCACCTGCGCCCGCTGGCGCTCACGCAGGGTCAGGTCGGCGCGCTCCGCGACCTGATCGACGAGGTTCGCGCCAGCGAGGTCCGGGTGATCTGCTGGGCTCCGAGCTACACCGCCGCCACCTACCAGGTTGCCTGTGCGGCTCACGAGGTGCTTATGCAGCCAGGCGGGATGATCGCACCGCTCGGCATTGCCCGCGAATACCTGTTTCTGGCCGAGGCCCTGGAGAGCGTCGGCTTGAAGGCCGACCTGCTGCAGGTCTCGCCTTACAAGTCGGCGGGCGACATTCTGACCCGACGCGAGTTCTCGCCGGAAGCACGAGAGATGGCCGAGTGGCTTGCAGACAGCACTTTCGCCGACACTGTTGCAGCCGTGGCGGCGGGACGCGGCCAGGACGAACCTGCCGCAAGGGCCCTCGTCGAGGCCTCGCCCTTCACCGACGAGCAGGCGCTGGCGGCCGGCGCCGTCGATGCCGTGCTGGCCGAAGAGGCCCTGCCGGCCCGACTCGGCGGGGAGGTCGCTTCCTGGGGCGCGGCGCGCCGCCGGCTGCCGTCTCAACGGCCGGCCAGGCCGGGCCGGATGGTCGGGATGTTGAGAATCGAGGGGCTCATCGTGGATGGACGCAGCCGGCGCGCTCCGCTCCGTCCGCCGATGGGTCTGCCGCTCCTCCTCCAGGACCAGTGCGGCGACCTGACCGTGGTCGAGCAGGCACGGGCGCTGGCCACGGACCGGCGCGTAGGTGCCGTCGTCGTGTGGGTGGACTCGAGCGGTGGTTCGGCCAGTGCCTCGGAGGCGATTGCGGCGGCGCTGTCAGGGCTGGCTCGCCGTAAACCGGTGGTGGCCGTGATGGGTGCGGTAGCCGGCTCGGGCGGCTACTACGTGACAACCCCCGCCCAGAAGGTCCTCGCCCACCCGGGCACAATCACGGGCTCCATCGGCGTGGTTGCGGGCAAGCTGGTGACGGCCGGCCTGATGGAGCGCTTGCTCCTCCACCGCGAGCACGTCACCCGCGGGCAGCACTCAGCCATGTGGAGCTCGGACCAGGCGTTCAGCGACGTCGAGCGCGGCAAGCTGGGCGAGCTTGTCGACCGCTCCTACCGCCTTTTCCTCGAACGCGTGGCCGCCGCCCGCGGCCGGTCCGTGGCTGAGGTCCAGCCCGTAGCAGGGGGCCGCGTCTGGACCGGCCGCCAGGCGCTGGAGCACGGGCTGGTTGACGAGTTGGGAGGTCTGGACCGCGGGATCGCCGCGGCACGCCGGCTCGGCGGCCTGCCGGCCAGCGCCCCGGTCCATGAACGGCGCCGTGGCCGCCGGGAGCTTGAACCTGTTCGAACCACCGCCGCAGCGGTGCTGGAACACGGGCTGCGGGCTCTGGCTGCGCTCAACCAGGCCGGCGTCTGGTGGCTGTGCCCGATCCTCAGCCGGGGCGGAAGCTGAGCGCAGAGTAGATCGCACCCAGGTAGCGGCTAGGCCGGCGACCAAGGAGCCGGGTGTCGATGAAGCCACTGGCGGCGGAGGCCTGCTGCCAGCTCGCGAACGATAGCGGGTGCGGTACCCAGAGGTTGCCGCGATCCGCGTCGTACTCGACCAGCACCAGACGCCCGCCGGGCTTCAGGTAGCCGTAAACGAGCTGGAGCACGGGCTCCTTCCCGCGAACGAAGTGGAGGGAGTTCGCCATCACGATTCCCTCGAGCCCACCTAGATCCAGCGCTCTGGTGAAGTCCCCGCGGATGTAGTCGACGATGGCCGTGGGGAAGCGGGTCTCCATCGACTCCCGCTGCCGGCGCAGGGCGCCGCCGTCGCGGTCGACGGAGACGATGCGAGCATCCTGGCCGAGAAGGTCGGCCAGCGCCAGGGTGAACGCGCCCGAACCAGAACCCAGCTCGGCCCAAACACCGGGAACGACCGCGTCCCGGATCAGGTCCACGTGGTCGGCATGCTCCATCGGCTACGCCGCTGCCAGGCGGGGCTAAGGCCGCGGGCCGCGCGGGCCGGGTCCCAGATCTGACCCCGCCACGCGATACGCGTCGACCACCCACTCGGCCAGCAGCCGTCGCGTGTCGGCCGGGTCGATGATCTTCTCCACCCCGAAGGACTCTGCAGTTCGGAACGGCGAGCGCAGCGCGTTGAGACGGGCGGTGATCTCGGCCTCGAGCGACGCTGGGTCCTCCGCCGCCTCCAGGTCCCGCCGGTAGGCCGCCTGGACACCGCCTTCGAGCGGCAGCGAGCCCCAGTCCCCGCTGGGCCACGCGAAGCGAAGGTTGAGCGCCTGAGCGTTGCCGTGGCCCGCGCCCGCGACTCCGAAGACCTTACGGACCAGGATGGAGACCCAGGGCACTCGCGCCTGGTAGACAGCAGCGAGCGCACGGGCGCCCCGGCGGATGGTGCCGGCACGCTCGGCCTCGACACCGATGACGAACCCAGGCTGGTCGACGAAGTTGACCACGGGGAGGTGGAAAGTGTCCGCGAAGTCGACAAATCGGGCCAGTTTGTCCGAGGCCGCCGCGGTCAGCCCGCCGCCATAGAGCCGCGGATCGGAGGCCACGATCGCTGTGGGGTAGCCGTCCAGACGCGAAAGGGCCGTGATGACAGAGCCGCCATAGCCGCGGCTCAGCTCGAACAGAGAGTCCCGGTCAACGACCAGTCCCACCAGCCTGCGCATGTCGTAGACCTGGCGGCGGCTGCGGGGGACGATGCTGCGGAGCGCAGGTTCGGCCCTTCGCGGGTCGTCGCCGCACGGCTGCCGGGCCGGCTGCTCCCACACGCTCTGGGGCAGGTAAGAGAGGAAGCGTGTCACCTGAGTCAGCGCGACGTCCTCACTCTCGGCGACGTTGTCGACCGCGCCCGACTCCCGTGCGTGGATCTCCCAGCCGCCCAGGTCCTCTTTGGTCACCTCGCGGCCCATGCCGTAGCGCACCACGGGCGGCCCGGCCACGAAGAGCTGCGAGCTGTCCCGCACCATCACCGAGAAGTGGGCGCTGACCACTCTTGCAGCCCCGAGTCCTGCCACCGGCCCCAGGCAGGCGGCGACGACGGGGACCTTGCCGAGGTTGTCGACCACGATGTCCCAGCCCGGATTGGCCGGGACGTACGTCCGCCCCGTCTTCTCGTACGACTTGACGCTGCCGCCGCCCCCGGTGCCGTCGACCAGCCGTACGATGGGCAGGCGAAGCTCGTTGGCCAGCCGCTCCGCGTAGACCTGCTTCTGGTGGATGGCTGCATCGGCCGCGCCACCGCGCACGGTGAAGTCGTCGCCGCAAACCACGACCCGCCGGCCGGCGATCCGGCCCGTTCCTACGACGCAGTTGGCGGGCACGAAGCTTGCCAGCCGACCGTCTTCGTACGCCGCGAAACCGGCCAGCGCGCCGTACTCTTCGAAGCTGCCGGGGTCCAGCAGGCGGTCGATCCGCTCGCGGACTGTCAACCGCCCAGCCGCATGCTGGCGGGCGACGCGGTCTGGACCGCCCATCTGGCGCGCAAGCTGTTCGCGGTGGCGCAGCTCATCCAGCTCCGGCTGCCAGGTCACAGAGTGGATTATCGGGGACGCTCTCGAACATGGCTGGGCGGTTGTGTCGCGCAAGCGACCTCCGGGACTGTATCGTGCGTTCGTACCCTGGAGTCGCCAGACGGCATCGCAGATGGGAGTGGAGCATGGAGATCCTTCGGAACCTGGCCCGGCGCAAGCTGCGCAGCACCTTGACGATCCTCGGGATCGTAATCGGCATCTTCGCGCTGACCACAATGGGCGCGCTGGCCGAGCACTTCAACGCCCTCATCGACGGCGGGGTCAAGTACTTCGGCTCGAGCATCCAGGTGGGACCGCCCGACGGTCAGGCCGCGATCCTGCCTCTCTCGAAGCTGGACGAGCTGACACAGGTTGATGGGGTCGACGCGGTCTTTCCCTCGTACGGGTTCCTCGCCAACCCGGGAGCGGTGAACGTCGTGAACTTCAACATTCCCGACGAAATCGTCGGCAGCGATCCAGATGAGTCGAAGTACGACGTGCTGAAAATCCACACGGCGAAGGGCCGAGGCTTGACCAGCGATTCGCGGGCTGAGGTGGTGCTCGGCTCGAGCATGGCTGTCGAGTTCAAGAAGAATGTAGGCGACTCGATCGACCTGCCGATAAAGCCGAAGGACGCCAAGCCGGACTTTGTCAACCACACCTTCACCGTTGTCGGCATCCTTGCTCCCACCCGAACCGCTCCCGACAACTTCGCGTACGTCAGCATCGCCGACGCCCAGATGCTGTTCAGGGACAGCCTTCCGGTGGCCATCCGGAACACCGTTGAGGCCAGCCAGGTGGCGTCCGCGTTCACGGTCTACGGCAAGCCCGGCACCTCGCTGTCCGAGCTGGACGCCATCGCCGCCCGGATCAACGAGCAGGTGTCCGGTGTCAAGGCCACCAAGCCCAGTGTCATTGTTACAAGCTTCAAGTCCGGCGGTGCTACGTTCACCGCGATCACCACTGCCGCGGCCATCCTGGCGCTGGTCATCGGGGGCCTCTCGGTGGTGAACACGATGATCATGGCGGTCACGGAGCGCTTCCGTGAGATCGGCCTCAAAAAGGCGGTCGGCGCGCATACCGGCCACGTGCTGCGCGAGTACCTGGCCGAGTCGACGTTGATCGGGTTGCTTGGAGGAGGCATCGGCTACTTGCTGGGAGTGGCGCTGACCAACCTTCTCAACTTCGCCGGCAGGGCCTCCAATTTCGAGCTCTTCCTGGTCACACCCACCCTGACGGCGATCGCGCTCGGCTTTGCTGTAGCCCTGGGTGCGCTCTCCGGCGTGATCCCGGCCTTCAGAGCGGCGCGCCTGGACCCTGTGCTGGCACTGCGCACGACGAATTAGGAGCGGACCTACATGGCACACATCGAACTGGTCGAGCTGGCGAAGCACTATCGCCAGGGCCGCAACGTGGTGCGGGCGCTGGACGGGGTCACGCTGCAGATAGGGA
>Ga0126383_10003130_pt1 | contig 10892 bp, 12 predicted proteins | sample PanSoiMetPlot_35_FD_96882 | JGI IMG/M metagenome (GOLD analysis project Ga0126383, IMG submission 96882) | Tropical forest soil microbial communities from Panama - MetaG Plot_35 | ecosystem: Environmental > Terrestrial > Soil > Tropical forest > Bulk soil | place: Panama | collected 2016-02-17
GACCTTGCAGGCGCTCGAGCTTTCAGGTTCGTCGAGCGTGCGTTGGATGCAGAATATTCCAGCCAGCCCGATCTTCCCAAAGCAGCGGAATATATGACGACCTCGCTGGCTATCAACCCCGCTCCCTATTGGCGGTGGATTGAGTTGGGTAATATTGAACTCCAACGAGGTCTGCGCTCGGAGGCCGTTCGTGCGTACGAAAATGCTAAAGCGTACGTCCCAGCGGGAGACGAAATGATTGGCCCGATCGCGGAACAGATACGGCGGGGCCAGCAGGAAGACCTCAAATCTGTACCGATTCTGCGCAACCCCAAACTCGAATAACCAAATACGCTCGGTTGAGTCGTCGGCAATTCAGCCCGCGAGGCTTTCAATTATAGGATAGCGGAGCTGTTTGGATTGTGTGTTCATATCTAAGGACATGCCGTTACGCGCTGAGGCTTTCTCAATCCTCAGCCAGTGCTCTAGCGGAGATGGGATCGTGTACAGATGACGGGCAAGCCAGAAGTTGGCGCAAAGACGACTTATCGGCCGTTATACGGCCTGAAGGTGTTCTGGACCACAACCGCCACTGACATCAATGACTTGCCGGCAACCAGCCCGCACGGAAGTGACTCTTGCCCGATGCAGAAAATCTAGAATTTGCAATTGATCCGAACGCGAAACATGGCACAGTAACGACACACCGTGATATACGTTTCAACTTCCCGTGAGGGACGAGATCATTGCTGCAACATCCCGTGAGTAGAACGGAAGAAAGGAAGAAAGGCCCCGATCTGCTTGGAATTCCGACTCGCCGTGTGCCTAGTCGGATCCGTTTATGAAGTACACTCTCGCTCTTCTCGCCGATTCACTAAGGATCGAGGATTTTGGACAGGTAGAGATCGGAGCCGGTGGGAAACTAGGTATCTCGCATTCACTGCTGCGGGAGTCCGACTGCCCGGATCAAACTCTGAAAGCGCGGATCGGAGCGTAAAGGTCGCAATTCGCGGTCTTGAAGCAGCCATAACGCTTCGTAATCGTGGTTTCGATACGATTGCTCCAGTTGTGCCAGTGCGGCTTCCCGATCGCCTAGCTCGACATAATCACGGGCGAGATAGAAGTGAGATCGCATATAAAATTGGTGCACCTTCAAGCATTGTCGGAAATAGCCGTTCCTTCCACCCGAAGCGTACGCTGGCTTCAGCTTGTTTACTTCAGCGAGGAACCTTTCATAATCCGCGCCCCACAGAGGGGCAGACTTCTGCAGATCCTCAATCGATTCAAGGAACTTGCTCTCGATCCGGAACAGCCAAGATCTGGATTCGTACATGCTTAAGAAGTTGGGATTAAGCTTTTGGACCTCGCGGAATTGCTCTGCGCTTTCGTCATCTTGTCCGGCAGCAATGAAGGTGCCAGCTGCCTGGTGGTGAACAATCGCGGAAAGTGGATCCAGCGCCAGCGCCGACTGGATCTCCTGGATTGCCTCCGGATAGCGTCCCATCATGGTAAGAAACTCCCCGTACCACTGGTGTGCTGTGGAGTAACTCGGGTTCAAGGCCAGCGTCGTTCTGAACTCTTTCTCGGCTCCGGCGAAATCCCAATCCTGATAGAGGTTCACTTCCGCAATTGCGAGGTGCGCTTCCGGCAGTGAGTCGTCCAGCGCTAAGGCGCTGGCAGCCACCTTTCGTGCCTTCTGATACGCTTCAGATGGCAGCGTACCCGTATAAAAAGGCAGAACGATATAACACTGTGCCAGTCCCGCATAACTTCGGGCATCCGTAGGATCTTCCTGGATTGCTCGGCTGAAATACTCAACGGCTTTGCCGAGGGTCTCTGGGGTTCGCAGAGACCAGTACTGGCGGCCCAGCAGGTAATCCTGAAACGCCTTCGAATCCAAATGATGGATCGCTTGGGTGCTGTTTCGCTGCCGATCGGTTAAACGAAGCTCGATATGGCGCGCGATGTCCTGTGCCACATCAGCTTCGAGCTTAAATATATCGCTAACTTGTCGATCGTACTCCTTTGCCCATAGATGTCGATCGGTTGACGCCTGGATCAACTGAATTCGCACTCGCAACCGGTCAGCGGATCGCTCTACAGAGCCTTCCACAACTGCCCCCACATCTAACTCGCGCGCGATCTCGGGAACTGTCCGGCGAGTGGCCTTAAATTGCATCGCGGAGGTTCGAGAGATAACCCTAACGCCGGACAACTTCGCTAGATCTGTCGTTATTTCATCCGTGATGCCGTCTGCGAAATATTCCTGTTTATCGTCACCTGATAGGTTTTGCAGAGGGAGGACAACGATGGACTGAATTGGCGCGAGCTCAGTACGACGCACTCGATTCTTGAACTCGAGCACCATCACACCGAACACCAGCATTGCTAAGACTGCCAGCACTATCGGCCAACGACGATGCCAGGCAGGTCGTACTGGCGCCGCGCCGATGGCCTTAGACGCCGGATTCACGAGCACGAGTTCGGAAGTTGGCCCATGTGGTGGCACTGGTAACTCGGCGGTGGCCGCCGATGCGACCGGCGCGATGAACCGATAGCCCCGACGCGGAAGCGTTTCTACAAATCGAGGGTTGTCCGCGGAGTCACCGAAAGCTACACGCAGCTTCCGGATGGCAGTATTGATGCCTTCATCGAAGGCGACAAAAGTGTCGGTCGGCCAGATTTTGGCACGCAATTCTTCGCGAGTGATGACTTCCCCGGGGCGCTCCAGGAGTGTGGCCAAGACCCGAAATGGCTGCTCCTGCAGAGGTACTCGTCGGCCCGCTTTTCGGACATCGCCCGAGCCCATATCGATTTCGAAGAGTCCGGTGCGAACAACGCGGCTTGAACTCGCGGGCAAAGCCATAAATCCCCCGCAGGGTCACGATTTTACCCCAGGATTTCAGTTCAGGACATCTGGGAACTCCTTTGGCAAGCAGAGCTTCGCAAATCAGAAACTGTTTAGGGCGGGTCGATTGACGAGGGCTCGAGTGTTTTTGTAAAGGAAACAGAACTGAGCCTTCCCTTCGGCAAGAAGCCATGCCGACTCACCAACACCATTAGAAAAAATTTGATTGCCCCAAGAGAACATATGTATTGAGGAGATCACCCATGGCGCCTCAGACGGCGATGGCATCTAACACGCCACCGAACCTTCCTTCCCGTCTCATCCGCGTACTCGCGCAGCCCTGGCTGGACCGCACGATTGCCGCGGTCGCGTGCCTGCCGCTGGCGTATGGCGTGTACTACAGGTATGTGCACTTTCATCACGGATTGCCACTGATTGCAGCTGTGCTCAACACGTCGATTCTGATCGTCACCATGCTGATGCGGCGTCCGCCGAAGCGCGTTACGCCAAATCCCTGGTACTGGCTGCTCGCATTTGTTGCCAGTTATTGGCTCGTTTTCATCATTTTCTTTGTACAAAAAGGAAGTCCGCTGGTGGCGAATTGGATAACGGATGCATTGGCGATAGTAGGTCTCCTGGTCATGCTCTGGGCACGAATCAGTTTGGGCAAGAACATTGGTTTAGTGCCTGCACAGCGCGAACTGGTGAGCACCGGCGCCTATGCCTATATGAGGCATCCCGTTTACACTGCGGTGCTGATCACAGCCATTGCATTCGTGCTTCGGGCTTATAGTCCGCTGAACGCGCTACTCATGAGTTTTCATGTGCTTTGGTTCATTCCGATCAAGAGTCTGGTCGAAGAAGATTTTCTGCGCCACGATCCGCAGTACGCGGCTTATATGCAGAGGGTGCGGGCGCGGTGGATTCCGTTCGTGATCTAACCGCAATCGAACATGGGAAGACACCCCCTGTGAGCTGGGCATCAACAAAGTACGATGTTGACGTCGCTCGTAATGGGAGTTGTGTCATGAGGATTTTCCGATGTTGTATCGCAAGCTCGCGCGCTCTCTTAGTCGGTTGTGTGCTCTTCGCGCAACACGGAGCGATACTAGCTGGACCGACTGCGGAAAACGGCGATTGGCCGACGTACGCGGCAGACCTGCGCAGCACGAAGTACTCGTCCCTCGACCTCATCAACCCAACGAACGTTCGCGACCTTCGCATTGTGTGGCGCTGGAAGTTACCTGATATCGATATCGTCAGGCAAAATCCGTCGCTCCACCTGAACCTCTTTGAAGCGACGCCACTTGCGATCGACGGTGTCCTGTACGTCATAACTAACCTAAGTCAGATTGCCGCGATCGATGCGGCGACAGGAAAAACCCGCTGGGTGTACGACCCCGGTGTGTATCGGCTGGGCACGCCTGAGCGCACCGGATTCGTCCACAGAGGCGTCGCGGCATGGGGTCCTCCCGGCGCGCGTCGAATTTTAGCTGAGACCGCCGATGGTTACCTTATTGCACTCGATGCACGGTCGGGCGCCCTCATTCGTGAATTTGGTACAGAAGGCCGAGTCGATCTGACCCAAGGACTGCGCCGACCGGTCAATCGAATCTCATACGGCATCGACTCTCCGCCCCTCGTCGTCGGGGACATCGTCGTGGTCGGCTCATTTGTGCGCAACATGAACTTGACGGTTGTGGGTGGGCCCGCATTTGGTCGTTTGATCTCCTGTTGTCTTTTGCAATCGAAAGATGCGTCATTTGCTATGGAGTTGTGCCATGAGGATTCTCCGCCGTTTTATTGCAAGCTCGTGCGTTTTATTAGTCGGCTGTCAGCTTTTCGCGCAAGACGGAGCGACGATATACAAAAGCCTCTGCGCTACCTGTCACGACGCGGGCGTGGAGCGTGCGCCAAATCGTGAAAGCCTCAAAGCAATGTCTCCGGAGCGGGTGCTTGCAGCAATGGAATCAGGAGCAATGGTCCCGATGGCTGGCCGCCTTTCTGCTGCTGAGCGCCGCATGCTTGCGAAATTCCTCACGGAAAAGCCTCTGGGACAGAAGACTCGTCCATCGGGAGTGGCGATTTGGAGCACTCCAACAGTCGACGTGAAGAGAAAGCTGTTATACGTGACGACCGGCGATACGGGCGAACGTATTTGGTCTACGTCGCCACCGGCATGCGGCGCGAAAAAGAAGTGCAGCCCCGCACAATCCGCCGCGGTGACGGCCATTCCCGGCGCAGCGTTTTCCGGATCCGTTGGACGGACATCTACGCGCGTACTCAACGAAGGATGGCTCCATATTGTGGGACTTTGATACGGTCGGTCCCTACAAGACGGTTAACTCCGTTGAGGCGAAAGGTGGCTCGCTGGACGGAGCCGGTCCGGCAATTGCCGGCGGGATGTTGTTCGAAAATTCCGGATACCCGGTTTTTGGTGGGATGCCGGGAAACGTATTGCTGGCTTTTTCTGTGGACGGGAAATAAGCGGATGGGACGGTGTCCTGGAGATCAGCCATGACGGAAATGTCGCGGAGGGACTTTATTCAGACCGCTGGATCGGCGCTACTCACGATGACGCGTTCGCTAGACGAGGATGAGGGACGGCGGGAGAAGCCTACAAGCAACCGAGAGGACCTCTGTTTCACACCAGCTACTGTACTGGCCGCGGCCATCCGCCAGAAGAAAGTGTCTCCGGTCGAGGTAATCAATGCGGTATATGTACGTCTTCACAAAATCAATCCAAAAATCAATGCATTTGCAACCCTCACGGAGGAACAAGCTCGGTTAACCGCAAGGGAAGCCGAGGCAGCGGTGATGCGAGGCGATCGGCTCGGTGCTCTTCACGGCGTCCCGGTCTCGATCAAAGATGTGTTCCTCACGCGAGGCGTTCGCACAATGTTCGGTTCCCGCATCCGGGAGAACTATGTGCCCAAAGAGGATGCACCTGCCGTGGCGAAGCTCCTCGCAGCTGGGGCCATCCTGATCGGAAAGACCACGACGCCCGAGTTCGCGTTCAAACCTGTTACTGATAGCCCTCTCACCGGAATCACAGGCAATCCTTGGGACCTCAAGAAAACTCCCGGAGGTTCGTCGGGAGGGGCATGCGCGGCAGTGGCAGCTGGTCTTGGCCCGATCGCCCTCGGCTCTGATGCTGGCGGCTCCATTCGCGCGCCGTCTTCATTCACCGGTATCTTTGGTCTGAAACCGTCGTTTGGCCGCGTTGCGTATTATCCCTCTCCCCCTGTTCCTTTGGTGCACGCCGGACCGATGGCACGCACGGTTCGCGATGCCGCGCTCATGCTCAATGTCATTGCCGGGCCGGACGAGCGTGATCTTGTTTCGCTTCCGGCCGATGCGACGGATTACCTCACCGCGTGCGAGAGGGGCATCCGAGGTCTTCGCGTGGCCTGGAGTTCGGCGCTGGGTTATGCGAAAGTGGACCCCCAAGTCACAGCCGTCACCGAAGCCGCGGCCAACGTCTTCGAGAGCGGTCTGGGCTGCAAGGTCGAAGCTGCCGACCCAGGTTTTGAAAACCCCTGGGAATCGCTCTCTATACTGATGGTAATGAACTTTGCCTTGCGGTTCCGCGGGTTCCTGCCCGAGTGGGAGAGCCGCATGGACCCCGATCTCGTCAAACTAATTAAAAATGTCGAACGGCTTGGTCCGACCGATTTTGGAGAGGCACTCGCCAAGCGCTTCGTCCTTTGGGATACGACACGACAGTTCTTCGATCGGTTCGACCTGTTGCTCACCCCGACGCTGCCGATTACGGCGTTCGAGGCGGGCCGGCCTAGTCCGGACGGGATGCCTGTCCCTGCCGGATCGCTTATCCCGTTTGCCGATTGGTCGCCGTTCACATATCCGTGGAACATCACAGGTCAGCCTGCTGCTTCGGTTCCGTGCGGATTTACGCGCCAGGGACTGCCGGTGGGCCTTCAGATCGTGGGCCGACGCTATGCGGACGCGACTGTTCTTCGAGCGGCGGCCGCATTCGAGGAAGCTCGGCCGTGGAATGAAAAAAAGCCACCGTTATAAGCCGTCATGCGTTCGGTCACACGAATCCGCCGCCCGGGGCGTGATTGAGTGCGTTTCGAGTTTAGTGGAGATGAATTCATGGCAACCGCAACTGCTCCTGCCGTGACCTCGCGTTCTCACGCGAGGTTCGCGTTCTTTGTGGTGTTCTATGCGCTCACGTTTCTCGCGGTGTACGACAAGGATGCACGCGTCTTCGACTCAACTTCACCGCTTGCGCAGCACTTCGCTCCGGTGAAGTGGTATGTCCTGGTGCATGGCTTCTTTGCAGCCATCGCGATGGCAGTCGCCGCGTTTCAGTTTTCCAATCGAATGCGCGCACGGTATCTTCCGGTGCATCGCGCACTTGGATACACGTACGTGACTTGCGTGTTCATTGCTTCCCCGTTTGCCGTGCTGATATCGAGGAAGCTTGCCCTTTCGACCTCACAGTTTGCAATGAATTGCACGAACGCATTTGGCTGGGCGACAACCACTCTGATTGCGCTCTATTGCATTCGCACGGGCAACATCGTCCAGCACCGGCGCTGGATGATCCGCAGCTATCCCTGGGCAATGACGTTTACTTTCAATCGCATCTTTAACGTACTTTTGCCCAGCACGCGCATAGGTCACCCCGGATTCGAGGCAAAACTCTGGTTGTCCGCCGTACTGGCAGCATTTCTGCCGAATATTCTGCTCGAGTGGCGGGCGATTTTCCCGGTTAAAGGAATAAAAGGCACTGCAGTCCCAAGCAGGGGAACCGCCTCGAAGTCCGAGCAGTGGAGTTGAGGTCAACTATGATGAACTGCGGGCAGTTCCCCGCAGCGACCGCCGCCTTTGCAGTGCCCGTCGCTTGTTTTCACATTGACTTCACAAGTGACTTCACAAGCGTTGAGAATTGTTCATCGCTACGTGTATGGTGAAAGAACTCCAAATCTTATCCTACGATTCACGCTGGCCCCTTGCATTTGAGGCAGAGCGGGATCGGATTGCGCAAAGACTCGGACCAATCGCCTGCCGCATTGACCACAACGGCTCTACTGCCGTTCCGGGGCTGGACGCGAAGCCCATCATCGATATTCAGATCTCGGTGCAACGGTTGCAGCCCATCCGAGGTTACGCCGAACCGCTCGCGACGCTGGGCTACGTTCATGTTCCCCACGTTGACGATGCGTTCTGCCCATTCTTTCACCGCCCGAGGGAATGGCCTCACACGCATCACGTTCACGTTGTGGAATCGCGAGGGCAGGAAGAGCGACGTACTTTGGCATTCCGCGATTTCTTGCGTGATCATAGCGACATCGCAACCGAATACGTCGCCCTCAAGAAGAGGCTCGCTGCCTTAACCGACGCAACAAAGGCTTCCTCCCGCGAAGCGTACGCGGGCGCGAAAAGTGAGTTTATCGAGCGTGTCGTTCAGGCTGCTCTGGCAGCGGGGTATCCACGTGACTTCCGCTGACGCATCACCTTGGAGGGACTCTCGTGAGCATGCATATGAGACAACACATCAGCAAGATATTCCTGGTGCTACTCCTGGCAGTTCCTTGTGTCAGTCGTCAGTTGGCGGGCCAGACAATCAGTAAGACAAAGATTGTCCTGCTTGGAACTGGTGCGCCCGCTCCTGATCCCGATCACTCAGGCCCAGCGACCGCCATTGTGGTGAACGACACTGCTTATTTAGTGGACCTCGGTCCTGGAGTTGTTCGTCGTGCCAGCGCTGCCTATGCGCGGGGCATCGCCGCTTCTGGCTTTTCGTCTCTCACCAGGTACGGAATAGCACTATTGCCAGACCCAACTGCTCATTCAACGTTTCGCCGTAATTTTGGCAGCGAAGGATTGCGCCACAATTTTTCCGTTCCGCACGATGAATGTGTCCGTAGCCGCTTCGTACGTATTATCCGGGGTTTCTGCCGCCCATAAGATGTAGGCGTAGTCGCCATCGGCGTTTTGCTGACGCATCGAAAAAGCTGCACCGGGTTTGGAAAATTCCGAAATAAGCCTCTGGAAAAACGGCCTGATCGCGGCATGGCCTCGTAGCGGGCCTCCGGGTATAAACAAGACGGCATCGGGGGCGTAATCAGCGAGGACGCCTTCAAGGTCTTTATCGTAGAAGGCCTTTAGATGTTGATTGACGCCAACTACCGAGAAGAACCTCGAGCTTCTACGTAGGGCATCAAAGTTGCCTTTGCTCGATTGGAGCAACGAGAAATCGAGAATCACACCGAATTCATCACAATCGTAAGGGATCGGTGAATTGCAGAGAAGAACTGGTTGAGTGTTTTCGGATCTTCCCCGCCTTCAGCGTACCAATTGATAACGAAAGCAAAGAAGATCCATCGCTTGGAGGAGAATAAGCCACCCGCAATCGAACGTGCGTGGAAGCCTGGAAGATCAGCGTTGCCACTCTTGGCGTAAGCGCTCGCGCCGAGTGGCAGAGGCACAAGATAGATGAAATCACAGAGCGTGAGAATTCTGCGGTATTCGTTCAGTGTTTCGCGGTGTTGGAAGAAGTTGCCGCGCAAAGCGCGAGAATAATAGGAAACGAAATCATCCGGACACGACGCAAACGTCTGCACATCATTGAGGAATGGATGGACGGGAACTCCGCCATCGGTGAGGTTCAACAGCTGCTGCCAGCTGATCGTCTTGTAGTTGTCAGCTCCGAAAACGTAGCCGGCGAAAGCACGAGTGCTATCCGGCACGCGGGTCCGCGTGAGACCGGCCGAGCGGATAAATGCGCGGATTTTCTCGACACCGGCAGCCTTGAAGATCATATCGGTGGCGGTGTTATCACTCTCGGTGATCATGGCTTCCATGACAGCGCGTTCGTGAACTATTCCGCGTAGGTTGGGCGGATTGAAGGTCGGACTTGCCGGTGACCAAATGCTTGCATTGAGGACCAAATCGTTATTCGCGAGGGTGGCGACCACATTGCGAGAATCCAGCTGACGGAGACGCTCGCAGAGAGCAAAGGTCTTTATCGCGCTGGCCACGAACAACACGCGATCGGAGTTGAGTTGGACTTGAATTTTGGGTTTACCGCCAGCAGCGGGCACGAAGATTTTCAACGCCTTGTCACCTGGCAAACGTTCAAACAGTCCGACGATCTCATCCGCAGTATCGACAACATCGGTGGGGCTAGCCTCTAATCGCACCGCGGGCATGGCGGCAAAGGTCATAGTTGCGCTTTTCAAAAAATCCCGTCTCGAATGAGCCATGATTAGCCTCCTAGCAGTGATTTCGGACTTGGGAAGAAAGAACTAGCGGCACATTGTGAACCATGCCGCTCCTCGCTGTAAACAAGCGTCAGCAGCGAAGAAGCACATTGACAGATGGGATGAGTTCTACATGTCCGTTTAGGGCACAACGGCCGATGAAAACGAGTTAGGCTGTCATTGCCGTGGACGTATGTGGTCGTCCGCCTTAGTGGAGCCGAAGAGCCCGCGGATGAGTTTGACCCTGGATGCCTCTGAGAACAACAGACTGTCGCCTTCTCTTCGGAGAGGAGCACGCGAGGGAGATTTTCGCAACTGTCGCATCCTTACGTCACACGGCGGAAGGAGACAGTCATGGAAGTGTTGTATCCGCGGTGCTGCGGATTGGATGTACATAAGTCCTCGATCACCGCTTGTATTCTGCTGGCGCAGGCCGGCAAACCGCTGAAGCACATTCGCCGTTTTGGCTCAACCACCCGCGAACTCGGTGAACTGGTTGCATGGTTGCGCGAGTTTGGGGTGGAGCACGTGGCGATGGAGTCCACGGGGGTTTATTGGAAGCCTGTGTGGAACGTACTGGAAGCTCACTTTCAGATCGTTCTGGCGAACGCCCAGCACATAAAGGCCGTTCCCGGGCGCAAGACCGACACGAAGGATTGCCAGTGGATCGCGGAACTGCTACAGCACGGACTCCTGCGTGCCAGCTATATCCCGTCCGTGCTGATTCGCGATCTCCGGGATCTCACCCGAGCCCGGACCAGCCTATCCCAGGAGCACTCGCGCATTGCAAGCCGGATCCAGAAGGTGCTGGAGGATGCCAACATCAAGCTGGC
>Ga0126383_10003131_pt1 | contig 10889 bp, 5 predicted proteins | sample PanSoiMetPlot_35_FD_96882 | JGI IMG/M metagenome (GOLD analysis project Ga0126383, IMG submission 96882) | Tropical forest soil microbial communities from Panama - MetaG Plot_35 | ecosystem: Environmental > Terrestrial > Soil > Tropical forest > Bulk soil | place: Panama | collected 2016-02-17
CGCTTTCAGAGGCCACGCGCGGACATAAGTGGTTACCCCCAAATTTGCAACCCTCAGTCGAGGAGGATGTCCGCCAATCCGATTCGCTGTTCTTCGTCGGCGTTACGAGGGCGCAACGCGCTCTTATCATATCCTTCGCCAACACGGCGGGCGGAAATGCGCGCTCGCGCGACCGTAACATCACGCCCTTGCTCGGCCGCTGGCGCATCGCTTATCCCGTCAATACAATTCGGTTTCCTCAAACGACTATCGAGAGAGAGCAGGCGGAGATTTCCGATATCTGGGGAGGTTCGCCGAAGGGGCCATTGCCCGCCAGTTCGCTGGACAGGGACCGTTGCGCCATTCAGACATACATCAACGAGTTCCTTGGCGCGCGATTTCCTCTCAATGAAAAGCCACTCTATCCTATCTTCTTTCAGACAGTGCGGCGCTCCATGGAGAGGGTGATATATGAATCCGGCGCTCGGGGAAGCGCAATCAGCCAATCGAAAGCTATAGAAATCTTCCGGGAAGAATGGAAAGCCAATGTCGCCGATGGGCATCCACACCATCAGATCTATTTCACGCTGGGAGAAAAGTATGTTGAGCGATTCGCGCAAGCGGCTCAGTCGCTGCCTCCGGCGGATGAATACCTGGAATCGGTTCTGGGCGATCACACGGCCGGTCTGCGATTGCGCCTTGATCTGGTCGCTTTCCACCGCGCGACAGACGGCTCAGCCATAGCCGTACAATTCCGCCCTGAGTCATATGCCGAAAAAGCCAAGGATGGGAACTTACAGTGGAGCAAACTGGATAACGCGTACCGGATTCCATTTGCGCTTTTGCGTCAACGCGAGCCGCGCCTTAGGCCCTTTGTTTTTTCCGGCGCCGATGGAGTTCTTTACCCATTTCTCTGGAGTACGAAGAATGGGTCTGTGGACGAGGAAGCGCGGCGCGCTGACGAACGCCACAAACATTTTTCCCGCGGGATTTTCAATCAACAAATCAATCACTGGAAATGTGAAGGCTGCGAAGTTCACGTGATTTGTCCTCACTGGCTTGAAGCGGCAGGGGCGTAGACGGCGCCGGCATTTGATCCGACCAAATCGAACGTCGGCGTTCGGCGGAAGATTTCGTCTCTCTGGACTCAAGTGGGCTTTGGCTTTAGATTGCGCATCGCGACTCACTCTTGGCTCAAGGAGAGATACAATGCAGCGTCTACTCTTTATTTGTGTGATGATCCTCTCGTCTGGCGCCGCTCTTTCTCAAGAGGGACGGCCCGGCTTCAAAGAACAGGTCATTGATCCCAACGTCGGAGTCGGTTATGCGGTCACGGTGGCCGACATCAATCACGATGGGAAGACCGATATCGTCGTTGTGACCGAAAATCCCGATCAGGTCGTGTGGTATGAAAACCCGTCCTGGACGAGGCGAATCATTGTCGAAGGTTTTCCCAAGCTGCCGGTCTGCGTTCAGCCTCTGGATGTGGATAATGACGGCAAAGTCGAGCTCATACTCGGAGCCGACTGGCAACCCAGCAATACAAAAACGGGCGGCACGGTTTGGCTGCTCCAGCGACCGAGTGATCTGAGCAAACCCTGGACGCCGATCAAGATTGATGAAGAGCCGACGATGCACCGTATGCGCGTCATAGACGCCGATGGCAAGGGCAAGAAAGAGCTCGTTTGTTCGACGCTCCACGGACGGGAGGCCACGGCGCCGGAGTGGTGGAAGGGGAATGGCGCCTCGCTCTATATCCTCCGCCGCCCTGCGAACCCGTTCAAGGAACCCTGGAAGCGTGAGGTCATCAGTGACAAGCATCACATCACTCACAACGTCTGGCCTCTCGATTGGGACAAGGATGGCAAAGAGGATATCCTCGCCGCCACGTATGAAGGGATCTTCCTCTTCAAGAAGGCCGCGGACGGAAAGTGGACCGAGCGACAAATCGGCGCCGGCGATCCGGAGAAAAATGGGGCGGGTGAGGTGAAAGTCGGGCGTCTGCCGGGCGGAAAACGCTACATCGCTACGATTGAGCCTTGGCACGGCCACCAAGCGGTCGTCTACACTCCACCTGATCGGGCCGATCAGGCAGGTCAACTCTGGAAGCGGCAGGTGCTCATCGAAAACCACAAGGGCGGCCACGCTGTCTGGACGGCCGATTTGACCGGCGCCGGGGTAGACTCCTTGGTGGTTGGCTTCCGCGGCCCGCCCGAGGGCAAGGTCGAAGACGCGATTGTTTATATACTCCATCCGCTCGATAACGCGGGCAGCAAGTGGGAGAAACACGTCCTCGATGCGAAGGGGCTAGGCAGCGAGGACGTGATTTGCGCCGATCTTAACGGAGACGGCAAAGTTGACATCATCGGCGTTGGCCGCGGCACGAAGAATGTCAAGATTTATTGGAATGAAGGTAAGTGGAGATGAACAAGAATACGATCGGCATCATGGCTTCGCGCCACTCGGCATTTTATAGCCCTCTCCTGTCAACCATAGCGGCGGGCTTTCTCAGGATGGAAGGCTTCGAGTCGACCTATGAAGTTCTGGCGCCAGGCAGCGACGCTCAGGAACTGATCCGGAGCGGGAAGATAGATGTCGTCCAATCGGCCGTCTCCTCCAGTTGGGCGCGCATGGAGAAGAATGAAGACAACCTCGCCGTGCACTTCGCCCAGATCAACCAACGAGACGGTTTCTTCCTGACCGGGCGAAGCCCCGATCAATCCTTCGACTGGAAGAAGTTGGAAGGCGCGTCACTGCTAGCAGACCATGGCCTGCAGCCACTGGCCATGCTCAAGTACGCCGCCCACCTGAATGGCGCTGACTGGACCAAGATCAGAGTGATCGATGCCGGCGGCGTCGAGGAGATTGAGGCCGCCTTTCGCAACGGCTTAGGTGATTACGTCCATCAGCAGGGGCCGGCGCCCCAGCAGCTTGAAAGGGAAGGTCTAGGCCACATCGTCGCTTCAGTGGGCGAGGCGATGCCGCCAGTCGCCTTCAGCAGCCTGATGGCCTCACAGGATTTTTTGAGGACCGACGCCGCCAAGGCATTCGTCAGAGCCTACGCCCGGGCGAGACAGTGGGTGAATCAGGCGCCGGCCGAGGAGGTTGCCGCCAGAGAAATTGAATTCTTCCCCCAGACCGACCGCGATGCGCTAGCCGCGACCATTGCCCGCTACCAGACGCTGGGCTGTTGGGAAGGGGACTTGGCGATCACGCGCGAGCGCTACGAGCAGGCGCTCAGCGTATTCCTACATTCTGGCAAAATATCACTCCGGTGGCCATATGAGGATGTAGTTGTTCAACCGCCTGATCCCAACATCATGATCTCGGCTTAGAGCGGATTGCGATTTGATGTACGGCGAACTGTCAGTTCGCCGTCGGCATCGTTGAGTAGTCCCTTTGAAAATCCAATGCGCGAGTCGCGGGAGCAACGGCGAACTGACCGCTTCGCCGTACACTTTAGTGAGACGGAGTCGTGACGGTCACGTTGTTGGCGCGCAGTGTAGTCGATGTGGCGCGCTGCAAATTCGCTATCGCCTGATTGTAATTCGCTTCGGCGCGTATCTCGGCCGTCCGCGCGTTGACCAGTTGATTCTGAAATTGAAAGACCAGAAAGGTAGTCGAGAGGCCTGTCCGATACCGCTTCTGTTCACCCGCTAACTGAATCTCCGCGCTCTCTCTCGCGAAGCGCGCCGTCAGAATCTGCTGTCGGGTAATCTCTACAGCCTGCGCCGCGTTGCGCACATCAACTTCGATTGCCTGCTCCAAGGCCCACACCATTGCCGATAACTGGGCGCCCTGAATGCGAGCGCCCGCCAAATTGGCTTTGGCGGTCCGGTTACGGATCGGGATTTCGATCGCCAGGCCAAACGTCACTGTGTGGAAGTCCCAGAGATTGCCCAGCGCCCGAAAATATCCGCCGATGAGATTATCGCGAACCGAATTGGTAGCCGGCGGGATCGGAACTGGAGACTGACCTACAGAGTTACGCAATTGGTTGATTTGATCGAACAGAAAGGCGGAGGAATTGGTTGTGGGATCGCCGGTAATGAGCGGCTTCTGTAACGGAGAGCCGGCATATCCGGCCGATGAGATGGATGATTGCGCGTCAACTCGAGGAAGGGTTTGATTGCGATAGTACTGAATATCGATGCTGTTGATCTCTTGTTGCAGGCGCAGACGGTCCAACTCCGGCCGATTGGCGAAGGCCTGCTTGAGCGCGTCCTGCAGGTTCACTGGCGCGGCCCCCAATGAGGGCTTGTCGGTCGGCTCGATCCGCGCCGACCAGGCGGCGGCGGCCGGGTCGCGCAGGATCAGTTGCTTGAGCGCGTTCTCCGTGGTGGTGACATACTGCGTCGCCGTCAATAGATTGGTTTCGCTCGTCGCGATTTGAGTCAAGGCTTGGGCCCGTTCAAGTGGCGCGGAGGCGCCGACAGAGATCCGCTCTTCGATCATACGGAGTTGTTCGTGCGCGAGATTCAGGCTGGAAACCTGATTCAGTTGATCGCGTAAAGCGTAGACCAACTCCCAATAAGACTGCTGCACCTGGGCGATCACCGCGATCACGCTGAGTCGAAAATCAAAATCTGATTGCGTTAGTCGCTTGCGCTGAATGCGGATGTCATGCCGGTACACATCAATCGAGCGGTTGCGTAAGAGCGGTTGCGTGAAGAGGACGCCGATGTCCGCCGAATAAAAAGGACTCAGTATGGTAATAGGCGAATTGCTCGTGGTGCGCTGATTGTCGAAGAAGAATTTATACTGGCCCCCGCCGGCGCTGAATTGCTTGGTCAAAGACGGAGAAAACGTGATGTTCTTCTCCGTGATTCTGCCTGATGAATTTGTCCCACCGGGCACATTGACTGCTGGCAGGTTCACTTCGGTGTATATTGGCCAGTGATCGATAAGGGATCTGGTCGCCTCTCGGGGCAACTGCGAGAGGAACTGCGCTAAACGGACGTCATTGAAATTGAAAATCGGGTCGTACACGCCTTGGAGCGACCGCAAGGTAGTCTCGGCAATACGGACGTTATCACGCGAAACCTCGATGTCGTTGTTGTTTTCGAGCGCGAGGCGAATCGCTTCGTTGAGAGTTAAAGGAAGCCCGCCTCCCGTCACTCCCAGGCGCGACAGGTTGGGAATCGGAGGCGCCGGAAGGGGCCCCGGCGTGAGCAACGGGTTATTACTTAAATCCTGATCCACGATTGGTGGTTTGATGACCGGATTCTGCGCCATCACCGCGGCGCTTACCACTATTGAAAGCGCGACGACCTTTAACAGTATGCTCATCTTGCTTACTCCCACTCTTCTTCTGTCCCTGGCCCCTCTGAGGCCGCTGGTCCTGTGATTGATTGCTCATTTGATCGCCGGTCAAGGAAGGCTGGACGCGTACCTGCGCGCCCTCCTGTAAACTGTCTGTGACGTTAACGACGAGCGTGTCCCCCGGTTCGACACCAGAGCTGATGTCTAATTCATGTCCGTAATCGCGCGCGATGACGACTTTTTGAAAATGCGCCCTTTGATCCCTGGTTACTGTCACCACCTGCGGGCCATCGGCGCGAATAATCAGAGCCGTGGCCGGGATTCTTATCGGCGGCTCGGCCAGGGCGACGCTGATCTTTGCGGTCGCGTACATGCCTGGCAGGAGCTGGTAATTGGGGTTCGCGATCCGCACCTCCGCAAGCAGGGTGCGCGACACTGGATCGAGGGCATTCGTGGTGCGGGCGACCAACCCGGTGAATTTATCCTCTGGGAACTCCCTGACAGTAATCTCCACCTTCCGCCCTGGTTTAATCGAACTCGAAAATGTCTGCGGGACATTGATGTAGATACGCAGCGTGTCAATCCGCGCTATTTGAAAGAGCCCTCCGCCTGCGGAAGGATTCCCCGAGCTTGTCTGCGCGGCTCCGCTGCCAGGGATCGTCGCTCCCGAAGGGGGCGCGCCGGTCGAAGTACTGACGTTCGAGGCGTTGCCGGCGTTAATCAGAGATCCGACCTCGACATTGCGCGCGGAAATGATCCCCGCGAAGGGGGCGTATACTCTCTTGAATCCCTGCAGCGCCATCAATTGCCGAACATTCGCCTCGTTCGATGCGATGGTCGCCCTGGCGACATTGACGGTGGCTCGCATTGCGTCAACATTCGCTTTTGCCGCGTTGTAGGCCTCCCACGTTTGGTCGCGATCCTGATCGGAGACGACATGTTGGCTGGCGAGGTACCTCCAGCGTTCATAGGTCACGCGCGTGTACTCCATATTCGTGATCGCCTGGCGGAGGTTCGCGTCCGCCTGACTGAGGCTAGCCCAGGCTTGCGACAAGTTCGCGCGAGTCTGCTGCAACTGCTGATCAACTTCAGGCGTGTCGATCTCAGCCAGCAATTGACCGGCCTTTACGCGGTCGCCGATGTCCGCGTACCAGCGGCACAGATAACCGTTCGTCCGGGCTGAGATTGGCGTCGTTTGAATCGCTTCGACGTTTCCCGGCAGCTCTAAACTGGAAACAGCCGGCGCCTGTTCGGCTGTGATCACACTCACAGTTGGGATGTTGTCTTTAATCGCCTGAGAGGCGTCCATAATCTTCTTTTGCCGCTTGAGGCGAGGCAGAATCCCCACAATCAAGAGCCCGGCGAAAAATAACAACACGATCAGCGCCAGCAGCGCGAGCTTGAAGCGACTCTTCGGGCGGCGCTCTCCGCCCCCTTCTCGCGGGGACTCTGCAGGTCGCGACCGCGGCTCATCAGGACCGGAGGGACTAGTTGTAGGCTCTTCGGAATCCATTGCCGCCTCTCTATACTCAATCTCATGGTTCGCTCATTGCAGAGGAGTCATTCATGTCATCTTTGCCGACGCCATGAATCAATGAAAACGCGGTGCGATGTCCGACAAACTTCAGTTTGTCGTTGCTCCCGCAATGGGCGCGGTCCGGGAGCAACGACAAACTGACGGTCTTTGAGAATCAAATGCAACCGGCGGCGCGCCCGCGTCCTCGCGGGCAGGTTCTTGGCCACGCGCCTGCCCGCGAGGACGCGGGCGCGCCGCTTAAGCGCCATTGGCCGGTTTTTATTCTCAAAGACCATAAGTTTGTCGGACATCATGTGAGCGACGCGGCGTCTTCCGGCGATAGAGTTCTCGGTGGATTCCGGCGCAAGAGGCTGTAGATGACCGGCACGAAAAAAAGCGTGGAAAAGGTGGCGACCAGCAGACCGCCAATAACAGCCCTGCCGAGCGGCGCGTTCTGTTCTCCTCCTTCTCCCAACCCTAGAGACATCGGTAACATACCGATGATCATCGCGGTGGCGGTCATAATCACCGGACGAAGCCGCGTGTAACCCGCATCGAGCGCCGCATCAGTCGCATTCTTGCCCAGCAAGCGTTCGTCTCCGGCGAAGTTAATCAGCAGGATGCTGTTGGCCGTGGCGACGCCGATCGTCATAATCGCGCCCATCATCGCGGGGACGCTGACTGTCGTCTGCGTTACAAACAACATCCAGATGATGCCGGAGAGCGCCCCGGGCAGAGCCATTACGATGATGAGGGGATCTAGCCACGATTGAAAATTGACGGCTATCAGCAGATAGACGAGGACGGCGGCGAACGCTAATCCAACGCTCAGGCCCGAGAACGAGGCCCTCATCGTTTCGACTTGACCGCGCACGTTGAAGGAAGAGCCGCGTGGCAATTTCGATTGCATGTCAGCCAGGATCTTGTCCACTTCGCCCGCGACCCCGGCAAGGTCGCGGTCCTGCACGCCGGCAAGGACGTCCAGCGTTGGCTGCACGTTGTAGTGGCTGGCCACCGCAGCCGACTCGGCGCGCTCGACGGTCGCCAGATTACTCACCAACTGGGGGATTTGCGTATTTGTCGACGTGGCCGTTGTGTTCTGCAGCGTGTCGATCGAATCTATCTTGTACTGCGGCGTCATTACCAGCACGCCGTAGCTGACTCCGGTTTTCCAATCGAGCCAGAAGTTCGGCGCGGTCTGAAAGCTCGAACTCAGCGACACGAGCAGGTCGCCGGCCACGTCGCGCTGCGTCAATCCGATCTGCTGGGCCCGCGTCCGGTCCACATTGACGAACAACTCGGGATAATCGAGAACCTGCGCAAGGTGAACATCAATCGCGCCCGGGATGGCCGCGACTCGCGTCCGGATCTCTCGCGCAATATCCCTATTGCTCGGATCGGTCCCCACGATCTGAATGTCAATCGGCGCGGGCAGTCCAAAATTCAAAACCTGGGTCACCATGTCGGCGGGCTGGTAGAAGAAGGTCATCTCGGGAAACCGGGCGATCAATTTTTTGCGCAGTTCCTCGACATACTTCTGCGTCGGGCCATGTTTTTCATTAAGCGAGACGAGGATCTCACCATCAAACGGCCCGATGGTCACCGTGTCGGTGAACCCCAGGTTGAGCGACGTGGGAAGCCCGATGTTGTCGAGGATGATGTTTAACTCCTCGGGCGGGATTGTCTCGCGGATCACGTCCTCCACCTGTGAGAAACGCAACGCGGTTTCTTCTATGCGTGTGCCCACGGGCGCGCGCGCGTGCAGACGAAACTGGCCTGCGTCGACCAGGGGGAAGAAGTCGCGCCCGAGAAATGGGAAGAGGGCGAAGGAAACGGCGCAAAAGATGACGAACACTGCGCACACGAGGAGGCGATGGCCGAGCGCCCAGGCCAGAGAGTGGCGGTACCTGACATGCAGCTTTTCAAAGACTCTGTCGAATCGCGCGCCGATGCGCCAGATGATGTCGCCGCGTGGCGCGGCCGCGGCCGGTGGATTTGGCTGATCGTTTCCTCCGGCGACGCTCGCCGTGTGACCGGCTCTGCTTCGGTAAAGCTCGACTTCGCTCGGGAGCAAATATCTAACGAGCGTGGGTACGAGAGTGCGCGAGAGCAGGTACGAGGGTAGCATCGCAAACACCACGGCCATCGCGAGCGGCGTGAACAGTGACTTCGCCGCCCCGGTCAAAAACATGACCGAAACGAACACGATGCTGATCGAGAGCGTGGAGACGAAGGCCGGCGTCGCGACCTGCTGCGCGCCATCCAGGATCGCTTTAAAAATGGGTTTGCCCATCTCCATATTCCGATGTGTGTTCTCGATTTCGACGGTCGCGTCATCAACCAGGATCCCGACGGCCAGCGCCAGCCCCCCGAGCGTCATAATGTTAATCGTCTGGCCGAGGAAGCTCAGGATGATAATCGAGGAAAGGATCGAGAGCGGGATCGAGGTCACGACGATCAACGTGCTCCGCCAACTGCCCAGGAAGAGTAGGATCATCAACCCGGTCAGACACGCGGCGATGACCGCTTCGCGTACGACCCCGTTAATTGCGGCTCGCACGAACAGCGATTGGTCGAAGAGAAAATCCAGCTTGAGCGATTTCGGCAGCGTCGCCAGCACGCTCGGCATTCGGGCCCTGACGCGGTTCACGACATCAAGGGTCGAAGCGCCGCCGCTTTTCAAGATCGTGAGCAGCGCCGAGCGACGGCCGTTCCGACGCACGAGGTTGGTCTGCGGGGCGGCGCCCAACCTCACATGCGCGACATCCCGAAGGTAAACTATCGCGCCGTTGACCGGCTTGATCGGCAGGTCATTAAATTGTTCGACCACTGTCGGGCTGTTGTTTATCCGCACGTTGTAATCGCGCACGCCCATCTTTGCGTCGCCCGAAGGCAAGATCAAGCTTTGCGCGTTGAACGCGTTACTCACGTCCGCCGCCGAGACGTTTTTTGCGAACATCCGTTCCGGGTCGAGATCGACCATGAGGTTGCGCGGCGCGCCGCCATAAGCCAACGGCACTGACGCGCCCTGCACCGTGGCGAGCTGTGTCCGGATGAACTGATTGGAGTAATCGTTGAGCCGATCTTCGGAGAGCGTGTCGCTGTAGACCACGGCCTGTAAGATGGGAACCTCCGACGCGCTGTACTGAATGACCAGCGGCGGAGTGATCCCGGGAGGTAAGATCCGCAGAATGGACTGCATTATCGAGGTAACCTCGGCGACCGCCTCTGGGATGTTGGCCCCGGTATAAAAGTAGATCTTGATCACCGACACGCCATTCATCGTCCGCGACTCGATATGCTCGATGTCGCTGACGGTCGTCGTGATGCCGCGCTCGCTGACCGTGGTGATCCGCCCTGTCATCTCTTCGGGGGCCATCCCACTGTAAGTCCAGATGACGCTGATGACTGGAATGTCCACAACCGGAAAGATATCGACCGGAGTGCGGTAGATCGCCACCGCGCCCAGAATCAGAATGAAGAGCGACATGACTATGAAAGTGTACGGCTGCCGAAGCGCTAATTTAACAATCCACATAATCTACTCAATAACTTGAAAGGCCCCCTTAGCGTGCTTCGCCATACCTACGATCCAAGCGCGGCAGGCTGATCATTTTATGGTTACAATGTCCTTGCCGTCCGTTCGTCCCTGTACCGAGAGGTTTGTAATCGGTTTTGAATTAATTGCGTGGCCATGACGGAGGGTGTACTGTACTAATATGACAAATTCAAAAGAGCGCGGCGGGAACGGGCGCCTTTATCTCGAAGACCTTCATCCCGAACAGCGATTCACCAGCGGATCGCATGCGATTGACGAAGCGCAGATCAAAGCGTTTGCGAACCAATTCGACCCGCAGCCCTTCCATCTCTATGGTGAGGCGGCGAAGGACACTCTGTTCGGCGGCTTGGTGGCGAGCGGCTGGCATACGGCGGCGATCACCATGCGGTTGCAGGTCGAGTCCGGGTTACCGATCGTCGGCGGGATTATCGGGGCCGGCGGAGAGATTAACTGGCCGCGTCCCACGCGGCCGGGGGACGTCTTGCATGTCGAGAGCGAGGTCCTGGAAATCCGTCCCTCGCGCTCTCGACCCGACCGTGGGATGGTCACAGTGCGCAGCGAGACGCGCAATCA
>Ga0126383_10003132_pt1 | contig 10887 bp, 6 predicted proteins | sample PanSoiMetPlot_35_FD_96882 | JGI IMG/M metagenome (GOLD analysis project Ga0126383, IMG submission 96882) | Tropical forest soil microbial communities from Panama - MetaG Plot_35 | ecosystem: Environmental > Terrestrial > Soil > Tropical forest > Bulk soil | place: Panama | collected 2016-02-17
CGACCGCGGCGGCCGGCGCGCTGCGCTCGAGCCGCCGCACGCGGCTGGCTCTTCTGCTGATCCTCTCCCCGGTCGCCTTGACCCTCGCCGCGAACCGATGGCTCGATTTTCCTTACGGGGCCTCCAAGGCGGTGGCTCATGCCGTGCCCGTCTGGGGGCTCGCCCTCGGACTGCTGGCGGCTGCCGCCTGGCGCGTCCGCCCCGCGGCTCGCGCCTTGGCCGTCTTCGGACTCGTTCTCGTTCTCGTCCTGTCCTTGCGGGCGTCGATTCACGTGGCGAACCGCACCGCTCGGGCCGTGCCCGGCTACGACGCCGCCTACCCTTCCATCCCTTCCCTGACGAGCAGATTGGAAAGAGCTGCGGTTGTGGTGGTGGATGAGCCGGCGCCCTGGCGATATACGTGGATCGCTTACTTCGCCGGTGAGAACCGGGTGCTTCCGCTCAAACTCGACCACCCGCTTCCCTCGGAGGCCGGCGCGCGGGTCTATCGTCTCCTCGACCTGCGCGTTCCGGCGGAAGCCACGCGGGCCGATCGAGCGGCCGCCGCGAGTCCCTTCTTCGCCCTGATTCCGGCGGAAAGCCCGGCTCAGCGCAGGTAGCCGAGAGACCTGAGCCGCTGGATCTCCTCGGGCGGGAGCTGCCGCAGGCGCTGATCCCGCGCCTTCTCTCCCTCCTGCGCGCGCGCCAGCCAGCGCGACAGCTCCTCGCGACAGGGTCTGCTCTTGGGATCGGAATCCGTCAGCGGAGCCTGCTCGCTCGGATCTGCCGACAGATCGAAGGCCTGGAGAGAAGGTGTCGGCTTCCCGAACCGGTCTGTGTTCAGGCCGCTGTGAATGCAGTGGACGCCGCCGGACAGGATCGACGCCAGGTCGACGGCCGCCTGGGTCTCGCTCGGTCCGACCCGCACCTGCGAGAAGAGCGGCCGCCCATCGTCCGCCGAGCCCGGCGCCGCCATCGGAAGCGGTTTTCCATGGAGGCGCAGCTCGCCGAAAGAACGGCCGAGCAGCGCCAGGATCGTCGGCGGGAGATCGACCGTGCTCACGCGCTGCGAGATCCGCAGGCCGGTCTCCTCCCCCGGCAGCTTGACGATCAGCGGCACGTGCAGCAGCTCCGGGTAAAGCGTGCGGCCGTGATCGAAGCCGCCGTGCTCGTAGAACTCCTCGCCGTGATCGCTGACCAGGATCACGAGGCTCTTCTCGTAGAGGCCCAGGTAGCGCAGGAGATCGAGGAAGGCCCCGAATTGCCGGTCGGCATGCTGAACCTCTCCCTCGTACAGCGCGCGCAGATGAGCCGTGTCGGCGGCGTTCTTCCCGAAACCCTGCGCCAGGAAGATCTGAGGGTTGTAGAGCTCGGGCGGCAGCGTGCCCGGAGTCCGATCGGCGTGCGTCCGATCCGCTCCCGACGGCTCGTAGGCCGCGTGGGGGTCGGAAACGTGCACGTAGGCGAAGAGCGGACGCCGGGGATCCTCGCGGCGAAAGTCGTGCTGCCAGAAGAGGCCGCGCGCGAGCTCCGAGTAGCTCTTCTTGGCCAGCCGCACGTCGAGATAGTAGTTGCCGAAGCCGCGCTGGACGCCGAAGGCCCGGCCGAGCGGCCACTGCGAGAACGCGGCGGTCTCATATCCGGCCTTCGCCAGCTCCTCGGGCAGCCAGGGAACTGCGCCCGGCAGGTAGTCGCCGGTCTGGATCATGCCGTGCTCGAAGGGATAGACCCCCGAGAGGATCGAGACGGTCGAAGGAAGCGTCCAGGAGGAAGGGGCCCAGGCCCGCTCGTAGGTGGTGGCTTCGCGGGCGAAGGCGTCGATGCGCGGCGTCAGACCGAGCTTCGAGCCGTAGGTTCCCAGAGCATCGGCGCGCAAAGTGTCGATCAGGTAGAGGAAGATGTCCGGCTGGCGGCCCTGCTCCGGCTTCTTCGAGGACGCCTCGAGGATTTCCGGCGCGTCCAGCTCGGTCGAGACGCTCGCCGGGGACCAGGATGGCGCTCCCTCCCCTCTGGTCAGCCGCACCAGGAGCATCGAGGCCTCCGAGCCCGCCGCGGAGAAATCGAACGAGCGGTTGGAGAGCCGCTCCGCGGAACCGCGCCAGATCTCCTGCCGGCTGCCGTCGCCTCTCCACAAGTCCACTGCGACGCCGAGCCCTTCACCCGTGGGCCGCGTCTCACCGAAGCGCACCCGATACTTCGTGGCGGCCGGAAGCGGGATGGCGAGACCTTCGGATCGAAGCACGACGGCGCGGCGGACGCCGTCGTCGGAAATCTCGGAAGCCGGAGCCTCGAGCGGCCGGCCTCGCGGCACGACCGCCAGCTCGTCGAACGCCGCGGAGAGCTCCCGCGGATCGGCCGACCCGATCACCTTCGATGGCCGGGCCGTGTGCGCGAACCGAAGCTCGAGCGCGTTGATCGGAGGGCGCAGGAGCCGAGAAGGCAGCGGCAATCGGAACTCGCCGAAATCGGCCGCGAGCGTCACCGGCGGGAGCGCCGTTCCGTTCAGAACAGGCGTCATCGTCTGATCCGGCGAGCCGGGCCAGGCGAAGGGGGCGCAGCGTCCCACGAGCTCGACGTCCGTCGCCGATGGCATCCCGAAATACGCCGTCGCGGCCGACGCGGCCCAGGAGAAGCCCGACCAGGGTCCGGACTTTTCGGCATGCTCCAGCCCGTACCAGCCCGTCCCCAACACGAGGCGGGAAGGAGGACCGTCGAAGCTCTGGTGAAACGAGCCGGGTTCGCGATCGACGATCTCCGGGTCGAAGGCCACGCGCCAGTCCGAAGGCGTCGCCTTGCGGCAGCCCCAGACAGACAGGAAAAGAAGGACAAAAGGAAAGGCGAGGGAGACCCTTCTCATCGCGCCGGGGCCACCTTCACCTCGAGGTCCGCCGTTTGACCTCCGCGATGGGAGAACCAATCGATTCCCTCATTGACGAGATCGAACCGGAGCCGGTAGCGGCCCGGTGCCGCCGGGGCGACGAGCCGGACCTCCAGGCTCTCGGATCGATGTGCGGCCAGGGGGCCTGGCGGAAATCCTCGATCGCCGTCGTAGACGGCGGGAAGGCCCGGATCGAGCGGCTCCCAGTGGTAGGAGAGGTGCACGGAGACGGGCCAGAGGCAGGGGCTGGCATTGCGGATGCCGACCTCGACCCGGCGCGCCGATCCCGCGGCCGGGGACCCGACATCGGGCACGGCGAGCCAGCCGACGCGATAGGCGCGATCCGGCAGCGGCAAGCCGTGGGCGGCGCGGATCAGGTCGAGCGTCCGGGCAGGAAGCCGGGAGAACACCCCGAACTCTCCGACCTGCGCGTGCTCGAATGGAAGTTTCGCTTCGCGCAGGTAGTCGCTGAAGCACGCGTTGCGCGGCTGCAGCAGAACGACGGCCGGGTTGGGCGCCGCGTTGACCTGCGCGAGGTACGGCTCGTAGCGGACGAACTCATCCAAGGGGAGCGGCGTGGCGATGATCCGCTCGTTGGACTCGAAGGCCAGCCGGTAGGCCGTCCAGTAATTGGCGTAGACGCGGGTGAGGCCTGCGCGTTCGAGATATCCGAGCAGCGGCGCGAGCGAGCCGGTCACCTCCTCGTCGGCGTTGCGATCGCTGACGCGGGAGAGAAGGTCGCTCGCGAGGTGAACGGCGAGAAGCGCGGCGGCGGCGGAGATCCCGAGCCAGCGGCCGCGACCGCTCAGCAGGGACGCCAGGCCCAGTCCCAGAAGGGGCGTTGCGGCGACGTAATAGGAAAACAGGTAACGCGGCTCGCTCAGGATCAGGCGCCGGGAGAAGCAGGCGGTCACGAAAAGGGCGCCGAGAACCGCCAGGAGAAGGCCGCACCGGCGGTCGCCGCGGAAGGCCCGGACGACGGCCGGCGCGATCAGGACCAGGACGGCGCAGACGGCCAGAAGGCCTGAAAGGGGGAACGTCTCACGCAGGGATTCGGGATCTGGAGTGGCCACCGCTCCGCCTTCGAGGCAGGCCAGCGAGGCGGTGAGGAGTCCGGCGAGGTTGCGCGCCGCCCGGCCGAGGCCGACCACCCCGAGCTCGGACGCCGTCAGGCTCGCCCACCCATGGCGCAGGTTCCAGATCCACCAGGGAGCCGCGCCGACAATCGCACCCCCAAGCGCGGCAGCTGCGCCCTCCAATCGCAATTCGGCGCGCCGCCCAACGAGGAGCCAGCCGAGAACGACGGCCGAGACAGCGGCGGTATGCGGCATGTCCCAGAAGGCCAGTCCCATCAGGATGCCGAGAGCGAAGAACGCCGCGCCGGGCGAAGAGGTGAGGCAACGGCGAGCGTCGATCCAGAGCGCCAGAGCCACGATCGCCAGAGTCAGGAGGGCGACCGAGTCGTAGGCGCCGTCGGAGGTCAGGCCCTTGTAGAGAAAAAAGAAAGGGGCAATCGCGAGAAGGGCGAGCGCGGCGAGACCGGCCATCGCTCCGAAGACACGACGGGCGAGGAAACAGATTCCGAGCATCAATGCCCAGAGCAGGAGCGCCATGGCAATGCGGTAGCTCGCCGCGGAGACGCCGAGCACGGCGAACACTCCGGCGACGTAATGCGGCTCGAGCGAGCCCGCGTAAGTGGCTCCCCAGTAGAAGACCGGGTGCCCCTTCCCCTCCAGGATGTGCTTGGCCATGAGGCCGACTACGGCTTGATCGGAGCCGATCGGGATGCGGTGCGTCGAAACGACGAACCACTGGAGAATCCCCGCCGCGGCACAGAGGAGCACGACGCCGGCGAAGAGGACCGGCCGTGGGAGGCGCGCCTGCGGCGCTTCCGGCGCGTCGAACGAGCCCGGGCCCGGGATCTTCTCTCCGGAGATGAGATCCGCTTTGCTCAACTGCTCAAACGATAGCATTCGCGGGTTTTCCTCCCCGGCTTCGATCGAGCGGCCCATTCATCTGCGATACGTTTGCAGAGTACGATCTCGCGGAAAGGAGCTCGCAACGCCCGTGGAGTCCCGCGCCGATGATCCCTTGAAGGTGACGGCGGACCTCTGGGACAAGACCGCCGAGGCCCGCGCCGTGCAGCCGGTCCAGGGGTGGATGGATTCGGCGCTCGTCCTCGAGAGCTACGTGCAGCCGACGATCACCGGATCCGCGACGACGAACTGGCTGATCGGCCTCGCTCCCCGGCTGGAGGCTCCACGCGGCGGCCACTGGCTGAGCCTGGGGTGCGGAGCCGCGGGTCAGGAGATCTTCGCCGCCCAACACGGTCTTTTCGGATCGATGGACGCCTTCGACGCCTCGCCTCAGTCGATCGAGCAGGCCAAGCAGGCGGCTGCACAGCAGGGCATCCGCTCGATCACGTTCCAGAGCGCCGACTTGAACCACATCCTCCTGCCGGAGCGCACGTACGACGTCGTCATGATGAACATGTCGCTCCACCACGTGAAGCGTCTTCGCCCGCTCCTGACGCAGATCCGCCGCGCTTTGAAGCCGCGCGGGCGGCTGATCTTGAACGAGTTCGTCGGGCCGCGTCAGTTTCAGTTCACCGATCTCCAGCTCGGGCTGGTCAACGAGCTCCTCCAGGCGCTTCCCGTGAGTCTGCGGCAGGACTGCACGACGGGCGCCGCCAAGGAGACCTACTTGAGGCTGCCGGTCGAGCACTGGAACGTCGCGGACCCCTCGGAGGCCATACGCTCGGATCGGATCGTGCCCGAGCTGACCAGACAGTTCCGCGTGATCGACCGGATCGATTACGGAGGAACGATCCTGAACCTTCTTCTCGAGCACATCGTGCACAACTTCGACGCCGGGAACGAAAAGGACGCCGCGCTGGTCCGTATCCTGGGCAAGTTCGAGGAAACACTGATCCGTCACCGCGTGCTGCCGAGCGACTTCACGGTCATCATCGCCGCGCCGGCCCCGGTCCCGGCCCGCGCGGCGCGATCCCTGGGACGGGCCGTGAAGAAGGCGTGGCGGGCGGCGCGAGATCGCAAGCGGCCCTGACCGCCCGCGCTCAGCCCGGTTTGCGCGCGATCACGGTCAGCGGCAGGCTCCAGTACCGATAGAGCAGAGGGCCGGCCCAGGAGCTCTCCAGCAGCCTTTCGAGAACGCCGAGACCCCGCTCCGACCGCGTCAGGGGAAGCAGGACAGGCGGCACCGTCTCCTGAAAGGTCGGTCTGGGATAGACGAGCTGGTGTCGGATCGACCGCGGAACCAACCGGCGGCACCGGAATCCCCGGGCGCGCAGGGGCTCCAGCCACTCCGCGAAGCTGTAAATGTGCTCGTTGATTCCGTGGGCCGTCTCTTCGTTCTGCGGCTGGGTCTCTTCGATGGAGGCCTTCTTCGACGGTTCGGACAGGAACAGGAGATGGCCGCCGGGCTTGAGCACGCGGTCGGCCTCCGCGTAGAGCCGGCCGAGATCGGAAGAGTGATGCAGGCTGGCGCAGGAGAAGACCACGTCGGCCCAGGCATCGCGTATCGGAGTCCGGTGAAGATCGGCGCGAATCCTTTCGAAGAAGATTCCGTCGTCGTGAAAGAAGATGTCCGCGGTCTCCAGGCCCAGATACTTCGTGGTCAGCACGTCCACCGCGACGACCTCCGCGGCGCGACCGACCGTGGCCAGATGGCGGGACGACCAGGTGCGGCCGGCGCCCAGGTCGATCACACGTTTCCCTTCGAAGCTGAAGTGGTCGAAGATCTGGAAGAAGTCGGGCGCGACCTCGAGCCAGTGGTCGTGCGGGTAGTAGGGAAGGGCGGTCATCTGTGTCACGAGATGGTCGGGCAGCGGGCCGGCCATCTCCATCCATCCGGCGACTTCGCGGCGGAGCTGCTCGTCGGCGGGGTCGAGGAAATCGACGACCCCCGCGTGAATCGGAAAGTCCGCTCCGCAGCGGCAGCGAAGATGGCCCTCGCGAACTTCCTTGCCGTCCTCGCTCTCGACGACGACCTGCCAGCCGCCGCCGCCGCAATGCGGACAGCGCAAGCTCTCGGTGAACTCTCTCCTCACGTGCCTCCCGGATCCGGCGATTGCGAAACGTAAGAGAGAATAGCGCGGTGCCTTCCGATTTCGACGCTGGAAGCGCTGCGTCGCAAGCGCCGGCCGCAACGACTCCAGCCCTCGGACTCCAGGACAGGCGGTGGGCCCGGTTCGCGCTCGCGGCGCTGATCCTCGGCTTCGTCCTTCGGCTCGTCTACGCCTTCCCAGTCCACAAGTACGTGGCCGACGCCGACTGTCTGGATTCCGGGCTCCGCGCGTTCCGGGTCCTCCGGCACGAGCTGCCCGTCTTCTACACCGGCGCGCGAATCGGTTGCCTGGAGTGCTACGAGCACGCGGCGGCATTCGCGGTTCTGGGTATCGACCGGTCGTGGCTCGCCATCGCGCCGTTGCTCGCGGGCTGCGCCCTGCTCGTCGTGTGTTCCCTCCTCTACCGCAGCCTTCTGGGAGAAGCGTCGGCAGCCATTGCCGTTCTCTTTCTCGCCCTGCCCCCGCCGGCCTACATCTTCTGGACCTACATGCCCAACACCTATCCGGAGACGATTCTCCTGTGCGCCGCGGTGCTCTGGCTGACGGATCTCCTGACGCGGCGGCCCGCTCCCCTGCCCGCCTTCGGACTCGGCCTCGCTGCTGGACTGGGATGGTGGAACTCCCTCCAGATCGTCGGTGTCCTGCTCCCCTCGGCCGTGTGGCTCTCGTGGAATCGGCCGGCCGTTTTCCGGCGCCCGCGCATCGTGCTCCTCGTCGCGGCGGGATTTCTCCTCGGAGCGCTTCCCTGGGAGATCTACAACGTCCGGCATTCGTTTGCCTCGCTCCGAACCGACTTCCCGACGCGGCCGGCGGGGGGCCTCGAGGCGGTCGCCTCCAACTTCGGCTACGTAGCCACCACCAGTTTCCCCGAGCTCGTCGCGTCGGTGGACCCGGAGGCCACCGGCCTGTTCCCCAATCCCTTGAAGTTCCTCCGCGCACCGGTGACGGCGATCTACATCGCGGCGCTTGTCTTCGCGGCAGTCGCGTTTCTCGTCTGGCTGGTCGGCGCTGTACGCCGGGTCAGACCCTTTCGAGAGCCCCCGCCTGCCGTCTTCCTGGTCCTGGTGGCCTGCTCCGCGATCGCGATCGATATCCTTTCGGAAGCGGGGAGCCGGCGCGGATTGAACACCCGCTATATCCTGCCGATCTATCTCTGCATCGCTGCGGCGGCGGGGCTTTTCCTGCGCTGGCTGTGGAGCAGGAGCCGTCCCCTGGCGGTCTCGGCGGCGGCGATGGTCCTCGCATTCAACGTGGCCGGTTATGCGCTGTGGGGAACGCGCCTGCGCGCCAGCTGGCAAGCACGGCTCGTGACGGACGCTCAGCTGATGTCCTTTTTGCGAGACCGCGGCGTCCAGGCCGTGTGCGGCAACTACTGGCTTGCCTATCCCGTCAACTTCCTCTCGCAAGAGAAGATCGTGGGAATCCCCGAGGAGCCGATCGTCGACATCTACGACTACGGAAAGGGACTGAAGGGATTCGACAAACCGCTGCGCTGGGCATTGATCGCAATGTCCGACCGGAGGCTCAACGCCTGGGTTCAAAACGCTGGCTTGCAGGGCGAATTCGCCCGGCCTTCGCCCAGGACATTTCTCTTCTTGCCTACCGAGGAAGCGTGCCGGAAGCCGCCCTCGGTCTTTCTCGACGAGGTCCGCGCCGCGTTGCCGCGGCCGCAGCCGAGAAGCTCGTCGCTAGCCCCGTCGGATCTTTCCAGGCCGTAACGGAGATGCTGCGAACGCCTGGAATCTCCAGCGATTCTCCTTCATGAGTAGAAAGAGGAGATCGAGACGCTCAAGCGCCATCGACCGCCGGCGCCAGGCCGCTGATGTTCCCGCGATGAGTCCCGTCCCCCCGACCGACGAGCCGGCTGAACGAATAGCCGGACCTCTCGGTCTGATCCTGCTCCCTCTCGTGATCCTGCTCGTCGACCACCAGTGGATCTTCAGCGAGCCCGTGCGGGACCCCTGGATCTATTACGGCTACTTCCTCAATGCGCCGAGCTATCTGGCGACGTTTCGCCCCTACTACTACTCCGCTCGGCTTTCCGTAATCCTGCCGGGCTTTCTCGTCCATAGCCTGTTGCCTTCGATCACCGCGAACGTGATCCTTCACCTGATTCTGACGGGCACGGCATTGCTCTGTCTCTACGGGGTCGCGCGCTCCCTGTTCGGCAGCAAGCCTGCGCTTCTCGCGGCGATCTGCGTGGGAGCCGACCCGTTCTTTCTTTTCTCGGTGGGCCAGAACTACGTCGATGGATTCGGAATCACGTACTTCCTGCTCAGTCTTCTCGGAGTGACTCTGGCGATGAGGTCTCGCCGATCGCTCCCGCTCCTCTTTCTTGCCGGAGTCGCCGCGGCCGCCCTGGTCACCGCGAATCTTTTCTACGCGATCTACGCGCCGTTTCTCCTGGCCTGGTATTTCTTCCTCCGTCCACGCCCCTACGAGGCTTCCGTTCGGACGGACCTCGCCGTGACCGCCAGCGGCGCGGGCGTTGCGTTCGCCGCATTCGCGTTCATCAGCAAGTCCAGCGGCGGCTCGTTGCTCTATCTGCTCTCATCGAGCAAGTTCGTCGGACAAATCGCAGCCCAGGGGTCAAATCCGTTCAGGATTCCGATGCCCGCATGGCTGACCGACGCGGTGTGGCTCGCGTTTCCATTCATCGTTTTCCTGACGGCCCTGATCGTTCTGCTCCGAACGCGGAGCCTTCGCGATGGGAAGCCGCTGCGAGCGATTCGGGCGGTTCAGATCTTCTTCACCGTCTTCGCCCTCTCCATGCTGGGCCTGCAGCTGAGTCCCTACGTCGCGGTTCTCCAATACGACTTTTACGCGAGTCTCATGATCCCCTTCGCCGGTCTGGCGCTGGCGGGCCAGATTGCATTTCTTTTGGCAGGTATCCCGCGACTGAGGTCGCATTGGCTCGTGGGTCTTACCGCAGTTTGCGCCGTGGCATCGGCCGCGGTTCATATCCATCGAGCGGACGGGCTTCCCCGGGGCGTACCGCTGCTCCTGGCGGTGGCGGCAGGCCTGCCCCTGACGGCGGCGCTCAGTTGCCGCGCCGCCGGCCTCCCCATCGGTGCCCTGGCCATCGCATCGCTCGTCGTGAGCGGAGCGGCTGCGAGGCTGGCTCCGCCGACCTTCGGATCTCAACCCGGCCTGGACAAGGTCGTTCTCTTTCGCCAGATCGACGCCGCGGCCAGGGCGGTCCAAAAGGTGGACCCGTCCGGGAACGTCTATTTCTGGTGGAATAGCGCCGACGACCCTCAGCGAATCTTCGACAACATCGCCGCAACGGCGCTGTCGGGAGTCCGAATTGTCAACCTGGCGTTCCCACTCATCCTGGAGGGCGGCGTTATGGCCGACGGCGAACGGATGGTGCCCCACCTGAAAATAGCCGTCCTCGCGACGGAACCGGTTCTCTCACGGGCAGAGGCCGCTCTGAGCGGCATCGGGCTCGCGGCGCGGCTCATTTCGACCGCGAAGATCGCGGAGGGGCGCAGGCCCTTCACGATCACTTTTTTCGAAATCGTGCGGCGTCCGACCGCACAGAACCCGCACGCCGCCGCAGCGAACCCGTAGCATGACCAGCCGATTCCCCGAGCACGCGCACGCGGATTTTGCCGCTGTTCGAGCAGGTCATTTCTGGTTCGAAACGAGGCGCGAAATCCTGACCGAGATCGTCTCGGACCTTCATCCAAAAGCGCGCCGCGGCATCGCGATCGAGGTCGGCTGCGGCGACTGCTTCGTGCTCGAAGAACTCCCGGGACGCTGGTTTGGAATCGACAGCAATCTCTTCGACCTGGTGCGGGCCCGAGCCAAAAATCTTCACAGCGCTCTGGCGTCGGCGGAGGCTCTCCCGATTCGACCCCCGGTTAGCGTCATCGCCCTCTTCGACATCCTCGAGCACTTCGATTCCCCGCGAACCCTGCTCGCCGAATGCCGAACGCTC
>Ga0126383_10003134_pt1 | contig 10885 bp, 9 predicted proteins | sample PanSoiMetPlot_35_FD_96882 | JGI IMG/M metagenome (GOLD analysis project Ga0126383, IMG submission 96882) | Tropical forest soil microbial communities from Panama - MetaG Plot_35 | ecosystem: Environmental > Terrestrial > Soil > Tropical forest > Bulk soil | place: Panama | collected 2016-02-17
AACCGCGCGCAATATCATTATTTCGATAGAAACAATAAACGACGTTTATAGCCATGCGCCATTCAAAGCATCAATATGACGCGCATCAGCAAGTCGCCGAGTGGAGTCCGCTTAAGCGGACTCCTGCGCCGCAACAAACAAACTTGCAGGGGCGTCAGTGATTTTTTGATAAGCTCGACCGCAACGAATTGCCTGCCTAGAGCAAATGCAGTTCGATCTTTTGAAAAAAACCGATGAAACAGGCGAGCGTGTCAGCGTGGCTCCGGCATGTACCAGTGGCGCGCTGGCTGCCGAGCTATCGGCTTGAATGGCTGCCAGGCGACGCGCTCGCCGGGGCGATGCTGGCAGCCTACGCGATTCCAGTGTCCCTGGCTTATGCCGGACTTGCGGGCCTGCCCCCGCAAGCGGGCGTTTACGGCTATTTGCTGGGCGGGCTCGGCTACGCGCTCCTTGGCTCCTCGCGGCAACTGGCGATCGGGCCGACTTCCGCGATCTCTCTGATGATCGCCGGCACGGTTGCGGCGATGGCCGAGGGTGATGCGCAGCGCTTCGCCCAGATCGCGAGTCTTGCGGCCCTTATGGTGGCCCTGCTTTGCCTGATCGCGTGGCTATTGCGGCTGAGCATCCTCGTGCGGCTGATCAGCGACAGCATTCTTGTGGGATTCAAGGCCGGCGCCGGATTGACGATCGCGATGACCCAGGTGCCGAACCTGCTGGGCATTTCTGCCGGCGGACATAATTTTTTTGAGAGGGTTGTGCTGCTGGCGCCTCAGCTCGGCCAAACCAACTATCTTGCGTTCGTAATCGGAGTCGTGGCGATCCTGCTGCTCGTGCTAGGGGAGCGCCTCTTTCCGGCGCGGCCGGTGGGACTTGCGGTCGTTGCGCTATCGATCGCGGTCGCATCCGCGTTCGGGCTTGCCGAACTCGGCGTGCCCGTGACCGGAGAGGTGCCGGCGGGCCTGCCCTCGCTCGCGCCTCCAGGGCTGCGTCTGCGCGACGTCGAAGGGATCGTTCCGCTCGCGGCCGGATGTCTGCTGCTTGCTTACATCGAAGGCGTCTCCGCGGCGCGCACGTTCGCGGCGAAGCATGGGTATAATCTCGACCCGCGGCAGGAATTTCTGGGAATCGGCGCGGCCAATCTCGCGGCGGGGTTCGGGCATGGCTATCCCGTTGCCGGCGGCTTGTCGCAGTCCGCGGTCAACGACAAGGCCGGCGCGCGAACGCCCCTCGCTCTCGTCTTTGCCTCCTGTGCGCTTGCCCTGTGCCTGCTGTTTCTGACGGGGCTTTTGGAAAACCTGCCGAAGGCGGTACTCGCTGCCGTCGTGCTTACCGCCGTCTATGGATTGATCGATGTTCCGGCGATCCTTCGCATGTGGCGCATCAGCCGGATGGATTTCTATGCCGCAGCGATCGCGCTCGCCGCCGTGCTCCTCCTCGGGATCTTGCAAGGAATACTGCTCGCGGCGCTCGCCTCCGTGCTGATGCTGTTGGCGCGCGCCTCCCACCCGCATGTCGCCTTCCTAGGTCGCATCCCGGGAACGAGCAGCTTTTCCGATCTCGCCCGGCACCCGGACAATGAACCGCTGCCCCACACGATTGTTTTTCGCCCGGAAGCCTCGCTGCTCTATGTGAATGCTGACGCCGTATTCGAATCCGTATCGAAGCGCGTTGAGGCACAAGGGGCGGCGGACATTCGCTTGGTCGTCTGCGACCTCTCGGCATCCCCTCATATCGATCTCGCGGGCGCGCGCATGTTAAGCGCGCTGCACCTCGAGCTTGCGCGCCACGGCATAGCCCTGCGTATTTTTGGAGCGCGGGGACGCGTACGCGACCTCCTGCGCGCCGAAGGCATCGGTGAAAAGGTCGGCGGGCTCGATCGGCGCGTGATGCTCACCGATCTGCTCGGCAGTCTCGACAGATAAGCTTACAGAGGAGCCCGGCAGTGGAAGAGGCTGATCGATCTCCGAAGCTCAGCGCATCGAACGACGAGCTCTTGCTGTTGGCAATCCGGATAGTTTGCCTTGGATTTCTGGCGTACTGGTCGTTGATCCTGATCAGACCATTTTTGACGATTATCGTCTGGAGCATCATCGTTGCCGTAGCGCTCTACCCAATCTTCAATTGGCTCTCGGATAAACTTTATGGCCTTCGTGCTCTGGCAGCCGCTGCAATTACTATTCTCAGCCTTGTCATAATGCTTGGTCCAGCAACCTGGCTCGCACTTAGCCTAGCTGAAACCGTTCGGACAATTCTTGCTCGCCTCGGCGATGGCACTCTGACATTGCCGCCTCCGTCCGAAACGGTAAAAGCTTGGCCTCTCATTGGTGAAAAGATCTACGAGGGCTGGCTATTGGCTTCGACCAACCTTCGCGCGCTCGTCATTGAGGCGGCACCACATCTCAAGCCGCTCGGCAGTAGCTTGCTGAATGCGGCGGGCAGCATTGGCATAAATTTGCTTAGATTCGTCATTGCGGTCGTGATTTCGGGGTTCCTGCTGATTCCGGGCCCGTCACTGATCCACTCGATCAAAAACGTGCTGAGCCGTGTAGCAGCCGTGCGGGGCGAAGAGTTTGTCGATTTGGCGGGAGCAACAATCCGCAACGTTTCGCGGGGCATTATCGGGATTGCGATCCTGCAGGCGTTATTGGCGGGTATCGGGTTGCTGTTCGCCGGAGTTCCCGCAGCAGGCCTATTCAGCTTTTTGGTTCTGGTGCTTGGAATAATTCAAATTGGCCCGTCGGTCGTCTTGCTGCCGCTGATCGTATGGAGCTGGTTTGCGATGGACACGGCAATGGCGCTTCTGTTTACACTTTACATGGTTCCGGTAAATTTACTGGACAATATATTGCGGCCGCTGGTGGCCAAAGGCCTAAGCACACCGATGCCGGTCATATTGCTGGGAGTCCTCGGCGGCACGCTCGTACATGGCATGATTGGTCTATTCGTCGGCCCAATCGTGCTTTCGATCGGCTGGCAGTTGCTTGTGGTTTGGACACGCGATGAGCCGAACGCGAAGGACGTGGTCGAGTAAGCCCACCGAAGAGTTTCCCACCACAGGCAAGAAACTTGCTGCTCCACGGCAGAGCCCCACAGAGGTGATCGGGAACTTGCCGCAGAGATCGGAATCGATCTGAAACGGTGGAGCGTGGTGCATGGAGCCGGTCATCATCGCCCTAATCGGTGCCGGCAGCCGCTCGTTCGGGCCGGAAACCGTACGCGATGTGTTGCTCAGCGAGGCGCTCGCGCAACGCCACGTCGAGCTGCGTCTCATGGATATCCTCGCCGACAGTCTCTTGGACATCGGCCGCTACGCCAAATCGCTCGTGGAAAAGCTCGGCCGCAATGCCAAGGTCAGTAAGACGACTGCGCTCGAGGCTGCGCTCGAGGGCGCGCAGTTCGTCGTCACCGCCGTCGAAGTCGAGCGCAGCCTCTATTGGGCACAGGACTTCCACATCCCGTGCAAATACGGGTTCCGCCAGGTCTTTGCCGAGAACGGCGGGCCGGGTTCGCTCTTCCACGGGCTGCGCGCCATGAAGGCCATGATCCCCATCGCCCGCGCAATGGAGCGCATCTGCCCGGACGCCATTCTGCTCAACTACACCAATCCGATGCACAAAGTGTGCGACGCGATTGCGACGCTGTCGAAGAGCCAATGCATCGGACTCTGTCACGGCGTGTGGATGGGAATGGAGCAGGTCGCCTACATTCTCGACAAGCCTGTGGATGAGATGGAGATGGAGGCCTGCGGCATCAATCACTTTAGTTGGTTTCAGACCATCCGCGATCGCCGGACGGGCGAAGATCTTTATCCGCGCCTGCGCGAGGCTGAGCGCGAGGGCGACTGGCTCGCGGATTGGCACGAAATCGGGTTGGCGCGCATCCTGCTGCGGCGATTCGGGCTCTACCCTTCGCCTGCGACCAATCACTTCGGCGAATATATCGGCTGGGCGCATGAGTTTTGCGCCAGCGAGCTGGACTGGTTCTACGATCCGGCGGACGGGGCGCCATGGCAAAAGGGGAAAGTACCGGAGTACGTGTCGGTGCAGGATGCGTACGGCACCGAACGTCCGTTCAAAAAGCAGGAGCAGAAACCTCAGCCGATCGAGGAGCAGGCGCTCGAATCTTCCGGCGAGCTCGCCATCCCCATCATCGAGTCGATCGTGTGCGGCGAGCACCGGAGCCTCGACGCTATCAACGTGCCCAATCGCGGTTTTATCCCCAACCTGCCCGATGGCATGGTGGTCGAGGTCCCAGCGATGAGCGACGGCACAGGGCTGCGTCCAAAGCGCATGCAGCCGTTGCCGGAACCGATCGCGGCGATGATCCGCTTGCAGGGGAGCATCAACAAATTATTGGTCGAGGCGTTCGCCGAGCAATCGAAGGGCAAGCTGCTGCAAGCGATCCTGCTCGAGCCCACGGTCACGTCCTATCGCGGCGCCGTGGAGATGGTGGACGAAATGCTTGCCCTTCAGCGCGACGTCCTGCCGCCGATCCGCTGACACGCCACTCCCGCGAGGCAGCAACGACAGGCCGCCACGCCCCATACCACTATTGGTTAGGAGGATGCCCCCTGAGACTGTGTTGCGAGGAGCCGTGGGTGAAAGCGTCGGGCACCACATAGCCTTGCGCTTGCCGTTGCAGCCGGTCGTCGCCGATGGCCGATGCGGTCTGCAGCGCCGCTTCCATGTCGATCAGCTCACCCCACACGGCCGCTTGCCGAGCGAGCAGGAGGCGGCGAGGATGGTGTAGATCGGTTGGCAAGGACCGGCCGATCATCGAGGGTCACGCCGAGCAATGAGTACGCGCGGCGTCGCGCTACCGCGGCAGGAATTTCGTTCGTGAACTCTGCGGGCGGACCTCTAGAGGTCGAACGGCTACTCCGCGCAGAGATCAGTTAAGAACGCGCGCTACCGGCCGCAATCAGCACATCGCGCGGTTGCTCTTTCGCCTGGAGGCGGCTTGCCGGATCCCGACTTTGGCGCCGCTTTCCCATCCTCGGTGACCTTGGCGGACTCCGCGTTTCCTTTGCCGGCCTGCTTCTTCATGTCGATGGCGGTGGCCTTCGGTTGTGGCCGCGCTACCTGCCTGTCGGCTACAGTTGCGCCGGCCTTGGCGGACTCCGCATTTCCTTTGCTGGCTTGCTTCTTGATGTCAATGGCGGTGCTCTTCGGTTTTGGCCGCGCTACCTGCCTGTCGGCTACAGTTGCGCCGGCCTTGGCGGACTCCGCATTTCCTTTGCTGGCTTGCTTCTTGACTTCGGTGGCGGTGCTCTTCGGTTTTGGCCGCGCTACCTGCCTGTCGGCTACAGTTGCGCCGGCCTTGGCAGACTCCGCATTTCCTTTGCTGGCTTGCTTCTTGACTTCGGTGGCGGTGCTCTTCGGTTTTGGCCTCGGGATATGCTCGTCGGCTATAATGGCGCCGGGCTTGGCGAACTCCGCGTTTCCTTTGCCGTCTTGTTTCTTGATTGCGACGGCGGTTATCTTCGGTTTTGGCATCGTAGGCTTGCCGACCGCGATCTCGCCCGCCTTGGCTCGCTCCGCTTTGCTCTTGGCATCCTGCTTCTTGTCGATTGCGGCAATCATCGGTTTTGGCATCGGCATTTGCTTGCCGGTCACGAGCACGCCCGGCTTGGCCCGCTCCGTTTTGCTCTTGCCGTCTTCTTTCTTGGTATCGACCGCGGCGATCTTCGGTCCTGGCGATGGCTTCTGCCTGACCGCTAGAGCCTGGCCGGTGGTGGCCAAATCTGTCCTGGCTTTAGCATCCTCTTTCTTGACATCGATGCCGCCGATCTTCGGCCTTGGCACCGGCAATGGCATCTCCCTGCCGACGGCGATCATGTCGAGTTCGCGGGGAATGAGCATCGCGAAGCGGCCCGGATGACGAATGCGACCGGCGATGCGACCCGCGTCATCACCGGCGCCCAAGTAGAGGTCGGCGCGCGCTGGTCCGACCACCGCCGATCCCGTGTCCTGCGCAATCATCAGCCGCCTGAAGGCTGAAACAGATTTTGCGCTATCGATCGGCAGATTGGCTTCGATGAAAAACGGCATCCCGTATTCGTGCCGCCTATCGACGGCAATGGACCGTCCCGGTGTCAACGGCACACCCTGCGCGCCGACCGATTCGCCCTCATTTGACAGTCCGGTGACGCGGAAGAACACATAGGAGCGATTGGTGGCCCGCACCTTGGCAGCTTCATCCGGATGCGCGGCCATCCAGTCGCGAATGCGCTGGACCGACATCTCGCTGCGCGGGATGAGATTGCGTTCGACGAGCACGCGCTCGATCGAGCTGTAGCGATAACCGTTGTGCGAATCATAGCTCACCCGCAGCGGCGTGCCGTCCTCGAGGATCACGCGCGCGGAGCCTTCGATCTGGATCATCAGCAGATCGAGTGGATCCTTCAGCCAGCAGATTTCGAGTTTCTGCCCATCGAGCGCGCCGGCCTCGATCGCGGCGCGATCGTGGTAGGGCACGAGCTCGTTGTTCTCGTTGCGGCGGCCGATGCGCACGCCTTTATTTGGAAATGCAACCGAGGCTGGTTTGTAGCCGGCGGCGAGGAGATCACGCGGCCGGCGGTAGAGCGGGACATGGAATTCGGGGCTGGGAAAGCGCGAGCCCGCTACGACGGGCTCGAAATAACCGGTCAACAATCCTTCGACTTCGCCCAGCCGCGCGATGCGAACCGGTTGAAAATTCTTCTCGAAGAAGGCGCGCGCGGTATTCGCATCCTGCGGGCGCAGCCCTATGGCATTGCGGCAGACGTTCCACAGCGCTCCGGAGATCTGCCCACGATCTTCGGCGCGCCGTGCCTTGCGCAGCGCTTGGCAGCTCGCCTCATAGGCTGCGAAAGCCGCGAGATGATCATCGGCGGTCCAGCCCGCGAGTTCGGACCATTTCACCGGCTCGAGCTGCGTGCCTGAGAGCTGCAGCGGCCCTTCCGCCGAAGCGCCGGTAGCCGCAAAAAACATGATCGCGCTGAAGAGACGCGCGACCAACCTGCCGCCGAAGCTTTGCGCATCTTCCCGACCCGCCCGCATGCACGTAAATGCACGGCAGGCACGAATGGTTCCTCCACGCGCGTGAAGGGTTAACCGGGTGGCGCAGAGGCGCGCGGTATCGCGATGCTACTGCCGGCACTCGGACGGCCACGCGTTCTCGCGCCGGCGCCGCTACGCCTCCCGCTGGCATTTTTGCATGAAGCTTTTCTTCGCAGCGCCGACAAGCGGCCGGCCGTCGCTGCCGACTGCCTTCGCTTGGCAGGTGTCCCGCTTGCATTTCTTCAAGAAGCTCGCCTTGGCGGCGCCTGCGAGCGGCTTGCCCTCCTTGCTCACGGCTCTGCTCCCGCAGGTTTCTTGCGCGAACGCGAAGGTGAAATTCAGCGACAGCACCAAGGCGGCCAGCAAAATGCGTTTCATATGGCTCCTCCTTCGCTACGAATCGGCTCCTTCAAGCCGAATGGGTGTGGTCTCTACGACATGATCGGACGTGTACGTGAGTGGACGAGCATCGCGAAGCGACCCGCACGGCGAAGGCACCTGGCGATGCGACCGCCACATCGGGGGTAGCCCGCCCCCGATACCCGAGCAGGCCACCGGTGCGCGCTGCTATGCGTCTCGAAATCCTCGAAGCAGGCGGACGACTTACGTGGTGGCGGTATGTAGCAAACGGGTCACACTGCTGGCGAAGTTGACACGACGCCGCAGTGCGGGTGGAACCAAAGAAGCCGCTGCAATGTTAAGCGGCCAGGCTGTCCGGGCCTGGGGCAAGACCACCCCGAATGCTGGATCGATGGGCGGCGAATACGGACCACTCCTACGCACGCGAGTCGCAACATGAGTCACGATCTCGACAATCTCAAGGATCGGCTCTACCGCAGCTTCGGGATTGCAGTCCGCCACGACTTACAAGTGCGTGCCGAAATAATCATTCAGCCGGAAGAAGGACGCTGGGAGTTCACTCCTGACGAACTCAGGGATCTGGCGGAGGGTGTTACCTCTATATTGCTTAACTCGAACCCGGAAGCGGGATGGCCCTTCCGTCTCACGCTCAAGCAATACATCGGGCTGTTCAGTCCCTTATTCACACAGCCGGGGCAACTCAACCGGTGATGCCAAACGGCCCGATCGGCGATTTGAACCGCTCTACGATGACGGGAAAGCCCTCTCCAATCAGCGTCGCTCAGAGGCTAGCGCCTCTTGGGCGGCGACCAGCAGGCTCAATGGTTGCCATGGCTTGGGCATGTAATTGATGCCAGGCGGCAATTCATCGACGTGGTTGAGTGGATGCCCGGACGTTAGGATCATTGGAAGAAACGGCCAGCGCATCTTCACCTCCCACGCCAGATCCACTCCATTCATGACGCCGGGAAGCCGAACGTCGGCGAAGATCATGGCGACCTCTCGGCCGCGGATAAGCATGGTAGCAAGTGCTGCTTCCGCGCTTTCGCACGCGATGCTGTCGAGTTCGCTGTCTTCGAGCAGCGCAGCGGCGAGCTGGCGCAGTCCGGCGTCGTCCTCGACGATCAACACCGCTCGACGTTTTATTAAGCTTGCCCCGTATTCGTACCCCATGACGTCGTCGCCGTTGTGAGTGTGGCGTAGGCGGCCCCGAGATGGGGCGAACGGCGCATTCGATGTGAACCAGCCCTCCGACGAGGCCCTCTCGTCCCGCGCCCTATGCCAAGAATACGCCAGAGGCGGGTTGGTTCAGAACCGAAGGAAAAATTTTTGGAGGGCCAACTGCAAGCGGTCGCACCATACCGATCCAGCGAAGCGGCGCGTAGGTGGATACCAACTGCCGGCAACTCTGCTCGGCGAGCCTGCAACAAGTACGAGCTCGTCGGGCCGCATTTGAACCAATCGCTCGCCAAAGCGACAAATAATCGGGAGCCATTCCCCGGCGATGGAGCCGGAACTCGGGATGGTAAAAATTGGGGGCCCTGCACGACAAAGTGGGCTCTGTCTGCGATTTGGCTCGGTGACTGCCGTTTGGGCCGTTGCCGTGCCCGCATTAGGGACTTTTGCGGCTCGCAGCGGTAGCGCCTTCCACGACCTGGCCCTTGGGGAGAAAGTCTGTGAGCGGACTCGGTTGCGACCGCGGGGCGGCAAGGATCAGGGTTAACGTCGCGCCGGCGAGGGCTCGAATCTCGCCGTCACATTGGCTGCGGGTGACCGGTCTGCTGGTAACGATAATGATTGCCGGCGCTGGGTGGAATCAGACGGAAGCGCGCGCTTCACGCAACGGCCCCCCTAAACGCGTGATTCACGGACCCAATTATCGACCGCCGTATGCGGCCATCGTGGTCGATGACAAATCAGGCTTCGTGCTTCACGAGGTTAGCGCTGACGAACCACGTCATCCGGCGTCTCTGACGAAAATTATGACGCTCTATTTGCTTTTCGAGCAGCTTGACGGCAGCAAGCTCACCCTCGACACGCCGCTGCCGGTCTCAACCCGGGCGGCGATGCAGAACCCCACCAAGCTCGGGCTAAAGGCCAATCAGACCATCAAAGTTGAGGACGCGATCAAGGGGCTTGTTACCAAATCAGCGAACGATGCCGCAGTGGTTGTCGCCGAAGCCATCGGCGGCAGCGAAGAGGAATTCGCCAAGCTTATGACCTTGAAAGCAAGAGCGCTGGGCATGACGAGCACGACCTACGTCAATGCCTCAGGATTGCCTGCCGAGGAGCAAATAACGACGGCCCGCGACCAAGCCGTTTTGGGCCGCGCCATTCAACACCGGTTTCCCGGCTACTATCCATATTTTGCAACGCCGAGCTTTAACTATAAGGGGACCGAGATGAACAATCACAACGCCCTGCTGCGACAGGTGAAGGGTGTTGACGGTATCAAGACCGGTTATACCGAGGCTTCTGGCTACAATTTGGTCTCATCGGTCCGCCGTGACGAGAAACACGTCGTCGCGGTGGTCCTTGGTGGAACCTCAAACGCTGCGCGCGATGCTCGCATGCGCCAATTGATCGAAGACCATATTCTTCTGGCTTCGGCACGGCGGACAGTACCGATGATTGTAGACGCGAATGGACAGCGCAACGCAGATGGCGGATGGACGCTCTATCTTGCCGCGCAGGGGCTCAAGGATGAGCACTGGCGCTACCAGTCGCCGTCGCGTATCGCCCGCTTCTACGGCAGTCTCGGTTGGAAGAGCACCGACGCGGAGGTCCGTCTGGTCGCGAGCCAGGCCGATAATTTCTTCGACGTGATCGAACGGAGTCAGGCGCGGTATCTGCGCACGTTTCAGTAGGGCAGCCCCGCTTGCCGACACGGGAGTGGGCCGCTAATACCTGCAACACCCCCCTTAAGCCGCTGTGGCGGTTAACTGCATGTAAACTATGCTTGAGCACGCTATTGCCCATGCCGAATCAACCCGCTGCTGCGAACGCTCATCAACTTGCGACCCCATTTCCTGGACCCGCGCCATGGGAGGCGCCCGATCCGCTACCAGTGATGCGGCGGGAAATGAAGCTGTTGCTCATCGAGATGAACGCATTGCGTGTGGAGGTCGAACAACTGCGCGCAATGGAACGGGAAGCGCGCAGCACAGAGGAATTCCTTTCGGCCTCCCTCAACCGGCTCATGGAGAGCCGAGACCGCTGGCGCTGGGAAGCGGAACGCCTCAGCGCATTAATCGCGCAGGTGCCGCCATGGTCGCTATTCTGGTCGCGTTGTGTTGACGCGTTCAGGCCGTCGCGAAAACCGACCGACCGCGGATTTCACTGCGTGTGAGCAGGTCGCCTAACTCGGCGTGCGCCGGAAGAAAGAATCGTTGCACTCTGAGTTCTGAGCCGAAACGTGCTATACGGCTCTGATTTGATCGTCAGTGGTTATATAAGTGTGCCAGACGCTGGTCGGAGAATTCAAA
>Ga0126383_10003136_pt1 | contig 10883 bp, 11 predicted proteins | sample PanSoiMetPlot_35_FD_96882 | JGI IMG/M metagenome (GOLD analysis project Ga0126383, IMG submission 96882) | Tropical forest soil microbial communities from Panama - MetaG Plot_35 | ecosystem: Environmental > Terrestrial > Soil > Tropical forest > Bulk soil | place: Panama | collected 2016-02-17
AATTGCCGGACCGAGGCTAGCCGCTATAGTCCGCGCGATGATTTCGGTGATTATCCCCACTCTGAACGCCGAGCGGACTTTAGGACCAACACTCGCTGCGCTTGTTCCGGCTGTGGTGAAGGGCATCGTTCAGGAAGCGATCCTGGTTGACGGCGGTTCGACCGATGAGACCTGCCTCGTCGCCGATGCTGCCGGAACGCACCTGATCGAGGCGCCGCGCGGGCGCGGCACGCAGCTCGATGCAGGTGCGGCGCAAGCGAGGGGCGATTGGCTGTTGTTCCTTCACGCCGACACCGTGCTCGATCCTGGCTGGGTGGAGGAGGCCGAGAGCTTCATCGAACGGGTCGAGAGCGGGCGGCGCAAGCAAGCTGCGGCCTTCTTCCGCTTCGCGCTCGACGATGACGGCCTGATGCCACGGTTCCTCGAGACGCTGGTGGCGCTGCGCTGCTTCGTACTTGCGCTTCCCTATGGCGATCAGGGCCTGCTGATCTCGCGCAACCTCTACAATCGGCTCGGCGGCTTCCGGCCGCTGCCGCTGATGGAGGACGTCGATCTCGTGCGTCGGCTCAAGCGGCGCGAGCTTGTGATGCTGAATTCGCGTGCCGTGACGAGCGGCGAGCGCTACCGCCGCGAAGGCTATATTGCCCGCGCCATGCGCAATCTCGGCTGCATGCTGCTCTATTACCTCCACGTGCCGCCCAGGGTGCTCGCGCGCCTCTATGGCTAGGCGGCAAGCGCTGAAGCGCGGCGCCTATGCCCCACGTCTTGTCATCATGGCCAAGAGCCCGCTTCTGGGTCTCGCCAAGCGCAGGCTTGGACGCGAGATCGGCGCTACGAGAGCGATCCGCTTCTATCGCACTTGCATGGCCCACACCGTCTTGCGGCTAGCCTCAGACCCGCGTTGGCGAACCTTGCTTACCGTCACGCCTGACAAAGACGTCGCTCAGCACTTCTGGCGTTCGCCGAGAACGTCGCGCGTTCCGCAAGGCGACGGCGACTTGGGCAAACGCATGCAGCGCCTGTTCAATCGGCTCCCGCCTGGTCCAACTATCATCGTCGGCAGCGACATCCCTTCGCTTACCTCCTCACGTATCGCCGAGGCCTTCGGACTGCTTGGAAGAGCAGACGCCGTGCTCGGGCCCGCGCCAGATGGCGGATATTGGCTGATCGGATTGCGGAGAACGCCGAAAATTCTCTCACCGTTTGCCGGTGTGCGCTGGTCTGGCCCGCACGCCCTCGCCGACACTGTCGCAAATCTGAAGGGCAAGCGGGTCGTCTACGCAGCAAAGCGCGACGATGTTGACGACGGGGAATCCTACCGGAGTGAGATTGCTCGTGCTGAGCGACTCATCCCGCCGCGCGCATGAGCAGGAGCGGTGACATCACTTCGCTTTGGCTTTCTTCTTCTCTTGCAGCCGCGGCATGATCTCGATGAAGGAGCAAGGGCGGTGGCGATTGTCCAATTGATCCTTAAGGATGCCATACCAGGCATCCTTGCAGGCGCCGGGCGATCCCGGCACGCAGAAAATGTAAGTGCCTTCGGCTACCCCGCCGCAGGCTCGGCTCTGCACCGTCGAGGTGCCGACCTTCTGATAGCTAAGCATATGGAACAGCGCCGAGAAGCCGTCGATCTCCTTCTCGAAGAGTGGCTTCACGGCGTCAGGCGTCACATCGCGCCCGGTGAAGCCTGTGCCGCCTGTGGTGATCACCACGTCGACCTCAGGATCCTTCATCCAGCGCTTCACCTGCTTCCTGATCGCCTTGGCGTCATCCTCGACGATGGCATGCTCGACCACTTCGTGACCGGCCTCCTTGATCATGTTGGCAAGCAGTACGCCCGACGTGTCGGTCTTCTTGGTGCGCGTGTCTGACACCGTGAGCACGGCGACGCGCACGGGAATGAAGGGGCGTGTCTCGTCGATGCGGCTCATGCTTGCAGCGCTTCCTTCACCATCAACAAATCCCGCCACGCATAGCGTTTTGCTTCGGGGTTGCGCAAAAGATAAGCGGGGTGGAGCGTGGCGAGCGTGGTGATCGCTCCGGCTGCGCAGGGATAACTCAGCCACTTACCCCTAAGCCGCATAATGCCCTCGGTGACGCCGAGAATGTTCTTGGCCGCAGCTCCACCGAGCAGCACGAGGATCTTGGGAGCAAGCAGCTCGATCTGCCGGGCGAGGAACGGCGCACAGGCCTCGACCTCCTCTGGCGTCGGCGTGCGATTGCCTGGAGGCCGCCAATAGACTGTGTTGGTGATGTAAACGTGGTCCTCCGAGAGCCCGATCGCCGCCAGCATCAGATCGAGCAGTTGGCCGGCGCGGCCGACGAAGGGCTTGCCCTGCAAGTCCTCGTCCCGGCCGGGGGCCTCTCCGATCAGCATGAGTTTCGCGCCATTGCTTCCACGTGCAAAGCACAGGCTTTTCGCCGTGCGCTTCAAGGCGCAACCCTCGAACGCTGCGACCAGAGTTTCGAGCTCGGCAAGGGAGGGGGCCTCGGCCGGCCTCGCCGAGGAGGGCCTCACCTGTAGCGGGCGAGCCTGGGTCACAGGCCGCACTAGCGGAAGCTCGGGCGTAGGGACGGCAAAGCAGTCGAGCGGCATCTCGCCGATGGCCTCGTCGACGCCCATGGCCTCGTACCAGGCGAGTAGCGCCGCTTCTGCCGTTTGCGATCCGCTCATTTGCGATGCCTCTGCCAATCCCCTATGTGTGTCTTTGCCCGCCAAGCTCGGGCAATTCAAGGTCGCCCTGCGACTCTCAATCTTACACCGAACGGAGCCTGAAGCTTGAACGACCAGACTGAGCGCGAGACCATGGAGTTCGACGTCGTCATCGTCGGCGCCGGACCGGCAGGCCTTGCCGCAGCGATCAGGCTCAAGCAGCTCGCCGTCGAGAAGGACAAGGAGCTGTCGGTCGTGGTCCTGGAGAAGGGCTCTGAGGTCGGCGCGCATATCCTGTCTGGCGCGGTGATCGACCCGGTCGGGCTTGACCGCCTCATCCCAGATTGGCGGGAGAAGGGCGCGCCGCTCACCACGAAGGTCTCCGAGGACCGCTTCTACTATCTCTGGAAAACCGGCGGCTTCCGCGTGCCGAATATCTTCATGCCGCCGCTCATGAGCAATCACGGCTGCTATACCGGGAGCCTCGGCAGCCTTTGCCGCTGGCTCGCCGAGCAGGCGGAAGCGCTCGGCGTCGAGGTCTATCCGGGCTTCTCCGTCGTCGATGTAATCTTCGGCCCTGACGGCGCGATCGATGGCGTCATCACCGGCGACATGGGCGTCGCCCGCGACGGCAGCCACAAGGACAACTACACGCCGGGCATTGCCATCACCGGAAAATACACGCTGTTCGCCGAAGGCGCCCGCGGCTCTCTCTCTAAGATGCTGATCGGGAAGCTTAGGCTCGACGCAGAGTCGGGCCCGCAGAAATTCGGCATCGGGCTGAAGGAGCTGTGGGAAGTGCCGGCCGGGGAACACAAGCCTGGCCTCGTGCAGCACACTATGGGCTGGCCGCTTGAGGACAAAACCGGGGGCGGCTCGTTCCTCTACCATTTTGGCGAGCGGCTGGTGTCGGTCGGCTTCGTCGTCCATCTCGACTACGCCAACCCCTATCTCAACCCGTTCAAGGAGTTTCAACGCGCCAAGACGCATCAGCTGATCCGCCAGCATCTCAAAGGCGGTAAGCGCATCGCCTATGGCGCCCGGGCGCTCACCGGAGGTGGCCTTCAGGCGATCCCGAGACTGGCTTTCCCGGGCGGCGCGCTGATCGGATGCGCTGCGGGCTTCATGAACGTGCCGCGCATCAAGGGCTCGCACAACGCCATGCTCTCAGGGATTATGGCGGCTGAGGCTGCGTTCGCCGCTATCGAGGGGGGGCGCTCGCGCGACGTGCTCGAAGCCTACCCTGAGGCCGTTCGAGCAAGCGCCATGGCCAAGGAGCTCAAGAAAGTGCGCAACGTGAAGCCGCTATGGTCGCGGCTGGGCACGCGGCTTGGCGTGATGCTTGGCGGCATCGACATGTGGCTCAACACCATCTTCCCGTTCCTCAGCCACACTCTGAAACACTTGAGGCCGGACTACGCAACCTTGCACAAGGCCGCGACGGAGAAGCCGATCGAATACGAGACGCCGGACGGCGTGCTGACGTTCGACATTCTCTCCTCGGTGTTCCTGTCTGGCACCAATCACGCCGAAAACCAGCCGGTGCATCTCAAGCTTGCCGATCCGTCGATCCCGATCGAGCGCAATCTTCCGGAATACACCGAGCCCGCCCAGCGCTATTGCCCGGCCCTGGTCTATGAGGTGGTGGAGGAGAGCGATCGGAAACGCTTCCAGATCAACGCGCAGAATTGCGTCCACTGCAAAACTTGCGACGTGAAGGACCCGGCGCAGAACATCACGTGGGTGCCGCCGGAGGGCGGCGACGGGCCGAATTACGTCAATATGTGAAGCGGCGGCCTCTATGTCGCGGCGATGGCCACAAACGTGCCGCGATTGGGCGTCAGTAAGCTTTTGGTTTGCATGGGGATAAAAAGCGCCTAACCTTTGGCTGGGGTTCATACCAACCGTTGCGGACGGGGAATCCAACCGTGTCTTTTTGGGGCGGCGTGATCGCCGGAGCTATATGACGACTGTCAAAAGCGCAACTCTGCGCCGTTGGGCGTGGAGAACTCTTCTCGTTGCCTCGATCTTTGCGGCTCCTGCCGCCTATTCGGAGGTGGTCTCCGATAATCCGCCCGAGGACGAGGGCACGCTGCTCGGCAACTATCTGTCGGGGCGCCTTGCCCGCGGCGACCACGACACGGTTGCGGCAGCCGACTTCTATTCCAAGGCCCTTGCTGGCGATCCGGGTAACGAGATCATTCTCGAGCAAGCCTTCCTGCTCGAAGCGGCCTCTGCCCATTGGGATCGCGCCATCGAGCTCGCGAACCAACTCGTTAGGATCGAGCCCTCGCACCGGATCGGGCAGTTCCTACTCGGCTGCGAAGCGTTCAAGAGGGGCGACTACAAGAAAGCGGACGAGCATTTCGCCGCGGCGCGCCAAGGCCCCATCGCCGATCTTACCTCGACGCTCGCCCGTGCTTGGGTTGAGGAGGCCGACGGCAAGACGGATGACGCGCTCGCCACGCTCGACAGCCTAAGCGACGCGGATTGGGCCCAGTTCTATCAGCGCTATCATCGCGCCCTGATCGCCGACGTGGCCGGCAGGCCCGATGTCGCGCGCCAGGCCTTCGCCCAGGCCTTCAAGAAGAATCCCTCGACGCTCAGGGTCGCCGACGCCTACGCCCGGCACGCGGTCAACGAGAACAACCGCAAGCTCGCCCGCCAGACGCTGAAGACCCATATCGCCAAGTCTGCGCCCCATCCGCTCTCCGAGGCGCTGCTCATCGATATCGAAAGCGGCAAGACGCCGCCACTTCTCGTCGAGACTCCCACTGACGGCCTCGCCGAGGCGTTTTACGGCATCGGCGACGCGCTCGCCGGTGAGGGCGGCCTCGACATGGGCATCATCTTCCTGCAGTTCGCCCTCTACGTTAAACCTGACTTCCCGCTCGCTTACGCGGCGCTCGCCGAGGCTTATGAAGGCGCCAAGAAATACGACCTTGAGATGCAGGCCTTCGACGAGATCAAGCAGGACTCGCCGCTTTGGCTTAACGTGCAGATCCAGAAGGCGTTTGCGCTGAACTCGCTCGACCGGGTCGATGACGCCAAGGCTCTGCTCGAAGATCTGATCGCCAAGACGCCCAAGGACGTTCGTCCCTACGACGCACTCGGAAACATTCTGCGCTCGCACGAGCGCTACGGCGAGGCCAAGGACTACTATTCCCGCGCCATCGACCTCATCGGCAAGCCTACCAAGGACAATTGGGCCCTGTTCTATTCGCGCGGCGTATCGAACGAGCGGCTCAAGGACTGGCCTGCCGCGGAATCGGATTTCAAGGAGGCGCTCTCGCTTTCTCCCGACGAGACGCTTGTGCTGAATTACCTCGGCTATTCCTGGATCGATCAGGGCCGCAATTTGAAACAGGCCATGGACTACATCCGCAAGGCGGTGAAGCTAAAGCCTGACGACGGCTATTATGTCGACAGCCTCGGCTGGGCTTATTTCAGGCTCGGCAATCTTCAGGCGGCGGTCGAGACGCTCGAGCGTGCGGTCGAGCTCAAGCCAGACGACCCCATCATCAACGATCACCTTGGCGACGCCTATTGGCGCGTCGGGCGTAAGCTTGAGGCGAAATATCAGTGGCAGCAGGCGCTGACGCTGAAGCCCGAGGAGGACCAGATCGTCTCGCTCAAGCAGAAGATCGCATCCGGCCTGTCCGACACCGGCGAAACTAAATCCGCCCAAGACCGTACGACCCAAGCCGGCCAGAAGACCCAGTAACAAGCTGCGGCTTTGGACAAGCGCGAAGGAGCGGAGCATGACGGCGCTCCGTGAAGTGGCGCGGGCCAAGCTCAACCTGACACTCGAAGTGCTTGGGCGCCGCCCGGACGGGTTCCACGAGATTCAAAGCCTGGTCGCGTTCGCGGGGGTCAGCGACAACGTCGAGCTTACGTCTGGGAATAGGCTTGAGCTTGCGGTCGATGGTCCTTTCGCCGTGGCACTCGGCGGCGACAACCTCATCACCAGGGCGGCAGAGGCCGCGAAAGCAGCCAATCCGGAACTGCGACTCGGTCGCTTTCGCCTGGACAAAGTTCTTCCCGTCGCGGCTGGGCTTGGCGGAGGGTCAGCAGATGCGGCAGCGGCCTTGCGGCTGATCGCGCGTGCCAATGGCGGGATTCCGAGCGAGGCGGAATTGACCGAGTTTGCGACGAAGCTCGGTTCTGACGTCAGCGTCTGCCTTAAAAGCAAACCTGCGATGATCACTGGCAGGGGCGAGAATGTCGAGCTTGTGCGGGGTTTCCCATCTTGTGGCGTGCTGTTCGCCAACCCGCGAGTTCCGCTCGCAACCGCCGCGGTCTACGGCTCGCTCAACGCAAAGCCTTTGGCATCACTGCCCGCACAAAAACCGCAACTGCTCCAATTCGATGAAAGCTTCGAGAAACTCATCGCCTACATTCTGCCGCGTGGAAATCACCTCGAGCCGCCGGCGGCGCATCTCGTGCCGGAAGTCAGGGAAGTGCTTGCCGCGTTATCGGCGCTTCCCGGCGCACGCGTTCCTAGGCTCTCTGGCAGCGGACCGACCTGCTTCGCTCTGTTTGCGACCGAGGACGAAGCTATCCAAGCCGCTGCAATCCTTAGCGCACAATGTCCTGCCTGGTGGGTTGCTGCCTCTTCGCTCGGCTGACTACACACACACTTGTCATGCTCGCGAAAGCGGGTATCGAGTAACCACTGGCGGTCGTTGTCTTTGAAGGCCGGGATTACCGGATGCCCGGTCAAGCCGAGCAATGACAATGAGAGTCAGAACGGGCGTTCGACGCAGAACTCGATGGCCTCGAGCAGCGCGGCCTTTGCATCGGAGTCGGGAAAGATGGCGAGCGCGTCGCGGGCGATCGCGCCGTAGTGACGCGCCCGCTCCATAGTGTCTGCCAGCGCGTTGTGCTGCTTCATGAGCGAGAATGCCTCGGCAAGATCGTCCTCGCCGATCTCGCCTTGCTGCAGCGTGCGTTGCCAGAACGCCCGCTCGGCCGCATTGCCGCGCCGGTAGCACAGCACGACAGGCAGCGTGATCTTGCCCTCGCGGAAATCGTCGCCGACGCTCTTGCCAAGCGTCGAGGGCTCTCCCGAATAGTCGAGCGCATCATCCACGAGCTGGAAGGCAAGGCCGAGATTGCGGCCGTACGAGCGCAAGGCTGAGGCTTCCGACTTCGGCCTCCCGGCGATGACGGCGCCGACTTCGGCTGCCGCCGCGAACAGGGCCGCGGTCTTGGCGTCGATCACCGCAAGATAGTCGTCCTCGGTGGTCTCGGTGTTTTTGGCGGTGATGAGCTGCATCACCTCGCCCTCGGCGATCACTGCAGCGGCGTCGGACAGGATGCGCAGCGCGCCGAGCGAGCCGACGTCGACCATCATCTTGAAGGCCTGGCCGAGCAGGAAGTCGCCAACCAGCACGCTCGCCTCGTTGCCCCAGAGGAGCCGCGCCGTGGTCTTGCCCCGGCGCAAGTTGCTCTCATCGACCACGTCGTCATGCAGCAGCGTCGCCGTATGCATGAACTCGACACTTGCCGCGAGCCGCACATGTCCGTCGCCTTCATAGCCGCACAGGCGCGCGGCGGCGAGGGTGAGCATGGGGCGCAGGCGCTTGCCGCCAGAGTCGATCAGATGGCGGGCAAGCTCAGGGATAAGCTCGACATTGGACCTCGCGCGGTCGAGGATGATGTGGTTGACATGAGCCATGTCCTCCTCGACAAGCGCGGCGAGCGGTTGAAGACTCGCCTTCGCATCGTGAGCCCCAGCAAGCTTGACGACAACTCCCACGGGATTTCTCCTGAAAATCGGCCAAAGTTTCGATGAAATTGGCCGAAAAAGCACCTTATTTCCTATTTCTCGAATATTGTCGGGGCTCGCAGGCCGAGGTCAAGGCGCTAGGCCTTGAGGCTAAAGGACACGGGATCAGGTGATGAAAGAATTGCTGCGCTCCAACGATCCAGTGCTTCTGTCCTATGCCAGCGCCTTGATGGACGAGGCCGATATCGGCTTCGTTGTTGCCGACACCAATATGAGCGTACTGGAAGGCTCGATCGGTGCGCTGCCCCGGCGCGTTTTGGTAGAGGCCGCAAAGATTGCGCGGGCGCGCGGCATTCTCACCGAGGCTGGCATCGGCCATGCCATCTCCGAAGAAGAGCAAGGTTAGCAGCAGAAGCACCGCCGCCAGCGCGGACGGCTTTCTCGGCGGTCGGCTCACCATCGTCCAGCCGCGCGGCGGACACAGGGCAGGAAGCGATGCGGTGTTCCTCGCCGCCGCGGTTCCTGCACAAAGCGGAGCACGCGTGCTCGATGCAGGCGCCGGTGTCGCCGTAGCAGGCCAGTGCCTCGCCGCACGCGTTCCCGATGTTGAGGTAACGGCAGTCGAGATCGACGCCGAGCTTTGCGCCCTTGCCGAGCAGAACGCAGCTCGAAATGGCTTCGGCGACAGAGTGAGGGTGATCAATGCCGATGTGACCGCGCCGGCCAAGGCGCTCGGCGTGGCGGGCCTTGAGCGCGAAGCCTACGACGAGGTGATCTCCAACCCGCCGTTCCATAGCGAAGGTGCCGTGCGGGCTGCTTCTGATCGGGCGCGTGCCACAGCGCATGTCATGGCTGCCCAAGGTCTGACTGCCTGGGTGCGCTTCTTTGTGACTTTCGCCGCATCTAAGGGGCGGCTCACGCTAATTCATCGCGCCGAATGCTTGGGCGAACTTCTCGGTCTGCTCGACGGCAGGTTCGGCTGCATCGCGGTTTTCCCCCTCTTCCCAAAGGAGGGCGAGCCGGCGACCCGCATCATTGTGCAAGGCCGGAAGGGAAGCAGGGCAGCGCCGCGCCTGCTGCCCGGCCTCGTGCTCCATGAGCATGACGGACGTTACACAGCAAAGGCTGAAGCCGTGTTACGTGGCGGTGAGGCGCTCGATCTCGGCGAGTAAAAAGGAAGGGCCGCCGCCTTGGGGGGAAAGACGGCAGCCCTCATTAGCCCGAGCGTGAGGAGCGACCCTCGGGCTCGCAAGATCCGCTAGTAGCAGATCCTGACGTCACGATAGACGGTCTTGAAGTAGTAGCTGTAGCTGTACGGGGTCCCAGATCCTCAGCGTGACTGGAGTGGCAGCTCGAAGCCGGCGTATAACGAGAAATTGTAATAGCCCTTGTAGTGGGCGGAGGCAGGTGAGGCAGCGCCAAGCGCGACAGCGGTGAGGGCGGCTGCGTTCTTCAGCATCGGGGTCACTCCTGTATGGCGCTATCAGCGCCGGTTTGGTTTATCGAGCAGAGGAACCTCCCTCGCTCATGATGCCGTTCTAGCTGGAGCGCTCTGAACTGAAGCTGAGCCCATTATTCATCTGCCATTCAGCGGAAAAGCGCGGAGCCAAAAAAGCCGAAGGGCCACTCCCGAGCTCGGGAATGGCCCTTTGCAATTGTTGAGGCGCCTTGGAGGCGCGCGTGCCTAATACCAGCCGCGCCAGTAGCGTCCGCGCCAATAGGGGTAATAGCCGTAGGGATAGCCGTAGTAATAGGCATAGGGACGGTAGTAGGGCCGATAGCCGTACCAGCCGTAACGGGGCCCGACATGGACGTTCACACCGGGACCCCATCCCCAGCCCCAACGGCGCCAGCCGGCTTCTGCCGAGTTGGGTGAAAGCGTGACAAAGGCGAGCGCAAGCGCTCCCACTGCTACGACCAAAGTCGCAAGCTTGCTCATTTAAGTCCTCCTGAGAGAAACTGGCGGCGTTCTTGGTCAAAAAAAGCGCCGCCAAGGTGGGCCGTTCCCCACCGTCAAAGCTAACTATAGCAAGGAATTAACACTGCCAGATGTGGGTCAAAGCGTTGCATTTACCAAGCGCTTAAGAGGCTCCTTGATCTGGCCTTTAGTGGCACAGAGCCAGTTGGCGCCTTGATTTGACCCGCTACGGCTGTACGGTGCTTCCATGACCGATTTGTTAGACGACCCGGCCACCTCCGACCGTCTAGGCTGGTCGAGCTATTTCCCAACCTCGTGGACGAAGCGCGGGCCTCTGATCCCCGTGCTCAGGTTTAGCGGGGCGATCGGGGTAATCACGCCGCTCCGCCCTGGGCTTTCGCTGTCGACCAGCGCATCGGCGATCGAGAAGGCCTTCTCGATGCACGGCGCCAAGGCCGTTGCCATCCAGATCAACTCGCCTGGCGGCTCGGCCGTGCAGTCGATGCTGATCTATAAGCGCGTCAGAGCGCTTGCTGCCGAGAAGAACCTCAAGGTCTATGTCTTTGCCGAGGATGTCGCGG
>Ga0126383_10003137_pt1 | contig 10882 bp, 6 predicted proteins | sample PanSoiMetPlot_35_FD_96882 | JGI IMG/M metagenome (GOLD analysis project Ga0126383, IMG submission 96882) | Tropical forest soil microbial communities from Panama - MetaG Plot_35 | ecosystem: Environmental > Terrestrial > Soil > Tropical forest > Bulk soil | place: Panama | collected 2016-02-17
CCCAGGGTGCGTCAATGGAAGGCTGGCATCCCGAGGAGGCCATGACTCGCGAGCAGGCGCTTAAAGCCTTTACGCTGTGGGCGGCTTACGCGGCATTCGAAGAAGATTTGAAGGGAACCATCTCCGCAGGCAAGCTGGCCGATTTCACCGTGCTCTCAGCCGACATCATGAAAATCCCCGAGTCGGAAATTCTGGAGACCAAGAATGTGATGACGATCATTGGCGGGCAGGTAGTCTACGATTCTGCTTCCCATTAAGTTGACCTCGCCGGCGATCGAACAATCCGTCATAGCCATACTCCTCGTAACGTTCTCGCCAGCGCCGCATGTGCCGATCACTGATACCAGTATTTCGGCCGCTTGCCAATACGTGATTTTCTTCGCGATCGCTCGCAATAGCAATTCCTGTACCTTCATCGCCCGCTCCATCAAGGTCTTCGAGTAGGAGTCCATGCCTGGCATGATCTCCTACTCTCACCGGGGGCAAAAGCGGACATATCTCGTGCTAATTGGACCGGACATTTGATGTGCTACCGAGACGGTTCGCAACAGTTGTTGACATGTCGGGCTTCCTGATCTACTCTGCTGGACCGTCAGCTCGGGATCGCGTGCTTATCTTGATGGCAGGATTTATGCGAGCAGCGATGGCTTTCCTTATCGTAATCGTAGATCCGTTCTCTTTCTCCTGGTTTTGTACCGTTAGTTGTCTTGCGGCTTAGTGATCACTGAGCAGGACTGCAATTTCGTGTTTTCGATTCCAGCGTAAGCAAAAACTGTTTGCACAGCCAAGCTTGGTGCCAGCGGGATGTTGGCTCGTGAGCTTGGGCAAGGAGCTGAACATGAAGTGCTTTCAAAAATGCGTAGCTTGCACCACCGTACTCTGGCTGCTGGCCGGCAGTGGGTTGGCGCAGATTTCAACTACATCCCTCCAAGGTACAGTTACGGATCCCAGCGGCAGTGCAATATCGGGGGCTATCGTGACGCTCAGCAACCCTGAATCCAAAACGGAGCGCAATTCAGTTGCTGATACGACGGGTGAATACCGCTTCCTCGCATTGCCTCCGGGCACTTATACCTTGGCAGTCACAGCGCCTGGATTTGCCGCGCACCGACAGACGGGCTTGCAACTGCTGGTAAATACGCCGGCCACAGCGAACGTTCAAATGAAACTTGGCTCGGCGACGGAAGTTGTCACCGTGCAAAGTGAAGCTCCGGCTCTCAATTTGGTGGATGCCTCGATTGGCGACAGTTTCGGAGAAACGCAGGTTCGCCAAATTCCCCTTGAAGGTCGCAACGTGCCCGACCTACTTAGCCTGCAAGCCGGGGTAGCCTACACGGGAAATCGTCCGGATATGGATAAAGAGCAGGACACGCGCAACGGAGCGGTTAATGGTGCGCGCAGTGATCAGAGCAACATTACCCTGGACGGTGTTGACGTCAATGATCAGTCCCGCGGGTATGCATTCACTTCAGTGTTGCCCGTGACGCTTGATTCGGTGCAGGAATTCCGGGTTACGACGACCAACTACAACGCTGACCAGGGACAGGGCTCCGGTGCTCAGGTTGCCCTCGTGACCAAGAGCGGCACCAACTCGTTTCACGGTTCTTTATACGAGTACCACCGCAATACGATAACCAGCGCGAACGACTACTTTATTAAGCAATCGGAGCTGGCGGCCCATGAACCCAATAAGCCGCTGAAGCTGATCCGGAACATATTTGGCGGGTCTATCGGTGGTCCCATACGCAAAAATCGTACCTTCTTGTTCTTCAATTACGAAGGAACACGACGCCGTGAAGACTTGCCGGCCGTGAGATCGATACCCACGCCATCGATGTGTCAGGGTCTGATCCGGTACATAGATACAAGCGGGGGCATCACAACCCTGCATCCCAGCGATCTTCAGACGTTGGATCCGCTCCATATCGGAATTAATCCGGCGATTCTTGATTTGAAAGGACATACCGGTTATTTCGACAAGACATTCTGCAATGGCAGATACCCCACCAACGACGCAAGCGTAGGCGACGGATTGAACTATGCCGGTTACCGCTTTAAGGCTCCGGTCAGCGACAATGAAAACGCGCTCATTGCGCGGATCGATCACCGCATCGATGAAGCGGGCAAGCACACGATCTTTTGGCGTGGCGCCATGCGTAATATTGATAACCCTGGCCAGCCGTTCCTGCCCGGCACCCCGCCCATGCAAACCATGCTGGATCGCAGTAAGGGCATGGCTGTTGGCTATACCACGTTGATCAGTTCGGCGATGGTCAACACTTTTCATTGGGGTTTCACCCGTCAGAGCACAGGAATTGTCGGCAACACGAACCAGGAGTGGAATACATTCATTGGATTAGACCAGGGCTTTGCCTACAGCAATAACCTGCAGATGCCGGTCAATAATCTGCTCGATGACCTTTCTTGGAATCGCGGAACACATACACTGCAATTCGGCACGAATCTGGGTTTCGCACGCAACCCGCGGGTCAGCTACCTGCACTCGTTCAGCCAAGCGGTAGGAACCACCTCCTGGATGTCGCCAACCGGCTTCGCTTCGACCGGTGGCCAGCTGGATCCGGCTACTGGAGGTTTCCTCGAACCGGCATCAACGATTGCGTATGACTATCCCATGCTAGCGATGCTCGGCATGGTCTCGCAGATGATCGGAAACTACAACTATGACCGCAGTGGCAATTTGTTGCCGGCAGGCGCTCCGGTGAAACGCCGCTATGGTCTGAACTGGTACGAGTTCTATGGGCAGGATTCCTGGCGTGTAAAACCCAACCTGACACTTACGTACGGATTGAGGTGGTCTCTATTTCCTCCGCCCTGGGAAGTAAATGGGTGGCAGGCTGCGTCAGCCGTCGATCTCGGGCAACAATTCAATCAGACTGCGCTTGCAATGCAGCAGGGGCTCGGCTACGCCAATGTTGCGCCCTTAACTTTCATCCTTACCGGGAAAGCCAATAACGGTCCAGGGTTTTACCACTTCGAAAAGACCGATTTTTCTCCGCGGATTTCGATTGCGTATTCACCTCGGCCGGACAGTACTTGGCTGCGCAAGATCAGCGGCGATGGCGATAAAACTGTTATTCGTGCAGGAATCGGCAGAGTGTATGACCGCGCTGGTATGCAACTGATCAACACGTTCGATGCAAACGCCCCCGCCGGACTTTCTGCCACCGTGCAAAATCCTTGCTGCATTCCGGGCGTCGATGATGCTGCTGACGTGCCCCGCATCGCCAATATCAATGTAATTCCCACGAACAACAGTTCTGGTGTTCAGTTCCTCGAGCCGGCTCCAAGTGGTGCGTTCCCTCAAACCCCGAATCCCGCCGGCCAGGCAATCACTTGGGGAACGGATGAGAGCATCAAGACTCCGCACGCGTACACGCTGGACTTCTCAGTTGGCCGCGAACTGCCGAAGCGGTTTTCGATGCAATTGTCGTATGTCGGCCGCCTTGGGCGAAGGCTGCTTACGCAGCGCGACCTCCGTCAGCCATTAGATTTAGCAGATCCCAAGACCCACCTCGACTACTTCAAGGCTGCCACGCGACTATCGCAACTGGCAAGACAAGGTGTGTCCCCTTCGGATTCAAGTTACAAGTGGGAATCCGAACCTACTGCGGCCTACTGGCACGATGTGCTTCAGCCAAACAGTTCCGGTCAATATCAGATCCTTGGCTATGGACCAACTTCCTCGCTAATGCAAGCTGTCTATCAGGTGTATAGCATCAGTTCCTACGCGGGCAACGAAGTCGTCGGGCTAGGCAACATTGATCTGTACGGATATTTGACCGACACGGCGGGGAACTCCCATTACTTCTGTCAAACTCCCGCATGCTCGAGCGGCGTTTCCGGCGATCTCCTGAACAACCAAGCGACTGCGTTGTTCGGGTGGAGTTCGATCGGAACGTCTAGCTATCACGCACTACAGGCGAGCTTGCGGAAGCAAACCAGCAGTGGCGTGCAGTTCGATTTCAACTACACCTTCTCGAAATCGATCGACATAACATCTGCCGCATCCCGCGTTGGCTTCAATGGCGGCATTCTCGGCAGCCAGTTATCCAATGCGTTTTCATTGCGGCAGCATCGAGGCGTTTCCGACTTTGATACGACTCATCAGATCAACGCCAACTGGATTGCAGAATTGCCCTTTGGCCAAGGCAAACCTGTCGCCACCGCAGCATCCTCAATGCTGGACGCGTTCGTAGGAGGCTGGCAGCTTTCCGGCATGTTTCGTTGGACTAGTGGATTCCCATTCAGTGTCGGTAATGGAAATGCATGGGCCAGCGATTGGAACTACTCTGGATTGGCGCAGATGGTGGCGACGCCGAAAACCGGTGCTTACGTACAACCCGACGGCTCGGTGAGTGTTTTTGCAAATCCCGCCGCTGCCTACGCTGATTTCGTCACTCCCTTCCCGGGCCAGAGCGGTTCACGAAATGTCTTACGCGGTCCCGGCTTTGTGGACCTCGACATGGGCTTGAGCAAACGTTGGAGGCTGCCCTTGGAAAATCAGAGCCTGCAGTTCCGATGGGAAGTTTTCAATGTACCAAACCAGGTGCGCTTTAATGTGCAATCCGTCACCAATCCTCCATCTTTCCAGCAGGTGCCGAGCGCATTTGGCAACTTCACAAGCCTGTTGACCAGCCCGCGCGTTATGCAGTTCGCTCTGAGATACGAATTCTGAGAACGCAGCCTGATTGTCCGACTAGTGCCGTGTTAATGCAGTCATCAGGAGCATGATGCCGACACTCGCTCACAAACTGCGGCTGGTGGACTACTTCGTGCTGGCTTTCGGAGTGATGGTCGGCACAGCGTGGCTGGTCGTTATGGACAACCTTTTGCAGCGCGGCGGACCTATGGGCGCCCTGCTCGGATTTACGGTCGGCGCCCTAATGCTGTTGCCGATCGGCTACGTCTATGGCGAACTTGTGAAGGCTATCCCGGATGACGCGGGAGAGGCTGCTTACGTGGCGCGCCTCTTTTCGCCAAAAGTGAGCTTCGTGATCGGCTGGATGATGCTCCTCAGCTACTTTCTTACCTGCCCTTTCGAAGCGCTTGCTGCGGGTCGCATCCTCGGTTATCTTTTTCCCCAGCTGAATACCGGAGAGCTCTACCGACTCGGAGGACACCCGGTTTACCTGTCGCACCTACTGTTTGGGCTGTTCATCACTGCCTCTTTGACTTATCTGAACTATCGGGGAATTCAGGCTAGTGCGCGACTAGCAAAAATAACTACGTTCACATTCCTTGCACTCGTCATTGTGTTTGCACTGGAGGGTGCGCATCATGGATCTGTCTCCAATTTTCGCCCTCTCTTCAGCCACTCCCCGCTGATCTCCATCTTGCTGGTGTGGCAAGTAACGCCGTGGCTGCTCGGAGGATTCGAATCTGTGGCCAAGTACGTAGAGGAAGCTAGCCCCGATTTCAAGTCACGCCGTTATTTCCTGGCGATCGGCCTAACGATAGTGGCGGGAATGATTTTCTTCTGGATTGTGATTGGAGCAGTTGCTTATGTTACGCCCTGGCAGACGCTCCAGAACGCACAGCAGTTCCCCACGGCTTTTGCTTTTGAGCGTGCTCTACAGACACATTGGATTGTCGTATTGATTCTTGGTTCCGCGATGCTCGCACTTCTGCAAGCGTTCAATGCCAATATGGTCGCGTCATCACGACTACTGTTTGCGATGGGCCGCCGGGGTCTGGTCCATACACGCCTGTCGTATGTGAGTCCACGGAACTTCGCGCCTTCTGTAGCCATCGTAGCTGTAGGAAGTGGGTCTTCAATCGCCATGCTGCTAGGAGATGCGGGATTGGTCCCCATTTTGGAGGTTGGCGCGCTTGCTTCTGCAATGGCGTGGATGGCGGCGTGCGTGTCCTGCTACCGCCTGAATTCCTCACGTCGGGCTCGTGCTGCGGCAGCATTCGGGTTATTTATTACTTCGCTCATGGTTCTGGTAAAGCTGATCCCACTAATCCCTGGCCATTTCTCGCTGCCAGAATGGGCTTGCTTGGCGATCTGGCTGGCTCTGGGCATTGTTATTCATCGCGGTGCGTCGCGGGCGGGTATTATAGCCACGCGAACTGCGGCTGGTTCTGACGTCGCCTAAGTCCAAATGATCACCCCCAGGTTTGATTATTCACGCCACAGTTTTTGGCTCGAAACCACGGGTGAGGACCTTGTTCCACGCGCTGCACTTACGCGCTCATCAGAAGTGGACGTTGCGATAATGGGGGGAGGCTACACGGGGCTATGGACCGCGTACTATCTTCTTCGCGAAACGCCCGGCATAACCGTTGCTGTTGTCGAAAAGGAAATCGTCGGTTTCGGCGCGTCTGGCCGGAATGGCGGCTGGTGTTCATCGAAATTTCCGGTCACCCCTGGGATGCTCGAACAGCGATATGGAAACAGAGCAGCAAGAGAACTAATGCTAGCGATGAACGCCTCCGTCGATGAAGTGGCACACTTCTGCGATGAAGAACAGGTAGATGCGCATTTTCATAAAGGCGGCATGCTGATACTGGCTCGAGGTGTGCATCAACTAGCCCTGATTCGCGAATCACAGGCGCAATGCGAAAGGCTCGGGCTTGGCGATCAATATCGACTGTTGAGCGCCGAGGAGACCAATGAACGTTTAAAAGTCACGAAAGTTCGCGGTGCGTTGTACGCGGCCGAAAACGCCAGCGTTCATCCCGGTCGCCTCATACGAGGTCTGGCTCGGGCTGTCGAGCGACGCGGTGGTGTCATTTACGAACAAACAGAGGTTACGAGTTTCGCAGCCGGATCAAAACCCCTACTAAGGACTCCGTGCGGTGAACTCGGTGCGCGCAAGGCCTTGGTCCTTGCCGGTGAAGCGTACCTGAGCCGTCTGCCACAAGTGCATCGTTGCGTTGTGCCCATCTATTCGCTCATTTCTCTAACTGAGCCGATCACCGCCGAACAGTGGTCGCAAATTGGGTGGAACAATCGCGAGAGCGTTGCGTCCGCGAGTCTCACCGTAGACTATCTCACAAGAACTGCTGATGGCCGAATTTTATTCGGCAGCCGCGGAGCACCGTATCGTTTCGGATCCCGAATTAGTGATCAGCAGGATCGCCACCTCAAAACTCACTCACGCATACATCGAAGAGTCATCGAATGGTTCCCGATGCTCAATAAAACTACATTCACTCACGACTGGGGAGGTGCGGTTGGAATGCCGCGTGACTGGATGCCTATGGCCAGTTTCGATCCGGCGACAAGAGTCGCAACGGCGCGCGGCTATACCGGCCAGGGCGTCTCGACAACTAACTTGGCGGGGCGTATTCTCGCCGCACTAATCCTGGGAAAGAAAACAGCCCAGACGAGGTTGCCTATGGCGCAAAGAACATCACCCAATTGGGAGTACGAACCGCTACGCTGGCTTGCGGTACGGTATGCGCAGAATGCTTTCCTGCGGATTGATGACGCTCACGATAACGGACGACGTGCACCGTTCGACACGCCCTTGGCTGAGTTCCTTGGGAAACATTAACGCAAGCTGGACAAACCGCAGTTTACATTCGACTCTGCTGATGCGGCACCACCACCGGAGGCATTCCTATGCGGAAATGGCTATTCGCCTTCTTTCTAGTTGTGAGTCTCGGTCTCGCTGGGTTTTCAGGGGCTAGGGATGAGCAAGTCTTCTTCAACGGCAAGATTTTTACAGCTGAACCCGATCATCCTTACGCTGATGCTGTCGCGATCAGAGGCGACAAGATTGTGGGCGTTGGCAATCGCGCGGACGTGTCGAAGGCCGTAACGAGCGCCGCGGAGATGATCGATCTCAAGGGCAAAACGTTACTCCCAGGGCTAATCGATAGCCATTGCCATGCGGTGGATGGCGGGCTCTCACTGATTTCCGCCGATATTGGAGAGAATGTCAGGACTATTGATCAACTCGTTGCTTTCGCAGACGATGCAAAGAAGAGCGGCCGAGGAATGCAGGGTGACATTCTGGTCGTAAGTGGAGTCCCACTCACATTCTGGTCCAAAAACAAGGAATTGAACGAACGTCTTAGTGCTGGCATATACCGGGACCAGCCTGTGCTACTGCACGGGATGGACGGTCATACCGCATGGGCGAACAAAGCGTTGCTGAAGCGCGTGCAGATCAACAAGCAATTCATCAACACACTCGATTCTGTGAGCCGCGGATACTACGGTTTTGGTCAAGATTTGGAACCTAATGGTTTTGTCGTCGACGCCGGGGTGGATAAGGTCAGCGCCGTAGTTCCGAAGCCCGACGACCACCGAATGCTCGTGGCCGGACGTGCTGCCGTTCGTTATATGCATGGTCTGGGCATTACCGCGTGGCTCGATCCCATGGCGAGTGATGCCATCCTCACCAGCTATCGAAAACTTGCCGAAAACGGTGAGTTGAACTCTCATGTCGGCGCGCTGCCCGTAGTCGAGTTCAAAAAAGGACATCCCGAGCAGCAGCTGGCAAAGGCGTTGCAGTTGCGCGAACAGTTCAAGAATGTACCCGACGTGAAGGTGATCGGGATAAAGGTATTTGCCGATGGCGTTCTCGAATACCCTTCACAAACGGCTGTTCTGTCCAAGCCCTATCGAACCACGGGAAGAAATGGCGAGCTGCTATTCGATCCGGCAGAGTTCGCCAAGATTGCGGTTGCCGCAGACAAGGAGGGAATGATTGTTCATGTGCATGCTATCGGCGACCAAGCCGTAACAGAAGCTTTGAATGGCATTGAAGCGGCCCGGAAAGCCAACGGGGCGTCCCGCCTACCGCATACGATCACTCACCTACAGCTGATCAGGCGCGATGATATTCCCCGCTTCCGCCAGCTTGGGGTTATCGCCTCGTTCCAGCTGTATTGGGCGAATGCTGGTACTGATACGATTGACCTAGTGAAGCCATACGTAGATCCCAGTCTTTATCAGTGGCAATATCCTGCGCGCTCCGTACTCGACGAAGGTGGCATCATCGCGGGGGCAAGCGACTGGCCGGTGTCCACGGCCAACGTCTTTCAAGCTATCTACCAGGCTGAAACTCGCAAGGGACCCGCTGGTGTGCTCGATGCGAGCCAGCGTGTTCCTCGGGAGGCCATGCTGTACGCCTACACCCGCAATGCGGCTCGAGCATTGGACCAGCAGGACAGGATTGGATCCATCGCTTTGGGAAAGCAGGCAGACTTCGTGCTGCTGGATCGGGATGTATTGACTGTAACCGCGGAAGAGGCACGCGATACGAAAGTCTTGTGGACAGTTGTCGGTGGAAGAACGGTCTACGGTGCTAGGCCCTGAACTGATCCTCGCATGTGGGGTATTACGTGCTGCTAAGCCGGCTTCCCGCGGTATTTTACTTTGCGCCGATCGACAGCGAATATAGATTTCCGTCATTTGATCCAAAATAAATGCGGCCGTTGCTTTCGGCTGGCCCCGAATCTATTCCTCCATTGGTGGCGAAGGACCATAACAGCGATCCAGTCATCGAAATAGCGTGCAGTTTGAAATCATCCGAACCGAAAAACAAAACATCGTTGACCATCAGGGGGGCAGAAAGGATGGATGAGCTCGATACAAAAGTCTGCTTTTGTTTTGTCAAGTTGCCAGTAGACGATTGGTTGATTTTTACGAAATTGCCTTGGCTGCCAAACCCCGTTGGTTGATAGAGGTTATTGGAAGCACCTAATTGGACTGCGGGACTAGCAATCAATTGTGAACCTATGGTAATTGCGTGTGGGCTGCCAATGATTCCTTTAGAGCTGCGCGACACAAAATACATGATCCCGTCTTTACTCGATTCGGCTACCCAACTTTGACTAGCGGTTGTCGTCAGCACGGGTGAAGAGCCAAAATCGAAATCATGAGTATCGTTGGCGATAGCCTGGAAGTGTCCCATCAGCGTACCCGAAGTAGCTTTCAAGGCAATGATGTTATCTGGATAACGAGTTGCATTAGCTGTGGGCGGCTTACAATTTGAACCGGGATTGCCGGTGCCAAAATAAACAATTCCATTTGCCTTATCTATAGCTGCTGAAGACCACACAGCTGCACCTACGCAATTCGTGCCGGTCGGACAACTAGACTCATCGAGTGTGTTGAATTTCCATTGAATCGTGTGAGTAGCCGTATTTACCGCGTATATGGCACCTTTGACGCAAGGATTATCGCCCTGAGAAGCAATACCCACATATACCAAGCCATTAAATGCGACCGGTGAAGACCAGATTTCCGCGCCAGCTTGTGTAGTCAGTGATCTCGACCAAGCGATGGAGAGATTTGACGCATTTAGCGCAAACAGCGCATTATTGGCACCAATGTATACCAATCCATTCGCAACCATGGGCGAGCCGGCAATACGGCAAACATGGTTTGTGCTAGTGCATGTTGAGGGATTTACCAGCTGACGGTGAGCGAGAATAGTGCCACTTACCGCATCCAGCTTGTAGATCGCGCCACCCCAAGTAGGTACGTACACCGAAGGGCCAACAATGGCTGGCGAAGCTGAGATTATGCCGCCCAGAGAGCGGCTCCATTTGAGCGACAATTTGTTGATGTTCTGCGAATTTACTGTGGTTACACCGTTGGGAAGTGTACCGGTTTCAGCACTATGTCCAGTATTCGAATAGTCGCGGCGGTACTTGGGCCAATCCTCTGCGTGCGCGGTCGATAAGAACAGAATCGACATGGTGAGTGTCGTGAAGATCATCGAATGGGGATAGCGCATGGTCCACCTCCAGGAGGCATTGCGAACAGATGCACAGGGCCGATGGGTTCTCTTGGGTTGGGCCGATTAGCTTGGGAGAGCGAAGGGGCGACCGCTTGATCAACGAGAAGTGTTGCGCGGTTGGCTCTCCTAAACCGGCACTAATTATGTATCTGTCCGCC
>Ga0126383_10003138_pt1 | contig 10871 bp, 6 predicted proteins | sample PanSoiMetPlot_35_FD_96882 | JGI IMG/M metagenome (GOLD analysis project Ga0126383, IMG submission 96882) | Tropical forest soil microbial communities from Panama - MetaG Plot_35 | ecosystem: Environmental > Terrestrial > Soil > Tropical forest > Bulk soil | place: Panama | collected 2016-02-17
GCTGCCACATCGCTTTCATACACCTCAAACCCATGCGTGATTTTCAGTGACTTCAGGTTCTCCCGAATTAGCCGCACATGCTTTCGCTCCGACTCCACGAAGTACACCTGGAGCGCCCCGCGGCTAAGCGCCTCAATTCCCACCGCGCCAGTCCCCGCAAAAAGGTCCATCCACACGCTTCTTTCCAACGTGCTCGAAGCCGCCAGGACGTTAAACAGGGTCTCGCGCAGCCGATCGCTCGTCGGACGCAAGTCCATCCCCGCCATCGACTTCAGCGGCCTGCTCCGGTACTGGCCGGCAATCACGCGCATAGCTAGCTAAATGCTAAGTGCTAACAGCTAAGAGCTTATAGAATAAAAAAGGAGGGTCACGCTCTCGATGCGCGGTTGGTCATTCCCCGCCGGACGCCTGTTCGGCGTGGACATCCGTATTCACATCACGTTCCTTTTTCTGTTAGGTTTCGTCTGGTTCTCCCAATCGCTCAACATGGGCGTTACCGGCCCGGGCCGCGGCCTGGCGCTCGTTATCATCCTCTTTGGCAGCGTCGTCCTGCACGAGCTCGCTCACGCTGTCGTCGCGCAGCGCAGCGGCATTGCTGTTCGCTCCATCATTCTGCTGCCCATCGGTGGCATCACCCTCATGGAAGACCCCGGCCCCAGCCGTCCCGATCCGGCGCGCGACATTCGTATCGCCGTCGCCGGACCGCTGCTGAACCTGGCCATCGCGGCCATCTCCGGAGCCGCCATCCTCTCGTTTGCGCCTCAAGTCAATCTGTGGTCGCAGCCCTGGCTGCACGCCACCAACCTGCCGCGCAGTTTGTTCTGGGGAAACCTCTTCCTCGGCGCCTTCAATCTGCTGCCGGCCTATCCCATGGACGGCGGCCGCATCCTTCGCGCTCTCCTCGCCGAGCGCATGGATTACACTCACGCGACCCGCCGCGCCGTCGTCATTGGCCAGGTCTTCGCCATGGTGCTCATCCTCGCCGGGGTTGTCTGGGATCCCTGGCTCATGGTTATCGGCTTCTTCCTCTTCATCGGTGCCCAGCTCGAAGACCGCTCCGCCATTTTTCAATCCGTGCTCCAGAGCGTCCGCATGGAGGACGTAATGCTCACTCACTTCTCCATTCTCTCGCCCGCCGACACCCTCGAAGATGCACTTAGCAAGGCTGTTCACACCCTGCAGGATGACTTCCCCGTCGTTCGCGGCATGGAACTCGTTGGCGTCATCAACAAAGCCCGCATCGTGGACGCACTTCGCCGCGACGGCAACGGCTATGTCCAGCCCGCCATGACTAAGGATTTCGAAGTTGCGAAACGAAACGACTCGCTCGGTGACGCCCTCCGCAAGCTCCAAGGCCGCGGCCTCAGCATGCTTCCTGTCGTCGACATGGGACGCCTCATCGGCATCGTAACGCTGCAGAACCTCACCCACTCCATGGCCCTGCTCGCCGAATCCCGCCGCCTCAAGCGTGCCGAACAATCGTCACAGAACTGAAAATTGGGTGCGGATCCTGATTGCTAATTAGCTGCTACTTCCACACCGACCCCATCGGCCACACCGTCATCGACACTATTCGTCCTCCACCCTGCGAATACACCTCAATCCCATTGCAAGCCGCGGGAGGATAGATCCGGTCCGTCATCACCCTCTCACCGTCATTGGCAAACACTTCCACAATCGACCGGTCCACGAATATGTGCAGCTTGACCCGTCTCGTCTCGCTCAGCGTGGTTGTAAACCTTCCCGAAAACTGATCGTTGAAATACATATCGCCTGATTTCGTACGATCGACAAACAACATGTTCGTGGCTGGAATCACCCCAATAATCGTCTCAACCCCGTCGCCTTTCCGCAGCTTGAATCCAATCTCGCTCGCCGCTCCCGGCTCCAGCTCCGCTTCGATCTCGTACGCATCCCCGTGCACCAGGCTCTCTGTCATTTGGGCTTTCGCTTCCTGCACCGACGCATTATTCAGGATAAACGCCATACTCCGCAGTTTCTGCAACTCGCGTACCGGCGCTTGCACCATCAGCAACTCGGGTGCCCCACCCGGGCCGTTTTTGCTTGAGTGGGTCTTTTGACCTCCACCGACTGTGGGATCCATTGCGACACCCACCCATCTCAGCCCCAAACTCCTCGGTATCGACTGTGCTCCCCTCCACGACTCCGTAGGCTCATCTTTCGCATACAACCAATTACTCGTCCACCCCATCCAGACCCTTCGCACCGGCGCCGCCCTATCCTTTCCCATCTTTCGGGAAAGAGTGGGATTCATACCTTGCATGTCGTTAAAAACGTTGGTCGCGTAAAAATCCTTCCCGTAATCCGCCCACAGCTTCTTCCCTGCGCTCTCTTTTTCCGTAAACGTGGTGCCATCAAAATGCCCAATGAGGTATCGCACTCCCGTCCCGCCCGCCGGAGCCCCTGGATTGCGATTAATAACCAGCACCCCTCGATGCTCATCCGAGCCTTCAATCTGCAGATCCAGCAGCAGCGGGCACTCCCATTGCCCGCTGTCATCCCCGGCGGGCCCAAACTCGCTCAGCTTCGTCCACTTCTTCAGATCTTGCGACGAGAAGAACAGAGCCTTTCGGTGATCCGCCAGCACTGCTACCAGCATCCATTTCTTCTGCGGCTCATACCAGAACACATACGGATCGCGAAAATCCTCCGCACCCACATCAATCACCGGATTGCCCGCGTAATTCGTCCAGGTGCGTCCGCGATCATTGCTGTACGCAATATGGGTCTTCTGCCGGTTCTTATATGCCGCCGCATAAATCGCAATCAGACACGACTGGTCTTTCGCATCGGCACTCCTGCATAACCCGCTCGAGTTATTCCAGTCCACCACTGCGCTGCCGGAATAAATCATGTAGTTGGCGTCTTCCGGAATCGCCACGCCCAGCTCTTTCCAGTGCACCATGTCTGTGCTCACCGCGTGTCCCCAGCTCATGTGTCCCCACACCTGTCCTTGCGGGTTGTACTGAAAGAAAAGGTGATATTCGCCTTTGTAGAACACCATCCCGTTCGGATCGTTCATGAAATTCTTGGCCGGAGTGAAGTGATACTGCGGCCTCCACGGCTGCATATACGACTCCTGCCCGACTGCGTCGGCCCCCATCACACACATGAGACTGCTCAGTGTTATTGCCACCTTGAATCGCTTGCCAAAATGCATAGGAATCCAGCACTTCGAAGTGCGAAGTGTTGAATTCTATCTGAGAAGTAGTGCGCTGGACTCTGCTAAAGCTCACTTGCGGGTGCCCTATCCTGTCCCCTCTTTTGGGATAAAGGTGGGTCTTCTCGGCCGGATGCGCCCCTCAAGCGGCCATCCTTTGCCCGCTTGAGAGGGTTTTTTTTCTTAACTGGCGACTGTCGACCGGATACTGCCTACTGAATCTTGGCGTATTCAGCCTTCGCCTGCTTAAAGATGGGAATGTCCGGATCGGCATCCTTCCAAAGTGTGAGGAAATCCTGGTACGCGGATCCTGCCTTTGTTCTTTCGCCCGACAGCGCGTAGGACCTGCCCAATTCCAACCGTGCCAGCACGCCAATCGGGTCGCTCACCACGATGCCGCTGTGATCCACAATCTTCTGGAATTCGGCGGCAGCCTTGGCTCCTTCGTTCATCACTAAATAGGCTTGTCCGCGCACGTAAACCGGATACATTGCCCCGAAGAATCCGTGCATACTGCTGTTCGGTGCTCCCAGTTCATACGGAACAGAAACCTGGAGCATTTCGACGGCTTTTGCCGGCTCGCGATGATTGAGTGCACTAAGAGCTCGAACCGCGGGGACATAGCTGAACCTAACCGACGTGTCCTGCGGAAAGCGTCTTTCCAAATCGTTGGCCAATACCTCGGCGGTTAGGCTGTCGCCTGCAAGAGCTAATGAAAAGGAAGCTCCGTACTGGACCTCGCGGTTTTTGGAGAGGTCTAGTGGCGCGTTCGCCCGCTTCCTCGCCTCGACGACGTTCCCGAAGAAGGCCTCACGGAGCGCCGCCCCGGTTTCGAACAGGGCTGCCTCTTCTTGGCGGTTCTCTTGCCTGGCCAACTCCGCCGCACGCTGCCACATGGCCGTGGCCTCACGCAGCCGCCCGTGATATGCGAAGGCAAACGCCTCGTGGGCGGACAGCCAGTCTTCCACCCCAACTTTTCCACGTCCTGCATCTACCGCCTCTTGCATCCCTGCCTTGTCGCTTTTCAAGAACGCAATGTCATAACGCTGTACCAGAAAATCTGGAATCTCTAACTTGCGCTCCTCCGCCTGGTGAAGCGTATTCTCGGCATCCGCTAACTGGCCAAGATATTGATGCGCATAGGCCAGATTCCAATATCCGAACCACAAAGCTTGGGTCTAACGCGATCGCTTGCTTGGCTTCCTGCGCAGCCTTTTGATAATTGGCCATGGTGGGGTAAACAAATCCTGACAGGAACGCGTGTGGCATTGGATCGCGAGGATAAGTTTGTGCCCAAAGCCCACAAGTCTGCTGCGCCGCCTCCATGTTCCCGCTTACCTGCATCTCGTAGGCAGCACTGATGAAGTATCTCTCCCGGTCACTGACGGCGCCCTCTAAGTTCGTAGGCTTTTGTCGTGTTCTCCACCGACAAATCGGTCTCTCCTACATCGCCGTACAGGAGACCCATACCGGCATAGGCCAGAGCAAACTGAGGATCGATCTCGATGGCGCGCTGCAAAAGCGGAATGACCGCGGCGGAGCCGGACGATGCCTGCAACTTCCATGCCGCATCGTAAGCTTTCAGAGCTTCAAGTGACGGCGTTGTTGCCTCAGCCAACAGCCTGTCATGTTTCTCAATGGTTGTTAGGGACTCCCCCACGCGCGCTCGGAACCGGCTCGCGATCTGGCTGAGGGCGCGCAGCACGTCTTCCTTGCGTGTGGCTTCTACCTGCTCCTGATCCAGCATTTCGCCAGTTTGGCAGTTCCTGGCGCGCAGGCCGAGAACGTAACGGGTTCCCAGCGAAGTAATCGACCCATCCAGAACGGCTGCACTACCGGTGCGCTCACAAATCTCCCGCGCCACTTCCGGAGTCAGTCGTGTATCGACCGGTTTGCCCATCAGGCCTAAGGTATGCTTGATCCGCTCTTCCGAAATAAGGCCTAAGAACGGCGACTGCTCCAGTTGGACCGTCAGGCCCTGCCGCAGCGCGCCATCGAATACGGGATCACCCGTGGTATTGGTGAATTCCGCCAGCACGATGGTGTCTTTGTCACTGAGCTTCGGCTCGCGATGGAGATAGAAGTACGCCAACGTTGCCGCCGCAAGGACCGCGACGGCCGCTGTAACTGCGATCAGGTATTGGCTTCGGGAGGTGCCGATTGACGTCTGCGCGGACAATTCCGCACGAGCGAAATCCGCAGCCCGGTCTTTACCCTCTTGCTTCTCCTCCTCGCTGACCGGTGCAATGAAGCGATATCCCTTTCCGCTGACGGTTTCAACGAAGCTGGGCTGTTCCGGATCGTCCTTCAACACCTGGCGGATCTTGCGGATCGCCCCGTTGATGCTGTTGTCAGTATCCAGGAAAACGTCCTTGCCCCATATTCGCTCCACAATTTGATCTCTGGTTACAAGTTCCCCGCGATGCTGGACGAGAAACAGCAGCAACTCCATGGGCGTGGGTTCGAGCTTGAGCACCCGCCCCGTCCGGCGTAGTTGGTAGGCTCGCTGGTCGAGTTCAAAATCCTCGCCAAGCTTTAGACAGTCTTGGGTCGGCCCCTGTTTCTGTGTCACGAATGGCCCCCAGGCGGGATTTTCCGAAGTCTACACGACGCCTAGTCCTGCAACCAACTTGCGTTCTTTCAACTGCTTGCAAGCACAGAAAAAATCAACCAAATCAACAGGCCGTCACTATTGTTCGGCCCATAGGCTTGCGGCATCTTGTCGCCGCGACCCAGCAAATGTGGGAGCGCAGATTGGGGGAGAATTGCTCTTTCCTTCCGCATGAGCAGCCTGCTGCGTCACAAAATGCAAATGAATCATGGAGGTTCCCCTATGGAGGTTCGCAAGACTCTTCACAGTCACATCCTTTTCGCAGCCTTGTTAACGGCCTTTCTGGGTTTCTCCTATGCCGTTCGGGCTCAGCAAGATTGCAAGGCTACCGTAGGTGGGCAAAGTGCAGACATGTCCAAGCAGGCGGTCGCGTTTCTCCCCAACGAACTTTGGATCCATGCCGGCGACAGCATCACCTGGACGTTCGCCAGTGGCGACATCCATACAGTCACCTTCTTGACGGTTGGGCAAGTCTATCCGTTCGACCAATCGCTGGGATGCCCGCCGGTTACGCCCAGCGGATTACCCTTCGATGGCTCTTCTTGTGTTTCCAGCGCGCCTTTGACATTGGGCCAGACTTATCAGGTGATCTTCCCGACGGCGGGGAACTATGAAATCGTCTGCCTAGTACACGGGCAGATGTTCGGTACCATTCACGTTCTTGATACAACCCTGCCCCTGCCGCACGATCAGGCATACTACGACAAACAGGCCAAGCAGCAGTTGCAGGCCTTACTCGCAGACGCGGACCTCCAGCAGCAGCATGCACAACATCACAACTCGATCGCGAACATGTTCTCCGCCAAGATTACGCCTCGAACCGCAGCCGTGACCGCAGGTGTCGGCGAGATCGCCGCCACGGCCGGCGGACAGCAGTCGTTTTCCCTGGTGCGCTTCGTTAACGGCACGGTCACCATTCACGCCGGCGACACCGTGGAGTGGAACAATCTGGATCCGGAAATCGGGCACACCATTACCTTCGGTACAGTACCCCAGGACCAAATCGATCCGTCATGCAGTCCCAACTGCGTAGTGAGCACAGACCCGGACGGTTCCCTCCACGCGACGATCACCAGTACGGAGCAAAACGTTCATTCTGGGCTGATCGCGGCTCTACTCGAAGATGAGCCAGGTGTCCCGCAAGGGCCAGTCGCTCCACCAACACGATTCCGAATCACATTCACGGCGCCGGGAACTTACCCTTATGTCTGCGCTTTTCACGACAACCTGGGCATGACGGGCACTGTGATTGTGTTGCCCTGAAATCGAGATCAATGACCGCAGAAATGTTGCTAGCGTCGTGCAGGGCATGACTTCGGACCCGCGAGGTCTTTGGGATGGTGAACGGAACGCGACATTCAGATAACGAGCATATGCCAACCTTGGCGAGTGGACTAACTCTTTCTCCCTGGCTACGCCCAAAGCACCTGCTGTTTGCCGTGCTCGGATTCATGCTCCCTTATGTCCTTGTTCACGACGAGAGCTTCCTGGTGCACCCGAACGACCCGATATGGCAGCACTACGAACCTGTCAAGTGGTGGCTGCTCCCGCATGGCGTGGCCGGAGCTTGCGCACTTCTGCTCGGCCCATTGCAGTTCTCAAATCGGCTCCGTCTGCGCTTTGCGAAACTTCATCGTGTGCTGGGACGAATCTATGTTGCCGGCGTCTTTGTCGTTGCGCCGCTCGGCATCTATATCCAGTACTTTGAGGAGCGCCTGCGCAATTCGCGGTCGTTCACTGTAGCTGCGGTTGTCGACGCAGTCCTGCTGATGGGGACAACTGCCGTCGCGCTGGTTTTCATCTGGAAGGGTAAGATCCAGCAACACCGGCAATGGATGACGCGCAGTTTTGCGGTCGCGCTGGTATTCCTCGAAGGCCGAGTGGTCGGAGGCGTGACCGGCTGGGAGAATCTCGGCAGCAGGGCGGACGAGACGATTGTATGGGTCTGTCTCGCCTTTTCGATCCTCTCAGCCGACTTGGCCCTTCAGTGGCAAGAGGCGCACCGGGTGCCCCACTCAAGCCCGCTTTTGGCTTGAACTGGGTCTTTTCTTTCCGAATTGCCCGGTGCTCCATCCTGTCCTTCCTTGGGATGGGATGGGTCTTTGTAGTCCGGTACCTTCGCGGGAACGGCTCACATTTGCCTACCATTAGGAATTGTTGGATCGACACCCGATCTCCGGGAACACATTCAATGTGAGACGTTCCGGTGTCGCCAGAGGTAAATGCCTGCTGCGGAAACTGTGAGCGCAAGACCTGCACCGAATTCGCCGGTGATGTAAGAGGCCTTGCCCACTGGAGCGGTCAGAGGAAAGACCTTGTGAAGAGACTGGTCCCTCGAGCGGACCTCTGACAGGTGGCCTAAATCATAAGGACTAAGAGCTAATTGCCAGTTGCTAGCTGCAAATTACTGATCACTAATTACCAACTACCTTCCCGCATCCCTAACTTCCGCCACAGCCCTCGCCATCTTGTTCGGATAATCCGCCAGCGCAGCTTTTGCCTCCGTTGTGTTCCAGTACTCGCCGATCGCCACGGCCAGCTTGCGCTTGTCTTCCTCGCTCACGCCTGCCTTGGCAATCGCCTCTACTTTTGCTTGCGCCTGCGGCACCAACCGATGGAACGTCCTGAGCTTCTCAGCCGCCGACCTTGGATAGTAGCTGATGTAGTCACCTGTCTGCGCGGCTTCCATCAATTCTTCGGGAACTTCGCTGAACGGCCACGCATGCCGGATCGTGTACACCGCCGCATTCAGCCGCGTTGTCGCCCCCGCAAACCCGTCGAGTTCACCGCGTCGGCTCACCAGCTCGTCCGGTCGCGTGACCTTGATCGTCACTGCTTGCGTGACCGGCGTCGTTCGCGTACTGACGATCGTGGTCAGTGTGTTACCTTCATACCGCCAACTTGATTTTCTGATGCCGAGCGACATACTTCCGTGTGTCCAGCCGGGCGCGCTCGACTGTGGCTTGTACTGCACCGCTGCACCATTCACGGTTACCGATTCCGGCGGCCAGTCTGCTGGCAGATGAACTTCGTAAGCCCGTTCGGTTCTCATTCGGTTATAGCTTCCCTTGACCGCACCAATCGTGATAGTCAACGCGTTGCTTTTAGCTGAGGCCGTTATCTCTGTGCGCGCAAACTGTCCCGTTTGGTAGTCGCGCGTATCCCCTGCATCCTCGTACAGTGAATACGACGAATTCTCCCCATCCTTCAATGGATACACCGTCACAATCAGCGGGTCCACCGGCTTCTGGTTGCTGTACTGCATCGTTGGAGCCATCGGCACAATCGCTCGCGAACGCACATATACCGGCACCTGATCAATCGAAAAATTCCGCCGAATATTCGCAGGCCCAGTCAGGTGAGTACCGGTGTCTTTCTCAATCCACTCGCCCTTGGGGATCCATACCTGCTGCTGTACAAGTCCAGTGACTTTATCGCTGGGCGCCACAACCGGACTCACGAGCATCTGGCTACCGAAGACGTACTCCCCCTTCATGTCGTACGCCTCATTCGCCTCCGGCCAGTCGTAGTACAGCGGGTGCAGAAACGCCACGCCCGTGTCATAAGTGCTGCGCGCTTCGGTATAGACGTACGGCAGCATCGCATACCGCTGGTGGTACAGGTCGCGCATGATGTCAGAGTACGGCTCGGGATAGGCCCAGATTCTCCGCTCAGCCTTGGGGTTCTTCGTGGTATGCGTGCGCAAGATCGGGCTGTAGATGCCAAACTGAATCCATCGCGTGTACAGCTCGGGCTCTACAACTCCCGGCATGTGTCCGCCAATGTCATGGCTCCAATAGGCGTACCCTACATTGGCCGCTGTCGCGGTAAACCATGGTTGAAACGCAAGCGACTCCCACACCGAAATCGTGTCGCCGGAAAATCCGATCTGGTAGCGATGGTTTCCCAATCCGCCCCAGCGATGGAACAGCAGCGGGCGCTTGCCTTGCCGGGCCTGATCGCTGAAGTGAACGTAATTTAACCACCATGTTGGATTTACGCCTGGGGTACTGGTCGTCTGTTTCTGCTGCCAGTCCAGCCACCAGAAGTCGATGCCCTGCTTCTCCAGGGGACGATGTACCAGGTTCAAGTAGTTCATGGCGAACTTCTTGTTAGTGATATCGAACGGCACGTACTTGCCCGTGGCTGCGTCTATCCCCATTGCTTTCGCCATCGACGGGTATGCATCTTCCCACGGCTGAATTCCCGATGCAGGATGCAGATTTAGCGTCGCCTTTAGCCCCAGTCCGTGGATCTCATTCAGGAACTGCTCGGGATCGGGAAACAGGACAGTGTTCCAGCTATAGCCAGTCCAGCCTTTGGTTTCTCCGGCTTGGTCGAGATCCTTGTCCCACCAGCCTTGATGAAAAGTCTTATGCCAGTCCATGTCGATGACGAAGACGTCAAGAGGAACGTCGTTGCTGCGGAACTGTTTCGCCAAGTCCATCAACTCCTGGTCCGAGTACGACCAGTACCGCGACCACCATGCGCCGAAGGCAAAGCGCGGAGGGAGCGGAATCTTGCCTGACACCAGCGTAAAGTCATGTAATGCTGCTTCGTAGTCGTGCCCATAGCCGAAGAAGTACCAATCCTGCCGCTCACCCTCGGGTCGCAGCATGACCCATGGCCAAGTGCTGTTTGTGCCCTTGTCGAAGCGGAAATCGTCGCCATCGAACAGCGGACGCTTCGAGTCGTCGACGACGACCCATCCGTCACGGGAGATCAATCCCGGATCCAGTGGCTCCTTCGTCTTGCTGCCTAGCGCTTCGTCGAGCGTGCGGGTCGTGCCTTGCAGGTTGCCGGTGTCAGACATGCCGGGATGCCAAATGATATCCTTGTCATTCAGGGTGAACGAGACCTTGAGATTTCTCTCATCGAAGGGCCGGGGGGTGTTTACATCTGATTTGTACGTCAGTGTCAGAGCATCAGTCTTGATTTGGATCCCCGAAGCCGCTCCCATCGCCTCATGGATGACAGAGAACTTCGGCACCGGCAGTTTGCGATTCAGAAAAACAAGCGAGGCGTGGTCTTCAAACTTGCCGTCGGCGGCCCATTCCATGCGAATGAGCCGTGGTGTCA
>Ga0126383_10003140_pt1 | contig 10866 bp, 10 predicted proteins | sample PanSoiMetPlot_35_FD_96882 | JGI IMG/M metagenome (GOLD analysis project Ga0126383, IMG submission 96882) | Tropical forest soil microbial communities from Panama - MetaG Plot_35 | ecosystem: Environmental > Terrestrial > Soil > Tropical forest > Bulk soil | place: Panama | collected 2016-02-17
GCCTGCGGCGCCTCGGCCCCGTGGGGGTTCCGGGGGTTCGGCCCCCGGGCTAATACCGCGGGCCAGGGCGTAGATGACCGGAGGTCGTCGAGCAGCCTGCGGCGCCTCGGCCATCGAGCAGCCCGTAGCGCCTCGGCTTAGTCGTCCTCGTCGTCGTCGTCGAAGTCGTTGTAGCGGTCGGCGGCGTCGGAGGAGGCGTGGTCGTGGTCCCGCCCGCCTTCGCCGACGCCCAGCTCGGTCCGCAGCCGGTCAAGGTCAGTGCCGCCGCTGTTGTATTTCAGCTGGCGGGCCACCTTTACCTGCTTGGCCTTGGCTCGGCCGCGCCCCATTGGCTCGACCCCCTCGAACATGCGGGACCTTGCCTAGATCCCTGTTCCCTGCACTGAGCAATACAGGCTTCGTGCACATGGTGCGGCGCGTCGCTTCTCCAGCGCCTGGAGCGCGACGCGCGCTTCGAGCCCGCATGCATCTATTAAGGTACCCGCTTTACGCCGCGAGCGCTTCCCAGGCGCGTTCCTGGGTATTTGTGCCGGTTCAGGAAGGCAGCCAGATGCCCCGGAGCCGGCCGACCTCGGCCATCCGCCGCTCGGCCAGCCGGTCGGCGGCCACGGCGGGCGGCACGCCCTCTTCGTCCGCCAGTGCGAAGATCTTTTTGGCCGAAACAAAGATCCGTTCGGCACGCGCACGGGCCCGCTCGAAGTTGAAGCCGTTCCGCTCGTCCGCGACCTGGATGACGCCGCCCGCGTTCACCAGGTAGTCCGGGGCGTAGAGGATGCCACGGTCGGCGAGCACCTTCTCCAGTCCGGCGTGGGCAAGCTGGTTGTTGGCGCCGCCGCAGACGATCCGGGCGGACAGCGCCGCCACCGACTCGTCGGTGAGCGCGCCGCCCATCGCGCACGGTGCGTAGATGTCGATGGGGCAGGCGAGAAGCTCGGCGCGGCCGGCGACGGCCTGCACGCCCGGATGCGCCGCCTGCACCCGCTCCACCGCCCCGGGGCTGACGTCGCAGATCACGACGCTGGCGCCCGCCTCGACCAGGTGGCCGACGAGGCGGTGGCCCACCTTGCCCACGCCTTCCACCCCGACCAGGCGGCCCGCCAGGCTGTCGGAGCCCCAGGTGTGCTCCGCGGCGGCGCGCATCCCGTGGAACACCCCGATCGCGGTCAGGATCGAGGAGTCACCGCCGCCGCCGTTCAGCAGCGTCCGACCGGTGACGTACCGGCACTCGCGGGCCACCACGTCCATGTCGTCGCTGAAGGTGCCGATGTCGCACGCGGTGATGTAGCGCCCGCCCAAGGACTCGACAAAGCGGCCATAGGCACGCAGCAGTGCCTCGGATTTGTGCTTGGCCGGGTCGCCGATGATGACGGCCTTGCCGCCGCCGAGATCGAGGTCGGCCAGGGCGTTTTTGTACGCCATGGCACGCGACAGGTTCAGCACGTCAGCCAGGGCCGCGTCTTCCGTGGGGTAGGGGAAGAAGCGGGTTCCGCCCAGTGCTGGGCCGAGCGCGGTGGAGTAGATGGCGATGATCGCCCGCAGTCCGGTCTGGGGGTCCTGACAGAACACGACTTGCTCGTGCCCGCCGCGGGCGGCGGTTGCGGGGGCGGGCGCGTCCTGGGGGTAGGCGGGCGCGGTTCCGCCGGGGTTGCTCGCGAAGACGTTCGTCACTGTGGTGACTCTCCTGGCGTCGTCCCGCGTCCTCGTCGACGCGGACCTCGCGACAAGCGTATGCCCGACGCCCGGGCGTGGCCCGGGCCCGAGGGCGATCCGCTCCGGCGTGGCGCGCGCCGCCCGAGCGCCCGTCGCCGCGCCGGGTTCCGGGGTGGTGATGATCTTGTTACGTGTCGGGTCTGTATCCCGCGATTACCGCGTGCCAGGATTCCTTGGTGCTTCCCTACGCGGCGTACCTGCGCGTCTACGAGCCCCTGTCAGCGTTCCCGGAGGCCGAAGGCCGGCGCTGGGCTGAGTACGCGGCATCGGCGGGCCGTCCCCGCCGCGCCCGGGCGCTCGCTGCCGAGCAGGCCGAGTCGCTGCGACGAGCGATCGCGTTCCCGCCGCTGCCCGCCCCCGAGCGGGAAAGCGACCACGCCTACGTGCGGTGGTCGGAGGGCATGACCTACATCTGCCCGTGGCAGACGAGGCTGCGGTCCTGGCTGGTGCTGTCCCGGCTCCGCGCGGCCGCGCCGTCGCTGACCAAGGCCGCGTTCTCGGCCGGCCATGTCGCCGCGGCCGTGCGTGACTTCGCGCGCTGGCGTGGCCAGGAGTACTCGCCCCGGGTGTACATCCAGGCGAACACCTGGTCGGTGCCGTTCGCCTGGTTCGTGCTGTTCGCCGCGGACGAGCGCTGGCTCGTGCTCGGCGTGCCCGGCGATCCCGGCCAAGCCGGCCGGGCGACCACCGCGGGAACCCGCACACTCGTCTACGCGACCGCGATGAGCCAGGCACGCACCCGGGTGGCCGAGGCGCTCAACGTGATCCGCCCGGGCCAGAGCCCGCGGGCCGCGGCGCCGTGGCGCGGTGATCCCGCGGTGCTGGTGGCCGAGTTCACGGAGGTCGGGTCGTGGCTGGCGGAGTTCCACCCGCACTCTCTGGTGGAACTGGACTACGGCGGGCTCGTGCACCTGCTCGACGACGGCGCGCTGTGCGCCGACCAGTCCGTGGCGGAGGTGTCCGCCTCGATCGGCGCCGTTGCCGCGGGCGAGATCGAATTCGCGACCGCCATGTACCAGCGGTTCGCCTGCCGCTGGCGGGCGCTGAAGGCGCTCGAACAGGCGAGCTGAGCACGCCAGGCAACCGGCCCGCCGGCCGGTAACCGCCCCATTACCGGGCACGCCGACGGCAGGGGGACGGCTTTCCGTATCGCCGCCCACCGCGACTACGCGCGCGTCGTAAGAATTACGCAGCGTGACTTAGGTCGATGGACCAACCGGGACACATGTAACAAATCTTGCTCCTGGTGGTCGACTTGTCACCGCTGGTGATGGCAATATGGTCTCAGTGGGCCATATAGGACATCCACGGCAGGCTCCACCCGGAGCCAGGAAGCAACCACGCAGGATCGCAGTACCGGTCCAGGAGGAGAGGCCGTACCCCATGTCTGCACGCACGCCCCAAGCCGAACCGCTGCTGACACCGGCGGAGGTTGCCACGATGTTCCGCGTGGACCCCAAGACCGTGACGCGGTGGGCGAAGGCCGGCAAGCTCACGTCCATTCGTACCCTGGGCGGTCACCGCCGGTACCGGGAGACCGAGGTCCGCGCCCTGCTCGCGGGCATCCCGCAGCCGCGCCCGCAGTAGTCCCGCTCATCTGCGGTGCGCCGGCCGGACCCGTAATAGTCCCCGGGCCAGCCGCGCCCAGCGCCCGCGCCTGGACTGCGCGGCACCAGCAGCAGTGAGGGGGATTAGCCCCGGCGGTTACCGGCCGCGTTAGGGGGCGCCATTTCTCGGGGGCATCACAGTAGCGATGCGCCGGTCAGGCGTCGCCGGGGTCGATCAGTTACCCCAGGGGTTTGGCTGGGACGGCCCGGGCAACTTCTGGTAACCCGCCTGACCGGGCGTGCATCGCGGGTTGTCGCGGGCGGGGCGGACAATCTGAGGCGTGCACATCGCAGTCGTCGCCGGCCCGGGACGCAGTTGCCTGCTGTCCGAGTTCTCCGGGGACGGCACCGGCCACGGGCGCATCGTTACGCATGATGATCTTTGCGCGGCCGTCGCGGAGCGCGAGCGGACCGGTGACGTCCGCTGGGTGTGGGCGGCTTGCGGCGACGTCTACCCGGCGCTGCTCCGCGCGGGGGTGCGGGTGCAGCGCTGTCACGACGTGGCGCTGACCGAGGCGCTGCTGCTCGCCAGGGACGCGCACCCGGGGGAGCCGGCCACGCTGGCGGCGGCCTGGGCGCGCCTGGGCGGGGCGGCGGGGTCGGGGCTAGCCCTGGGCGGGGCGGCGGGGTCGGGGCTAGCCCTGGGCGGGGCGGCGGGGTCGGGGCTAGCCCTGGGCGGGGCGGCGGGGTCGGGGCTAGCACGGCGCGGGGCCGCGGCGCCCCCGGCCCGCGCGCCGGCCGCGCGGCCCGCCGCGGCCGGCCAGGCGGTGCTGTTCGAGCCCGCCGACCCGGCCTTCCCCAGCCCCCGCGATGCGCTGGACGCGCTCGTCGCGGTGCGGGCCGACCAGCTGCGCCGGATCGCCGCCGACGACCACCCGGGCAGGTTCGCGCTGCTCACGGCGGCGGAGTCGGCGGCCGGGCTGGTGGCGGCCGAGATGGGCCACTACGGCCTGCCGTGGCGTGCCGACGTCCATGCCGCCCTGCTGGCCAGCCTGCTCGGCGATAAGCCGGTGCCCGGCCTGCGCCCGCAGCGCCTGGCCGACCTGGCCACACGGATCTCCGCCGCGCTCGGCGGCCGCCCGGTCAACCCCGATTCCCCCGCGCAGGTGCTGCGGGCGCTGGCGTCCGACGGTGTCCGGGTGCCGTCCACCCGCGCGCACGTGCTGCGTGAGGTGGACCACCCGGCCGCCGCCCTGCTGCTGGAGTACAAGGAACTCGCCAGGCTGTACGGCGCGTACGGCTGGTCCTGGCTGGAGGAGTGGGTGACCGGCGGCCGGTTCCACCCCGAGTACGTGGTCGGCGGGGTGGTCTCCGGCCGGTGGGCGACCAGGGGCGGCGGCGCGCTGCAGATCCCCCGCGTGCTGCGCCGGGCGGTGGTGGCCGACCCGGGCTGGGTCCTGGTGGTGGCCGACGCCGCGCAACTCGAACCGCGGGTGCTGGCGGCGCTGGCCGGGGACGAGGCGCTGGCCGTCGCGGCCGGCACCGGCGACCTCTACCAGGCGCTGGCCGACGCGTTCGGCGGGGAACGGGCCAACGCCAAGATCGCGCTGTTGTCCGCCATGTACGGCGGGGCGTCCGGGCAGGCGAGGCAACTGCTGGCGGTCCTCCGGCACCGGTTCCCGCTCGCCGCGCGCTACGTGGAACTGGCCGCCAGGGCGGGGGAGGAGGGCAAAGTGGTCCGGTCCCGGCTCGGCCGGACGTGCCCGCCACCGTCGAGCGACTGGCGCGGCCTCACCGCCGAACCCGATGACCCGGGCGAGGAACCGCGGGCCGGCCGGTCGGTGCGCGCCCGCGGCAGGTTCACCCGCAATTTCGTGGTGCAGGCCAGCGCGGCCGACTGGGCCGTTGTCTTCCTGGCTGGCCTGAGGCGCCGCCTCGGCTTTCCCGCTTTGAATAACGCAAGCGCCGTGGTGCCCGCCGTCCTCCCCGGCGGGCCGTCCGCGGAGCTGCCCGCCACCACGGGCGGCGAAGGTCAGCCGCGCCTGGTCTTCTTCCAGCACGATGAGGTGATCGTGCACTGCCCGGCCGGCGTCGCCGAGGACGTGGTCGCGGCGGTCGGCGAGGCCGCAGCCGAGGCCGGTCGGCTGGTGTTCGGGCCGACGCCGGTCCGGTTCCCGGTCACCACGGCCGTGGTGACCAGCTACGCCGACGCCAAGTGAGACCTGATCCCGGCGCCCGCCGTGCTGGGCACGCGCCAGCCGTGCGGGCGACCGGCGCCCGCCGTGCCGGGCACCCGGCGCCCTGGCCGCGATCAGGCCGCGGTGGGCGAAGGCTGGTCGGTGCCGCAGTACTTGCACTTCTTCGCCTCGGCCGGCAGGTCGCTGGACAGGCAGGCCGGGCAGGTCTTGACCGGCGAGGGCGGGCCGAACACGGCGACCCCGCGCCGGGCCTGGATCCTCCGGTAAGGAACGACGATGACGTAGTAAACGACCAGCATGAAGACGAAGAAATAGATGAACGAGGAGATCAGCGCGCCAAAATTCAGGAACGTCACCTTGTTATTGGCGTTTCCAAGCTGGACCCCCAGGCCGAGGGCGTGGCCCCCCTGGGCCCGCGCCACCAGCGGGCTGATGATGTTGGCCGTGAATGAGGCGATCAGGGCGCTGAACGCGAGCGCTACGGCGAGCCCGACGGCCACCACGACGATGTCGCCCCGCATGAGGAAGTTCTTGAACCCGGTGAGCATGCTTCAGTACCCTCCCTAGCCGTCCCCGCCGGCTCCGGGCGGTGAAATGCGGGGGGAGCGAGCCGCCCGGCCGTGGATGCCGACGATATCGCTCCCGGCCCCGGCAACGGACCGTTCGTTCCCGGCCCGGCAACGGACCGCTCGCCGCGCTGGCCGGCCCGCTGCTCACCGTCCCCGGGCCGCGGACCGGGCGCAGCGTGCGATGATTACAACCCGTTATAGAGGCGGCGCAAAGTATTACATAACCAAAGGCTTCGCCATACCGGCATTAGCCGAAGTGGCAGGTCAGATAGCCATTTTCCAGGCGGGCTGAAGATTTAGCTCCTAAACCCTTGTCACTGACGGTAAACTTCCCGGATAGGGGATGGCTCGCGGGGGGCGAGGGAGGGCCGGATGGATGGACGATACGTGGTCGCGCAGGGAACCGACGACGCCGGAGTGTCGTGGGTCGTCTGGGCGCGGCGGGATGAACCGCGCGACGGTGACTTGTTAAGCATGATCAGGCTCACCGACTCCGGTGGGCGCATCATCCACGTCGGGGCCTCCTCCGGGCCCCCGCTGTACCCGGGCCGCCTGCTGAACGTCACCACCAGCGGCAGCGAAGAGGGGCCGCGGGCGCTGCTGGCCCGGGTGGATCCGAAGGTCCGGCGGCTGGAACTCCGGGTGCACGACGGCAGCACGAGAGATGTGCCGCTGTACGACTGCGCCGAGATCCCCGAGGTGCGTTTCGCCGCCCTGCTGCTGCCGCGCGAGGAACTGCTCGACTCGGTGGCCGGCTTCCCGGCCAAGGGCCCCGAGCTCGAGCGCTTCGACCTGCGGTTCCAGCAGGGACGCTGGGAGGCCCGCCACCCTACTAGGGCCGTCCGGTCGGCCACCTCACTGTTCGCAGCCGGATAGCGGATTCCTGCGGCCGGACGGCGGGCCCCGCTTAGCGTTTGCCGTTCGCGGCACCAGGCATGCCGAACCGGGCGCCGCACGGCGGGGAGGGCGCGGTGCTTTCCGGCATCCGCCACGCGGACGCGGCGGCGGCCATGATCTCGGCGGTGGTACGCAGCTCGGCCACCCCGGTGACCGGACGGTTCGTGAGAAACAGGCGGACCTTGTGCAGGGCCGCCAGGTCGCCGAGCAGTTCACCGTGGAACGCGGGAACCACCACCACGTTGGGCGGCAGCGGGCAGGCGGGCAGGGTCACCGCGTCCGCTAGCGGGACGACTTCCAGCAACCGGACCGGAGCGTGGTGGGCGGCCGCCGCGGCGAACTGGGCGCCGACGCTGTTCACGGAGTTGATCAGGGTCTGCGCGCCGGACGTGCCGAACGGGGAGAGCCCGCCGACGAACCAGAGCAGCGCGTGGAGTTCGTCCGCGGTGACCTGGCTGGTGCCGCCGCCACCGCGGTAGCCGGTCTGGCCGGGCGCGACGATGGGGCTGAGCAGGACCACCGACCCCACGGGGGCGTCGGGGTGGCGGGCGAGCATCGCGTCGACGCCGAGAGTGCCCTCGCTTTCCGCCACGATATCCACGGGCTTGCCGGTATGCCGGTGCAGCCACTGCACTTGCGCGGTGACCCGGTCGCCGAGCAGCGGCAGCGGGAGGTTGCCCGCCTTCGGTCCGTACGGCAGCGGCTGGCCGCGACTGTTTGTGCCGCGGTAGGAGAACTGCTGGACCACGGTGCCCGGGAGGGCCTTGGCCAGTGCCCGGTTCTGACCGCAGCACCACGAGCCGAAACCGGCGATTTCAAGCACCGGGTGATGCGCGGTGGCGGCGACGACGCCCTGGTGGAGCGCGCCGGTGGTCTCGGCCACCCAGGCCACGGTCGCCTCCGGGTGCCCTACCGGGATGGGGCCACCGAAGACGAAGACGAGCCTGGTCATCGCGATGACCGTGGCGATGACCGCGACCAGCGCCATCGGCCCCGCGGGAACCCGGTGCGCCAGCTCGGCCTGGCCCGGGGACGTCAGGGCCGCCGGCCCCGGGCTGGCTGGCTCCCGCCCGGCAGACCGCACGACCGCGGCGGTCAGGCCGTACCAGGCCCGGGCGTTCACCAGGCCGGCCAGGCCAGCCACCGGTACCGCGTACGGCGCGGGCAGCGCCACGGCGACCGCGGCGGCGATGGTCAGCGTGGCGAACTCCGCCAGCAGCCACCACGCGGCCGAGACCGGCGGCAGCGTCCGCCACCAGGCGCTTGCCACCCCGGCGTGGGTCAGCGGCAGCGCGATCAGCAGCATGGCCGGCACCAGCGCCAGGAACGGCCAGGAGAAGGGCAGGATGGCCACCCCGAAGGTCAGGCTGACCAGCGGCGACATCAGCAGGCAGGCCAGCGCGGTGACGACGAGCGCGCTGCGCAGCGCGGCCAGCGACGGTGGCGCCGGGTACGCCGGCCAGGCCAGCCGGACCAGCACCGTGTTCAGCCCGGCACGGGCGGCCAGCAGCCCGGCCAGCAGCAGGGCGAACCAGAGCCAGGATCGTTGGGTGCTGTACAGCCAGCGCAGGTCGTGAAAGATCGCCAGCGGCGGGAGCGCGGTGACCTGAGGCGCAAGGCCGCGGGCGGCAGGCGCGGACACCGCCAGCAGGCCGGCCTCGGCCATGGCCGTGCCGCAGCACACTACGATCAGGCCTGGGTGCGCCAGGAACCGGTCGCTCCGCAGGCTGGCCCGCTGCGGCTCCTCGTCCATGCCTTGCATCTAGATTCATAAGCTGCGCCGGCGGCCGGACATTCCAGGTACCGCCGAGTGTCACTTTCTTGTATATCGCAGCACGGGGTCCGGACATCAACGCATTAAGGCCCCGTGGCCAGCGCGTGTCGCGGGCAGGCGATGGGCAGGCTCCGCCGCTGGCTGCGGCTCTTCCCCGGCCCGGCGCGCCCGGTCCGGCGGCGCCCGGCCCGCCGCGCCCGGCCCGTCGGCGCCCGGCCCGTCGGCGGCGGCGCTCGGCCCAGTGTCAGAGCCGGCCGGCGTCCACGATCCGGCGCAGGAACCGCCGGGTGCGCTCGTCACTGGGGCTGGTGAACAGTTCCGCGGGCGGGGCGTCCTCGATGATCCGCCCCTCTTCCAGGAAGCACACCCGGCGGGCGATGTCCCGGGCGAAACCCATCTCGTGCGTGGCGATGAGCATGGTCATGCCGGTGGCGGCCAGTTCCCTGATCACGTCGAGCACCTCGGCCACCAGTTCCGGGTCGAGCGCGCTGGTGACCTCGTCAAGCAGCATGATCTGCGGCTTCATGGCCAGCGCCCGCACGATCGCCACCCGTTGCTGCTGGCCGCCGGATAGCCGGTCGGGATAGTCGGCCTCCTTGTCCGCCAGCCCGAACCGGCCCAATAGCTCGCGGGCTTCCTCGTCCGCCTCGCCCTGGGAAAGCCGCCGCACCTTCGCCGGGGCCAGGGTCACGTTGCGCAGCACGGTCATGTGCGGGAACAGGTTGAAGGACTGAAATACGATCCCCACGTGCCGGCGCACCAGGTTCGGGTCAATGCCGGCCGCGGTAATCTCCTGGCCCCACAGGCTGATCCGCCCAGAGTCGATCGGCTCCAGCAGGTTGACGCAGCGCAGCAGCGTGGACTTGCCGGACCCGGACGCGCCGATCAGGCAGACCACCTCGTGGGTGGCCACGGACAGGTTGATGCCCCTGAGGACCTCGTTGGCGCCGAACGACTTGTGCAGGTCCTCGATCCTGATCGCCTCGCCGTCGGCCACCGGGCCGGGCCCGGCGCTCATGGGGTGTCCCCGGTGGCGCTCAAGGGGTGCCCTCCGGCGGCGTTCGCGGGGTGTCCCCGATGGCGCTCAAGGGCGTGCCCTCTGGTGTCGTTCATGGGGTGGCTCCGGCGAGGCGGCGCCTGCGGTCCCGCTCGATCAGCCGGTCGGTGAAGCGCGCGAGCGGGATGGTGAGGATCAGGAACAAGATCGCGGCCACCGTGAAGCTGGAGAAGTTGAACACCTGCTCGCTATAGATTTCGGCCGCCTTGTTGGCCTCGATGGTCCCCAGCACGCCGACCAGCGCCGTGTCCTTCTGCAGGCTGATGAAGTCGTTGAGCAGTGGCGGGATGATGTTCCGCACCGCCTGCGGCAGAATGACGTAGCGCAGTGCCTGCCGGTGCGGCAGGCCGAGCGACCGGGCCGCCGCCACCTGGCTCTGGTGCACCGAGTTCAGCCCGGCCCGGTACACCTCGGAGACGTAGGCCGAGTAGGACAGCACCAGGGCCGTCACCCCGTATACCGCGTTGGACTGGGCGGACACCACCGGCAGGCTCAGCGCGGGCACACCAAGCCCGATGGCGAAGATCACCAGGATCAGCGGCACGCCGCGGAAGAAGTCGACGTAACCGGTGGCGAGGATCCTGATCGGGAACAGCGCGGGATGCACAGACTGCCTGATCAGGGCGATCAGCAGGGCCAGCACCAGGATCAGCACCTCGGCGACGACGAACATCCTGATGTTGAGCCAGATCGCGGCGCCCACCGAGTAGTAGCCCTGCTGCGGGTTGCCGATGAACGACTGCCACATGTGCTGCGGGCTGAAGAACGCGTGCTCCACCGCCCGCGCGCCGGGCGCCAGCAGGAAGGTCGCGGCCAGCGCCCCGAGCACCACGAGGGTGCTGACGGTCGAGATGACCGTCCCGCTGCCGCCGCCGCCGAGCAGCCTGGCCCCGCGCCCGGTCCGCGCGAACGACACCGGAGGCGGGCTCCCAGGCAAGCCGGGAGGCGGGCTCCCGGGCGAGCCTGGGGGCGGGTTCCCGGACGACCCCGGCGGCGGGCTTCCGCTCAGCGCCACCGGGGGTCAGGGCTGGATGGTGGGGAAGGTCAGGTAGACCTGCAGGTACTTCTGCTGCAACAGGTGCAGCGTCCCGTTCGCCCTCAGCTTGGCGATCGC
>Ga0126383_10003141_pt1 | contig 10860 bp, 10 predicted proteins | sample PanSoiMetPlot_35_FD_96882 | JGI IMG/M metagenome (GOLD analysis project Ga0126383, IMG submission 96882) | Tropical forest soil microbial communities from Panama - MetaG Plot_35 | ecosystem: Environmental > Terrestrial > Soil > Tropical forest > Bulk soil | place: Panama | collected 2016-02-17
ATGGGACGTCCCAGCCTGTCAGGGAATGCCAGGACGTTGATCTACTACCCCGGACAGATCGGCATGCCGCCGGACGCCTCGCCGCGGATACTCAACAAGTCGTGGGCGATCACGGCCGACGTGGACATACCGGCCTCGGGCGTCGAGGGGATGATCGTCACGGAGGGAGGACTCGAGGGCGGGATAGGCCTCTACGTCCGCCAGGGCAGGCCGACGTTCGTCTACAACTTCCTCTCGATCGAGCGCACGACCGTGACCGGCAACGCCCCGCTGCCCAGGGGGAAGGTGCAGGTCAAGGTGGACTTCGTCTACCAGGGCGGCCCGAAAGAAGTCGGCAAACCCGCCGTCGTTTCGCTCTTCGTGAACGGCGGGAAGGTCGGCGAAGGCAGGCTCGCGAGGACGATCCCGGCGACGCTATCGATCGGCGAGGGCCTCGACATCGGCGAGGACGTCGGATCGCCCGTCGACTTCACGTACCAGCCGCCGTTCCCGTTCACGGGCAAGATCGAGAAGGTGACGTTCGAGCTGAAGTGATTCCCGAGGAAGGCATCCCATGACTCCGAATCGCTCCTTGACGAAGGCCGCCGTACTCGCGGCACTTCTCCTGGTCCTGTCGAGCCGGCCGGCATCGGCCCAGCTCAAGGGCCACTACATTCAGGGCTTCACGGGCCTGGAGAACGGCACGCAGCCGCCTCCGGGATTGAGCCACCGTCTCCCGGTCTACGTCCACAGTCCGGCATCTAAGGAGAACCAACCATGAACAGACACGAACTCACTCGGCGTGACGCGATCAAGACTGCCGGCACGGCGGCCATCGGCCTACCCATGGCGACGCTAGGTGGCCGGGTATTGGGGCGATCCACCAATGATCGGTCAGGTGCTACGCCCGATTCGGCGCGAACGTTTCCGAAGGGGTTTTTCTGGGGCGTCGGTACTTCGTCGTATCAGATCGAGGGGGCGTGGAAAGAGGACGGCAAGGGTCCGTCGATCTGGGACACGTATGCGCATACGCCGGGCAACATCAAGAACAACGACACCGGCGACGTCGCCAACGACCACTACCACCGATACAAGGAAGACGTCGCCCTGATGAAGGGTATCGGCGCCAACGCGTACCGTTTCTCCATCGCCTGGCCGCGCATCTTCCCGCAGGGCACGGGCACGCCGAACGCGAAGGGAGCCGACTTCTACAAGCGGCTCACCGACGAACTGCATGCGAACGGTATCGAGCCGTTCGCCACGCTCTATCACTGGGATCTCCCGCAGACGTTGCAAGACAAGTACGGTGGGTGGCAATCCAGGGAAACGGCAAAAGCATTCGCCGACTACGCCGGGTATGTCGCTGGGCAACTCGGCGATCGCGTGAAGCATTACTTCACGATCAACGAGTTTGCCACGTTCGTCGAGAGCGGCTATCAGGGCCTCGAGGTCAAGATGGGCGGCGGGAAGAAGCAGCACATCGGTGCCGCGCCCGGACTCAGGCTTTCCGATGCCGAGCTGAAGCAGGTTCGGCATCACGCGGTGCTCGGCCACGGTCTGGCCGTTCAGGCGATCCGCGCGCGCGGGCCGGTGGGGACGAGGGTAGGCTTCGCTGAAAACACCAAGATGGCGGTCCCGGTCATCGACACCCCGGAGCACGTCAAGGCTGCTGAAACGGCCACTCGTGACCTCAATGCAGGCTTCACCACCGTCATGCTCGAAGGGCGGTACACCGACACGTATCTGGCATCGGCCGGCGGCGGGACACCGAAATTCACAGACGAGGAGTTGAAGACGATCGCGTCGCCGCTCGACTTCGTCGGCATCAACGTCTACAGGCCATCTACGTACGTCGAGCCGTCGGACCGCCCGCCCGGCTACCGGGAGATCCCGATCAACGCCTCCCATCCGAAGATGATGTCGTCGTGGCACATCCTCGACCCCGTGGTCATGTACTGGGCGCCTCGGAATATGCAGAAGATCTGGGGCGCGAAGTCGATCTACATCACCGAAAACGGCTGCGCGGCCTCGGACGTCGTTGCCGAGGATGGCCGAGTGTACGACTCAGACCGGGTGATGTTTCTGCGCGGATGTCTCGCAGAGCTCCAGCATGCGACGGCCGACGGCGTTCCGGTGGATGGGTACTTTCACTGGAGCGCCCAGGACAACTTCGAATGGATTTATGGCTACGGCAACCGTTTCGGGTTGATCTACGTCGATTTCAAGACGCAGAAGCGCACGCCGAAGCTCAGCGCCCAGTGGTTACGCGAAGCGGCGCAGCGCAACGCGGTCGTGTAGCCGGAGATCGGGAAAATCGGAAGGCGACGTTGGAATTGAAATGAGCTCGGGCGGAGGATTCGCATGACTTCGAAACGCTCCGCGTGGACTGCGGCCGCGCTCGTGTCGATCATGGTCTGCACGAGCCGTCCCGCCGAGGCGCAGTTGAAGGGCCACTACATTCCCGGCTTCACGGGCCTGGAGAACGGCACCCAGCCGCCTCCGGGGCTGAGCCTCGCGCTGCCGATCTACATCTATCCGACCGACACGATCAAGGACTCCAACGGCGACAGCCTGGCTGCCCAGCCGAGCATCACCGTGACCTTCACCGGCCTCGCCCTCGCCGCCGTGACCAACGCGAAGATCCTCGGAGCAAACTACGGGTTCGAGATCATCCCGGTGACCTTCATGAAGTCGCGCATCGAGAGCGCCTCGCTCGACGTGTCGGGCTCGTTCGCGTTCAGCGACATCGAGTTCGTGCCGCTGTGGCTCGGCTGGCACAAGCCGCGCGCGGACTTCTCCGTCGCGTGGGGATTCTTCGCCCCCACGGGAAAATGGGAGCTCGGCGGAAGCGACAATTCGGGCCTGGGCATGTGGTCCAACGACTTCCAGGGCGGTACGACGATCCATCTCGACGACAAGCACGCCTGGACGACGTCGCTGCTCACGACCTACGAGATCCATTCCCACAAGAAGGACACCGACCTGAAGGCTGGCGACATCCTGACGGTCGAGGGCGGGACCGGCAGGGCGTTCTACACGAAAGTCGAGGGCACGCCGATCCCGCAGATCGTGAACGTCGGCATCGTTTACTACGGGCAGTTCAAGGTCACCGCCGACACGGGGACCCGTCCACTGTCGACGCGGCTGCTCGCAGGCAGGAAGGATCGCGTCTATGGCGCTGGAGTCGAGGGAAACATCTTCCTGCCCAAGTCGAGCCTTCTCCTGGACCTGCGCGTCGTGCCCGAGTTCGGAGCACGCAATCGCACGCAGGGCGTCACGTTCCTGTTTACGGTGGGCTGGGCGTTCAAGTCCTTCATGAAGGCGCCCGGTTAAGAGTGGAAGGAGATCGCCCATGAGACGAAGACTTGTCGCCGGGGTCGGTTTCCTCCTCGCAGCGATGTCGGCGGTCGCGCAGCAAAAGAAACCCAACATCGTCTTCATCCTCATGGACAACCTCGGATACGGCGAGGTCGGCGTCTACGGCGGCGGCGTCCTCCGCGGAGCGCCGACGCCGCGCATCGACAGGCTCGCGGCGGAGGGCACGCGGCTCACGAACTTCAATGTCGAGGCGCAGTGCACGCCGAGCCGCTCCGCGATCCTGACGGGCCGGTTTGCGATTCGCTCCGGCACGCATTCGGTGCCCATCGGGGGCGCTCCTGATGGACTCACTCAATGGGAAGTCACCATCGCTGAGGCTCTGTCGGACGCCGGCTATGCCACGGCGCATTTCGGCAAGTGGCATCTGGGAAGCGCGCAGGGGCGCTTGCCGAACGACCAGGGCTTCGACGAGTGGTACGGGATTCCGCGGACGACGGACGAGTCGACATGGCCGTCGCAGGCCGCGGCGAATGCGGCCGGTGTGTCCTTCACGCATATCCTGGAAGGCCGCAAAGGGCAGAAGAGCCGCGACGTCGTGGTGTACGACCTCGAGCAGCGCCGTCTTATCGACGCGGAGATCACCCGCCGGACCATCGACTTCATGAAGCGCAACGTGCAGGCGGGAAAACCGTTCTACGCGTATGTGCCGTTCACGCTGGTGCATTGGCCGACGCTGCCGAATCCGAAGTTCGCGGGCAAAACGGGATTCGGGGACTTCGCGGATAGCCTGGCGGAGATGGACGCGAACGTCGGAGAGATTCTCGACGCGGTCGACGAGCTGGGCATCCGCGACAACACCGTATTTATCTTTACCAGCGACAACGGTCCGGACCCGACGTGGCCTTACCAGGGGTCGTCCGGGCCCTGGCGCGGCTACTACTTCACGCACATGGAAGGTTCGTTGCGCACCCCGTTCATCATCCGCTGGCCCGGTCGCGTGCCCGCGGGCCGCGTCAGCAACGAGATCGTGCACGAGGCCGACACGTTCACCACGCTCGCTAGGATCGCCGGCGCGAAAGTGCCGCAGGACCGTCCGATCGACGGAGTGGACCAGACCGATTTCTTCCTGGGCAAATCCGAGCGGTCCGCACGCGAAGGATTCCCTGTGTTCGTCGCCGACAGGCTTGAGGCCGTGAAGTGGCGCAACTGGAAGATCAGCTTCTATGAAAGCCAGCGGGACTGGTGGTCGCCGCCGGTGAAGCTCGGTGTGCCGAAGATCTTCGATCTCATCAACGATCCGACGGAGGAATACGGGGCCACGCTGACGCCAAACGGATGGGTCTCCGTCCCGATGATGAAGATCGTCGGGGAGTTCGAGGCCAGCCTGAAGAAGTACCCGCCGATCGCGCCGGGCACGCCGGATCCGTACACGCCGCGGAAGTAACGGGAATGGCAAACGACGCCGAGGAGACCGTCACGAGCAGCAAGTGGACGCTCCCCGAGGTGTCGAGACGGAGATAGGCTTCCCGTCGTGTAGGGAGGCCAACTGATGGATCTGCGCTCGACGTTCGCCAATCGATGGCTGGCAGCCACTCTTGCGGGAGCTTCGCTAGCGGCAGCCGCCCCGGCTCAAACCGCCGCGGCGCCGACGCCTGCCTTACCGGCCTCGCCCGCCGGGGAGACGCAGCCGCGCAAGCTCGCGATTTCGAACAAGGTCTGGACCGGCGACTTCGACAAACTGCTCGAGCGGCGCATGATCCGCGTTTACGCCCCATTTTCGCGATCCCTCTTCTTCAGCGACAAGGGCAAGGAGCGCGGGCTTGCCGCCGAGCTCGTGCGCGACTGGGAGCGTTACATCAACTTCAAGTACGCCAAGCAGCTCGGCAAGCGCCCGCTGACGATCTACATCGTGCCCGCGACGCGCGACAAGCTCCTGCCCGACGTTGCGGGCGGCCTGGCCGACGTGGCGATTGGCAATCTGACGGTGACCGACGAGAGATTGAAAGTCGTCGATTTTGTGCCGGGCGACGAGGGCCGCAAGACGATCGACGAAATCGTAGTGACCGGCCCCAAGTCGCCGGAGCTGAAGTCTCTCGACGACCTTTCTGGGAAGCGCATTCACGTGCGCAAGGCGTCGAGCTACTACGAGAGCTTGTCGAAACAGAACGAGAAGTTTGAAAAAGCCAAGAAGCCGCCGATTACCCTGATCCTCGTCCCCGATGGGCTCGAGGACGAAGACTTGATGGAGATGCTCGACGCCGGCTTGATCGAGCTCCTGGTGGTGGACGACTGGAAGGCGCGGATGTGGGCTCAAGTGCTGCCGAAGATCAAGGTTCGCGACGATCTCGTCTTGCGCGCCGACGCCAAGACCGGGTGGGCGATCCGGAAGGACAGCCCGAAGTTGAAGGCCGCCATCGACGACTTCTTCAAGAACTGGGCGATGAAGCAGGGCGTCGCGGACTACCGGATGAGCGTCTACATGAAGAAGGTAAAGGAGCTCAAGGACCCTACCGCGAGCGCAGAGTACAAACGGTTCCAGCAGACGGTGAAGATCTTCGAGAAGTACGGGAAGCAATACGGCTTCGATCCCCTGATGCTCGCCGCGCAGGGCTATCAGGAGTCTCAGTTGAACCAGCAGGCCAGGAGCCACGTGGGTGCGGTCGGCATCATGCAGTTGATGCCGGGCACCGGGGAGCAGATGAAGGTTGGCGACATCCACGTCGCGGAGTCGAACATCCACGCCGGCGCCAAGTACATGGACAAGCTCATGACGGACTATTTCCCCGACGCCAAGTTCAGTGAGGGCAATCGGCCGCTCTTTGCGTTCGCCAGCTACAACTGCGGCCCCGGCAACGTCGCCAAGTGTCGGAGGGAGGCTGCGAAGCAGGGCCTCGACCCGGACAAATGGTTCAACAATGTCGAGATTGTCGTCGCCAAGAAGATCGGCACGGAGACGACGACCTACGTGCGCAACATCTACAAGTACTACGTGGCCTATCGGCTGACACTGGACGCGCAGGAGGCGGCCCAGAAGGCTCGCAAGCAGGTCGAGCTGCCGAAATAGTTGACTGCCGGACGGTCTACGGCGCGTCGTCCGTTCTGGTCCAGCCCTTGTCCGGGTTGTACTGCTTGATTCCCGACGCGAGCTTCGAGGTCGAGGGCCCCAGGTCCTTCTGGTAGACGATCCCGTCGTAGCCCACTTGGAAGGTCTGGACCCCCGTGATGCCGTAGCTCGCGGGCCAGGCCACGGCGGCGAAGCCGCCGATCATCATTCCCTTGACGATGTAGCTGTGGGCGCCCTTGGGCGCCGCGGGGCCCTGGGCCGTCAGGATGCTGAAGCGGTAGCCGTTGTAAGGCTCGGTTTTCGTGGTGTACCCGGCGGCGAGCGCTTTGGCAACGACATCTCCGATGGGGCCGGCCGGCTTCCCGTTCTCATCCCACCATGAGAGCCCGTCGTGCTTGCCTTTCGTGCTCAGGAACTTCCGGGCGTACTGGTGGATGCCGCTCCCGTCGTGCTCGCGCGAGGCGTATTCCTTCTGGGCCTCGACGTAGCCGCGCAACAGCAGAATCGCGTTGAGCTCGTTTCCCCCGATGCGGCGGGCGAGGATCTCGCGGCGGCCCTCCTTCACGTCGAAACGCCATTTCCCCTTCGCCTCGACGATCGGCACCGGCAGGGGCCAGTCGTCGTTGCCGACGACGAGGGTGGCCCGCTTCGGATTGTCCTTGTCCACGGAGACGTCGACCTTCTCCCTGGCTTTCTCGGCGAATTTCGCCCGGTCGTTCTTGTCGCGCACGGCATCGCCCGAATCGACGATCGCCTTGCCGTCGGGTCCGAAGATCTTGACGAGCGCCGGCATGTCGTTGGCCTCGGCCGCGCGGATCAGGGCGTCCGCGGCCTCTCGGGGAGTGTCGAACGCGAGCTGGCCTGCGGTCGGGGCCGGATTGGCGCCGAGCGCGAAATCCGCGGAAGAGCCGGCGAGGATCAGAGCCGCCGCCGCCGCCCAGGAGAAGAGGTTCTTCGTCTTCATGAGCGCTCCTACCGCCGCCCGCCGCGGCCTCCGCCTCGCCCGCCGCCAAAGCTGGAGGCCCCGCGCGAGCTGGTGGACCTCGCCCAGTTGCCGCTCTGAGAACCGCTGAAGGCGCTGCTGCTCCGGCTGCTCGGCGAGACGTCGCGGCTCCCGACACGGCTGCCGCTGTCCACGCCGCTGCGATCGAAGCTCCCGCTCTGCCGCGCTCCGCCGCTGTACCTGTTCGCGGTCGCGCTGTCGCGGTAGGGGGTGCCGCCCCGCTGCTTCGGGTTGTGCTCCCACTGGTTTCCACTCCGGTTGATGTTGTTCTGCCGGTCGTAGTGATTCACGTACCGGTTGTTGTTGTTGATGTTGATCGTGTTGTTGCCGCCCCAGTGGCAGGCCCAGCCATTGGAGATGCCGATTCCGATCGCGATCCCGAGGCCGAAGCCGAGCCAGGCGCCGCCGTAGTAGGGCGGGTAGTAAATCGGCGGATACGGGTAATACATCGGTCCCCAGATGGCCGACGGGTCGTAGCCCGGAACGTAGACCACCTCGGGATCCGAGGGCTCGATCTCGATGACGTCCTTGCCGTCGGCCGTCGTCGAGTCGACCTTCATCTGCTCGCTCGACGCGAGCTTGCCGGCGTCCCTGGCCTTCGCGCGAAGCCGCTGGACGGCCTCCATGACGTCGTTCTGCTGAGCCAGAAAGGCGTCCCCGAGATCGGTCGTCCACTTGATGTCCTGGGAGAGGAGCTTCAAGGCGTCGGGGACCTGCGCGAGGGCCTGCACGCTCGGATCCCAGTTCTCCTTCTCGACCGCGTCGGCCAGCTCGTCGCCTTTCAGATTCGGATTGCGAGCAATCCACTGCTGTGCGTCGACGATGTCGAGCGGATAGGTCGAGGCGACGAGACACTGAGCGAGAAGCGGGTCGGGATAAAGGGCGATCGGAGCGACCAGGGCGTCGAGCTGGTCAGCCGAGAGCGCTGCCGAATCGGCCTCCTGGGGCGGCGTTGCCCGGAGTTGCTCACCCGGCGCCGCCAACCAGGCGCACAGGGCGGCCACGAGAGCAGCCGCCGGTGCGCTCTGGAGTCGGGAACGGAGTGTCTGGAGCATGGTGCCCTCTCGTTTGGATCGGGATTTTGGTGAGACGTTCCCCGCAGATCCTACTAAGGAGCCGACCACGGCGGGTGGACTTTGAGACGCGCTTCAGAAAAACACCTTGATCCGTGCATCGGCGGCATTCGTGCTAGTCGCGAACGGGTCATCCTTCGTCTGCCGGTTGGCGTCGCGGACGTAGAGAAGTTCCGCTCGCCACTTGTAGCTGAAGCGGTATCCCAGACCGGCACGCGTCCGCAACTTGGAGGCGAACCGCTCGGAAACGTCCGCTCCAAACGGCACGTAGAACTCGACGTCCGCTGTCGCATAGAGCGTCCCATCCCGGGACAGGTCCACGTCGGTGATGCCGATCTTCGACTCCAAACGGGCTCGAAACCGCCATTGATGGCTCGACGGCGAGCCGTCGGTGTAGAAGAGATTGCGGTATTCGATGCGAATGAGCGTCGCAAGCCGGACCCTGTGGAACAGGACGCCGAGGACCGGCCCTCCGCGCTCGCGCAGATCGGAAAAGAGGTTCACGCGGAATCCCAGCCGCGGCGTCACCTCCCGCGAATCGGTCCCCTCAGACTCCTGCGTCCAGGCCAGGCGCAGCTCGCCTTCCAGATCGAGCCAGCGGAGCGGGTAATACTCGAAGAGAGGAGTCAGCGCGAGGCTGCGCCACTCTCCTTCGGAGACCTGCGTCTTCGGCTCGATGTTGATCTCGAAGAGGGAGTCCTTCTCGTGCGGGTAGTCGAGAAGGACGTTGGCCCAGATCTGAGTCGAGGCTCCGGAGGCGCTCGTCTGAGCCATCATCGGAATGGCAGCCACCAGCGCGAAAGAAAGGAGGGGCCCGGCGACGAGCGTTTTCACGCGGGAGCGTACTTTTACTTGGCGGGTTGCGCGGTGATCCAAGAGAACCTCAGCTCATGAAGCGCGCTCGACAGCCCGATGCCGGAGGCGTCGAGCACTCGGAGAAGACTAAACAGCGCGCCTATTCGACGCCGTCAGCTGGCCCTCCGTCAACGAGAAAGTCCTCTTCTCCCCGCTGGGCTCGGGCGGTTGAGGAGGTGAGATGATAAAACGTTTCAGGCTTGGAGCTGGAGAAGAGTGTTCCGAACTCCACGACCGATCGCCAGCACCGTACTCCTGACCGCAGAAGGAAAGGAGAAAACAAATGACAAAAGATATTTTCGAGGAGCGAGAACGAGCCGAAGAAGCGGTGTACTTCCGTGAGCAGGACGAGAAGCTGATCGAGAAGCTGCGCGAAAACGCCAAACTCGAGGAGATCGTCAAGGCCCTGGCGGGGAGCCTGCAGGCCAAGAACCCGGATTTGCTGCGTCGGGTGATGGCTCTCGGAGTCACCCTCGAGACAGGGTCCGCGTTTCTCCTGGCGCCCCTGGTCCAGGTCGCCTGGGCCGACGACAAGGTCACCGATCGGGAGCGCGAGACAGTCTTGCGCCTCGCCGGTGCCCGGGGCGTCGAAGAGGGCTCACCCGCCCGAGCCCAGCTCCTCGACTGGCTCGAGAAGCGTCCTGCGGACGTTCTCTTCGAAACGGCAATGGAAGTCATCAAGGCCGGGCTCTCCGTGGTCCCGCCGGACTTGCGTGAGGACCGCATCCGGCGAATCGAGAAGGCCTGCCACGAGGTGGCGGAGGCTTCCGGCGGCCTCGCGAAGGTCCTCGGATTGGGAAGTGGTGTCTCTCACAGAGAGAAAGCGCTTCTCGACGGCATGGGTGCGGCGCTTCGAAGCGGCAGTCAGGACGAGAAGGGCAAGGGGTCGGCGCCGAGCGCTCATTGAGCTGAAGGGACCCGCCGTTGCCCGGGGGAAGAGCGGGGTTGAGAAACCTCGGGCGTCCCTTACGGCCTCACTGGAAGTATCCGTTCACGTCGATGATCACGTGTACGGTTCCAGTCGAGTTGTTGACTGGCTGCGGAATGTTTCTTTGAATGCGAGGGGAGGCCGAGGCCGGGAACCGAACCGGAACCTCCGCGAGAACGGAGCGGGACGGGCGTCCCGCCCCGTTTCACGGATGTGAAGAAGACTCTTAGCTGGCCTTCTTCATCGCGCCGACGTGCACCGAGGTCGCCCAGGTCTTCCCGTCCTTCTCGGACGACGTGAAGTGGATGGTCTCGCCTTCCTTGAGCTCGCCGCCGCTGACCTTGGTTGCGTCGTTCCAGTAGAGCGTCATCTCTTTGCCGTCGGAGGTCTTGACGACCATCGACTTGCCGGCGGTGTCGAGCTTCGTGATCGTGGCCTCGGTGGCGTGGCCCTTACCATGCTCCCCGTTGGCGAGCCCGATGGCCGCGCAGAAGCCGAGCACGGCCGCGAGCGCTAGAACCTTCTTCATGAATTCCTCCTGGTTTGTCGGCGCGTCATTGCGCCGCGTGCAGGAACCTATCGAGCCGAAGATGAACTCCACATGAATCGGCGCAAGGTTTTTCAGAGCCGACATTGTCAA
>Ga0126383_10003142_pt1 | contig 10859 bp, 5 predicted proteins | sample PanSoiMetPlot_35_FD_96882 | JGI IMG/M metagenome (GOLD analysis project Ga0126383, IMG submission 96882) | Tropical forest soil microbial communities from Panama - MetaG Plot_35 | ecosystem: Environmental > Terrestrial > Soil > Tropical forest > Bulk soil | place: Panama | collected 2016-02-17
ACGTTGCCGTTGAAGTGGATGTCGACTTCGGTGGCTCCGAGCACCACGGCGTCGACCAGGGAGGCGAAGTTGCCTTTGCCGTGATAGTTGTATGAGGTGAAAGGCGACGTGGCCACGTGGCGCGGATCACGGGCGATCGAGCGCACGCCATCGAGGTCGAAGGTCTGGCCATCGAGGATGTAGTCGGTGAGGCCTTCATCCAGAAGATCGACGAGATACCTGGTTGAGCCTCCGCGAACGAAGCGGGCTTTGACTCCGTCCTGCTTCATCATTTCCTTCAAATACCGAACAAAGGCGAGGGCGATACCGCCGGCACCGGCCTGGAAGGAGAATCCATTTTTCATGATGCCAGCTTCGCGGAGAAAGCAGGCGACGAACTCGGCGATGCGCAGGCGATCGGGCGAGCGTGTGATTTGTGTGGTGCCGGAGACGATTTTCGAGGGGTCTCCGATGGAGTCGATTTCGACGACGTAGTCAACGTTGTTGCCCTGGATCTGCCAGGGGATACAGGGGAACGGAACCAGACTGTCAGTGACCACGATGACGTGGTCAGCGTAGATGGAGTCGGCGAGCGCGAAGCCGAGAGAGCCGCAGGCGGACCTGCCGTGAGAGCCATCGGCGTTGCCGAAGGGATCGGCAGTGGGTGCGGCGACGACGGCGATGTCGATGTGAACTTCGCCATCCTGAATGGCCTGCCAGCGTCCGCCGTGCGAACGCAGCACGCCCATGCCGCGCATTTTGCCTTGTGTGCAGTAGTCGCCGAGAGGGCCGTTCAGGCTGCCCTCGACGTGGTGGATGACGCCCCGCTCCATGAGATCAATGGCGCCCTTTTGCGAGGGGAAGGACGCGCTGGGAAACCACAGGAGATCCTTCACGCCGAGTCGGGCGGCGGCTTCGAGGGCAAGCAGGGCGACGCGGTCCCCATCGCGGAGGTGGTGGTGGCTGGAGATGACCATACCGTCGCGTAGTCCGCACTTGCGGAGCGCGGCGTCGAGGTCGGGAACACGTTTGTCGCCGTTCGAGGGATAGTTTTTGCTGGAGCGGATGGGGGGAGCCTGCCTGCGCCCGCGGGGCTGGTACTGGGCGACGCCGATGTAAGGAATTTGCGGCTTGCCATTGACCATGGTCGGAACCATGCGTCCGGCGGCGTTCTGGGCAAGTTCGATGCGCGTGGACATTTTTGATTTACGCTTTTCGCTTGACGATTTTAGAAACCTTTTCACCCCACGGGCAGGGAGTTCCAAAAACCTTTAACCGCAAAGGGTGCATGGCCGCCAACAATTGCCGACTTCGGGTCGCCGATGGAAAGCGAAAGCTGCCCCGCGGCGCGGCCCCACGGGCGAGGGCTCAAGGGCCCACAGTTGGCATCCTCACATCGGCGTCTCCGCATTGGCCCTTCCCGCATCGATTCTTCGTTTCTCTCACGCCTTGCCCATCTGTTTGGCGCGCTCGACCAGCGTCTGGGCACGATGGACCACCGGGGGATCGATCATCTTCGAGCCCAGGCTGACGACGCCCTGGCCGCGCCGCTGGGCTTCTTCGAAAGCGGCGACGATCTTGAGCGCCTTGTCGATTTCTTGCGGGCTGGGCGCGAAGGCCTGGTGAACGACGGGGATCTGCGAAGGATGAATGCATCCCATGCCTTCGAATCCGATCGCGCGAGATTGCTCACCCCAGCGGCGGAGGCCTTCGCTGTCGGCCACGTCGGAGTAGACCGAGTCGATCGCCTGAACGCCAGCAGCTTTGGCCGCGTTGACCAGGCGGCTTCGGGCGTAGAAGGATTCGTTGCCCTGCGCCGTCCTCGCGACTCCGATGTCAGCGGTGTAGTCTTCGAGGCCGATGGTTAAGGCAGTGACATGGTTGCTGGCGACGGCGATGGCGGGGGCGTTCTCGATGCCGAGGGCGGATTCGAGGATGGGCATCAACCAGATGGAGCGCGTCAGGTGGTGGCGTGATTTCAGTTCGCTGATCACGCGGTCGACTTCTCCCACGTGCTCGGCGGCCTCAACCTTGGGAATGAGGATGAGGTCGGGAGATTCGGGGACGATCTCGGCCAGATCTTCGAGTCCGAGCGGGAGCTGGTTGATGCGGACCATGCGCTCGCAGGATCCGAAGTCGACGGCGCGAAGAGTATTGCGCACGAGGATGCGCGCGGCGTCTTTTTCGGCGTAGTGCACCGAGTCCTCGAGGTCGAGGATGACGGCGTCGGGTGCGTGAAGCGCGGCGTTGATGAAGTATTTGGGCTCGGTGCCCGGCAGATAGAGCCGCGAACGGCGAAGGCGGTCCCTGGTCGTGGGCGGCGGGAGCGGGAGTTGGTCGGGGAGAGATTTTTTTGTCGTAAGCTTCGCGCGTCTGGCCGCGGTTTCGATGCGAGCGGCGATCACAAACGGGAGAGCACCTTCATCGTGAAGGGTGACGTGGGCGTGTATCACGCCGAGCTCTTCGAGGACTCCGCGGGTCTGGGCCACAATGGAGGGGCCATAGTAGGGAGCGACGCGGGAATCGAGGTTGATCTCGAGGCCTCCGCCATCGCGCGGTTCGAGCGAAACGTGAAGGTCGGAGCGGATGTCTCGGCCGTGGTGACCGGCTTCGGAGATCATGGCAGGAGAATTGTAATTTATATGTTCCCCACTGAGGCACAGAGACAGATAGTTTCAGACCTGGTTTTTATGCCGCCGCCGCTTCGCCGCTGACTCGAGCGTCGCTCGACCGGGCGGACGAGGGCGTCCTCCCCTCGACATCCGCCCGTGCACGGGGACAGCGGGGCGGCTGCTCTTAGATGAGTTTGGCAAGGATGGCGTCGGTCATCTCGACGGTGCTGGCGGCTCCCTGGCTGATGGATTTTCGACCTCCGGGGATGCGCATCATGTCATAGGTGCGGACTTTGCCTTCTTTCACCACGGCGGCTACGGCGTCCTTGATGCGATTGGCTTTTTCGGTCTCGCGCACATGTTCGACCATCATGGCGGCGGAGAGGATCATGGCGATCGGGTTCACGATGGGGGGATCGAGTTCGGCATATTTGGGGGCGCTGCCGTGCGTGGGCTCGAAGACGGCGACTTCGTCTCCGATGTTGCCGGAGGCGGCGAAGCCGAGGCCGCCGACGAGGCCGGCAAAGGCGTCGGAGAGGATGTCGCCGAACAGGTTCGAGGCGACGATCACGTTGTAGTCTTCGGGATTCTTGTTGAGCCACATCAGCTGGGCGTCGATGTTCGTGGACCAAAGCGAGATCCCGGGGTAGTTCCGGGCGACTTCTTTGGCGGTTTCCTCCATCATACCGGAGGTTTCGCGAACCACGTTCGGCTTCTCGCAGATGGTGACGCCTTTGAAGCCGCGCTTTCTGGCGTATTCGAAGGCGGCGGTCACGATACGGCGGGCGGCGGCCTTGGTAATGACCCGCAGGCTGACGGCGAGTTCCGGTCCAGGGACGTTTGCGAAATTTTTGAACTTGGGATGGGTGGCGAGGGCGGAGCGGACATTGTCGGGAGGGTTGGTCCACTCGATGCCGACGTACATGCCTTCTGTGCCCTGGCGGAAAATTGTGGTGTCAATTTTGGGCTCGTCGAAGCCTCCGTCGGCGCGCTTGCGGATGTAATTCAGCGGGTTGCCGATGAAGCCGATACAGGGACGCTGGCAGATATCGAGGTTGAAACGCTGGCGCATGGTGACGATGGGGCTGTAGTAGACGTAGCCCTTCCCGCGCAGCTCGGGTTTGAGTTCAGCTTGCGCTTCCTTGTTGGGCTTGGAGGTAATGGCCCCGAAGAGGCCGAGCTTGTGCCGGGTGAGAAGCTCGATGGTGCGGTCGGGGAGGGCGTTGCCCTGGTTCGACCAGCAGTCCCAGCCGATATCGGCGTGGATGTATTCGGCGTCGAAGCCGACCGCGTTGAGGACGCGAATGGATTGGGGAAGGACCTGGTTGCCGATGCCATCCCCGGGCATGGATACGACGGTATGTTCGGGCATATAGCTCCTTAAGAATTCGAATCGCAAGACAAGGAGAAGACAAGAGCGCAATCATTGCTTCTCGGAACACCTCCCCGGATGCGAAACCAGCCGAGGGGTGCTGTCGGAATACTTCACCAATGATGTCCGGGCCGAGAGCCAACCTCAGCGGCTAAAGCCGGATGCTGCGGATCTTTTCGCCACACTGAAGTCGTCGCCTTCCCGCCGAGCTTTCGGAGTCCTGGCCGGTCTTCTCTCGGTGGCCGTCAATCATCAATCCTTCCCCAGTCCCAGGCGCTTTGCTACCAGATTCTCCACTCCTTGGGCGATGACCAGCGACTGAGGGACGCTGCCCAGGGCCGGGAAGGTGAATTTCTCCTTGCGCCAGGTGATTTGTCCGGAGGTGAAGTCGACACTGATCTCGTCTCCGGGGATGAGGGTTTTTTCTTTGGCCGCGATTTGCGGCGCGAATTGTTCGCGCAGGCGTTTGACCAGTTCCGGGACCTCGACGCAAAGGAATCCGTTGTTGTAGGCGTTGCGCAGGTATGTTTGCGAGAAGCTGGCGGCGATCACCAGGGGGATGCCTTTGGCTTGCAGGCAGGTTACGGCTTGTTCACGGCTCGATCCGGTGCCGAAGTTGAAGCCGCCGACGATGACATCTCCGGCCTGGGCGCGGCTGGCGAATTGCGGGTCGTAATTTTCCATCACCACTTTGGCCATCATTTCCCTGGTCATGTCGTCGCGGTAGGTGTAGTCCTTGCCGTAGATAGCGTCAGTGTTGACGTTGTCCTGGGGGATGAAGATCAGGCGCCCGGTCACGCGCGCGGGGAAGCCAGGCAAGATTTCTACTTTCTCGGCGACGGCGGCGGATGCGAACTCCTGGTAATTGCGTTCCGGGGTACGATCAGCCACGGAGTGCGGGCCGCGAATGTATCCGGCGACGGCGCTGGCGGCGACGACTTCCGGGCTGGCGAGATAGCATTGCGCGTCGCGGCTGCCCATACGGCCTTTGAAGTTGCGGTTGGTGGCGGAGATGCCGACCTCTCCGGGCTCAAGCAGACCGACGCCCAGCCCGATGCAGGGGCCGCACCCGGCGGGGAGCGGGTTGGCTCCGGCGGTGAGCAGCGTCTGCCAGATGCCGCGGCGCTCGGCTTCCTGCTGCACCCACTGGCTGGCGGCTCCGAGGTAGAACTTCACCGTGGGAGCGACTTGTTGGCCTTTTAGAACTGCGGCGGCGGCCTCGAGATCTTCCAGGCGCGAGTTCACGCAGGAGAGGAGATAGGCTTTCTGGATGGCAACTTTCCTTTTCTCCATTTCGGCGAGCGAAGACATGACCTGGACAGTGTCGGGGCCTGAGACATGCGGTGTGACCTGGCTGAGATCGAGCGTGATGCGCGCGGCGTAGACCGCGCCAGGATCGGGCTTCGGCGGATTCTTCTGCCAGTTCGCGATGTCTTGCTCGGTGAAGCGTTCCTCACCCTGGGTTTTCAGCTTCTGGCGGACGTTCTTCAGATAGTTGATGGTGACTTCGTCGACCGGGAAGTATCCGACGAGCGCACCCCACTCGGTGCTCATGTTGGAGATGGAGAAGCGGGCGTCAATCGAGAGCGAGGCGATGCCGGGGCCGGAAAATTCGACCGCGGCGTTAAGCACCTCGTCGTGCTCATAGAGGCCGCAGAGAGTAATGATGACGTCCTTACCGGTAGCGCCTTGGGAAAGTTTGCCCTGGAGGACGACTTCGATGGAGCGCGGGACTTGCCACCAGAACTCTCCCGTAGCCCAGACGGCCGCTGCGTCGGTGCGGACGATGGGAGTACCGATGGTCGCGAGGGCGCCGTACATGTTGGAGTGGGAGTCGGAGGCAACGACGAAGGAACCGGGCACGATGTATCCGCGCTCGACCATGATCTGGTGGCCAATGCCGGAGCCGGCGGGATAGAAGTCAATCGAATGCTCTTTGGCGAAGGCCTCGATGGAGCGGTACTTCTTCTGGTTGGCTTCGTCCTTGTTCTGGATGTCGTGATCGAGCGTGAAGACCACCTGGCGCCGGTCGTGGATTTTTTTGGCGCCTATGCCCTTGAACTTGCTCATCACCGCCGAGGTGTTGTCATGGGTCATGACGTAGCGGGGGCGGATGGAGACGAAGTCTCCCGTGCGCAGAGGGCGCGACGGGCCTTCGGCGAGGTGAGCCTGGGCGAGTTTTTCAACGATGGTTTGGGGCATGGTTCCTGATACCTCTTCTGTAGGTTCCGGGTGCCGTTGGGCTGACGCGGACCCGGTTCCTGTTCTCCAACCTTCCCGGGGCTAACGCGCCGGGGTAATGAGTATCGCCGCACTGCGGCGGGGTCGACCTTCGCCGCGCTGACGGGCGGCTCGCCGTCCCCACCCCTCATCTTTGTCGAGTTTGGCTCGACCGGACAGCCGCGGCGGCGGTCTCCAGATGGTTTTACACCACTTTTTGCCGGGCTTTTGCCCGGCTGACAGCCGAGGGCGTCTGTCCCCGGCGTGATTTCGGTCTTACGTCGGACTTCATCAGGGCCATGAGTCTGGTCACGGAGGCGGCTTTCTCGAGGTTCCAGATGGCGTCTTTCAGTTTTTGCCGGGCCTTGGGACTCAGGACGGCTTCGGCCAGGGCGGCGAATTTTTCTTCGATTTCGGCGTCGGTTAAGGGATTGCGCGGGTCGCCTTTCGGGTAGTCGAGTTGTTTCAAGTGCGTCTTGCAGTCGGTTGTGGTGATGTTCACGACGACCCGCTGCAATGCGGGAAAGACTCTTTCGATTTCCGGGTCGGCAACGACTTCAACTTTCTTCAGTTGGGCGCGGATCGTGGGGTCCATGATTTTCGACATTTCAAATTGGGCGGGCGTGACCTGGCGATCGACCAGGGCGGCGGCGATGACGTACGGCAGCGAGTGGTCGGCGGTTTCTTTGGTGCGCGGATCGTACTTGCTGGGATCGGAAAGGATGTCGGCGGCGCGGGCCAGCGAACGGATCTGGATCTTCTCCACATTCTCCGGGCGCAGGTTGTTGCTCTTGACCAAATCGAGCACAGCGGAGATCGGCGCGTGGGTAAGCGCTTCGGTGGGGAAAAACTTCATGCCGCACTGAGTGATGCGCCACGAATCTCCGAGGCCGTCGGTCAGCAGGTTCAGTTTCCAGTCTGGACCGAAGCAGTGGGTCAGGCCTTCTTTGCCGTCGACGACGTGTTCGGGGCCGGTGTATCCCTTTTCGGCCATGAGGGCGGCGAGGACGCCGCTTTGCGTGGCCATGGGATCGACTGTGTTTTTCATCATGGTAAGTTTGCCGGCGGTGACGGCGCCCAGCGTACAGTGGCGGCTGGCGGAGATGCCGATGGCGTGCTGGATCTGCTGCCAGGGAAGCAGGAGAGCGCGTCCGGCGACGATGGGGGAGACGAAAGCGGTGAGGGTGGCGTGATGCCATCCGCGCTCGCGGATGCCCGGGAAGGCGGCTTCCGAGAAGCGCATTTCGAATTCGTGTCCGAGAACGAGGCCGACGATGAGTTCCTTGCCGTCGGATTTGGCGCGCTCGCAGCAAGCGAAGGCGGCGGGGAAAATGTCGGAGGGGTGAGACGGGTCCTGCTTCCAATAGATGTCGTTGTAGTCCATCGAACGAATCATGAGGGCGTTGGCGAGCGAGGCAGAGACCGGGTCCATCTTCCTTCCGGTGCCGATGACCGTCGACGGGCCGCGTCCGGCGATTTCGCCGAAGACTTCGAGGGCAATTTTGACGTCGTGCTGTTGATAGCCACCGAGGGCGCAGCCGATGGAGTCGAGCAGGAAGCGTTTGGCCTGGTAGACGGCGTCCTGTGAAAGCTGGCGGTAGTTGAGGCTGGCGGCCCAGCGGGAGATTTGCGCGGTGATGGTGTCTTTGACGGGGTTGGCGAACAAAGTATGCTCCTCAGTCGTCCCTGCGGGACTTTGTCGGGGCGGCGATTACCAGGCGCTCGAGCGCCGGACTATTGGCAGTCGCCCCTGCGGGTTCGTGGCGCTCGTCGGTTTTTTGCCTTCCACAGTCCAACTGCAGATTCCTCGTTGCTCTTCGGAATGACAAATCCAAAAGAGGCTGGAGCTTTGATTCTTCGGCCGCTTGGTCGAGCTGCGCCCGACCGGACAGCCGAGCCGGCTGTCCCTGCGGGTTTGGTTTTTATTTCGGCTTCACGTTTCTTGCGTTCTTGAATGGCAGATAGGCCATGAAGTCGGCGTGGTGGACGATGTAGGCCTCGGTGGTGCGCTTGACGAGGTCGCCTTCGGCGGCGTGGGCGGCGATGATGTGGCAGACGTCGTCGCGGACGCCGCATTCGAGAGCCAGAGCAACTCCGGTGAAGGGATGGCGGAGGGCTTCTCCGCGCTCACTCTGGCGGCTCTTGCCGTCGGGGCCAAGTTCGTATTCGAGCAGTTTTCCGACGTCGGCGAGGATGGCGCCGGCGACGACGGTATCCATATTAATGGGCAGAGCGCGGCCCATGAATTCCTGCATGGCTTCGGCGCTCTGGCGCGCGATATGGACGACGCAGCGCTTGTGCTCCATAAAAGTGATGGGGCAGTTGGCGATGAGCAGGGTGAAGGGTATGTGGTTGAGGTCGTCGGGTTTCAGCGGACTGCGCTCCAGGGCTTTGACCCAGGTCTGGGTGACCTGCTCGCGCAGCTTGGGGTTTTCGATCCACTGAATTTCCGGCCAAAGCCGGACGACGGCGTCGCGCATACATCGAATCTCCGTTGACAAACCAGCTAGCTTATCGCGGGAGCAGAGTGGGCGTCGAGAGGAGGGCAGTTCTCCTGGAAGGTAATGACTTTGAGAGGAGGGTTTCCAGGGTGCGAACGCTATAATGCCCCGAGTTATGCCTGTTCCGGCCGGAAAACGATTTGGGGATTGCGAAATCCTGGGACCGCTGGGCGCCGGCGGTATGGGAGAAGTCTATCGTGCGCGCGACACCAGCCTGGGCCGGGACGTTGCGATCAAGGTACTGCCCGAGCAAGTGGCGTCGAACCCGGAACGGCTGCGTCGTTTCGAGCAGGAAGCGCGGGCCGCAGGGGCGTTGAATCACCCTAACATTGTAACCGTATACCGCTTCGGCACGACCGATGTGCAGGCCCCCTACGTAGTGACGGAGTTGCTGCAGGGGCAGACTCTGCGGGAGCGGCTGGCGCAAGGATCGCTGGGAGTGCGGAAGGCGGTGGAGTATGCGCTGCAGACAGCGCGCGGGCTGGCGGCAGCCCATGAACGCGGCATCGTGCATCGCGATCTGAAACCGGAGAACCTGTTTCTGACGCGGGATGGCCTGGTGAAGATCCTCGATTTCGGGCTGGCCAAGCTCGTGACCGCAGAAGCCGGGACGCCGGGTACGGCGACCACCGTAGAGGTCACGGAACCGGGGATTGTGCTGGGCACAGTGGGATATATGTCCCCCGAACAGGTCCGGGGGAAGGCGGTCGATCATCGTGCAGATCTGTTCAGCCTGGGTGCAATTCTCTATGAGATGCTTTCCGGGAAGCGCGCCTTTCATAAAGAAACCTCGGCAGACACAATGAGTGCCATTCTGAAAGAAGAACCGCCGGAACTGGCCAGCGCGGTGAAGGACCTGCCACCGGCCCTGGGACGCATCGTACATCGCTGCCTGGAGAAGGATCCCGCGGAACGCTTTCAGTCAGGCCGCGATCTGGCGTTCAACCTGGAATTGCTGAGTCGCGATGAAAGCGGCAGTGGCCCGCTCGTCGCCGTTCGGGAAAGCCGTAAGCGGGGCTGGAAGTGGCCCGCGCTGGTCGGGGCCACATCGCTGGTTGCCGCCGGACTGGGATTCATGGGATCGCGATGGGCAGTTCCGTCACCGGCAGTCCATGCCCCGGTGGAGTTGAGGCGGCTGACGGACTTTGTGGGCATGGAGGATTTCCCGACCATTTCTCCTGACGGGAAGTCGGTGGCGTTTACCGCCGACGTCAGTGGCCGGAGACAGATCTGGGTGCGTTTGCTCAACGGCGGCACGCCGCTCGAGGTTACCAGAGACGACGCGGATCATCAGTCCCCCAGGTGGTTACCGGACTCTGCGTCGTTGATCTACTTCACGCCCTCGGGCGATTCCCGTCCGGGCGAAGTGTGGGAGATTCCGGCGCTGGGGGGAACGGCGCGGCCGATTGTGAGCAGTGTGATTGCGGGAGACGTCAGCCATGACGGCCGACACATCACCTACCTGGGGACCAGCCAGGGGAAGCTCGACCTCATGGTGGTGGATGGAGACGGAACGAACTCCCGTGTGCTGGCAACTCTGCCTGGCGAGTTCAGCTACTCCAATTTGCGCTGGTCCCCTGACGATCAGAAAGTCGCGTACCAGAGTGGCCGGACCTTTGATTTCGACGTCTTCTATGTTCCTGCCTCCGGGGGCGAGCCGCAAAATATTACCCACGATGGCAATCCCGAAGGCGGCTTCTCCTGGCTGCCGGATAGTTCCGGCGTGGTGTTCAGCTCCGCGCGCGGAGGCACGGTGCTCTACATGCCGGTCATGAACCTGTGGTCGGTGGGGTTGAATGGCAAAGAACTTCGACAGCTGACATTTGGGGAAACGTCATACCTCGCGCCCGACGTGGATCGGCAGGGGAACATCGTGGCCAGCCGGAGGAACGTACAGTTCGACGTCTGGAAATATCCCGTGGATGGGGCCGCCCAGGAAAATGTGCAGCGCGGGGTTCAGATCACCCATCAGACCGGAACCGTGCAGACGCCATCGCTATCCCCAAATGACCGCGAGCTGGTTTACCTGAGCGACAGCGGCGGACACGGGAATATCTGGATCCTTAACCTGGAGACCGGGCAGAGCCGGCAGCTCACCTTCGAACAGGATCGGAGAGTAATGTTGGGAGTGCCGGTGTGGTCGCCGGATGGAGCCCACATCTCCTACGTCACGCG
>Ga0126383_10003144_pt1 | contig 10858 bp, 7 predicted proteins | sample PanSoiMetPlot_35_FD_96882 | JGI IMG/M metagenome (GOLD analysis project Ga0126383, IMG submission 96882) | Tropical forest soil microbial communities from Panama - MetaG Plot_35 | ecosystem: Environmental > Terrestrial > Soil > Tropical forest > Bulk soil | place: Panama | collected 2016-02-17
CGGCCAACCGCTACGCATGCAATCGGCGTTTCCTTTTGCCCGCCTTTGGCCTTCAACGTGATTCGCGATGCGGATGGATCGTTTCGATATTGCTCTTTTAGCGGCTTCTGTACCGACTTCAGATCCATCGTGCCTCCTGCTTCTGCTGGAGTCGTGTAAGATAACCCAACTTGGCTAAAGGCCTTTTTCCACGCGCTGCAATGCTGCTTGCCCGAGGTCGAGTACCGGAGGTTATCATATGCCTAAGTTTGTTATCGAGAGAGAAATACCCGGTGTCGGCAATATGACCGATGCCGAGCTTCAGGAAATCTCCCGCAAATCTCTGGCCGTCCTCAAAGGCATGGGCACGGAAATCCAGTGGCTCCAGAGCTACGTCACCGGCGACAAAGTCTACTGCGTCTATCTGGCTCCTGACGAAGCCACAATCCGCGAACACGCTCGCCGGGGCGGCTTTCCCGCCAATCGCATTTCCGCTGTTCGCCGCATGATTGACCCGACCAGCGCGGAGTAACGCACACGCACAACACAATCCTTACGCCTTCGGCTTCAGCATCTCCGCAACCACCGCTTCCACTGGCATCACCCAACCTTCCAGCCATGCGGCTCGCGCTGCCGCCGTGGATAATTTCGTTCGCGCCGGTTCCAGACACTCTTCCAGCTTGTCCTGTTCTGCAACCGTTAACGGCGCTCCGATCGATTGCCTCAATGCCGCCGCCACTCCCGCCAGCCTCATTGCTCGCTCCGCATCTGCACGCGCCGCTGCCAGTGCGGCGAATGATTCTAGCCCTCGCGCGATCCCTCTCTTGTGTCCCAGTTCCTGAAACAGTCTCAGACTCTCCCGGTACAGCTCCTCCGATGCCGCATAATCTCCTTGCTCTCGCGTCAGGTTACCCAGGTCCGCCAGGGATCCCGCTATCCCCCACCGGTCGTTCACTTCCCGGAATGCTCCAATCCCGCACTCGTACAGCGCCCGCGCCTCAGCGAGGTCACCCTGCTCTCTCATCAAGTCCGCCTGGTGATTGAACGCCCACGCAATCCCCGTCCGGTCTCCCACTTCCGCAAAGATCGCCTGGCACTCTTCGTAAAGTTCCCGCGCCTCTTCGAAGTTCCCCTGAAGCTTTCGCACCGTCGCCAGATTGCTCAAGCCGCGCGCTACCGCCAGCCGGTCGCCAAGCTGCTTCCAGAATGTCAGGCTCTCCTCGAACAACTCGTTCGCTGCCTCCAGCTTCCCCAAGTCCCGGTTGACTACCGCCAGCGCATTCAACGACACCGCAACGCTCTGCTGGTCTTGTTGTCGTCTCGCAATCTCCAGATTCTGCGCGAAGAGTCGTTCCGATGCGTCATAGTCGCGCTGGTTCGTCGCTAGTACGCCCGCCGCGACCAACGCTCTCATCCGCACTTTGTCCAGTGCTGGAGTTGAGGGAAGCTGCAGCACCGCTTCCAGCCTCTGCCGGCCTTCAGTGAAGTATTCGCGCATTTCCCAGAATCGGAATAGCGCTGTGGCCAGCCGTACTCCCCACTCGCCGTTCTTCGCTTCGATCAGCCAGTCCAGTGCCGCACGGTAATTGTCATGTTCGGTTTCGAACCGGTCCATCCAGGCCTTGATTTCGCCCGGGCCCTTTTCCGTCGCCGCATCCTCCGCCAACAGCACGTAGTACGCCGCGTGCGCCTTGCGCGTCAGGGTTTCTTCGCCGCTCGCCGCCAGTTTTTCCAATCCGTATTCGCGGATCGTTTCCAGCATCAGGAAGCGCGGCTCGCCGTCGGCCTGTTCCACCTGTCGCACCAGGCTCTTGTCTACCATCGACGAGAGCCCGTCCAGCACATCCAGCCCCAAATCCTGTTTTGTATCGCACGCCGATTCCGCAGCCTCCAGCGTGAACCCGCCCGCGAACACCGAGAGCCTTCGAAATAACTTTCGTTCGGCTTCGCTCAACAGGTCATAGCTCCAATCAATCGTATGCCGCAGTGTCTGCTGCCTTGCCGGCAGATCTCTCGCACCGCTGGTCAACAGTTGCAACCGACTCGCCAGACGGCTCCTCATCGCCGCGGGCGGCAGGAGCTTGATTCGCGCTGCCGCAAGCTGAATGGCCAGCGGCAGGCCGTCTAGCCGTGCGCAAATCTCCGTCACTGCGGACGCGTTCTCATTCGTCAGCGCAAATCCCGGCTTGACCGCTGCCGCGCGCTTCACAAACAACGCAATCGCCGGATACTCGGCGAGCGACGAAAGTGAATTGGGGGCCTTGCTGTCGGGTAGTGCCAGCGGCGGCAAGGCAAACTCGTGCTCGTTATGTACCCGCAACGCCGCGCGGCTTGTCACCAGAATCTTCAGCCCGGGTGCTAGTGCCAGCAGCTCGGCCAGCAGCGGTGTCGCTTCCAGCAGGTGTTCGAGGTTGTCGACCAGCAGCAGCATCGGACTGGTCACGTTCTTCCGTATGTACTCCTTCAGGCTCTCTAGCGGCCGCTGTCCACCCGTTTCTCGCACCCCCAGCATCTGAGCGATCACCGACGCAATCAAGCTTGCATCGGAAATGGACGCCAGCGGCACGAAGTAAACTCCGAAAGGGAAGTGCTGCGCCACTTCCCGCGTCACTTCCGTCGCGAAATGCGACTTGCCAATCCCTCCCGGTCCCGTCACCGTCACCAGTCGCACTTCCCGACGTAGCAGCAACTGCTTCACCGCCGCCATCTCGTTCTCACGGCCTATTAGCGCCGTGCTGGTCGCGGGCAAGTTGCTCGGGCGCTCTTCCGTCCGCACCGGCTGCAGGTCGGTCAAGCGCTCCCGGATGGCCATCAGGTCCCGTACTAGATCGCGTGTCGAAAGGTAGCGCTTCTCCGGCTCCTTCTCCAGACACCGCTCGATCACCCAACTAAACGGCGGGGGCACTTCCGGGTTTAGCGATGCAATCGGTGCCGGTGGTTCCCGCAGGATCGCTATCAAAGTCAGCGGCAGATTCGCTCTCGCAAACGGATTCTTTCCCGTCACCATTTCATACAGCACGGTGCCCAGTGAAAATTGATCCGACCGGAAATCCAGCGCCTGCCCGCTCGCCTGCTCCGGTGACATATATTTGAACGTGCCCAGAATCACCCCGGGTTTGGTCGACCCGCTCTCGATCGACAGCGTCTCGCCCTGATCCGCTTCCTCCAGCCCCAGTTTCGCCAATCCGAAATCGAGGATCTTTACCACGTCCGGCGAAACCATCAGGTTTTCCGGCTTCAAGTCTCGGTGGATGATTCCCGCCTCGTGTGCTTTGGCCAATCCTTCTGCAATCTGCACCGCGATCGGAATGATCTTCCGCATCGGCAGTCCGCCCGCATCCATCAACTCGCGCAGCGTACTCCCCTCGACATACTCCAGGATGAGAAAGTCTGTCCCGTCCTGGTGGCCGATGTCGTGCAGTGTGCAGATGTTTGGATGAGACAACTTGGAAATCGCCCGCGCTTCCGTGTCCAGTCGTTTGCGGAGTTCCGGGTCTTGCGACAGCCTCGCCGGTATCAGCTTTACAGCAACCGTGCGGTCCAGCCGGCTATCCCTCGCCTGGTACACCTCCCCCATTCCGCCGGCGCCTAGCGGTGCCACAATTTCGTATGGGCCCAGTTTTGTACCCGGAGCGAGGGGCATAGGTTCGGCGATTATAACCTCTAATTATAACCTCTAACTCCCACGCACAGCATCTTCAGCCCTCATCTGGTTAACGGGAATCGGACAAGTCAACGTGTCCTGAATCACGAACGAAATTACGGATGCAGCACTCGGCCTAACGGTGGAGGTCGGACGTACATTCCTTCGGGGACTTGGAATGTCCTGAGTCCTGAAAAGGATGGATGTGCCGTGGACCGAGTTGTATGTACACGCGCGACATTTCGTGTGCTATGACGCCGGCGAGCTGAGCCTCATTGGCCGCGGCGGTGATGTTCCAATGTTGATGAACATTCGTCTACAGGTTTTTCCCAGAAGCCTTCTTAGCGAACCAGGAGCGGCGGCCCTCTCTAGATGCGATGTAAATACGAGCACCGGGAATGCTCAGCTCCACTTCTGTGCCGGCGTCCAGTGCGCTCCACACCGAGAGCTGACCGCCGAGAAGCTTGGCCCGTTCCCGCATACCGCGCAACCCGTAGTGCCCTTCGCGCCCATCTCCACGCAAGGACACCGTGTCGATGCCTTTACCGTCATCACGTACGAGCACCCGAAGTCGCCGTTCGTCATAGCGGATTTCCACTTCGATCCTCTTCGCATTTGCGTGACGGAAAGCATTGCGCAGCCCCTCCGCGGCAATCCGGTAAACCTCGTCCCGAAGGGTGGGGTAGAGCTGCCGTGGCGCGCCTTCCACCTGCACATGAAACGAGGCGGAGTTGCCGCTGGCGTCGGGAGCCGCGAGTCCATCTCCGAGGGTCCTGATGGCTTCAGCAAGGTCGTTGCTTTCGAGCGGGGGTGCGCGCAATCCCTGCACCGCATCCCGTCCCTCTATGATCGCTTCCTGGGCCTGATCGATCGCGCGGTCGAGTTTCTGCTTGGTCTTCCCCGGCTCGAGCTGGTTCGAAACCGCCTGAAAAAGGAGCAATACTCCCTGAAAACTTTGGAGAAGCGTGTCGTGCAACTCCCTGGCAATGCGCGTGCGCTCATGGACGCGCTCCTCTAGGCCGAGATTAAATTCGTGCGCAATCTGACGCAGGCGGAACACGTAGAGCCCCAACAGCACAAGCACAAAGGCGGCGATGGAGATTACCCTGAACCACCAAGTGGCCCACCATGGAGGAAGGATCGTAATGTGAAGGCTCGCTCCCTCCTCGTTCCACGGACCCAGATTCGCCGCCGCTTGCACGCGGAACCTGTAGTCTCCCGGCGGCAACGTAGTATAAGTAACGAATCGATGGTTGCTGTCAGTTTCGTACCAGTCTTTCTGCAGGCCCTCGAGCTTGTAGCGATAGCGAGTGCTTTCGGGACGGGTATAACTTAGCGCAGAGAATTCTAGCGAGAAAACATTCTGTTTGGGAGACAGGGTCAGCGAGCTGACATGGCTGATCGTCTTATGTAGCGGCGAATCGCCGCCGATCGGTACCGGACCGCTGAAAAGCTGAAAATCGGTCAACACGACCGGCGCCATGAAAGAATCATTGAATGCTTTTAGTACCTCGTCCGGATAGAAGGAGGTCACGCCGTCAACACCACCGAAAAATAATTCGCCGCGCGAACTTTGATAAGCGACTGGAAAGAACACTCCAAAATCATTACCGGCCAGGCCATCCGATTCGTAATAGTTCGTGAACTTGCCAGTTTGAGTTTGCAGCATGGAGAGGCCGCCATTGGTGCTCACCCATAAATTGCCATGCGCATCCTCTTTAATTCCCTGCACAACGTGATTGGCCAGTCCATTCCGCCGGTAAAAACTCGCCGTAACAGCGGAGCTTCGCGTGTCGAATCTGTCCAAGCCATCTTCCGTGCCAATCCACAAAGCGCCTGTCTGATCAAGGCAGAGTGCGTTTATATGGTTGTTGCTGAGGTCTCTGAGAGTACCTGGATTATGGCGGTAGGAAATGAATCGACCGGTAGCAGGAAAAAAGTGACTGAGCCCCTGGTCAACCGTGCCGAGCCAGAGGGACCCATCATGGTCTTCAATTATTTGGCTGATAGGACTTGGCTGCGGCGGAAGATATTCCGTAAAGCGCTCCGTTTCTGGATCAAAGCGGTCCAGAACATTTCCAGTGCCTATCCATATAGTGCCCGCACGATCCAGCAGCATGGTCAAGATACGGTCGCTACTTAAGCTGCGCGGATCCGAGGGGTTGCTCCGAAACTTCTTAAATCGACCGGTGGCGCGGTCAAACTCGTTTAGTCCGCCGCCGTACGTTGCAAACCACAGCATTCCCGAATGATCCTCCACGGTCGCAGTGACGGTTCCATCCGAAATGCTCGCGTGATCACCAGGATCGTGCCGATAGAAGGAGAATCTACCGGTCTTCCGGTCGAGGCGGTTCAGCACATTTGCATTGCCTATCCAAACGATGCCCTGGCTGTCCTCATAGACAGATAGGACAAAATTCTGGTCCAAGCTGTTAGGGTTGCCAGGTTCTTTTCGATACGTTAGGAACGGCGTTGCACCTCCTCGAAACCGGTCGACTCCTCCACCGCCGGTGCCCGCCCACATATTTCCTTCTCGATCGCGAAAGAGCGATAAAACAAAGTTGTTGCTCAAACTGGTGGCGACACCCGGTTTGCCCGTATACTGCGTAAATGTCCGGCTCTTTTGATTGAACTTGATCAAACCACTACCAACAGTCGCGAGCCACAACATTCCTTCTGCATCCTCGCAAATGTCACTGACACCTACCACGCTCCGAGGATCTGGTTCGTCCTGATGGAACGAGTAGATCGTAAAGGCGCGTGTCTTGCGATCAAATTCCGCCAGCCCAACTGCCGAGGTCGAGATAACCCAAAGTCCGCCTTTAAGGTCCTCGTATAGTGCGATATCGGGGCGCAGAGCGATGTCCGGATGGAAAGCAACTTTTAGTGAACCTTGGAATTGCGCGTAGCGAGTTATCAGGCCTGTCTGTGGGTTGACCGTATCCAGTCCGACGGTAGAAACGACCCACAAAAAACCCGTCTTCTCCATCATGACGAACGTCAAGTCATCGCTGCTAATGGTAGCGGGATCATCCGCGCTATGACGGTAGTGAGTGAACCGCCCGCTGGCTGGATCCAGACGGCTCAAGCCACGGCTGGTCGCCATCCATAGGAATCCAGCAGAATCCTGACAAATGGAATAGACTACGCCGCCAAGGCTATTTGGATCTTTCGGATCTGTTCGGTAATGGGTAAATGTCTCTGTCGCGGGATCGAACCTGTCGAGGACCTGGTCGACGCCAATCCACAGCGCCCCAGACCGATCTTTGAAGAGCGCCCTGACCTCTGCTCCGCCTAGGCTATTTGTCTCGTCACGGTCGTGTCTGAACACCTTGAAGGTGTAGCCGTCATAACGGTTAAGTCCGTCGTCTGTTCCAAACCACATGAATCCTTGATCGTCTTGGACTACGTGCTCAACCCTACTCTGTGACAAGCCGTCTTGGGTTGACAACCGCGTAAAGCGAATATCATGGCCGATCAGTACAGGCAACTTGGTTACGACGAATTGAACTTCGCTATCTGAGGGTGCAGCGGAACAAGAAAGCGATATGAAAACGGTCGCAATTGCAAAAGCGGCACTGCCGAATAAAAACCACTTAGCTCTCAGGTGCTGACTAGCAAGACATAGACACGCACCGGTTACGCCAACTTTTCCGGGGCCTCTATCATGTGCGTCGGCAGCTACCATCGGTTAGCGTCCCCGAAATACTAGATCTATAATTCAACCGCTCCCACCTTGATAGGCGCAGGACCTGGACATCGCCAGTGTAGGTGGTCAGAACAATTTTTCGTGCGTCCCGTGAAATTCACCCCGAATCGCGATGATCGCATCGAGGCCATTCATTTCCGGCATCGGCAAGTCCATCAGGGTGACGTCCGGACGGAGCGCGCGAAACTCCTGGATCGACTCACGTCCATTCGAAGCTTCCGCGATTATGTTCATTTCAGGCCTGACCAGACACGGGCCCAGCGATGCCCAGGCGGAGCAGCGCACGGTCGTCCACTGCCATCTCCGAATCAAGGCGGAGTCGGTGCTCATGACTTCATCGCGGTTTCTTTCCCTGAAAACTTCTCAGACAACTTTTCATCTTGCGGGCCAGCATCGGCTAATAAAATACTACGAAAGTAACTGGTCGCAAGAAGATGCGCGAGGACGCGCCCCTTCGCTGACAACTTCACGATAATCAAGATTTCTCGCAGTCTTTGGCGGCAAGAGACTCAAGAGCCTAAGACTCATATGCGACGATCCTTGCGTTTATAGCTGCTTTAATTTTTGGGTAAACGGCCCTACCGCGTCGCTCTAAGCACCCAAGAAGTGGGCTAGGAACGGAAGATTTCTTTCAGTCCCGCTCGCGAGGTTTCCGCAAGTCTTTCCGGACTCACCTTTCGTCCGGCAGCCATGGGCGCAGCCTCCCGAATCATGTCGTCTACTTTGCCGAAGAGCTTCCCGGCAGCGCCTTCGATTTCCGCTCTTCTTCGTGGATGGAGTCGTGGAGCGACGTCGTTCTGATAAATCGTTTGCAATTCTTCCAGGCTCTCGGAAAAAACCTCGATCGTGTCGTGTATATAGAGGAGGTCCTTGGCCCGGTCCTTGTAATTGCGTTTCCCGTGAATGAGTATTTTTTGCACCAGAAAACTCACAGGATTCGCGATCCGTACGTTGCGTCTCGCTGAGAATGGGTAGCCATTCTCTTTGTCCAATTCAACTTTCCAGGGTGAAAGCATCAGGATCTCGATGTAACGAAGCAACTGAGACGATATGCCGCCGACTTCCTTCGTCGCCTTTCGCCTTCCACGGCGGTCATACTCGCTTCCTACAAGCGGCGTTAGAAATTCCGCGTAGAATCCGCCGCCTTTTCCATAATGATAGTGCGTCGACGGCGGCTGATCCTCTCCAACAAACTCTTCTTCGAAACCCGCGTCCAGCAGCCGCTGTCGAACCGTCGCCTCCTGTGCCTTGAGTCTCGGCGGCACGGCAACGTCCCCGTCGAGCGTCGTGAGAGGAAGATAGTCGAGCTTTCGGGCGAGTGGATGAATGCGGTATAGGCGATGCGCCCATCCTCCGATCAGGACGACCTCTCCGAGCCAAGGCGCAAGGGCATCAACGAACTTGGAAAACGCCTCAAGTTCGGGATTCGCTTCGCTCATCACCCGTTTGACTCCAGCACCGGGGCAAGAATCTTTCGCCAGATCAGATCGGCTTGCTCTTTGCCTCGCGCCGGATGCTGACTGACATCGAGCCAAACCTGGAGAATATCGCTGACGGGCAGCCCGCCCTTTTCGACCGCCCCACGGAATACGCTTTCGCGGTTGCCCGGAACACGCATATAGAGGTCCGGCTTTCTTTCCTCGGTGTGCTCCGAAACGCCGAGTTCCTGGAGTACGTCCGCGTTTAAACGCTCTACATATATATAAGGTTGCGCGCCGTGCACGAATCCGATGCCCAGGGCCTCGGCTGCTTCAAACAAGGCAAGGCATACGCGCGGTCTCGGCAATGGAAGGGGACCAGCGGAATCTCCCGCAGGCCTCTTTTCCTTTGATTGGTAAGAGCGCAGCGCGCCCGGAAGAGTTCTTTTCCCTTTGTGCAGGACCCACCACAGGGGGACTTCCGAAACGCGGCGCTGACTCGCGGCCAGCCATCGGTTCAATAGTTCCTTCAATCGCACCAGTTGGAGCAGACCTTGCCCCGAATCGAGGAATCCTTCTTTAGAAAATTCTTCGATGAAGCGAAACGCGCTCATCACCGAAACGCCGGCCGCGGCCGCGAGCTGTGACGCTCCTTGATACTGACCTCTCGGAGCGGATAGATGGGACTCAGAAATTCGAGGTGCAAGAAGCACCTTGAGCATCCATTGGTTCAAGTCCGAAAAGAGCTGTGGTGCTCCCGTACGCAACTTCGGCGAACGAATCTGCTTTTCCGATCGTCTTGCCGAGTTGAGCGATTCGAGTCCGTGGCCCGCGAACGAACGAAACCCTTCGAGATCAACCAGTCCCACTGCCACTTCAGGCGCCCGTTCCTGCAAAAAACGTTTTGCCTCCTCGGCAACCGACTCCGGCATGTGATTGGCACCGATGATCGCCACGGGGAGCGGATGACCGGGGATGTTCCGAGAATAAAAAGATGCTTCGAGAGCGGCCTGAGACAATAGGGGGATCACGCGGTCCTTGCGGCCTTCCGACGACCGTTTGATTTCGACAACCAGCTTCTTCCCAGGGCGCGAAACAATCAAGTCGGGGACTACCCCGTGATCGCGTGGCTGATCGAGTACTTTCCAGCCTTCCTCGCGAAAGAGATTAGCTATCACCAGCCCGAGTTGGGCTTCGTGGTCTAGTGGCGGGTTTGGGGAATGGCCTGGCATCGGCGTACCATGGCCATGGTAGCTATCATGGCCACGTTAATTATCGCGGCCATGATATTAGAAGGCAAAGCACCTGTCAATACCCCTCAGAACCCAGTCACGTTCTGCTCCAGGGCAGCGGACCTGCCAGGCACGAATGATTTTCGTCGCTGACACCTCTCCGATCAACTACCTGGTTCTGATCAGAGAAATCGAAATCTTGCCAAGGTTGTATGGGAAGGTTGTGATCCCCCAAACTGTTCGCGAAGAGCTCCTCCGCTCCGGTCGCACCCGAGATCGTTAGAACTTGGACTGCCCAAGCCCCTGCGTGGCTAGAGGCTCGCACTCCGGTAAACAGTGCGGATTCCTCGCTGTCGGCGCTAGACCCGGGCGAGCGCGACGCAATCATGCTGGCTGCGGAACTCCGCACGGACCAATTGATCGTTAATGATCGCGAATGGCGAAAGCTCGCAGAGGAGCGGGGAACAATCGTCATCGACACCCTAGGCGTGTTAAAGGAAGCTGCCAGACTGGGGCTGCTTGATCTTCGTGCCAGTGTAGCGCGTCTCCAAACCACCACCTTCTATGTCCGACCAGAAGTGCTGAAAAGCCTCTTGGGCGAATAACTGACGACCGAGAAGTACGCAGAAACACCGCAGCAACCGCGACTCTGGTTTGCCAGTCTCGATTTAATTCGCAGCATCTAGATATAGCTACACGTAGCTCGAGAGGGGCCCCGAGCGAGCCCGCGATCAGGACGGTCGTCCTCCGTCGCATCACGCACCCATTCGAAAAGGATGAGCGCGTTTCCAAAGGCTCTTCCAACTAAGCGGTCAACTTCGGAAGCGCGAAGCAAGTTGTGCCGGGTTCCGTAACGGATGCGGCGTCCGCGCCAGAA
>Ga0126383_10003145_pt1 | contig 10857 bp, 9 predicted proteins | sample PanSoiMetPlot_35_FD_96882 | JGI IMG/M metagenome (GOLD analysis project Ga0126383, IMG submission 96882) | Tropical forest soil microbial communities from Panama - MetaG Plot_35 | ecosystem: Environmental > Terrestrial > Soil > Tropical forest > Bulk soil | place: Panama | collected 2016-02-17
CCAGCGATTAATCGGCCGTTCGCTGCGCGCGGTAACGGACCAAGAGGCGATGGGCGAACGCACCGTGTGGCTCGATTGCGACGTGATTCAGGCCGATGGCGGGACGCGCACGGCATCGATCACGGGCGCGTTCGTCGCGCTGGCGCTTGCGTTCGAACGCATGACGGCGGCGGGTATCTTGAAACGTTCTCCGTTGATTGACACCGTAGCGGCTACCAGCGTGGGGATTGTGAATGATCGGGCGTTGCTGGACCTCGCGTACGAAGAAGATTCGCGCGCAGAGGTGGACATGAACGTGGTCATGACCGGCGGCGGGCACTTCGTGGAAATCCAGGCGACTGCGGAAGGCCGCGCGTTCACAGGCAGCGAGATGCAGGATTTGCTCGCGCTAGCGGCGGCAGGAATTCGCCGCTTGACCGACGAACAACGCGCGATAATACCCCTGAAATTCAGTGCGCGCGCCCGTTAAGTTGTTCCTCGCCTCGTCGAGCCCGGGGAAACTGAAGGAGTACCGCGTACTGGCGGAAACCGCATCGTCTTCCGTTTCCGTGGAATTAGCGTTGGTGCCTGAGTTTGCATCGCTCCCTGCTTTTGAAGAGAACGCGCCGACGTTCGCGGAGAATGCCGCTGGCAAGGCGCTGCACTATTCGCGCTTGCACGATGGATTGGTCTTCGCTGATGATTCGGGGCTTGTGGTGCCTGCTCTCGAGGGCGCGCCGGGAGTGCACTCGGCTAGATACGCGGGCGTGGATGCGACTAATTCACAGCGCATTGAAAAACTTCTGAGGGAGATGCACGACAACACAGTGGAGGAACTTGCTGCGTATTTCGTTTGCGCGATTGCCCTGGCGCGAAAAGGACGAGCCGTGGCAATAGTAACGGACCGGGTAGACGGAGAAATTCTGGACTCGCCACGAGGCGCGGGAGGATTTGGGTACGATCCCGTATTTTACTTTCCTCCCCTGAAGAAATCTTTTGCCGACCTGTCCGCTACTGAGAAAAACCAGTACAGCCATAGAGGAAAGGCCTTCCGCAAGCTGCTCGCCACTCTTTCCTCCATGCTATAGTCTTGGCTCGCATGGCCACGAAGCCGAAGAAAAGGAAATCCGCAAAGAAACGGTCGCGAATAAAAACAAAGCCCGTGAAAACGGCAAAATCGGGCAAACCGCAGAAACCTGCGCGCGCAGCGGGAACCGATCCGCACCGTGTGGCTGCGATTCTCGCGAAGCTGGATGAAGCCTATCCCAACGCTACGTGCGAGCTGAATCACAAGAACGCATTTGAACTGCTGATTGCCACGATTCTCTCGGCGCAATGCACGGACGTGCGCGTGAATCAAGTCACGGAGACGCTCTTTAAGAAATATCCCGACCCCAAAGCGTTCGCGTACGCCAATCCCAGCGAACTGGAGCAGGAGATTCGCCCGACCGGGTTTTTCCGCAACAAAACCAAGTCTGTGATGGGCGCAAGCAAAGGGATCCTTGACAACTTCGGCGGAGAAGTCCCGCGCAGCATGGACGAAATACTCACTCTACCTGGAGTGGCACGGAAAACAGGTAACGTTGTACTGGGGACGGCGTTCGGAATCCCCAGTGGGATCGTTGTGGATACGCATGTTCAGCGCATCAGCAACCGCCTGGACCTGACGCGCAACGAAGACCCGAAGAAAATCGAGCAGGACCTGATGCAAGTGATCCCGAAAGACAACTGGATTCTTTTCTCGCACCAGATCATCTGGCACGGGCGCCGGATTTGCCAGGCGCGCAAGCCGAAGTGCTTCAAGTGCAATCTGGAATCGCTGTGCTACGCGAAGGACAAAACCATCTGAAGCCGCTGAACGGCGTATTGTGACCTGTCTCACAGTAGTCCCGGCGCATCTGCTATTGCGGCTTGCTAGAAGAAGTCTGATCTTTCGCGCTGGGCTGAGGATTCGACGGTTGTGAACCCACCGGCAGATGGCCGGGAGGAAGCGCCCCCTGCGCGGGAGCGCCCGACGGATTTAAGATCTGGTTGAAATTTGGCATTCCCGAATGCACGTCCTGATTCGTATGCGGATTCTGGCTTGGATCAGGATGCTGAATCATGCCGCCCAGCGCCTGTGTTTTCAGCACGACCCAAGCGCTGTCGCGTTTTTCGAGATTGTACGCCACGTGCATGCCCGCGCCCGACGTGCCTGTATTCTTAGGGTGAAACTCCACTTCCGCGTGCGCTTGGTTGCCATTGACAGAAACGCTGCGAACATCCATGTCCAGGGCACTCATGTTTAATGTACCAACGGAGGTCAAGTGCTGCAAAATTCCGGCACGAATGCCGTCGTTGTCGCTCACCTGCTTTTTGCAGGCGCCAAAGCCGAAAAGCATGGCACTCAAACATAGAACTAGGGCTAAACGTTTCATGAAGGATCTTTTCTAAATCTTGGGTTTTCGGGCCTGTTTGCTTTCAAGACGCTCGCAGCCCATTCGGTATCATCGGCAAATTGTTGAGGCGAACACCGGTCGCGTCGAAGATTGCGTTCCCTACGGCTGGCGCAATCGCCATGATGGGCGTCTCCCCCGCGCCAGCAGAGGGGACGTCTTTTCGATCGAGTAGAACGGCTTCAATCTCCGGTACATCGCGGAAGCGCGGAACGCGATACGATGTGAAATGCGGATTGGTGATGCGGCCGTTCTCGAATTCGACGGCTTCGAAGAGTGCACCGCCAAGCCCCTGAATGATTGCGCCCTCCACTTGATTGCGCAAGCCATCCGGATTAACGATCGCGCCGCATTCGAACGATTCAACGACACGCACGACACGCACTGCTCCGGAAGTGTGGTCCACCGCAACTTCGACACACGCCGCCACGAAGCTTCCCTTCTCGGCACCGCACGCCAGCCCAAACCCCTGCCCTTCCTGCACTTTCTTATGGGGCCAGCCAAAAGACTTTGCTGCGGCTTCGAGCACCGCCCTCATCCGTTCGTCGGTAAGGTTTTTGAGACGGAACTCGAGTGGGTCCATTTTGGCGGCACGCGATAGCGCGTCCAGATGCGTTTCGCGCGCAAAGTGATTTGCCGTTGCGGCCAGTCCGCGGTACGACCCGCTACGCAAAACCAGCGGTACCTGATGGTATTGCGTCAGTTGATTCGCAACATCGTACGGAGTTTCGATGCCCGACGAACCGGAATGATAGTTGTGGAATTCCCAAGCGGTGAGTTTTCCATCGGCGGCGATGCCGCTTTTGACTTCGATCACGCCCGCGGGACGGAAATAAGCCCAAGTGAATTCCTCTTCGCGCGTCCATACGACCTTTACAGGCTTCCCCGCCGCGCGCGCTAAACGCGCGGCTTCGATAGCCGCATCGCTCGTGTGCTTCCCTCCGTAAGCCGCGCCCGTGTCGGGAGTGATAACCCTAACGCTACTCTCTGGAAGATGAAAAATGCTGGCGAGCTCGTCACGGTTCGCGAACGGACGCTGCGTTCCGGTCCATACCGCGAGCTTTCCATCGGCCCATTGCGCCACTGCGGCGCGCGGTTCAAGTGGGGCGTGCGCGATGTACGCTACGTTGTACGTTGCATCCAAGCGTTGCGCCGCGCCAGCGAGTCCCTGTTCGACGGAGCCTTTGTGCCTGCGGAATCGCTCATTTGATGTTGGTTCACCATTCTTCTTCAGGTACGCGAAAATTTCCTTGCTTGAGACCTGCGGCACTTCTTTCCATTGCGTGCGAATGGCGTCGAGTGCTTTCTGTGCTTCGTGTGCACTCGGCGCCGCCACGCCGGCGAAATCGCCGTCGCGCACAACCACAACGCCGCTCATGGCCTTCGCAGCGCTGTCGTCAACTGAGGCAAGCGTCGCTCCAAACGAGGGCGGTCGCAGCACTTTGCCGTAAAGCATACCCTCGAGTCGGATGTCGCTGGTGTATTGGTGGCTCCCGGTGACAAATGCTCGGCCGTCGACTTTGGGGAGCGGCTTCCCTGCAATTTTCCACTCCGAAGCGGGAGTGATCGGATCTTCCGCCGGCAAGTTCTGCGCCAGCGTTTTGCCGCGTGCTAGCTCCGCATAGGTCAGCGACCGTTTGGAAGCAGGATCCGTAACCTTCGCGTCCGCCGCGACAAGTCCTTCCGGTGGTACATTCCATTCCTTGGCAGCCACACCGATCAGCAAATTGCGCGCCGCTTCGGCCACGCGGCGGAACTGCGGAGTCATCGTAGGCGTGGTGCGGCTGCCAAACGTGCCGGCATCAAACGGCGTCAATGCCGTGTCCGCCATCACCAGGCGCACGCTTCCAAAAGGCACGCGCAACTCATCGGCAAGCGTCTGCGAGATGGACGTCCGAATGTTCTGGCCCATTTCGGCTTTGCCGGTGAATCCAGTCACTACTCCGTCTTCGTCCACGTGCAGCCACGAAGTGATTTCCTTGGAAAGCTCTTCGTTGTGGAACGAACGCGACCCTGGGGCAGTTTCTTGTACGGCGAGCCCATCTTTCGCGACAACAAACACTGCAATTCCCGCGCCCAGAATCTTGAAAAACTCGCGGCGTTGCAACTCGAATTGATGCATTGGAGCGCTCGCGAATTCGTACCGCTCCGGCTCGACAGCGAACTTCTCCCGGACCGTATTCATCGCGCACCCTCCCGCATCATCTTCGAGGCGTGCTGCACCGCCTCCACAATGAGCGGGTGCGTCCCGCAGCGGCAGACATTGCCTTGCAGAAACTGCACAATCTCCTCGCGTTTCGGATTGGCATTAGCTTGCAGCAAACCAATGCTGCTCATCACCATTCCGGAAGTGCAGTAAGCGCACTGAAACGCGCCCGCATCGAGAAACGCCTGCTGCACCGGGTGCAACTTCCCTTCTTTCTCTAAACCTTCAATGGTCGTAATCGGTCTTGCGGCTGCTGCGCTAACCGGAATCTGACACGATCGCCTTGGCGCTCCTCCGATCAGCACTGTGCAGGCACCGCATTGCCCTTCTCCGCACCCGTATTTGGTGCCCGTAAGACCGAGTTCATCACGAAGCACATACAAAAGTGGAGTGTCGGGAGGGTAGCTGACAGCGTAGCGTTTTCCGTTGACTTCGATTTCCATCGAATTCGCCATGAGCCCTCCTCAGCAATAAATTTTCCGCCCGATCATGACTTGTGACAAGTGTCGCAAGCTGTCTTCGCGTGATTCACTTCGTGGCAGTTCAGGCATACGGCCATCGCGGCGACACTAGTGACTTCCGACATTTGTTCCTTTTCGCGCACTTGACCGTGGCACGTTTCGCAGTTCACTCCGGCTGCGAGGTGTGGGCGATGACTCCAGGCAACACCTGGCAAAACGGTGTAAACGCGGACCCAGGGAATGGCTTGCCTTGATTTTGCATAGCTTGCGAGTTTCTGAATCGCAGGTTTGTCTTTAGCGATGGTCCCGTGGCATTGCATGCATTTGCCTGTGTCCGGAAACTTCATCAGGGTGCCCGGCTCGGGATTCGTGTGACAGTTCTTGCAATCAAGGCCGATGGTTAAGTGTTTTTTGTGACTGTATGGAATCGGCTGGGTGGGCGCAGGGTGCGGACCGGGATTGTCGGGCACGATGTTCTTCGCTGCTGACGACGGCGCCGATTGCTTTGCAGCTAGGCTGGCTGCGAGGAAAGCAAACGCTGCGAGCGCGAAAGCAAGAACCGTCCATCGTTGCCGTTGGCGCATCCCCATCTCCGAGGCTCCTCCAGCAAAAGTTTTTCTCGCCCGGGCCTCTTACGCTTTCTTGCTCACCACTTCTTCGATGCTGGTCCCAAAATCTTTCAGGATCACCGTGGCGGCATTCCGCCCCGGGCCGCCGGTAACGGAGCCGCCGGGATGCGTCGTCGCTCCGGTCTGATACAAGCCGGGAATCGGCATCCGGTGCTGCGCCCAGCCGGGCATTGGCCGCATGGCTGCCACTTGCGAGGCGCTTTGTGCACCCGCATGCGCGCTGCCGTGCCAGAAATGGGGATTCATGCGCTCGAGGTCCCGCGGGCTAGTGATGAACCGCGCGACGATTTTGTCGCCGGTCATGTTCGGAGCGTATCGGCGCAGCGATTTGAGATAGCCGTCGGAGACTTCTTCCTTGATCTGGTCCCAATGATCGGGGCCTTCTTTGAGCTGGTAGGGCTGCCAGCCTACGATTTTGATGCTGTGCATGTTCGCAGGCGCACGCGTGGGATCGGCAACCGTTGGACAAATAATCTGCATGGAAGCATCGTCCATGTTGACTGCGCCGCGCGCGTCGTCGTAGCCGAAACGCAGTGCGCGTTCCGACGAGGCCAACATGCCCGCCTCTACCGGCGCGAGCGTGCCGCCTTGCACGGCAAACTTCGGCGCCTCGCTTGCGGCAAGGTGCGTAACGAACATCGCATGCTCTGCCTGCCACGTGTCCACGCCGTCAAGGAAATCCTGGCCCCACAATTCGCGCGGCGCCATGTTCACCAGGTGCTTGATGTGAATGGTCGAGACGACGGCTCTCTCCGCGCGAAAGGAACTGCCGTCACTGCACTCGACGCCGACGCATTTGCCGTTTTGCACGATGAGGCGCATCACCCATTTGTTCGTGAGCAGCGTGCCGCCATGCGCTTCGATGTAGCGCGCCAGCGCTTGCGTCAGCATGCCCGAGCCGCCTTTCGGAATCGGCCGCCCGGAATGCTGCTGGCGAGCTGCACCGTAGGCCAGCCGGCCCGTCATCGGCGCGTCCGGCGGCTCAGCCGCCAGATGGGCAAGGAACAGTAGAAAGATGCGTGAGTGCTCGTCCTCAAAGGTGTCACGAATATTTTCCCACGCCGACATCGCCAGCCGCCGCTGCCACAGCTTTCCTCGCGGCACTTGCGCTAATTGATCGTTCAACGGCTTACCGAAGCCGATCGGTGTGAAGCTCGCTCCAAATAAAATCGGCCTGATGGCGTCAAACTCCGCGAGCATCTTTCGATAAGCATCAGCATCTTTTTTCGAGAATTTTGCAAATTCCTCGCAGGTGCGGTCCACGTCGCGCCATTGCGTCAGGTAACTGCCGTCGTTGAAAGGAACGTGAAAGATAGGATCAGGATCGACATACTCCAACCCGTAATCGCGAAGCGGAAGTTCGTCGTTCTTCATCATCGGGTTGTCCATCAAAAATGCGTGCGAAGTGGAACAAACGTCGTCTTTGAATCCGCGCAGCGTCAATTGGGCAGTTTTGACACCGCCGCCGACGATGGGGCGGCCTTCCAACAACAAACAGCGATAACCCGCCTTAGCGAGATACGCTGCGGTGATCATGCTGTTGTGCCCGGCGCCGGCAACCACGATGTCGTAGCGGTCTTGTGCGGGAGCATGCGTAGTGTGCGTGCTGGCAGAAAATGGTGTGACGGCTAGCGGCGCAAGCGCGGTCGTTTTTACAAATTCGCGACGGCTGATGGTGCTCATGCGAACGCCTCCTGGCAACAAAATACCGTGCGAGTAGCTAAAGCAACTTGCCGGGATCTCGAATGGCGTCGGTTAAATCGCTTAAGAATTCCGCAGCGCGAGCGCCGTCCACGACGCGGTGATCGCTCGAAAGCGTTAGCGTCATCATAGGCCGCACCACCGGGTTGCCGCCAACTGCCACCACCCGTTCCACAATCGCCCCCACCGCGAGAACCGCGGCTTGAGGCGGCGTGATGATCGCGCTGAACGCATCCACCTTATACATCCCCAGGTTGCTCAACGTGAAAGTTCCTCCGCTGATGTCAGCGGGCCGCAGCCTTCCTGCGCGCGCGCGTTCTGTCAGCTCGCGTCGCTGCGTCGAAATCTCCGCGATCTTCAGCTGGTCCGCTTTGTGAATCACCGCCCCGACCACGCCGTCTTTCACGGCAGCAGCAATGCTGACATTTATTTCCCCATTTAGGCGGATGCCTTCGCCCGCCCAACTTGCGTTCATGCGCGGATGCTTCACCAGAGTCCGCGCAATCAGCGAAATCAGCAAGTCCGTGATCGTTGTCTCCGAGTTCCCCGACTTTGCTGCCGCCTCGTTCAATCGCCTCTGTCCCGCGACCAATTCATTCGCATCCACCTCGCGCACCAGAAAGAAATGCGGCACGCTTGTCCAGCTCTGCGTGGTGCGCTCGGCCATGAGCCGCGCGATTTGACTCAGGGGCTCAACGGTTGCAGCCATCGCAGGAGCCGCGGCCACAGCGCTTGCCACCGCCCTCGAATCCGCAAACTTCTGAATGTCCTCGGCGGTAATCACACCATCTGGCCCAGTCCCACGCACTTGGGCAAGATCCACCGCCAACTCTTTTGCCAGCCGCCGCGCCTTCGGCGAAACTTGTGGAGTCGCCGCTACAACCACACCCTTCGCAGACACTACCGCTGCGCTGGCTTGCTGCGTCCCGCCGCTCACTGCCCGCGCTGCAGGGGCGGCTGTTGCTGCCTTCGCCGGCGGCCTCTCCCCCGGTGCCACCAGCCACGCAATCGTCTCTCCCACCGGGATCACTGCACCTACGTGTGCACTGATTCCCGCCAAGAGCCCATCGCCCGGCGCCTCCACTTCCACCACGGCCTTGTCGGTCTCAATTTCCAGCAGTGGCTCGCCCTTGCGCACACTTTCGCCTTCTTTTTTTCGCCACGCCAACAGCTTCCCCGTTTCTTGCGCCATTTCCAGCGCGGGCATCACCACGCTAATCGCCATTCGTGAATCACCTAAGCGCCGTCAGACTCGCCCTCAGTCAGTGGCCGCCACGCCCTCCGCTTTCGCGCTGGCCTCCACCATTTCCTTCACGCGCCGCCTCGGCGGCTGCTCGTTTTCGCGTGTCGTCGAGAGCGCACCGTTCACCGTGTGATAGTGCGCTCCCGCTACCATCAATTCTTCCGCCGGAAAGCGCGTAATCACTTCATGCCCCGTCGCGGTCACTACAATTTCTTCTTCAATGCGCGCCGCACTCCATCCATCGCTCGAGGGCCAGAACGTTTCCAGCGCAAACACCATTCCCGGCTTGATCTCGTGCGAATGCTCGAGCGAAACCAGCCGGCTGATCACCGGCTTCTCCCAAATCGCCAGGCCGATTCCGTGCCCAAATTGCAGCGCAAACGCCGCTTCTTCGTCCGGGAATCCAAACTCTTCCGCTTTCGGCCACACCGAAGCAATCTCCGCCGTGGTTCTCCCTGGCCGCACCAACTCAATCGCTGCATCCAAGTATTCCCGGCATCGTTTATAGGCATCGCGCATCGCGTGCGATGCATAGCCAATCGTGAAGCACCGGTAGTAGCACGTGCGGTATCCCATGTAGGAATGCAGGATGTCGTAGTACACCGGATCGCCCGGGCGTAGCACGCGATCCGAAAACACGTGAGGATGCGGGCTGCACCGCTCTCCCGAAATCGCGTTCACCGCTTCTACAAATTCTGAACCCATGTCGTACAACACTTTGCTCACCAGTCCCACCGCCTGGTTTTCGCTCATTCCCGGCTTCATCGCCCGGTACAACTCGTCGTATGCTGCGTCCACCATCATCGCCGAGTGATTCAGGAGCGAAATTTCGTCCTGCGTCTTGATCACCCGCGCGTCGCTCATCAACTGCTGGCCATCTATGACCTTGATGCCTTCTTTTTGCAGTGCAAACAGGATTGGCGGTTCGACGACATCAATTCCCAATGGCTCCTTGTGTAGCCCGCGCTTTTCCAGTTCTACTTTGATTTTCCGCGCCACATTTTCCGCGCGCCCCATCTCCGGCGACATCGCTCCGCGCAGCAACGGGATCCCTGCGCGCGATCGCTCGCCCAGCCACGGACAATTCTGCTGGTGATGCCGCGCGGCGCTTCCAAAATCCCACAAAATTGGCTCGTCATTTTGCGGCAGCAGCGTGAACCGGCTGATCTTGTCCTGCGCCCACGTTCCGATGTGAGTCGCGGTGATGTACCGCACGTTGTTCATGTCGAAGCACAGCAGCGCTCCCATCTCCGATTTCGCTAACAGTGCCTTCGCGCACGCCAACCGTTCGCGCCGCAGCCGGTCAAAATCAATGCGGTTCTCCCAATCGACTGCCATCGGCCCGTATGTTTTCAGCGCCATATCACACCTCCGATCCAGCGCTCGTCAGCTTTTCCCGCACATCGCCCGCGCCGCTTCGAAAACCGTCTGTTCCGTCGGCACCGTCACATCCTCCAGCGGCGGCGAGAACGGAATCGGCACGTGCATCGCGCCCATGCGCTTCACGGGTGCATCCAGGCTATAGAACGCGCCTTCCCCAATCACCGAAGCAATCTCTCCGGTGACGCCGTACCGTCCGTAGCCCTCGTCGACCACAATCGCTCGCGAAGTCTTCTTCGCCGACTCCACTAACGTCTTTTCATCCAGCGGCCAGGTGGTCCGCGGATCAATCACTTCCGCGCTCACGCCTACTTTCTCCAGCATTTCTGCAGCGCCCAGCGCCACTTGCACCATGCTGCTTGTCGCAACGATCGTGATGTCTTCACCCTCGCGCTTCACGTCCGCCGCGCCAAATGGAATCGTGTATTCCTCTACCGGCACAGGCCCTTTCAGCTTGTACATCATCTTATCCTCAAAAAAGACCACCGGATTTTCGTCGCGAATCGCTGTCTTCAGCAGCCCCTTCGCATCGTACGGTGTCGACGGCATTGCCACTTTCAATCCTGGCACGTGACTCAGCCACGCATGCAACGATTGGGAGTGTTGCGCCGCCGACCGCCGCGTCGCTCCCAGGGTCGTTCGGAGCACCATCGGCACTTTCCACGTTCCACCGGACATGTAATGCACTTTCGCAGCTTGGTTCACCAGTTGGTCCATCGTCAGCGTCAGGAAGTCGCCGAACATAATATCCACCACGGGCCGCAGCCCGGTCATCGCCGCGCCCACGCTCATTCCGGTGAAACCCGCCTCCGATATCGGCGTA
>Ga0126383_10003146_pt1 | contig 10854 bp, 10 predicted proteins | sample PanSoiMetPlot_35_FD_96882 | JGI IMG/M metagenome (GOLD analysis project Ga0126383, IMG submission 96882) | Tropical forest soil microbial communities from Panama - MetaG Plot_35 | ecosystem: Environmental > Terrestrial > Soil > Tropical forest > Bulk soil | place: Panama | collected 2016-02-17
ACTTATAACGAAGTTTTGAGCACCACCACGCTCAACACCACCAACACCGGTGATCAGCTCCTGGTTCGTCCGTACATCGGCTCTGGTGACGTGGCCACGCGGGCCTCCATGGTCCTCCTGGGCGGTTCGGTGGACCTCGCGGCTGCGGTAGTGAACAACGGGCCGATCAACTCGCAGTTCATTAAGCTGCGCTGGATTCTGACCGGGACCACGCCAAGCTTTGCATTTCAAGTCGGCGTCATTGCGTTGCCGCAAGACCTGGCCGACTAAACATGCTGGTTTTAGACTCGCCAGCTCAAGAACGCTGGACGCGCGAGGAAGTTGTCGCGAAAGCGCGGCAGCAGCGCCAGAAGGAACTTGAGCACGAGATTTTTTCTAACACCATTTCGGTTCGCGATGATGCGGGCCGGGATACGTCCAATCTCCTCGCTCAGATGGGCCGACCGCTGACCTCAGCCGAGGTTCAGCGGCGGCTCATCCTCATCAACTCGAAGCTGATTTTTGAACGGGCCATCCGCCATCCAGAATTGACGGGCGTGTACATAGAAAAAGATGAGCGCACGGCGGCTGGCGGATGGACCAAGCGCAAGGTGCATTTGTTCGGCATGGAGAGCGGGATCATGCCGGAATTTTCGGTTCGCCACGCCACGGTCAAGAAAGTTCCCAACCCTGAGGTACTTGGCAAGGAAGTGACCCGCGATGCGGTGAAGTGGAAGGAAATCCCTACCTTCTACGCAGAGACGCGCGGCTGGCGCACGGTGCTCATCCGGCTTTTGCATTTGCAACTCATTACGCGCGCCGACGCAGAGAAGTATTTCGATTGGCTGCCAAGTCACGATTCAGAACTTTGGGCTGCAGAAACGAGATAGCCATGCCACAAACGATTTCACTCACCCCTGAGGATTTGCAGCAGCTGCTCAAAACTGCGATTGCGGAAGCCACCAAGCTGAACCCTCTAGAGCAAAAGAAATACGACGAAGAGATGCAGAAGGAACGCCGCAAGAATGAAATGATGCGGCAGCTTGGAAAGATTGAAGAAGAGACCGCGCGGCAGAAGAGAAATGCATGCTCCCACATGCGTTACCCGGCTGGCTCTGGCAAGCTCGCTGGTCACGGTGCGCCGCGCGGCACCCTGGGCGCCGAATGGTGTACCGGTGGGCAGGCCTATCAGGATGGCACCGCCATGGTGATCTGCCTGCGCTGCAGCTCGACCTGGCTCTTTAAACCCGATCCGAACTACTACAACGCGATTGTCCAGAACGGCATGTTGGGTGAAGCGCCGCCACCTGATGAGCTGACCCTGTGCCCTGGCTGCATGGAATTGAAACCGAAGTGCCGGTGTAAGGAGCTGTACCTGCTGATGAAGGCGGAGGAAGCGGCAAACGTGGCGCCGGTTGCGGCTTAAGAAATCAGGAGCCAGCGGCGGTCACAACCCGAAGTTCGCTGGCTCCTGTTGTTACGGGCAAGAAGGGATTCTAGCATGGCGTCTACCTACACGCCCAATGATGCCATTGCGCTCGTGACGCAGTACGCGCACGGCGCGCCACTGGCGATCCCTGCGCCCAACATCGTGGACATGGTGAATGCCGTCCTTTGGCGCTATTACCCATGGGGCTGGTCGATCCGATCCCTGACACCGACCAATCTTTCGCAGCTCACGCAAGGCGCCGGATCGCCGCCGACCGGTGGTGCGAACTTTACCGGCAACCAGCAGGACTACACCATCACCGGTTGCTGGTTCACCTTCCCCATCAACCTGCAATACGGTGGCGTGACCAACAACAATTTTGGTGGCGGTTATGTCGTGCAGGCCGATCCGGTGGGGATCAACCAGATCGCGTTCACCGTCACCATTAACACGCAATATCCGCACAACCTGCCGCTAGGCACCACACTTGCCGGCCAGGTTGGGACGATTGTCGGTGCCACGGTCGCAAACCTCAATGGATCGGTAACCATTACCAGCATCCCCACCAACACACGGATTGTGGGCACGGTAGGTGTGAGCCAAACGGTCAACTCTGGTGGCAGTGGCGATCCCAATATTTTGCGCCCGCTCAAGATGCGCATTGGACGGCTGGACACCAATCCGCCTGAGTGGCGCGAGCTGGCCGCCCTGAGCAATCTCTCCATCGAGCTGACGCGCACGGCGGGCATCGACACTATGAGTTCGATTGGTTGGTTCTCCTCGCAGAATTTCTTTCGCTTGATGAATTCGCCACAAGTGAGCTTGGGCCAGATTATTCAAATCGCGGGGGAGTATCAGATTCATCCAACCAAAATCACCAGTGGCAACCTGGGTACGCCGTTTCCCTTCCCTGACGATTATTTCAACGTCGTCGACGCTGGAATTCTCTGGAAGGTCTATCAGCTTACCGACGATCCGCGCGCAGGAGTTGGGCAGCTCTCGCGCAACGGGACCATGGTCGAACAGTTCACCGGCCAGCTGGGCACGTTCATGCAAGTGATGAAAGAAATGGCGCGGTTGGAGGACCTGGGCAACGGCGACGAGTTTATGTATCCCGAACAACCGCTGGGAGTGGGCCGCTCCTACTGGCCTGGTCTATATGGAGTGTAACGAATGGCCCAAGAGCAACAGCTGGCGCATCGTGTCATCACCAATCCCGCACTACCCTACAAAACGTACAGCACGCCTTCTAGCACCGAACCGCAGTATGTGTTCGGTTCGACCGACATTCTGACTAGTGGCGCTGGTTTCGCGCAGCGCCGTCCAGGTTTCGCGAACACCGTAGAGCAGACGCCGACCACCTTCAACAATCTGCAGCGGCTTTTCACTTGGGACCGCTACAACGGTTTGTTCTACATCATGGCCTGCGACATCAATGCATCCGGTTTTTCGCAGGTGTTCAAGCTGGAGGTCGGCACCGACGTGTCGTTCGTTTCCATCTACACCGACACCAACAGCAATGTGCCCTTTGATTTCGTCACCAGCAACAACACCGTCTACTTCTCGAATGGCAGCACGGCCAAAAAATGGGATCCACTGAATGGTCTTTCCAATTGGGGCATCGCCATTGCCTCAGTCAATTCATCGGTGAGCAATTACGTCGGGACCGGTTCGCAGTTGGTCGGGCCCAATGCTTGGGCCAATCCGACCAACATCCAGGGCGCGCCGAATCTGGCCTATGCCACCAACACCATCTCAGTCACCGGCACCGGCAGTCTTGTTGCCAACCAGACCAGCATTCTGCAGGGTGTGAACTACGGTTTTGCCATTCCTGTACTGAATACCGTGCTTGGTGTGCAAGTTACCTTCACGGGGCTGCAATCGAACCAGACGCGATCCTTCCTGGGCGTTCGCTTGACTTACAACAATGCGAGCATCGGGAATCTCAAGTTCGGGAATTTACCTTCAGTTGCGGGCACTCTGGTCCTGGGCAGCGCCAGTGATACTTGGGGCGCGGCGCTCACCCCCGCCATTGTGAACAACTCCACGTTCGGTGTGTGGATTCAAGGCGTTGTGCAATCCACGGTTGGCACCACCGCTTGCACCTTCAGTGTAGATGCAGTGCAAATCACCATCTTCCAGGTTGGTGGCCCCAACATCACTGTGAATGGGCCAGCGGCGGCATTCACCGCGACAGCGGGTTACACCTACGTCTACTGCTACGGCAACAGCGCTACCGGCCATATCAGCTCGCCAACACTGCCTTCAAACAATTCTGGTGTGTTCACCAATCAGACCAGCATCAGCATTCCGGTGGTCGCTTCGACCGATCCCCAAGTGAATCAAATTCGTTTGTTCCGCACGACAGACGGCGGCGGCGGAACCTACTTCGAGCTGCCCACTTCTCCCTATGCGAACAGCACCGCAACGCTCACTGACAGCGCGCCGGACCAGCAGCTCAACGTCGCGAGCATTGCACCTACTCCAACCTTCAACGATCCGCCGACACCGTTCCAACAGCCGATCTATTTCTCAGGGCGCATCTGGGGATTCGTCGGCAACAAGGTGTGGTTCTCGGGACTAGAAGAAATCAACCAGGGCGTTCCTGAAGAGTCCTTCCCTTCTGGCATTGCCGGAAACTTTTGGGCTTTCGATCAACCGGTGCAAGCGCTGGGCGTTGCGGGCATGGGCGACGGCCAGGTGCTGGTCGTGTTTTGCGGTGGCCGCTTTTATGGCATCACCGGCAACACGCTCGATACCTTCCGCCGTTTCCAGATTTCCAATCGGCGCGGCTGTCGCAGCCTGGCCACCGCTGTATCACTCGGCGGCATGCTGGGCTGGCTGGATTCTTCTTCGCAGCTCTGGGCCACTGATGGCAGTGTGCTGAACGAACTGGCCATCGATATTCGTCCCGATCTGGCCAACGTCATACCGGCGCTTTGCTCCATGACCTTTCATGTGGCGGGCCGCTTCCACTGGTGCGTGTTTTCGAGTGGGACCAAGTTGTTTGTCTACGACATGGACATGGGACAGTGGATGCCGCCATGGATTTTCTCAGCCAAATATATCTACAGTGGCGAAACTGCCGCTGGCAACTATGTCTTAATGGCATCCACGGGGACGTTGGCGCTGCAGCTCAATCCGGTTGCGTTCAATGACAACGGTGCAACCTACCAACCCGTACTAAAAACGGGGCTGATGTCGGTGGTGCCAGACTACGGCACACGGTTCAGCTACATCGGCATGGGCAGCTACAACGAGCCGACGCGCACCGGCTTTCCGACCACATTCCAGATTACGAACAACGCGCAGGCGCTGGCTGATGTGCTCATTTTGTCCGATGACGATCCTTCGGTTAGCGCATATACCAGCATTGCAGCCAACCTGCAGGACACGGCAACCACATTCAACCGCGTGAACGGCACCGCGATGAAGCAGTGGGTGTATCCAACCAACTCGCCCACCTCGCGTTGGATTAGCTTGCAAATCAAGCTCGCCAATGCAGACCAATTGGACCGCATTTACGAAATCTTTATGGCCTACAAACAGTTCGGAGGGCGTTGATGCCGGAGAAGCCACCGCTTATACCTGATGCAAAAAGGATGAACGCGATTCAGCTCCTGGCCTACGGGATGAAGCTGGGCAAGACCGATGTGCCGGTGACCTATCGCGTAGAACGTGGCTTTCCGTTTCAACGTGCAGGTAAGTCGGTTACGGTGTCGTCCACTTTCAATTCTCTAAAGTTGACTACTGGCAGTTCGGTCGGATTGCACAGTCCTGTCAACCAGAATGCTTTGAGCGATGGGCTGGTGGATCCCGCCAAAGCGGGATTCTCTCAAAAAGGCTCCAACGTTCCGACCTTCATCACCATTGCCTTCACCTTCAACGCGGGATCGCCGACGACGCTGACGATCAGCTGGCCTGCAACTGCGCTGCGCCGCGCCAATCGCACGCTGCAAGTATCGTCCGATACGGCCATCCCCGCTGGCTCGATTGCAATCACCGGCCTGACGGCGAATACCACCTATTGGTATTACCCGTTTTGGTCTGAGGTCGCACAGGTGCTGGGGTGGGCTGGCGCTGGCAACGCCAATAGCGCTGGCACCCCAGCCATTGCGCAGAAGTCGCAAACCGACATTGTTCTGCAGCAAGCCAGCTATCAGGGATTTGTGCCGATCAACACGCTGCAATACACGCAACCTGCTGCTGGTGCCACAACGGCCACGGGCGGCTATGCGTCCGGCAACATCAACATCACGGGCGGAGGGCGGAGTTACCGAATTCTATGAAGCAACTGAAGATTCGAGCCGCGCGGCCCGAGGACACGAAAGAGATTAGCGAATGGCTGACCAAAACACAGGGCAATTTGTTCGATGCTTCCATACTGGAATATCCGACGTTCAGCGCAGTCAGCTCCTACAACGAAGACGGCAACGTCGCACACCTGCCAGCGCAGAAGGTCACCATGCTCGAATCGCTGGCGGTGCGACCTGGCGCCGGTCTGCTGGAAAGCGCGCAATCCTTTCGCGATCTGGTGAAAGCCATGGAGCTGGTTTCATCCAGTTTTGGCATTCGCGAGATGTATTTCATCTGCCAGGACGAGAACGTTTTGAAAGTGGCCGAGGGCCACGGCTTCGAGCGCATCAAGTTTCCGGTGGTGCGAATGAAATTGTGAATAAAGGTATACAGGTCACTGAGCAGTAATGAGCGGTGATCTAATAGGGTCAACATGCGCGACACGTTCATGGGTTTTATCGTCTACTGCCACCATAAGGGCGGCAACTCGCAGCAGGAGATGACCAAGGCCAACCAGTTGTCGCAGCAACAATTGCAAATCATGCAGCAGCAATTGGCGATGCAGCGGCAACAGCTAGCCATGGTCAACCCCTCGCTGCAGGCGATCATCCAGAACGGTGGCATGCTACCGGCCCAAGAAGCGGCGATGCGATCCGCAGCGCTCAGCCAGATTGGACAGGGGGAGCAGCAAGCCATTGGAGCTGTCAACCAGGCTTTGGTTGCGCGCGGCCTTTCTGGTGGTCCGATGGCAGGCGGCGGCGGCGTTGCGCAGAATTTTGGCGCGTTGAATGCTGCGCTGCAGGGTCAAACCGCTTCTGCGTTGCAGAACGTGGAGATGGCGAAGGGCCAGGGACTGCAGAGTGCGATTGGGCTCGGCCTGGGCGAGGGCCAGATGTACGGCCAGCAAGCGCTAGGTTTTGGTGGCCAGGGGGTGAATGCCTTGGGCATTGGCCAACAGGCTGCAAACGCCGCAGATCAAGCGCAAACAGGGTTCTGGGGCTCGCTGGTGGGTGGCCTGGCTGGTCTTGGTGGTTCAGCGATCAAAGGCTTTGCCCCGCACTGCTGGGTGGCTGCCGAGCTGTATGGCGGCTGGTTCGAGCCTGAGACAGTGGCAATCCGTAACTGGCTCGGTCGTACTTGGTGGATGGTTCCGTTTGTGTGGTTTTACACCATAGTGGGCCAGCGCTGGGCCAGGGCGATCCGCCGGAATAGCAGACTGCGATCCGTGACGCGACGCCTTTTCGATACGTTCCTGAGGTTCGCGAATGGCGGATACTGACCTCCAAGATCTACAGGCGCTTATTAGTCAGGGCGGTCCATCGGGATTGTTTCCGATTCCGCCGTCTGGTGGGCCTGCACCCGCCAATGTCCAACCACCGATGGCACCGACAGGCACGCCGCCGATTGTGCCATCACCAGCGCAACCGATTGAAGCTCCCAATCTGGGCACCGGCCAGGAGAATCTGCCACCGACGACTCAACTGACCAAGGAAGCACAGCAAGCGCAATGGCAACAGCAACAGCAACAGGCACCGCCGAAACCGAGCACCATGCCTGCGCTTGCCGGTTTCCTGCAGCAAATGTTCAAAGGACCCGGCTACCAGGACATGGGACCTGGCCAACCGGCGCGTCCTATTTCGCGTCTGGATGCATTTGAAAATTTCCTGGGGAATTTCCTGCAGAGCTTTGCGGCAGGTATGTCCAATGCAGGCACGGGACCGGCAGCCAATGCGCGTGGTTTTGGCGCTGCGGTCATGAATCCGTACCACCAGCAGCTCGGACAATATCAGATGGAGCAAGCGCAACAAGCGCAGCAATCACAGCTGGCCTACCAACAAGCACAGACGCAGCATCTGCAAGCGCAGACCGAGCAAATGGGGCAGATAGTTACGCTGCCTAATGGTGTGCAGATGCCGCTGGCCCTGGCGCAGAAAGTTTACCCGGCAATGGTTTCCGCAGCGGGACGTGTGGAAGCGGCTGGCGTTAAGCGCTACACGGCATCGCCTTTTGGGGTGTTGGATACACAAACCGGAAAGCTACTCGGTGGCGGCACCATGGGCAATATGGTCACAGTCACACCCGAGATGCAGAAAGATATGAACTTGCCGGAACAACTCCTGGGCAAACAAATGAAGGTCACCGACCTGTCGTCTTGGTTGCGCGGCCAGGCATCGGCTATGACCATCGCAGAAGGTTCGCGGGGTCCATACTTGGGCAGCAAAATCGCTGGTCCAGGTTCATTCCAACCAGTAACGTCAGGCGGAAAACCCATTGGCAGCCGGGCCGCAAATCCGATTGCATGGGCGAATCTTCAACTAAAGCAAGGTGGTTTTGAGCGTGACACTTTTGGCGAATTCGTTTCGCCTGAGCTGTTGAAAAAGTATCCGCAACTCACAAGCTATATTGATGACCGGGGCGAAAGAATTGGATGGAAGAGTCCAACTGCGCCGACTGCGAATATCAAGACCCAGGGTCAGACCGCACAGGATATTTTGCCGGTGCTGCAAGAAGCTCGCCGCCAGCTAGCTGAAGCGAATAAGAAGGGCATGTTAGGACCTGGTGCTGGTCGCATGAATGAATGGCTGGTTGGCAAGCTCGGTGCCGACAACCCGCAATTCTCTGCCGCACGCACCATCACCTCCATGGCCATGACCGGCATGCTCAAAGCACACTTTGGCGCTCGCGCGCCAGTCGGCATGTTTGAACACTTCAACGATCTATTGGATTCGGGGAAGATGACCTATGGCGACTTGGACGCCTCACTGAACAGCTTTGAATATGTCATGAAGGATTATGCCGGTCGCGTCAGAACCAGTGCGCCTAATGCGCCAACGGCGACACCCGCCGCGCCCGGTGCTGGTAAATCGAAGATTCAATTTACTCCGAGCGCAGCTCAGTAATGGCAGACGGACAACAGGTCGAGGTGTATAGCCCGAGCGGCGCACTCGGCACCATTCCATCCAATCAGCTGCAGCAAGCGTTGGGTGAAGGATATAAGCCGCGCAGCGCTTATGTGGAAGCTGTCCATCCTGAAACCAAACAAACCGGACTTATTCCGAAAGATCAATGGGACGACGCGCAAAAAGAAGGTTTTAGACCGACGCAACGTGAACAGGTTTATCAACTCCCCAACGCAGCGATGCAGTCGAAATATCAGCTTCTGTCGCGCGCACCTGGCTTGACTCGTGATACCGGACGCTATCCGCGCTCACTCGACATTCCTGGCGATCAGGCAGTCGAACAAGCCAAGGGCATGGCATCGGCCATGCTGGGCGTGCCGAGTCCTTCTTACGTCACTCCTCAACAGGCGGCAACCGGTGTCGGTACCGGATTGCTAGCCGGTAGCGCGATTGTGGCACCGGTACCGACTGCGATGGGTTTGTTAGGTAGCCAAGCGGGTGGCGAGGTTACCGGTGGTATTTCAAAACTCACCGGTGCATCGCCTGCAGCACAAGAGTTGTGGCGTGGTGCGGGCGAGCTGGGCGGAGGATTGGTCGGTGGCGAGGCAGGAACGCGTCTTTATTCGGGCAACTTGGGTGAACTTGCCAGCTCTGCCAAAGCACAAGTGATGAAACTTTTTAAAGCGTCACCTGCGCGGGTCTCGGAACTGGCCGATTACTTTCCGGCACGATTGGACGCCATGAATGCGCGAGAGCAAGCCTTTGATAGACTGCGCACCTTCGAGAAGTCGATGTACCCCGATGAAATTATTGCTGACAAACCGACTAATGTGCGAGACGTACGGTTGGCAGCTCAAGATGCAGTGAAGGAACTGCGACAGTTTGGTCCAGTGCCACGACCCGCGCTCACGGTATCGAAGTTGCCGGTTCCTGAAATCCCCACCGAGCAACTGCAACAAATCCAAAACGAAGCAGCCATGGGGAAACTCAGCCAGGACTTGGAGCCACTGGCCCAGGCAAGCGACGCCGTCCCCTTCCGTGATGCGCAGCGCTACCGTACTCTAATTGAGGAGTACATCTCGAAGAACGAACCGCCAGGGAATGTGTATGAATCGCTCAAAAAGATTTCTGGCTCACTAACTGATGCCATGAAAGAAACAGCTTCGGCGCATGGTGTGTTAGGTCGAGTGGAGATAGCTGAAAAGATGCATGCACAACGGGTGGCGGATTTCATGGATCGCGATGCGCCCCTGCGCCCATTTCGCGGTAGTCAGCTGGACAGTAAGGAAGGCCTGCAGCAATTTCTCACTCAGGTGAACGACAAGAACGTTCTGAGTGCGTTGGAGAAATATGGCATCGATACCAGCCGCATTCGCAAAATGATTGCGCCATCCGATGCGCAAATTGCCAAGAATGTGGGCGATGCAGCACGGCTGCATATCCAAGGTCGGCAGAATTTGGACCAGCTAGCGAGAGATGAGCGGATGGCTGTTGTGAGAAAGGCTGTATTGGCTGGTCTTGGTGGTCTTAGCGGTGTAGGTGGATTGACTTACTGGCTTGCCAGAGGACGGCACCAATAAAGATGAGGACGGCACCGATTAGGAAGTCCAAAAAGCTCATGCCCTGAGGATAGCAATAAACGTAGACGCGTGCAAGGAGGTCTCCATGCTAGCGTTCCTGTTTTGGTTCCTGATTACTATCGCAGTCCTGGCCATTGTCATCATTGGGGTGAAGTGGTTGCTGTCCCTGACCGGCATTGCGATCCCGCAGCCGTTGCTGGTGATCCTGGGCATCATTCTGTTCATCGTGTGCATGATCGCTTTGTGGCACTTTGTCGGGGATGTCGCGTGGACCACGGTTCCGCGACATCCCTGACCTGACAAGTTAAGCAGCCAAGAAATTCTTGAAAGCGCTGGTGGCGGCGTCGTGCTGGCGCTGGTCGCGCACATTGACCATGGCGGCATAGCGCATGATGGTTTTGGTGTCGCGGTGGCCGACGTAGCGCATTACATCGGTGATGCTACGACCGGCGCGCAACCACATGGTGATGGCGGTGGAACGGAACTTGTGATTGTCGACGCGCCCGGTCAGCTTGGCACGCTTGCCGATGTCCTGAACGATGACTAGCAGGCGCCACTTGTCGGCCTTCCCGTTGGCGTTGAAGAACACCAGGTCATCCTTGCGGCGGCAACCATGCTGCATGCGTTCCTGTAACGCCACGGTCAGCGTGCGATCCACCGGCACCTCGCG
>Ga0126383_10003147_pt1 | contig 10854 bp, 7 predicted proteins | sample PanSoiMetPlot_35_FD_96882 | JGI IMG/M metagenome (GOLD analysis project Ga0126383, IMG submission 96882) | Tropical forest soil microbial communities from Panama - MetaG Plot_35 | ecosystem: Environmental > Terrestrial > Soil > Tropical forest > Bulk soil | place: Panama | collected 2016-02-17
GCCAAGACTCGGATGCTCGCCCTCGAGCGCCAGCTGCTGATCGGTGAGCTTCCACGATCGCAAAAGGTCGACGTTCGCCGAGCGCAGCTGCGCGAACTCGGCGAGCAGCGATTCCAGGGTGCGCCCGGCGTTGCGCGACTTGTGGCGGAAGCGGTCGTACGGCTCGAAGCGACGATTGGGACCCTGCGCCAGGAGGATGCGCGCCCGGGGAATCCAGTCGGTTTCCTCTCCGTCGATCAGATGGCCCACGACGTCGAACGGGCTGAAGGTGTCGGGACCTTCGGTGCCGCGGGCCCAGCCATCCTCCACCCCGTCGAGCAGCGAGTGGAGGGTGGCCGGGGTGCGCCGCAATACATCGACCGCTTGCGCGAGCGTCAGCCTCAGAATTCGAGCCCGTGCAGGAATGTGTAGTTGTTGCGGGCGGCGACCAGCTCGTCCGCCGGCCCTTCCTGCTCGACGTAACAGGGCTTCTGGTTCACGTCCGGCACCGCGGCAAGGAACTTCTTGAAGTCGAAGGTCCCCTTCCCCAGGTCCGTATCGCTCGACTTGTCGGGAACGACGTCCTTGAGGTGGAAACTCCAGTAGCGGTCCTTCCAGCGCGCCAGGTACTGCATCGGGTCGCCGCCGCCCATGACCATGTTGCCGACGTCGAGCTGCAGGCGCACCGCGTTGGGATCGAGTCGCTCGACGAACACGTCGTACGGCACCTTGCCGTCGATCAGCTTCATGTGATCGGGCTCGTTGTGGAACGCCAGCCAGATGCCGGCCTTGCGCGCCGTGGCGCCCGCCGCGTTGAAGTGGTCGGCCCACTCGCGCCAATCGTCCAGCGTCTGGGACGTCTCGCCAGAAAAGCTCGGCACGATGAGGTATCGGTGGCCGATCTTCTTCGCCACCTCGAGCCGGCGTTCCCACCCGATGAGGATGTCCTCCGGCGACATATGGCAGGACGGGGCGCGCAGTCCGTTCTGCTGGAGTGCCGCGATCACCTGGTCTGTGGTGCGGCCGAAGTTCTGGAACGACCACAGCAGCTCGACGTCGCTGTACCCCGCCGCCCGCACGGCGGCCAGGGTCTTGTCCGGGTCCTTCATCATCTCGTGGCGGACCGAATACAGCTCCAACCCCACGCGCTCCAGATGCGCGCTCGCGTGCAGCCGCAGCGGGGGCACGAAGCGCGCCGCCGCCGCCGCACCCATCGTCTGAATGAACGTGCGTCGTTCCATGGTCCCCCCTCTAGGGCTTGTCGTAGACGCGGACATAGTCCACCACCATCTGCTGCGGAAACGTCGTGGTCCCGTCGGGATCGCCGGGCCAGCTCCCCCCCACGGCGACGTTGAGCAACAGGAAAAACGGCTGACCGAACACCCACAGCGTTCCAGTCGGCAGATTCGCACGCGTCAAGTGTTGATACACATGCCCATCGACCGACCAATCGATCCAATCCGGGTCCCAGGCAACTGTGTAGATGTGATAGTCGTCCGCGAACGCACCCTGCGGCAGGATGTAGGCGGCGCCGATGCCGTTGCCGCCCGAGTAACCCGGACCGTGCGCCGTGCCGTGCACCCTCGCCGGCTCGCGGCCGATGTTCTCCATGATGTCGATCTCACCGCACTGCGGCCAGCCGACGGTCGTGATGTTCGATCCCAACATCCACCAGGCCGGCCACATTCCCTGGCCGCGGGGAATCTTGATGCGGGCCTCGAACCGGCCGTAGGCTTGCGCGAACAGCCCCTGCGTCTTGAGCCGCGCCGACGTGTACCGGCAGGGGCCGTACCAGCAGCTGTGGCCGGAATCGACGCGCGCCGTGATGACGAGGTGGCCGTTGCCGTCCAGCGCCACATTCTGCGTATCCGTCGTATAGTACTCCCGCTCCTGATTCCCCCACCCGTTGCCGCCGGTATCGGCGGTCCATTTCGCATGATCGAACGTGGCTCCCGCCGAGCCGTCGAACTCATCCTGCCAGACGAGAATGGGAGTCCCGCTACCTCCACCCCCTCCACCTCCACCGGTTCTGGGATTCCCCGGGCCACTACCGCTGCAGGTGAGGGCCAGCAGGGCGATCCACCCAAGTCGCCTCACCGGGCCGGCCCGCCCTGCCCCACCAGCTGCGGCCGGGTCGTTGCGCCGAACGACACGGTGTACTCACGGTTCACCACCACGCGATCGCCGCCGAACCGGAACGTCAACGTTTCGCCGTAAGGTGTCTCGGTGAGGGCCAGTTTCAGGGTGAAGACGCTGTCCTCTGTCCACGCCCCGCTCGCGGCCACCAGGGGATGCTCCGGCACGCTCAGGAACTCCGCAATGCCATCGGTGAAACCGCTACGAGCCGTCTTCCACGCGCCGATCCCGAACGGCGTGCGCTGCTCACCGGTCGCCGTGCGAACGATGAGCGCGGGTGCCGGCGCGGAGAAGTCGAGTGAAACGGCGCGTGGTCCGGCTCCACTGTCGGACACCGTGTACCACCTCCCTGAAGTACGGGTGGCGAGCGGGCTCGACGCCGCGCCGCGCGGCGGGTGCAGCTGCAGGCTTGCGAGCCGCGCCACGAGGCGCCCATGGGCGGTGCTGTTCTCAGCGAGGGGACGCGGTCCCATCGCCGGCAGCAGCACGTCCCACACCAGGTTCATCACCGACTGCATGTTGCGCACCCCGCTCGTGATCACGACGACCGCATCGACGTCGGGCAGCACCAGGCAATACTGTCCGAAGGCACCGTCCCCGCGGAACGAGTTGTGGCGCGACCGCCAGAACTGATAGCCGTATCCCTGGTCCCAGTCGCTCTCCGGCGAGGAGCCGTTCGCCACTTCGAGCGACGTCGCTGCCGTCACCCACGCCGCGGGCACCAGCTGTCTCCCATTCCACTTCCCTTTCCGGAGATACAGCTGCCCGAAGCGGGCGATGTCCTCCGTCCGAATCAACAACCCGAACGCGCCGAGGCTCACCCCCTGCGGGCTCGCCCCCCACACCGGGTGGTCGATGCCCAGCGGTTGGAACAACCGCGGCCGCAGATAGTCGACCACCGTCTGGCCGGTGACCTTCTGGACGATCGCCGACAGCATGTAGGTGGCGGGAGAGTTGTACAGAAAGTGCGTCCCCGGTTTGAACGGGACGGGTTGTGCGAGGAACGTCTTCGTCCACGTCTGGGTCGGCGGCGGGGCGGAGTCGGGGTTGCCGTTCCAGCGCCAGGGGGGCATCTCCCGGTCGTGTCCGGTGGCCATGCGCAGCAGGTCGCGCACCCGCATCGACTGCAGGTTGGTGGATGGGCTGGCCGGCGCCTCGTCGGGGAAGAACTTCATCACCTGGTCGTCGAGACTGAGCTTCCCCTCGGCGATCGCCAATCCCACCGCGGTCGACGTGAAACTCTTGCTGAGCGAATACAGCATGTGCGGCGTCGCCGAATCGTAGGGGCTCCACCACCCCTCGGCGACGACACGACCGTGCCGCACCAGCATGAAGCTGTGCATCGCGTCGATTTCCGAGTCGGCGCGATTCACGAACGCGAGAATGGCGGCGGACGAAATCCCCTGGCGCTCGGGAGTGCTGCGCGGCAGCTGCTGGGCCTGCGCCACGGCCGCGCCGCAGGCGAGCGCGAGGACGAATGCGTTGGTCGTCATGGGGCCGCGATGACGGCGCTGTGGCCTTTGCGGCCGGTCGTGGTGAACGCGGCGACGCGAATCGTCCCCTTCAGCGGAATCGGGCCACTGACCACGGCGCTCTTCGCAGTGGGCTCACTGCCGTCCGTAGTGTAGCGCAGCGTGAAGCCGGGGAGCTCGACGGTGGCGCGCACCGCCCCGCCCTGCGCCGCGAGACCGGGCGTGGGAATGCGATAGCTGATTCCCGCCACCTCACGATCGAGCCTCGGCAGCTCGCGCTTGCCCACCACGTTCACGAAGCGTGACCACGCGTCGGCGAACAGCGCGGCGGCGCGCGCCGCATCGCGCTCCCGCACCCAGTCGGGATCGGGCGCCCACGCCCGCTCGGCCAGTCCCAGCAGCTTCGGGACCATCATGTACTCGAGTCGATCCGGGCTGCTCAGCGTCTCCGACCACAAATCGCCCTGAATTCCGAGCACATGCGACTTGCCGTAGTCGGTGAGCCGGTCCTTGCCGATGAAGACGGTGGAATCGAGCGGATTGCCGCTGCGATCGACACGGGTATTGCGATAGTAATCGTAGGGGATGTACAAGAACGGCTTGCGCACATCGACGTAGCCGCCCCAGTCGAGCCCCGTCTCTTCCGGATTCTGATTCCAGGCGAGATCGAAGTAGAGGTTGGTGACGGGACACAGTACGACGTCGTAGCCGCCGTTCGCCAGGCGGTAGGCGAGGTCCTCCCCGCCCCAGCCCGGAACGTTGTTCCAGACGTAGGCGCGCCAGCCGCGCGTCGCGAAGTCGGGGTTCGGGATGTTCACCGGCTGGGTGTCGCGACGTGTTCTCCGTACTGCGATCTCTTCCCATCCCGACGGCTCGAGGCCGTGGGTCTTGAGGATCTGCTCCACCCGACCGTAAAAGACGTACCACAGGTCGTCGACACTGGTGAGGCCATTTGCCTGCAGGTACGCCTGCACGGCGGGCGAGCCCTGCCAGACTCCGGTCGGGACCTCGTCGCCTCCCATGTGGATGTGCCGCAGCGGCGCACCGGCATCCTTGTGCATCGCGACGAGATCGCCCACGACCGTGGTGATGAATCGGTACGTCGATTCGAGCGCCGGGTTCATGATGTTGTCGTGGTACTCCTGGGGCGTCGTGTATTTCGACGTATCGGCGGAATCGCTCAACAGGTACTGCCGATCGCCCGTCGCCCGCGTGCGCGCCTGCATCGCCTTGACCGCGGCGCGGGCGTGGCCCGGCATCTCGATCTCGGGGATCACCTCGATGTGCCGCGCCGCGGCATAGCGGAGGATCTCGATGTAGTCGGCCCGCGAGAAGAAGCCGGTCCCGAACGCGCGCCCGGTGTCGGGGCCGGAGCCGTAGGCGGGCGGCATGAAATGGCTGAAGTCGAGGGTATGGCCGCGCCGCGCGCCGAAGGCGGTCAACTCGGGGATGCTCGGGATCTCGACCCGCCACGCTTCGTCGTCGGTGAGGTGCATATGGAAGACGTTGAGCTTGTAGCGCGCCAGCAGGTCGAGGACGCGCAGCACCGACGATTTCGGCTGGAAGTTGCGCGCCACGTCGAGCATGAACCCGCGGTAGCCGAAGCGCGGGGCGTCGACGACGTGGATCGTCGGCAGCACGAGGTCACCACGCGAGCTCGGCGCCGGGAGCAGGCTGCGCAGCGACTGCAGGCCGTAGAACACGCCGGCGGAGGAGACGCCGACGATCCGGATCCCCGTCGAGTCGACGAGCAGTTCATACGCTTCGGGCGACGACTGGCCCGCGACGGCTGCCACGGAGAGTTGCAGCGTGGTCGTGCCCCTGCGTCCCGCTTTGAAGTACGGGCGCAGGTAGTCGGCGGCGAAGCCCGCTTCGTTCTCGAGTCCGGCCGCCGCGCGCACCTGCGGCAGGGCCGTGAGTCGCAGCGTTCCCGCTCCGAGCGTCACTTGCAGTGGAGTCGGGAATATCGGCGGCAGCTCGCTCGTCGGGATGTCGCGAGTCGCGGAGTCGAGGGCGAACTGGCGCTGCGGGGAGATCACGCGGGGGTCTTGTCCGTCCCCCTGCGGCGGCCGGTCGAACGGCGCGGCGGCGAAATCGGCGATCACCTGTCCCTTCCCCGCCGTACTGTCGAAGACGAGGTAGGGTCCCTTGGGGACGAAGCTCTGATTGAGGAGAAAACCCCAGGTGACGTAGGGGATGCGGATGCTGGCGCCGGGTCCGAGGCCGGCGAAGCCGGATCCGGGGACGAGCCGGTGCAAGTCCCCCGTCACATCCTCGATCGTGAACCCGCCTCCGACGGAGCCGGGCTGCGCGCCGTGCAGGGCACTGAAGTAGATCGCCCAGCCGCTCGCCGCGAGCGGTTTGGCGCCGCGGTTGGTGAGGGTAAAGACGGCGCTGGAGCCGCTCGAGTCGCCTCGGAAGACGTCCTTGTCGAGCTGCCAGCGAAGCTGCAGGGCGCTTTGTGCGGAGGCTGGCCCGGCCACGAGGGCCAGGAGCAGCGCGGGCAGAGCCGCGAGTCGTTTGTCGGGCATGAGAGACATTAGACCCGCTGTCACCGCAGTGTCCAGTGGCGGAAATTCGTGCTATCTCCTCCGGCACCTTTCCCGCGAGAGTCCGCACGCATGTCCGGCCAGATCACCCGACGCCAGTTTGCAAAGCTCGCCGGCGCAGCCGCGTTGGGCGCCACTGCGACCTCCACCGCCGCCGCGCACCCGCTCGATTCGCCGCCGCGTCCGGAGCCCGCGCACCAGCCACCGGAGGCGCGGGCGTTCCCGGCCGGCTTTCTCTGGGGCACGGCGACGGCGTCGTACCAGGTCGAAGGCGCCGTAGCGGAAGACGGCCGCGGGCCGTCGGTGTGGGACACCTTCTCGCATACTCCCGGGAAGGTGGTGAACAACGCGACGGGCGACGTGGCCGACGACCACTACCATCGGTACAAGGAAGACGTGCAGCTGATGAAGGGGCTGGGCGTGAAGGCCTATCGCTTCTCGATCGCCTGGCCGCGCGTGTTTCCGCAGGGGTCGGGAGCGGCCAACCCGAAGGGGCTCGATTTCTACAATCGTCTCGTGGACGAGCTGCTCGCCAATGGCATCGAGCCGTTCGCGACGCTGTACCACTGGGACCTCCCCCAGGCGCTGCAGGCCAGCGTCGGTGGATGGGCGTCCCGGGACACCGCCCAGGCGTTCGGGGACTACGCCGGGTACGTCGCCGAACGGCTGACCGACCGGGTGCGGCACATTTTCACGATCAACGAATTCGGTGCGTTCATGGAGCTCGGATATCGCATCGGGATTCATGCACCTGGAGTGAAGTTGCCGCCCGCCCAATTCAACCAGGCGCGCCACAATGGAGTGCTGGGCCACGGTCTCGCCGTGCAGGCGATCCGCGCCAAGGGAAAGCCCGGCACGAAAGTCGGATTGGCCGAGAACATCGTGGTCGGCGTGCCGGTGATCGAGTCCGCGACCCACATCGCCGCCGCCGAGCGCGCCACCCGTGAAGTGAACGCGCAGTACCTCACGGTGATCATGGAGGGGAAGTACACCGACGCCTATCTCGCGGCGACCGGCGCCGACGCGCCGCACTTCACCCCCGAAGACCTGAAGATCATTTCGAGCCCGCTCGACTTCGTCGGGACCAACATCTACCAGCCGATGTTCGTGCGTGCCGATGCCGGGCCCCGGGGCTTCGCCGTCGTCCCCAATCCCGCGTCGTATCCCCACATGGCTTCGCCGTGGCTGTTCGTCGGTCCCGAGGTGTTGTACTGGGGCCCCCACCACGTGGCCAAGCTGTGGAACGTGCAGGAGATCTACGTCACCGAGAACGGCTGCTCGTCATCGGATGTGCCGGCCGGCGACGGGCAGGTCTACGACACCGATCGCGTGATGTTCCTGCGCAACTATCTCACCCAGCTGCAGCGCGCCGTGTCCGACGGAGTGCCGGTGAAGGGATACTTCCTCTGGAGTCTGATGGACAACTTCGAGTGGGCCGACGGCTACACCAACCGCTTCGGTCTGCACTACGTGGACTACACAACCCAGAAGCGCATGCCGAAATTGAGCGCCGCGTTCTACCGCGAGGTCATCGCCGCCAACCGGGTGGTATAGATTCAGGCCCCTCGTTCCCAGCGCCACACCGTGCCGTCCTCGGGATCGACCACGGTGCCGATGAACGCGAAGCCGCACTTCTTGAGGACGTGCGTCGAGGAATTCGTTTCGGGGAGCGTGTGCGCCCGGGCAACGCGCACCCGGCCGCTGCCGAAGGCGTAGTCGAGCAGTGCCCGTGCGGCTTCGGTAGCGTATCCCTGTCCCTGGTAGCCCGGCGCGATGCCGTACGCGATCTCGACCATGCCGCTGGGATCGGGAGGACCCTTGTAGGCGGCGCTCCCGATGATCAGCCGCTCGCCGCGGTGCACGACGAAGAATCCGTATCGCCACGGGTCCGGCTCCGTGCCGGACCGCAACGCGGCCAGCCATGCCGGTGAGACATCGCCGGAGTGATAGAAGTCGAACAGTCCAGGCGCGACGGGAAAGCCGGCGAGTGCGGGAAACCGCTCCGGGGTATCGATCAGCGCAACCAGGTGCGTGGGGTCGCTCGGCAGCAGCGTGAGTCGTGGAGTGTCGAGGCTCATGTCGGCAGAGCCACGCGGAACTCCGTGCGCCCGGGCGCCGAATCCACGTCGATCGTCGCGTCGTTCTGGTCGAGCAGCCGGCGCACGATGTCGAGCCCGAGACCCGTTCCCTGGCCCACCGGCTTGGTCGTGAAAAAGGGATCGAAGATCCTGCCCTTCAGGTCGGCCGGGATGCCCGGCCCGTTGTCGGTCACGCGCACGACCACCTGCGGGCCCTCGGCCCGTGCCGAAACGACGACGCGGCCGCCCTGCGGCACTGCGTCGAGCGCGTTGTCGACCAGGTTCGCCCACACCTGATTCAGCTCGCCGCCGACGCCGCGCGCGCGCGGCAGGTCCGGCTGCACTTCGTTGGTGAGCGAGACCGCTTTGCCGCGCGCCTTCGCCGCCAGCAGCGCGAGCGTGTCGGCCAGCCCTTTGCCGATGTCCACCGGCTCGGGGGCTCTGGCGTGATCCATGTAGGTGAACCCCTTCACGGCACTCACCAGCGCGTGCACGCGCGAGGCGGCGCGCTCGATGTCGCGCGACAGCCCGCGCAGCGTGCACCCGGCCGCCAGCCAGCGCAACGTGGCACCCAGTCGCTCGCCCCCGAGCCCCGCCGCCAGCTCGTCGAGCAGCTCGATGGTCGCATCGGTCTCGGCGAGCGGCGTCGCGAATGCCTCGTCGACGTCGTGCTGCTCCAGCCAGCGCGCCAGCGCGTCCTCCCGGTCGGCGAGCTCGAGCGGCGTGAGGACCCGGGTCGGCGTGTCGGAGCAACGGGTGCGAACGCGGTCGACGAGCGCCTGCTCCTTCGCGTCGAGCCCCACCGCCCCGAGCGCGCGCGCGGCCCGGTCGAGCTCGTCCACCGCCGCGGTGATGAGCCGGGCGCTCCGCGTCGCCGCGGAAGCGGGGTTGTTCAGCTCGTGCGCCAGTCCCGCGGCGAGCTTGCCGAGGGAGGCCATCTTCTCGACCTGCAGGTCGTTGGTCTTGAAGGCGCGTGCCCGGTCCACCATGCCGTGTACGAAGACGCCTGTGAGATGGGGGCAAGCCACCGGCAGCTCCGCCAGGTGCTCGCGTCCCAGACGGAACGCGACGGAGGGCTCTTCGACGATGGAGTTCCCCGGCGCGGTGACCATGCGCGAGTACGGCAGCTGTCCCGCCACATCACCCGCGCGCCAATCGAGCACCTTGCGCCAGTGGCCGCCCTGTTCCATGTGATGGGCCACGTGACCCGAGAGCAGGATGTAGAGGGCGTCGACCGGCTCTCCCTTCTTCGCGATCATTTGGCCCGGCTCGTAGTGCTCGAGGGCGCCGTGCGCCATGAGCCATTCCAGCTCTTCGCGCGGCGCCTGTCCGACGGTCTGATGCGCCTGGAGCCGTGCGAGGACGTCGCTCATCCTACACCGTCCGCAGGTACTGGTGGATCATGCTGACCGTCGCCGAACCTTCGCCCACCGCCGAGGCGACGCGCTTGCCGGAGCCGAACCGTGCGTCGCCGGCGCAGAAGATGCCCGGGACGCTCGTCTCGAAGGGGAACGGATCACGCGCCGCCGTCCAACCGGCGGGACGGTTGCCGTCGGACATCAGGTCGCGCCCGGTCAGCACGAACCCTTGCGGGTCCCGCTGGACCACGTCCGCCACGAGCGCCGTGCGCGGCGCGGTTCCGATGAAGATGAACATCCCCGCGGCCGCGAGCTCGCGCCGTGCGCCGCTGACGCCATCCAGCACGGTGACCGACTCGAGCCGCCCGTTGCCGCGCACCCCGGCGACGGTGGTGTTCACCAGCACCTCGACGTTGGGAGTCTCGACGATGCGGTCGACGAGGTAGCGCGACATCGCGGCGCCGAGATCGGGGCCGCGCACCAGCAGCGTCACCTTGCGCGCGTGGCGCGAGAAGAACATCGCCCCCTGTCCCGCCGAGTTGGCGCCGCCGACGATGCAGACGTCCTGGCCGCGGTAGGTGGCGGCTTCGGTGAGCGCGGCGCCGTAGTACACCCCGGCGCCGAGCAGCTCGTTCACCCCTTCGGTCTCGAGCCGCCGCACCTCCATACCCGGTGCGATCAGCACCGCGTAGCCGGCCAGCTCCGAGCCGTCGGAGAGCACCACCTTCCGGTACGGATCGTCGCGCCTGATCTGCACCACCTCCTGCGGCGTAAGGATCTCGGCCTTGAAGCGCTTCGCCTGATCTGCGGCACGCCGCGCCAGGTCGTCGCCCCGGATCCCGCTCGGAAAGCCCAGATAGTTTTCGATCTTCGAGCTCGAGCCGGCCTGCCCGCCGGGTGCGCTGCGCTCCACGAGGATCGTGCGCAGGCCTTCCGACGCGCCGTACACCGCGGCCGCGAGCCCCGCCGGCCCTCCGCCCACAACGATCAGGTCATAGAACGGCTGCTTGGCTCTGGTCTGCATCCCGACCTTCTCCGCCAGCTCACGGGTGGTGGGTTGCACCAGCATGGTGCCATCCGAGAAGAACACGACGGGATCTCGGGTCAACCCGCCGCTCGCTCCCGACAGGAGTTCCCGCACCGTTGTGTCATTCTCCAGGTCGAGCCACTGATACGGTACCTGGTTCGCCGCGAGGAAGTCCTTCACTGCGAAGCTCGCCGGGGACAGCGCGGTGCCGGCAACGCGGATGCCGTCGAACTGGGCCCGAGCTCGCGCGAACCA
>Ga0126383_10003148_pt1 | contig 10853 bp, 13 predicted proteins | sample PanSoiMetPlot_35_FD_96882 | JGI IMG/M metagenome (GOLD analysis project Ga0126383, IMG submission 96882) | Tropical forest soil microbial communities from Panama - MetaG Plot_35 | ecosystem: Environmental > Terrestrial > Soil > Tropical forest > Bulk soil | place: Panama | collected 2016-02-17
CAATGGCAGATTTTCAAAGTTGCTCCAGAACTGATAAGCCTCCTCTGGAGTGCAGTTCAACAGGATGCTGCTGCGGGCAATCAGCTCAGGCTGGCGATCGCTGGCTTTGGCGCCAGCAAAAGAGAGCAGACCGCCGGCCGCCGCAATGGCAACGCCCGATTTTGAACGTTTGGACAATCCTATTAATGTAAGCGCGCCACCGGTAATTAGCGCACTCCAGCGGAATGCTGTGACTCTCCGATGGCGGCGGCCCGGAGCATTCTTTAAGTGAATGCGTGCAGCTTCGCTCATAAAAACACGACCTTTCTTTTGGGAATAATCGGTGAGATGCGATGAGGTTTTGCAAGGTGCACTCCGGGCCGGGTTTTTCGCGGAGCTCACGAATAAATTGATTGCGACAGAGAGAGTCGCCGCGAAGCAGAGTGCTTTTATCGTGGAGCAGTGACCATCAAGGCGCGCGAGCAGAATTCCAAGCCGGCAGCAAGTCAGGCGCATTCGCTTGAGAGAGTGCGCCTGTGAAAATCCCGCCCTCTCACTAGAGGTATAATCAAGTTTCCAGCATGAGCTACCAGGTTCTGGCGCGCAAATACCGTCCACAGCGTTTTTCTGAGGTGATTGGGCAGGAGCACGTGACCCGCACGCTGAAGAACGCGATTGAACAGCAGCGGATTGCGCATGGCTACATCTTTAGCGGCCACCGGGGTATCGGCAAGACGACTATTGCGCGCATTCTGGCCATGGCGCTGAACTGCCGCGGCGTTGATGGACGGGCGGACAAGCCGACCCCCGATCCTTGTGGCGTGTGCGAGTCATGCGTGGAAGTCCGCGCCGGCAGCTCAGTGGATGTGATTGAGATCGACGCGGCCACCAACCGCGGCATTGATGAGATTCGCGAGCTGCGCGATGCCGCCCGCTATCGCCCGGCGCGTGATCGCTACAAGATTTACATTCTGGATGAGGCCCACCAGATCACCGATGCCGCCTTCAACGCGCTGCTCAAAACCCTGGAAGAGCCACCGCCGCACATCATTTTTATGATGGCCACCACGCAGGCTGAGGACATTCCACAGACCATCCGCTCGCGCTGCCAGCACTTTAGCTTTCATGCCGTCAAGTTCGATGAAATCGTGAACCAGTTAGGCGCGATTGCCGCCAAAGAAAATATTTCCACCGATGATGAGGCCCTGGCCGTGCTCGCTGAAGCCGGTGATGGCTCCATGCGCGACGCACTCTCCATCATGGACCAGGCCATTGCCTGTTGCGGCATCAAGCTCAGTGGCGAGCTGGTGCGCGGGCTGGTGGGGAACGTCGGGTCAGAAGTGTTTGAAGAACTAATGGGTACCGTGGTCCGCAGTTCGAGTGAAGAAGCTTTGCGGCTGCTGGACCGCTTGATGATCGAAGGACACAACCCGGCGCACTTTGCCCGGCAGCTGGTTCGCTTTCTGCGGAATACTGTTGTCGCCAAGGTGGCGGGAGACGATTCATCCCTGTTGCAGATCTCTTCCGACGAACGCGCGCGTGTGGGCCGCGTTGCCGCCCAGTTTTCGGAGGAAGACCTTGCCCGATTCCTCCAGATCATGCTGCGCACCTTTGATGAACTTGGATATCGCCAGGAGCAGAGATTTCATCTTGAGCTGGGCGTGCTGAAGCTGGTGCATGCGCAACGCATTCTGCCGCTGGAGCAGATCTTGAGCCAGGCTGCCGGCGGTGCCGAAAGAGTTCCTGAAGGGCAAAAAGCAACAGCGCTGCGGCCGCCTGCGGTTGTGGCTTCGCCATCTGCACCCGCAGCAATGGGAGGGCCGTCTGCTCGCCCGAGCGCCGTTTCGCCGTTTGAAGCCGATCGTGCCCGCAAAGGCCGAAGCTTTGATCCGGAAATGTCGGCAGCGCCCGCGGCTGCTCAGGCAGAACCTTCCGCGGTCGCGACAGCCGTCGCCGTGGAAGAGCCACAGCCCAGTGACGATCCGGGCACAATCCTGGGACTAGTCCTTGCAGAGTTGGAAAAGGCCGGGCACAAGATGCTGGCATCGACGCTCGAAAGTGGAAGCGTCACACTTCAAGGGAACGAGCTGGTAGTCAGTATCGCTCAATCAGCAGCGGTCATCGATCTAATGATGAGCACCGAGCCCCGGAGGGTGGCCAATGCCGCAGCCAGCGGTGCGCTGGGACGTCCGGCAAAGGTTAATGTCGTTAGCGGAGTTCCTGCGGCAACGAACGGAGCTACCAACGTTGTGCGTCCGCGGAATGGGGCCAGCGCGCGCAGCCGCGCCGCGGAAGACCCCATCGTGCAGCGCATGCGCGAAAAATTTGGAGCAGAGATTCGCACGGTGATCGATCATCGCGAGAAAAACTAGGAGAAGCCATGGGCGGATTTAACTCACGCCAATTTCAGGAGATGCTGGAGAACGCGCAGAAGCAGGCCCAGGACCTGCAACAGAAGATGAAGCAGACCGTGGTTGAGGCTTCTTCCGGTGGCGGCACGGTCACCATCAGAATGAACGGGCAAAAGCAAGTACTGCAAACCAGCATCGACCCGGAAGCGGTCAAGGCAGGAGACGTGGAGATGCTCCAGGACCTGGTGACGGCGGCTGTCAACGCCGCAGGCCAGAAAGTGGATGAAGCAATGCAATCGACCGTGGGCGGCATGCTGGGCGGAATGGGACTTCCGGGAATCTAGAGGAAACTGTGGCAAAGTTTGCCGAGCCCATGGCTCGACTCATTGATGAGCTAAAGAAGCTCCCCGGCGTGGGCGGCAAAAGCGCCCAGCGTCTGGCCTTCCACATCTTGCGCTCCAGTTCAGAGGATGCCGAGGCCCTGGCTGCGGCCATCCGCAATCTTAAAGAGAAGCTTCATCTTTGTTCTGTATGCAGTAATATCACGGACGTTGATCCATGCAGCTACTGCACCAGCGCAACCCGCAACCAGCGGCTGGTCTGCGTGGTGGAAGAGCCCACCAATATCGCATCCATTGAAAAGGCCCGATTTTATAATGGTGTTTATCACGTCCTGCACGGCGCCATTTCTCCTTTGCATGGCGTGGGGCCGGAGCAGCTGCGCATAGCGTCGCTGTTAAAGAGGATTGAGAGCGGCAGCCTGGATGAGGTCATCATCGCCACCAACCCGACCATTGAAGGCGAGGCCACGGCCGTCCATCTCACAGGATTGCTGAAACGCCCCGGCGTGAAGGTGACACGAATCGCAACGGGAATTCCAGCCGGCAGCGATATCGAGTATGCCGACGAGGTGACCATGCTGAAAGCAATGGAAGGCAGGCGGGAACTATGACCGATTTAGATTACGATTCCTGGTTCCTTCAAGAGGTTGAAAACGGGCAGGTGCAAGCTGATCAGGGAGAACTCATCGATCATGAAGAAGTGGTGAAGCGGATAGAGAAGAGGCTGCAAGACATGCAGTCAGGTTCGTAACGACCGAGCTTGAATCGCTTGAAAGCAGCTGCGCGAGCGGTCATTTCCAACGGCAAGACGTAACAACTTCGTGTTCCTTTGTGTCCTTTGTGGTTAATGGTCTTGCCTTTGTGGTGAAGCGCTAATTCCTCAGTTTCGCCAGCAGGTCCTGCGGATGGACGGGTTTTGCCAGGATTTCAAACTCATGGCCCTGGGCACGGGCTTTTTCCAATAGGTCCGCGGTGGCAGCCTGGCCGGAGAAAAGAAGAATTTTGCAGCCGGGCAGCGCCTTGCGAATGCGGATGGCGGCCTCAATGCCGTTCATGTCCGGCATAATGACATCGCTGATGATCAGGTCTGGCCGGGTTTCCCGTGCGCGGTCCACGGCCGCGGTTCCTGTGTAGACGGCTGAAGCGTCAAATCCATTCTGGTTCAGGATAATCGCCAGTGTATCGGCAATTACGCGCTCATCATCTACCACTAGGACCCGGGGTCTGGAAGGCTGGCCATTCGATGTCAATTTGGAAACTCCTCTAACGGTGAGATCAGACACTAATTTATCGGCCAGAGTCGATTATAACGTCCCGCAAGCCGCCACGGCGCCACTTAACAGAGATGCTCGATCGGCGCAAAAAGTGGGCTGGCCTGAGCCAACCTGAGCTTTTCTGGCAGCTTCTCACCTGGCATATCCATTTTGGAGGCAGTGCAATGATACGCAACGCAGCCACGCTCATTCTGTTTGTGCTGGTTGCCGTGGCAGCAGTCTTCGCCCAGAACCCAGCGGGAACAAGCAACCCAGGAAGCACGCCGCAAACTCAAAATCCGGCCGTGCCAAACACCAACAATGGCGCTGCATCGCCTGCCCAGACCTCGCCCGCAAACGTGCCACAGGGCACCACAGGACAAGCGGCAGCCCCCTCGCAAAACCCGTCCGGGCCAAATACCGCCGTAATTGACGAAGTGGGCGCGGGTACGGAGATCCATGCAGCGCTGGATACGCCTCTTTCCAGCAAGACTTCAAAGCCGGGCGACCGCTTTACCGCTACTGTTAGCGATCCAGTGCGGGCAAGTAATGGCGCCATTGTGATTCCCGAGGGTGCGCGGATCGAGGGCGAAGTAGCTGAAGCGGAAGATGAAAAGACCCTGACCGCTCTGAAGGATAAACCAAAGTTGAGCCTGCGATTGAGGGACGTGGTGTTGCCTACCGGCCAGACGCTGCCGCTTACGGCAACCCTGGTTTCCGTGCACCAGGCCGGCGGCAAAAATTCCCAGAAGGCCGTTACGGAACATCAGATTGAATCAGGCAGAAATGGCATTGGAGCGGATACTCCGCCTGCGCGGACTCTTGGCGGGCCAATCAAAGGTCTGGCCATTGGCGCGCTTTCTGGCGGCGGTTACGTTGTAACCACCAACGGAAAAGACGTACATCTTCCTGCCCAGGCAGGCATGCTTATCCGGGTAGACCAGCCGTTGAGCTGGAACGGAACATCGACGCCAACGCAGAGATAAGCCAGGGCGAATATTTCCGGAAAACAAAATGCCGTCGCCACTGCGACGGCATTGTCTTATGGAAGCTAAAACCTGAGACTTCGTTAACGTCTCCGCGTTGCCCGTTGCCCTTTCTGGCGCCGCAGCTGCGCGGCCTCTCTGCGCTTCTTGCGCTGGCGCAGAATTTTCTTCTGCCTAGCAACTTCTTCTTCTGAGAACATGGTGCGCCGGCAGCCCTTCAGTCCGCAGTAGCAGGGAGCTTTTTCGCCCACGTCGCCGTCAAAGAGGTTGTAGTCGTAAGTGAGTTCTTCACCCGCCGCAATGTCCCGCAGCGCGATGATCCAGATGCGGTTGTCGATCTGGTCGGTTTCGCAGTTTGGGTCGCAGGTATGGTTCACAAAAGCCGCCATGCCAAAGCCGTCGATGATCGTATCGCCGTCGTCCATGGCAAAAAGATATGTCACCTCAGTATCCGCGTACATGCCTTCACAGGCCTTCGCGGTCAGCCGTGGCCCAGTGTATTCGAGGACGCGAGTACCTTTTTTGACCGGCGCCGTGGTGTAAACTCCAGCGCCGTGCAGTGAGGACGATTTAACAATCAGTGACATGGAGATTCCGCAACACTTGGAGGTTCTGCAGCTAAGACTTTGACTTCGTCTGGCGTTGTACGGCGCGTTGCAGCGTCTTATCCAGCGCTGCTTTGGCAGTTTGGTAATCCTGCGGATTGATCTTGCCCTGCAACCGGTCGGATTCAAGCTGAAAAACTTCTTCCTTCATTGCTTCCATCAGCATCGCGGAACGGTCTTGCGGGACAGCTGGGCCACCCGCCGTTAGAGGCGCATTTTGATTTGCGGTGTAGACAAAAACCGCTCCCGCCGCGAGAAAGAGAGAGAGCACTCCCAAAAACAGCCACTGGCCGGAATGCAGAGGATCGGGCCGTTCATTGGGGACTCCAAGGCCGCCGCCGGGGCCTGCGGGCTCTCCGGGGGCGCCGCCGTTCGAAGCGGTCTGCTCCGGCGCGCTCGGCATCGCGCCTGTGCCGGAAATTTCAAACGCTACTTTTTGCTGCGCGGTAACGTTCTTAGCCACGTAGAAGTTCACGGTTTTGTACTGCGGGTTTGGCGTGTTCTGGTAAATGGAGCTGTCGCCTGCCGCGAATTTGATGGAATCCGGGGCCACCACCATCAGCGCATCTGTCTTCAGATCAGATTGCGGATTGATTGCCAGTTTGCCCGAATACGGAACTGTATAAAGGATGTGAAATTGAGTTTGTCCGGGACGGATGGGAAAAACGAAAGCAAACTTGTTTTTTTCGCCGGTGGGGACAACGGCCGCCTTCAACTGGGTTCTGCCTGTCTGCACGCTGGATTCGTTGATCTTTGCGCCTTCCGGCAAGTAGAACTCAAACGTATGCTGCCCAGTGAGCGTCTTCGGAGGAGCCGACTGATTGCTGACGGTATAGAATTCCTCGCCGCTTAGCGTGGTCCCATCCGGGCTGGTCTGGAGCGCCATTGCGTGCTCAGGAATGCTGAGCTCCTTCACGTTGGGCGAAGAATCAAAAACTCGTATTGCAACGGGTGCACCTCCCGGCAAGCCGGCCTGTGTGTACGTTACGCCCTGGTGCTCCACCCAAACGATGTAAGGCTGCTGCGCAGCTGGGACGTTAAAGCTGAATTCGCCTTTGGCATTGGTCTTTGTTTTGGCCACTTCCTCCATGCCATTACCGATCTTCTTCAGCGTGATTTCGTCCCCGGCGGAAGGCTTGTTGGTAGTGCTGTTCTGGACGACGCCCTTTAACGTATCTGCTGTGGCAGCAACCGAGCAGACGAAGAGCAATAAAATAATGACATGTCGCTTCAATGGAATGGGCTCCTTCAGGCTTTTGCAGACTCCAGCATTTCGATTTCGGCCAGTATGCGAGCTGCTTCCGCTTCCAGGCCCGTGCGCATGCCGTCGTAGTCAGCCTGGGTAAACTTGCCTGATTTGAATTCAAAACTCAGGTCACGCAAATTCTCATAGACCACTTCTTTGCGCTCGTACAGGTAGGCTACGCGGGTCTTGACCACGCCGGTGTCAGTGTCACGCGTGGGAAGAAAAACATAGATCAACACTCCTGTGGCAAACAGGCAGCACACCATCTTGATCGTATAGTCAAACACGGCCGGACTCATATTTCTGTCTCCCGGCGGGCGCGATCGCGCAACGCCTCAAGGTCAGGAGCAAGATTCAGATCGGCAGCGGCGACCGGGGCGGGCTGCATCTTCCACTTGCGGATCACGAACAGCACCGCCAGCAATCCCAGCCCCAGACCGGCGGGGGGCAGTATCCAGGCCAAAAGTTCAAAGCCGTGCGTGCGCGGCTCAACCACTGCCGTAACGCCCCAGCTGGTGCGGAACCAGTCCAGGATTTCCTCGTCATTGCTGGTCTTTGCCACTTGCGCCCTCAACTGGCTCCTCATCTGGTCAGAATTCGGGCAACCAACGTGATCGCACTGCAGGAGCATCTGTGCGCAACTGCAGGTGCACATGATCTTGCTCCCCACCTTCTGGAACCGTGCTTCCTGGTTGTCGGCTCCCATCAGCAGTACCAGCGCAAGGGGAAGCAGCAGCGATTGAAGAATTCTCTTCATTTGCCCACTCCCGCGGGCTGCATGCCCTGCTTCTCCATGTTCGCTAGGGCAACCGTGCTCGGGACCGGCACACTCATGGGAGTTGCGTTCGGCACCAGCGCCATGCCTGTTCCCAGTACGATTACCAGCACTCCGATCCAAATCCAGTTCACTAGAGGATTGATGATCGCCTTGATGATCGGATGTCCCGTTTGATCATTGAGGCCTTGGAAGGTCACGTAAAGATCTTCGCGCAGCGTGGAATGGTTGGCCACAATGTGGACAGGCTGTCCGCCGCTTGCCTTAAAGCGACGCTCCTCTGGATTCAACTGGGTCAGGAATTTCCCGTTTTTGTAGACATCGAGTAGGGCGGCTCGTGAACCGTAGTTGGCATTGTCATCTTCGGTGTATGCCTTACTCACCACCGTGTAACGCCCGATTTCGATTTTGTCTCCGGTGGCCATTTCCTGTTCCTGATCTCGGTCAAAGGCTGCACCGGCCAGCCCGATCACCACCAGCACCACACCAAAATGAACCACGTATCCGCCGTAACGGCGCATGTTGCGGCGCGAGAGCTGATACATTCCGGCAAATATGTTGGTCTGGAGCTTGTTTTTCCAGACAATGCCGCCGCGGATGAACTCGGAAGCAACGGTCGCGATGACCAGCGTGCTCAGGCAAAACGCCAGCATGGCATACATCTGGCCCACGTCTGTCCAGAAGCGGATGCCATTTTTGACCAGCATCGCACCCACCACCACTTCAACCAGCAATGCAACGGTCCCCGGAATGGCAAAGTTGCGTTTGATGCTGCCCACGGAGGTGTTGCGCCATGCCAGCAAGGGTCCCACGGCGGTCAGAAATATCAGGAGCAATCCGATTGGGACCATCACTTTGTTATAGAACGGCGCGCCCAGGTTCATCTTCACGTCGCGCACCGCTTCTGAAAGCATGGGGAAAAGCGTCCCGCAAAGCACGGCAAAGCACGCGCCCAGCAGCAGCAGGTTGTTGAACATGAAGCTGGATTCGCGCGACACCAGCGACTCCAGCTGGTTCTCTGAGTGAAGATGATCCCGGTTCAGAACGAAAACGACAATACAGACTACGGCCGTAATGGCCAGAAATGCGGAAAACCAAGTGCCAATGCTGGATTGCGCGAACGCATGGACCGAGCTGACCATGCCGGAGCGCGTGAGCATGGTGCCCAGAATCGACAGCATGAAGGTGATAAAGATCAGCCAGACATTCCAGACCTTCATCATGCCGCGCTTTTCCTGCATCATCACAGAATGCAAAAACGCGGTCGTTGAGAGCCATGGGAGCAGGGAAGCGTTTTCAACCGGGTCCCAACCCCAGTATCCGCCCCAGCCGAGGACAGCATAAGCCCAGTGCGCGCCCAGCGAGATGCCGAAAGTAAGAAACAACCAGGCCACCATGGTCCAGCGGCGCGTAATGTGGATCCATTTTTCGCCGGGATAGCGCATGATCAGCGCAGCCAGCGCAAAGGCAAACGGCACGGATACGCCGACGTATCCCAGATAGAGCATCGGCGGATGGATCACCATTTCCGGATATTGCAGGAGCGGATTCAAGCCGCTGCCATCCGCAGCCACGCGATCCATTATGCCAAACGGATTTGCGGCAAAATTCGCAAGAACAAGAAAGAAGACCTGAATGCCGGCCAGCACCATTGAGGCCATGGCTACCAGGCGCTGATCGACCTTGTGGCGCAGCCGCAGCACAAATCCATAGGCCGAAAGCAGCAGCGCCCAGAAGAGAACTGAGCCTTCCTGCCCTGACCATAAAACGGCAAATTTATACGGTCCCGGCAGCGCCCGATTGGAATGATGAAGGATGTAAGCGACGGAAAAATCATCCGTGAGGGCGGCGTAAACCAGCGCACCGGCAGCTACTAGGACGGCGGCAAAGGATGCCATGCCGGCGCGGCGAGCCGTTTCCGCCAGGCGATACCCCACTGCATCCTTGCGTACGGCCGCAATCACGCCCACAACAAAGCAGTAAGCAGCCAGCGCTAAAGCGAATAAGAGACAAAAGCTTCCTAATAATGGCATCGTATGAAGCTTATTACTCTTTCACTCCCACTGCAATCACTCAATTAGGCAGAGGCCCTAAGATTTAGCGCGGTTTTAACCAACGATATCAGGTCTTCCGGCTCACAGGGTTTCACCCGGAAGATTACGTTCAGGCCGGCATATTCACTTTCGGCGTCGGCCAGGCCACTGATCACCACCACGGGAATGTCCCGGTTGAAAGTCCGCAACTGGCGGACGAACTCCACTCCATCCATATCCGGCATCAGGTGGTCAGTGATTACCACCCCGATCTTTGCCTTTCCCAGGTCGCTGCGCAGCAAGGCCAGGGCGATCTGGGCCTTGGTAGCCACGTGGCTTTCCACATGAGCCTGGCGCAGAACCAGCTCGCGCACCGTGAGCTGGGGGATATTGTCATCGAGCAGAAGGGCTTGTTTCATGCGGGCTATGCGCTCTTGTCTCTCCGATATCTGGCCAGGACCTCAGCTTCAGCCCGGGCCCAGTCTTCATCGTGAAAGCCTTCCTGTCGTCCGCGTTGCTCAAAAAGTTCATAGGCCCGGATGCGGATCTCTTCTTCGACTCTGGCATCGGCCTGATTTCTATGGTCCTGGTTTCGATGGTCCTGATTTCTCTGATCCTGATTTCTTTGATCAATGACTCGCGGCTCAGCCTGTGTTGCAACGCGGCCCTGTGTCTCCCGCAGATTGCCCGCGGGGCCGATGGGGGTGACCGTTGAGCCCGGCTCTCTTGTTTGCTTTGAAGACGTAGTTTTGCGCGGTTTGGATGATTTTGTTGCCATCTGAAATTGCTCCCCTTGGCCGGAAAAGTTGACGACGACGGTGACGACGAGCGGCGTTCCTTCGATTATAAAGAATTTGCGGCGCTTGTGGGAACGTGCGGGACAAAAAATGAGAGACTCCGAAGTTCTCTCTGCCTCCCTCCGTGAACCAAGTAGCATTTCTCTCTTGAGCGTCGAGTTTCTCAGGAGTTTTGTGGGAGAAGAAGCTCTCTTGAGGAGATTTTCGCGGAGAGTTTTTCTTGAGAGGCTCTCTCGCGCCTATTTGGGCTCAATTGTCCGCCGCTCATTCTGGAATAGAACAGGTGAGAGCCGGTGCGCGGAGACCTTAGAGCTTTGTTATACTGCATATGCCCCGAACAAAAGAGTGGCGCTATCGTCTAGGGGTTAGGACGTGAGATTCTCAATCTTAAAACCCGGGTTCGATTCCCGGTAGCGCTACCAGCCTTCCTTTTGACCGCCATTGAAAAGCAAGTAAGACAGTTGGTTGTCCTGGCAGGGACTTCCTC
>Ga0126383_10003149_pt1 | contig 10852 bp, 7 predicted proteins | sample PanSoiMetPlot_35_FD_96882 | JGI IMG/M metagenome (GOLD analysis project Ga0126383, IMG submission 96882) | Tropical forest soil microbial communities from Panama - MetaG Plot_35 | ecosystem: Environmental > Terrestrial > Soil > Tropical forest > Bulk soil | place: Panama | collected 2016-02-17
CGTCACCTCGGCAAGTGGAACCTTCGTTATAAAGCACAGATCGCCCGACCCCGGCGTCGGCGTTCCGGCGACGAGGCTCGGGACATTACTCATCGAGTGCAAATTAATTTTCTGTTGCCCGAAGCGCAATGCCGTCCGTCCTTCGCCGAAATGAACGACCTCCATCCCCAGCACCCGGGTATAAAACTCGCAGGTCTGTTCGATATCGGCCACCGTCAGGACCAAGTGATCAAGCCGTTCGATATGCATAACCGAGAACCTCCGGTTTCATAGAAGCGGAGATTGGCACGATCTGCCCGGCATGGCCAACTGCTGGCGCGAAGCTCAGGCAAAGGCGCTGCGCGAATGCGCCGGCAGAGGCAGCGCGGCAGCGATCCGCTTTATTCGATGGCCCGAGGCGGCGGTGCTCGAATTGAGCGCAGGGACTATCGGGTGCGCGTCAACTCGACATGCGGAGGTCATTCAGACCGATATGAGGCGATCCGACCTTTGTCAGCCGCGCAATCTCGGCACCAACACTCCAACGCGGCGCCAGATGGCTGGCCCGCATCCGATCGTCGGCTCGGCACACCGAACGACATCGCCAAAGGCGTCGTCTTTCTCTCTGGCCACGTGCCGCCTTCATGATCGGCGCCGGGCTCGTTGTCGATGGCGGGCCGACTGCGCAATAAGCCGGGCTCAAAGTGAGTTCGAGTCCCCAACAGCAACGCCGAGAATGCTTCCGTCCGAAGCCTGCATGAGCACAGCTATGCGATCGCATTGCCAAGCGATTGGCACTTCGATCGCGCCGCCCCATCCGTCGAATTTGCCGACCTCGCCGATGCCGCGTACCACATTGGTATGCACCAAGTTCCGGCCGGTGTTTTCGCCGCGCGACACCGTGCTGGCATGCCGGCGGTCGAAGCCTATCAGCAAGATAGCTCCCGAGATCGAGCCTTGTGCCGGCCCGAGTTGGATACGCGCTACCCCGCGACCGAGATCTAGAACGACCGGTACCTCGGTATGTTCGCGCCGGGCGGAGCCGAGCGCGTGTTCGACCTCGGCTCGGTCCGAGCCGACAGCTTGCGATTTGCCGTCGATGACGATTTGCGGCGTGTACACGGTCGCGAGCCCGAGAACGGACGCATAGCGCTGCTGGCGCTCGGTGGCTTCTGGGCTCGAAAACGGATCTTTCCAGCCGAACCTGTCCCAGTAATCGACATGAAAGGATAGGGCCAGCACCTCCGGGCGGCTCGCGAGCTCGGCGAGCAGCGCATCCGCCGGCGGGCAGGAAGAGCAGCCCTCGGAAGTGAACAGCTCGACGACGACCCGGCTTTCACCCGCGACTAGCGGGGCACTGCCGAATGCGAGGCCAAGCAAAGTAAGGATCGCCCAGGCTCTGATCATGCTGCCCACCGTACAACGGCTTGCTGCGCCCTCCGTTCAACAGAACGTGATGACGTTAATGGATGAAGCCGGCTTCGTCCGGCTGGTCGCTTGGCGGCCACTGCTGCTCGAGAAATCGGGGGTTCGGCAACAGGCGGCCCATCCGGCGCAGATTGGTGCGATGCCACCCGAGTGTCGCCCGAGAATCTCGAGCTTCTTGCCTGGTTGATGCCTGCGCCCTCGGTGCCGAATACCCTGGCCCCGGGATCGATGCGGCAGAGCCTAGTCTCGAGTGGCACAGCAATGATTTTGACGAGTTCGGAATTTTCGAGCATCTCGAACCCGATCTTCGTCACTCATCTGGACGCTCATCTGTTCTCCGTGGCGCTGCTTGTCACGACACCGGAAGCGGAACGAGACCCGCAGCTTCCGGTGCCGTCGCCGCGGCGTGAAACGCCCCGGCGCGGGCGCAAGACTGCAGCAGCAGCGCAATCAGGGCAGTCCAGCCGGTCTGGTGCGAGGCGCCGAGCCCGTGACCCGTTTCGCCATGAAAATATTCATAGAACAGCAGGTGATCACGAAACTGCGGATCCTTCTGCAGGAGCGGTGCTTCGCCGAAGACGGCCCGATGGCCTTGCTCGTCTCGTAGAAAGATATGGCACAGCCGGCGGGAAAGCTCGGTGGCAATCTCGCCAAGATGCAGCATCGTCCCCGATCCTACCGGGCATTCGATCCTGAAATCATCGCCGTAGTAGCTGTGAAATCGGTGCAGCGACTCGATGATCAGAAAATTCACCGGCATCCAGATCGGACCGCGCCAGTTCGAATTGCCGCCAAACACGCCCGAAGTCGACTCCCCCGGGTCGTAGCCGACGCTTAAACGGGTGCCGGCGTGTTCGAAGACATAAGGGCGCTCGCCATGCATCTTGGAAAGCGAGCGTACCCCATAACCGGAGAGGAACAAGGTCTCGTCCAGCATGCGGTTGAGGAGGCGCTTCATCCGGTGTCCGCGCAGCAGTGACAGCAAGTGCTTCTCACCAGCGCTGGCATCATGCCAGCGCGACACCAACTGTGCGAGCTTCGGGCGGTGCTCAAGAAACCAGTGCGACCGAGCGGCGAACCTCGGCAATCGGGCAAATACGGAAGCGTCGAGTACCTCGACCGCAAACAGGGGGATCAGCCCGACCAGCGAGCGCACGCGCAGAGGAATACGCTCGCCGCCGGACAAATGCAGGACATCATAGTAAAACTCGTCTTGCTCGTCCCACAACCCGATGCCGTCGCCGCCGATATTGGTCATTGCTTCGGCAATGTAGAGAAAATGCTCGAAGAATTTGGAGGCGATGTCCTCGTAGACATGGTCCTCGAGGGCGAGTTCGAGCGCGATGCGCATCAGGTTGAGCGTGTACATCGCCATCCAAGCGGTGCCGTCGGATTGGTTGATATAGCCTCCGGTCGGCAGCGGGGCGCTCCGGTCGAAGATGCCGATATTATCGAGACCGAGAAACCCGCCCTGAAAGATGTTGCGCCCCTCGACGTCCTTGCGGTTCACCCACCAAGTAAAGTTCAGCATCAGCTTGTGGAACACTCGTTCGAGGAAAGCCCGATCGCCCTTGCCGCCCTGGCGCTCCCGGTCGAGTTCATAGACCCGCCAAGCCGCCCAGGCGTGCACCGGTGGGTTGACGTCGCCGAACGCCCATTCATAAGCAGGCAATTGGCCATTGGGGTGCATGTACCAGTCGCGCGTCAGCAGCAGCAGCTGGCTCTTCGCGAAACCGGGATCGATCAGCGCCAAGGTGACGGCGTGAAAGGCGAGGTCCCAGGCTGCGTACCAGGGATATTCCCATTTGTCCGGCATCGCGACGATGTCGGCATTGTTGAGATGCGGCCAGTCGGAATTGCGCCCGCGCCGCCGTGTTGTCGGAGGCGGAGGCTGCAGCGGATCCCCGTTCAGCCATTCGGGTATATCGATGTAGTAGAACTGTTTTGACCACAGCATGCCGGCGAGTGCCTGGCGCTGCACGAGCCGGACATCGGGATCGGCAATCTGCTGCTGCAACTCGGCATAGAACTCATCGGCCTCGACGCGGCGCTGATCGACTATGCGGTCGAAGCCATCGAGACCGGTTTCGTGACCGGGGCTGAGCCGGGCGCGCAACCGGCTGCATCCCTTGGGCGGCAGCATTAGGCGGTAATGCGCCGCCACTTTGGTTCCCCGCCGCTCGGGGTTGACCGCCGCCAAGTCCCCATTGACGACATAGTCGTTGACGCCGTCCTTGAAGTAATGGCCTGGCATCTCGATGCCCCAGAGCCGTCGCGTATTTGTCTCGTTTTCGCAAAACAGGAACTCCGGCTCGCCGTCGCAAAAGAAACGCAAATGGGGGAAGTGCGGTTGATCGACCGAGATCGAATTGTCCGCCCGCGCGACCAATTCGGGTCTCATCGAATCGGACTTCCAGGACCAGGTATTGCGGGCCCAGAGCTGCGGCAGAACGCGCAGTGACGCGGCTTCGTCCGCCCGATTATGGATCGTCACCAGCATCAGGATGTCGTCGACATCGGCCTTGGCGTATTCGATCTCGACATCGAAATAGCGATCGTCCGCAAAGACGCCCGTGTCGATCAACTCGAATTCCGGTAGGCTCTTGTCGCGGCGCCGGTTCTCTTCTATCAGCCGAGTGTAAGGGAACGCGGCCTGAGGATATTTATAGAGCATCCGCATGTAGGAGTGGGTGGGCGTTGCGTCGAGGTAGTAGTAGAGCTCCTTGCCGTCCTCGCCGTGATTGCCTTCGGAATTGGTGAGCCCGAACAGCCGCTCTTTAAGGATCGGGTCGCGCCCGTTCCATAGCGCAAGACCAAGGCACAGCAGCAGCCGATCGTCGCCAAACCCGCCGATCCCGTCTTCGCCCCAGCGGTAGGCGCGGCTGCGCGCATGATCGTGCGGAAAATATTCCCAAGCGGTGCCGTACTCGCTGTAATCCTCGCGCACCGTTCCCCACTGACGCTCGCTCAGATACGGCCCCCAGCGCCGCCAATGCTTGCCGTGCCGTATTTCTTCGAGGCGCAGCTCCTCGGCCGTCCCCATTGATATTCGGGTCATTGGCTCGTTGCTTCCGATAATGGGGCAGCCGGTAACCGCCGCGAGCACTGCTCCGCCGTGCGTCTAAGAGCGCGACGAGCAGCGTTTCGAGACCCAGGCTGCGGCCGTAGCGATGCACGGCAAAGATCGGCTGCAGCACCAGCAGAGAGAAGTACGTTCGCGCCCACTCTCACCTTCGGCATTGTAGAAACCGAGCCACGGATTAGAGAGCTGCAATGTACCGAGCAGACCTCAGAGGCCAACGAAGATCCCCGTATTATGCAGATATCTGCGCCCTCACTGCCGAGCTGAAATTCCTATTGGTTATCGTGCAGCAATCGCTGTTTGCAGACGCCACCACGCTTCGAGCAAGCACGCAACTGACCAAGCCTGCGAAGGGGCGCCGCCGGGAAGATGCGGCGGCTCCGCGTCGAAGATCTCGCTGATGGTACCGAGCCCCGTGTCAAAGAGATGGTCTCGCATTGCGGCTAGGCGCTGGAGCGCCAGACCAGCATCGCCGTAGACGCGATATTCAGCCAATGCGTAATGGCCGAGCAGCCACGCCCACACGGTGCCCTGGTGATAGGCGCCGTCGCGATGCCTGCGATCGCCCGAATAATGCGGCTTGTAATCCGAGTGGTCTGCTGACAGCGAGCGCAAGCCGTAGGAGGTCAGCAATCTTCGGCCGCAGAGCGCCACGACTTGCGCTTGGAGATATGGCGCGAGCGGGCTGTGCGGCAGGCTGACGGCGAGGATCTGGTTCGGTCGGAGGGAGGCATCATTGCCAGACGGTCCGTCGATCACGTCATAAAGGCCTCCGGTCCGTCCGTCCGCAAAACGGGCGAAACCGGCGCGCACGCGTTCGGCGAGTTCAGAATAGAAGCCAGTCGGCCGCCCCAGCAACTCAGCAAACCCCACCATAATGCATAGTGCGTTGTACCACAGCGCATTAATCTCCACCGGCTTACCGATGCGCGGCGTCACGACCCAGTCGTCGACCTTCGCGTCCATCCACGTCAGCTGTACGCCCGGTTCTCCGGCGCGCAACAGCCCGTCATCGGGATCGACACGAATTTGATAACTGATGCCTTTGAGATGCCATTCGACAATGTCGGCCAGGATCGGAAATATCCGTGCGAGGCTTGCCCAGTCGCCGCTCGCTTCGACATAGGCGCGCCAAGCCTCGAAAAACCACAGCGTCGCGTCGACGGTGTTGTAATCGGGCTTTTCGCCAGCTCCTGGAAAGACATTGGGCAGCATACCACGATTCACAAAATGCGCGAAGGTCAGCAAAATGTCGCGCGCGCACTCCTGCCGACCGGTTGCCAATGTGAGCCCCGGCAACGAAATCATCGTGTCTCGTCCCCAGTCGCCAAACCAAGGGTATCCGGCGATCACGGACTTACCGTCTGGTTGACCGGGCAACGGACGGGAGAAGACAAAGCTGTCGGCGGCAAGCAGCAGCTGCGCGATCCAGTCCGGGACGCCCGCCATCTCCGGGACGCCCCGGGTGGCCCAATCGAGGACGCAGTGCTGGTAATGGTGCCGGCGCTCCAACGCGGCCTCCATATCGGAGGACGGGTCATTCTCCAGGCTGCCGACGACGCCGACCCACTGGCCGGGAACCAGCTCGAGCCGCGCCTCGCCGACCTGCAGATGATTGTCACGGTCCGACAGGCCGCGCTGTCGCTCGACCAGCAAATCGAAATTCTCGATCCATTGCCGCGCCATGATGATCGTGCCTCCGCAGCTCCGGAAGCGCAGGGTAAAATTGCCCTGGCTCACGCGCAGCCCTTCGCTATTGATTTCGAGCTGCGGATCGATATCTCCGGCTGCCGTTTGGCTGTGATGATCGCGATCATTCATCATCAACCGCACGCGCAGCGAAAGAGAGTGCAAATGCTGTTCCGGCTCCGGCAACAGGCGCCAGCCGACATAACTCCTGTTGGCGCCCGGTTCGAGCCAGATCCGCGCCTCGATGCGGATCAATCCTCTAGCAAATAGCCAGACCGGGATGGTGCCGTCGAGATGAAAAGATTCGATATGGACGTGACCGGCCGGACTGATCGTCCCGTCGCCCCAGCGATTGGTGAAGAGCGGCCAGCTCTGCTCACCGTCGACGAGCTCGGCATCAGCCTTGGCCCAGACCAGCCTTCGCCCGAGCGGCGGATCGACCGGCGCGATCATCAGCCCGTGATAACGCCGGGTCAAGCTGCCCGCGATCGTCCCGGCGGCATAGCCGCCAAGCCCGTTGGCGAGCCACCACTCACGGCGTTCGGCTTCACACAGATCGCCACAAATCGTCCGGCCGAAGCGCACTAGATTGGGTACGCTCGGAATAGGTGCCTCCATCAAGCCGAACCGGTATGGCGCACCGCCCAAGCCGGGCCAAGCGCTCGCTGCGGTGGCGATTACCGCGAGCGAGGCGGCGCTGCCGTCGACCTCGCCTTTTTCAAAATCACCCTCGATCATCGCCATACGATAGTGACGTGGGCGAAGCACAGCACCGGCTTGCGGCACAGTTGTGCAATGCGTAGAGGGGTGCTGCTTCCATTTCGGGTCGAGAATGCAGATTTCCGCGATAGCGACATTCGGCAAATTTTTCTGCTGCCGTGCCTCACGTGACAAATTTTCCGGCTCGAAGACGGAAGGCGCCGCAAAATCCTTCCCGGCCAGGATCGGTGAGTGCTTTGGCCCGTCGTGCGCGGCGGTCATGAGGGGGCAGGTAGCCTGCTCAAATCATCGTCGTCAAGCGAGTGATCGGTCTATCGCGAGCTCATCTTGAGATCTCGGCGGGCCTCGATCATCTTGCCTGATCCGTTGCGTACAGGAGACTTGGGAATGGGCATGCTCGTGAACGGCATCTGGCACCAGGAAGACCCATCGACGACGGGGGGCGACGGAAGCTTTGTGCGGCCCGAATCGGGGTTTCGCGACCGCGTCACACACGACGGCTCCTCCGGGTTCAAGGCGGAGGCCGGCCGCTACTACCTGATCACCGCACCTTCCTGCCCATGGGCGCACCGAACGGTTCTGATGCGCAAGCTCAAAGGTCTCAAAGGCGCGATCCCACTCCTGCAATCCGATTTGCCGAAAGGCCAAGGCTGGGCATATTCGCGCGGTTTCGATGATCTCGCGCCGATCGGCGACGTTTTCCATGTGCATCAGGTCTATAGCGCCGCCCGTCCGGACTTCACGGGCCGCGCCACTGTCCCGGTGCTGTGGGACCGCAAGGCGAGAACGATCGTCAACAACGAATCCTCCGAGATTATCCGCATGCTGAACTCGGAATTCGACGAATTCGGCAATGCCGCGCTCGACCTATACCCGGAAGAACTGCGCGGTGCGATCGACGAAACCAATGCTTTCGTCTACGACGCGATCAACAACGGGGTCTACCGCTGCGGTTTCGCCAGAACCCAAACCGCTTACGAACAGAGCTTTCATAAGCTGTTTGCGGCACTCGACGCCCTCGAAGAGCGGCTTTGGCGCCAGCGCTATCTCGTCGGCGACCGGTTCACCGAGGCCGATCTCCGGTTATTTCCAACCTTGGTGCGGTTCGACGCGGTCTATTACAGCCATTTCAAATGCAATCTGCGCCGGCTCACGGACTATCACAATCTCTCGAATTATACGCGAGAGATCTACCAGACGCCGGGGGTTGCCGAAACTGTCGACATATCGGCAATCAAACTCGGTTATTACGGCGGCATGCCCAATCTCAACCCCAGCGGCATCATTCCGCTCGGGCCCGAACTGGACTTCTCCGCTCCGTACGACCGCGGGCGCCTCGGCAAGGCCGCCTGAGCAGCGCCATGCAGGCGTATCAGTACCCGCATTATTATGAAATCGCGCTGACACCGGACAATCCCCGTCACGAAGTCGACTTTTTCGAAGCAATCATCGGCAAATACTCCAACGCCACGGTTCGCACGGTTTTCGAGCTGGGCGCCGGTACCGCACCATATCTCGAGGAGTGGCACAAGCGCGGCTATTCTTATTGCGGCCTCGATCTGAGCCCGCAGATGATCGAATTCGGCCGCGACAAGGCGCGCCGGCTAGGCATCGAGGCGCGGTTTATGCTGGGAGACATGCGTGAACTCGACCGCGGTCTCGGCCCTTTTGACCTCGCCTACGTGCTGCTCGGTTCCCTCTACGTTCGATCCAACAGCGAATTCCTCGATCACCTCGAGCGCGTTGCTGGCCTCCTCCCGTCGGGAGGTCTCTATCTGTTGGACAGCTTTGTCTGGTTTCGGATTTTCCACGACTACAAGCGAAGCTGGACGCGGCGGAAAGGCGGCGTGACGGTGCACACCCGTTACCGGGCGGAGCTCACCGACTCGATTGCACAAGCCTATGACGAGTGCCTTACCCTTACCGTCGACGATCACGGCAACAAAATGGTCATCAGCGGCCATGTACCGGCTAAGATCTTTTTTCCCCAGGAGTTCTTATGTCTGGTGGAGTTGAGCGGGCGCTTCGAATTCCTCGGCTGGCATAATGATTTCAGCATCACTGCACAACTCAAACCAGAGGGTCGGCACCTGGCCGTTCTGCGCAAGGGGTAAGTGAGGCGATCGCTTTGCGCACTTGCCGCTGCCGACCGTCCCGGTAAACACCCTATCCATCCTCTATCAGAAATGCTGCGGAAAAATGTCTCAACGGCTGCCTGGTACGAGCAGCAAGTTCCCGCAAGATGCCCTTTTACGTTACGTATCACATCGACTAAACTCATGGGCGAGCAGAGGGGTTACACGACGGTGATGCGTAATGAAGGCTAGCTATGCTGATGTGGAGCCCGCCGAGCGGACCGCCGCGCGGTTCCTTGGCGAATACCACAAAATCTGGCAGAATTATTTTCCCGGTTTGAATAAACGTGCGCATTGGCACGTCATGTTTTCTGCCAGACGCAGCACCGAAAAAGGGGTTTCGTGCCGATCGATCCACCGTACGCTTTACGGCTCTTATGGGACGGACATTCGGACCTGTATCGAGCGAATCAAGGACTGTGAAGCGGACGGGTTCATCAACGTATTGGATGCAGCGGGCCAGCCTTGCACTGCTTCTCCCGCATGCTTGATTGCCGCAACCCCCAAGCTACGCGATAGCTTCGATCGCCATTGCCGCGACACGATTGAGAAACTGTGTGCGATATTCGGCGGGCGTGAGCGCCTGCCGGCAATCAGATGCGACGACGCGATCTCGCCGATTTTCAGCTTCTTTAACAGCTACGACCAGAAATGGCGGGAAACTTGCGAGGCGATCGTCGGGCAGAAGGCGCTGACGCCGGCCCATATCAACGACGCCATGGACCATTTGGTCACCTACCAATATTGGGCGATCGTAATGTTGCTTTGGTCGGCGACCCCGTTCGGTAGCGATCACGCGATCTCGCCGGCGCTGGTGATCGACGAGATCAATAGCAGAATGTGGGATGTGTTGAGGCTCGGACACTTGGCGATCAAAGAGCGGGTCACCAACTTGACCCGGTGGGGATTTTTTGCCGAACAAACAATCAAGAAGCACAAGGCGGTCGCGCTCACACCGCTGGCCGGCACCGCGATCAGCAGGAGTTTAGCGGAGACCAAACCGCTTCTTCGAGAGCTTCACATCAAGCTCGTCCCCCAGCAAGCGAGGTTGGTTCCGATAGCGTCGTAAGTTGTGATGGTTTCGAGTATGCGGGTTCGCGTCAGTAGAGCCGGGTCCGATAGCTCTCGGTTGTCAGCCGCTCCGATTCCGCGACCGAGATCCCGCCGATCTGATCGGCCAATATCCTGGCCAGAGACGGGAACTCGGATCGCCGGAGCTGTTTCTCCGGGTTCCATAGATCGGAGCGGATCAGCGCTTTGCCGCAGTGGAAATAGATCTCTTCGGCCGACACGAGGATCGCGCTGCGCGGCACTTTACCATTGATCGCGAGAGGACTGAGTAAGGCAGGATCGGTGGTGATGCGCGCCCGCCCATTGACGCGTAGCGTCTCGTTGATCCCCGGCACGAAAAAGATCAGCCCAACACCGGGCCGTGCCAAGAGGTTGCTGATCGTGTCAACCCGATTATTGCCGAGGCGGTCGGGGATCAGCAGGGTTTCATCGTCGAGCACTTGGACAAAACCAGGCGCATCGCCCTTCGGCGAGGCGTCGCACCGGCCTGACGAATCCGATGAAGCGATGACCAGAAACGGAGAGCGCGCGATGAAGGCGCGGCAATGGTTATCGAACCGGCTCAGCTGTTTCTTCAGGGACCGTTCGTTCGGTGCTCCGTAGATTTCGCGCAGCCGCTCGAGGTCTTCAACAATTTCCACGATCGCCCTCCCGTCAATGCAGCGTCACTATGCATGAACCGTCGCAAAAGCTCCAGTAGAAGCGTGCCCTTTTGTTTGGTTTTGTGCGCTGCTGCGGTATCACTTGC
>Ga0126383_10003152_pt1 | contig 10849 bp, 12 predicted proteins | sample PanSoiMetPlot_35_FD_96882 | JGI IMG/M metagenome (GOLD analysis project Ga0126383, IMG submission 96882) | Tropical forest soil microbial communities from Panama - MetaG Plot_35 | ecosystem: Environmental > Terrestrial > Soil > Tropical forest > Bulk soil | place: Panama | collected 2016-02-17
AAGAGCTTCGGGCCGGCAGCGAATGGAGGGTGAAGCGGCGCCAACTGCACCGGGTGATTCCGTCCTACCTCCCCCGGCTGAAGCCCGACTCTTCAGGGGAGGCGTGGTTGGTGGAGGGAGTCAGCTACGTCAGCATCCGCAGCGCGATTCGTTCGTTGACTTCGGAAGAAGTGCAGCGGCTCAGCTTCGACGGACTGGAACCTTTGATCCTCCCCCAGCACCTCGAAGAGGTTCGGACCGAGCTTCGGGAGCTGGTCTCCATCGTGATCGCCGAATCGGAGCGGGTGGCCTCGATGTTCGATGCCTTCCGCCTGCTCACGGATCAGGTTCGGTCCCTGTGCAAGGGTTGGCGCGAGTCCCGCTTCGTCAGCCCGGCGGGCGCCGCGCTCCCCGAAGCCAAGCTTGCGGACCGGATCAAGGAATGCCTGCGCGTGCCCTTGGTGGTGCTCTGCGGGGGAGGCGAGGATCCGAGCGCCCAACGCCGCGTTTTGTTCCTCCCCGCCTTCAAGCTCAGCTACACGCAGCTCGAGTCGGTGGAGCTGCTGGCTTCGGATCGCGAGGGGAGACTGACTCCGATGGCCCCGAATCCCGGGCTGCTTCCGTTCTGGAACATTCGAGCCACCAGATCCGCCCTCGAGAGTCCCAAGCGCCCCGGGTTTCCCGCGGAGATCATCGATCAGATTCTCGAGGAGCGGCGGCGGCTGGAGAGCTCGGAGGAGCTTCAGCTGCTTCGACTCTGGTTTGCTCCGGATCCGCCCCATCATCCGTTGGCGCTTGCCCTGCGCGCCGCGGGCTCCGCCCAGTCGGACGTCGGGCCGGGGGTGCACGCCGTCTTTTACCTCGGTGAAATCGCAAGTCGCGGGGCCTCGCTGGATCTCGCCGCGGCCCACGAGCTTTTGGGGCGTGTCGCGCGGGGGGCCAGCGCCTTCCTCGAGCCGTACCAGAGCAGAATGTCCCAGGTCGGGGAGTTGCTGGCGCTGGCGGCCTACAAGCGCGCACCTCTTCGAATCGGACCGGACGAAGGGGTGGTGGGTGTCGCTCGCTTCGCGCGCGAGTTGGCTCGCTCCGCCCTCGAGCACGGAATGATCATCCGCGCCTCGATTTGTCAGGGACAAGGAACGTTCTTCGAGGACGGAAACGGCGAAATCGACGTCGCCGCCGCTGCATCCGCGCAAGCGATGGCGCTGCTGTCGTCGTTGCGCGGTCGCGGTACCCGGCCTTCGTTGGCGATCCAGGGTGTCACCGGCGCGCTGCGCGACCGCATCCGACAGCGGCTACGAGGCTGGGAGGTGGTGGCCGGCCCCGACCCGGAGATCTGCATCTTGGAGTATGCTGCCAGCTCGTGAGCGTGCCCCCGAAGGTGCCCCCGCCAAATTCGGAGTCGCATCATCGGGACTGGCGGATCAGCATCAAGTGCCCTGAATGGAAGCAGGTGGCTAGGCTGGCGAGCCTCAACGCGGGTCCGGGGGGCATCTTCCTCAACACTCCTCGAAACCCGGCGATTGGCTCGGGGGTGGAGCTGCAAGTCGAGCTACCCAACGGCAACAAGCTGAAGCTGACGGGCCAGGTTCAGCGCGTGCTTAGCGCCGAGCGCGCCAAGGCGGAAAACCGATCTCCGGGCGTGGCAATCCGGCTCGGTCCGGAGCACGAAGCGCAGCTGCGAAAAGCCGCGGAAGAGGGAACCTCGACCTCTCCGAAGGCGCCGCCAACCAAGAAGAAGCGCCCGGATGGCCCAGTGGCTTCGGCGATCGGAATTGACTTCGGCACCACTTACACCAGCGTATCCGCCGCGGTGGGCAGCTGGGTGATGGTCCTTCCCGACGAGTCGGGCCGTACCCTGCAGCCGTCTTTGGTGGCGTTTCCCGAAGGCGAGCCGCCCTGCGTGGGCTGGAAGGCTCGACAGATTCTGGTGCAGGATCCGCGGCGCGCGGTGTCGTCGATCAAGCGGATGATGGGTCGCAAGTTTTCGGATCCCACGGTCGCGGGTCTGCTGCAGCAGGCGGCGTACCGGACCAGCCGCGGCTCGAACGACTCGATCGTGATCGAGATCGACGACAAGCCCCATCAGGTGGTGGAGATCTGTGCCCTGATCATCGGCCGGGCGCGGGAGATCGCCGAGAAGTATCTGCGCACCAAGGTGAAGAAAGCGGTGTTCACGGTGCCGGTGGGCTTTGGGCAGTCGGAACGAGACGCGCTTCGCAGAGCCGCCCAGATCGCCCAGCTCGACGTCCTGGACATCTTCGATGAGCCGCTGGCCGGAGCCTTGGCGTACGGCACCGGCCAAAAGAAAAACGAAATCGTCGCGGTCTATGACTTTGGCGGCGGGACCTTCGACTTCAGCGTGCTCGACATCGTGCATGACAACTTTCGCGTGCTCGGGGCCAAGGGGGACCCTTGGTTGGGCGGCGATGACTTCGACCTGGCGATGGCCAACTCGGTCGCGGATCAATTCTGGAGAAACCACCAGATCGAGCTGCGCCAGCGGGTGGTGGAGTGGCAGCGGTTGTTGCTGGCTTGCGAGCGGGTGAAGCGCAGTTTGAGCTCCTCGGAGAGCGCCGAGCTGCTGGTGGAGGGCATCGTCGACTCCCCAACGCCGATGGACATTCGTCAAACCATCGACCGGGCGCACTTCGAGGCTTTGTGCAAGGAATTCTTCGAGAGATCTCTCGCCGCGTGCACCGAAACGCTGGACGCACTGAAGCTGGCTCCCTCGGATCTGACCGATGTGGTGGTGATGGGCGGGGTCTCGCGCATCCCCTTTGTGAAAGACGGAGTGAGTCGCTTCTTCGAACGCGAGTTGACCCAAACTGTGAACCCCGAGGAGGCTGTCGCCCTGGGCGCGGGGTTGCGCGCTGCTCATTGCGTCAACCACCCGGTGGAGGGAATCGCGCCGATTGCCACCAGCGAGTGAATCCTCGCCGGCGCGTCAGTCCTGGGCTTCGAACTGAAGCTCCGTGGTCATCGCGATGCAATCTTTGATGGACCGATAGACCGGGCAGTTGTCCGCGTAAACTCCATGGACCCGCTCCGCGGTCTCCTTCTGGGAACGAAGCGCCTTGAGGGTGAAGCGGACATGGATTCGGCGAATCACCAAAACATGCCCCTCCAATTCGACCTGCCCAACCACGTCGGCGGTGAGGCTTTCGTTCGATGCTGAGATTTGACGCGCCTCCAGCGCGCCTCCGAACGTCCCAGTGAGTCAACCGCCAGCTGCAGCGATCACGTAGTCCAGGGTGGTGGCGTGAGGCTCATAGGCATCTGGCGCTACCTTGTAGTGCTTGGCCACGGCGCCATGAACCCCGAAGACCACGGGCTGGGATTCGGCGGGTAGGAAAGCCCGCCGAATCGGACCCTTCACGCGTTCGATTCGGATCCGGGCTTCGTAGGCGACATCGCTCATGGGTCCACCTCGGGGCTGAGAGGGCAGCTCTATAGCGGCGCCTACACGTGGGTGCACCGCCCTAACGCTCCCACGTCTGCTCACCAAGTAGGCATGTTGAATACTTGACATCCTCGTTCCCCACACGGGTGAAAGGTGCTACGCAGGCGAAGTCCCGTCAGAGGGGGAATTCATGAAAAAAGCGATGAAACTGCGATTGGTTAAGCAGACGATTCGTTTTCTGGACGCCGGCGAGTTGGAGCAGGCGCGCGGTGGGTTGCCAAACGTGCAGCCCGATGGCCCTGCGCTCGGTTCCAGCGTTTGCCGGATTGGCGAGTAGCCCAGGGAGTTCAGCTCTCGGGGCGGTAGAACGGCTGCGTCCCGGCGGAGTGATCTGTTGAGTCGATCACTTCCCGGATTTGAGGCAGCACTCGGCGAACCATTACCTCGACGCCCTGGCGCAACGTGAGCTGCGAGGCCGCGCAGCCCTGGCAACCGCCACTCATGGAGATGAAAAGATCTCCGTTCTTCACGTCCACCACGGAGATCTTCCCGCCGTGCGAGGCGACCGACGGGTTGATTTCGCGATCCAGCAGCTCCTGGGCAATCTTTTTGAGCTCCTGATCGCTGCGAGCCGTGTCCGCCGATGGGCGCATCTTGAGAATCGCCGGGACACCGGAGGTGAGCTGATTTCGGATCGCGGCGCCGATCGGCTTCATCAGTTGAAGCCACGACGTCTGCGAGTCTCTGTTCACCGAGACCACGTTGTCGGAGATCATCACCGAGGCGACGCCCGGGACCTTGAAGAGCGCTTCCGCCAGAGGCGAGCCCTCCGCGGCTTCCTTGTTTTCGAACAGAAACGGTCCACCGGGGTGAACGACTCGATTGATGGTGAACTTGCAGAGGCTCGCGTCCAGAGGCGAGGGCTCCGCTCGGATGCTGATGCTGGGGTCCGCGACGTGCACGGGATCAGACCTGGTAGGCGGCTTGCGCTCGGCTGCGCTCACCCAACTGGCGCAAGCTGTCGAACGAGTAGATCCCGGAAGTGTGGCCGTCGTTCCAGGTGACGCCGATGGCGTAATTTCCGATGCTGCTTAAGGTGCGTGGGCTGACGTCCTTTCGCACCGAGTTGGGATCCAGCGTCTTGCGGCCGCTCATTTCCTCGACGCACATGGCGCAGGCGCAGGCGAGCCGTAAGTCTCGCACGTCGATGTCGTCGCGCCGGCCGTCCTGCCAAAGCACCGAAAGGGTACGCGGATCGCGCTTGGTAAATCCCACCGGCGTCGTCTTGGCGGTGGAATCGCCGATCGCCCACTCGTGCCAACCGGGCGCCCCCTCGTCCGTGTCCCAGTGCCAGATGAAGGGGCGCAGCACCGTACGATGCGCGGCATCGAGCTGCGCCCGCAGGTGTCCGGCGATCGCCCGATACGCCTGAGCGACCGGCGATTCCGGCTTGCTCGCGACGATCGGCCGCCCCTCATCGCCGCTGGTAACCACATCGGCGTGCAGCGGAATCGCGCCGAGAAACGGGACGCCCAACTCCTGGCTCATTCGTTGCCCGCCTCCTTGGCGGAAGATGTCGGTGGTCTTTCCGCAGTGAGGGCAAGCAAAGCTGCTCATGTTCTCGATCACGCCGAGAATCGGAACCTGCACCTTCTCGAACATCCGCAGGCCCCGGCGAGCGATGTTGAGGCTCACATCCTGGGGGGTGGTGACGATGACCGCGCCGGAAAGCGGGGTCCCTTGCGCGAGGGTGAGCTGGGTGTCCCCGGTTCCAGGAGGCAAGTCCAACAACAGGTAGTCGAGCTGACCCCAGGCAACCCCCGCCACGAACATCTGGAGGTATTTGGTCACCATCGGGCCGCGCAAAATCGCCGGCGTATCATCGCCGGTGAGCATCCCCATGGAGATGGTGCGGACCCCGAACCGCTCGGCGGGCACCGCTCGGCCTTCCGGGTTGACGATCGGAGGCTGGCCCCGCGGCAGTCCCAGCATCACCGGAATGCTCGGACCCAAGATGTCCGCGTCTACTAGGCCGGAGCGAGAGCCGACTTGCTGCAAGGCGATCGCCAGGTTGACGCTGACGGTCGACTTACCGACGCCTCCCTTGCCCGAGCCGATCGCCACGATGTGGCGAACTCCGGGAAGCTTCTCCTGAGGAACGGGCGGACCAGACGACGAAGACGGCAACGGGCACCTCACCAAGACCGGGTAAGCTACCCGTTATAACCTCAGTTGACCCCTTCTGCCCCTGGCAAATCGGCCCCCGGCGCCAGCGTCATATCCCGGCGCGTCGCCCGCCGAAAAGATCCAGCACGAGCGAGATGACCGCCGCGATCAGGAGAAGGGGAATGGCGAAGAACGTGACGTGGTAGACGACGAACCGAAGGGTCCAGGCCATGAGCAGTGTGAGTCCCAGCGCGATGAGCATGTTGGTTCTCGTCGCGGAGAATATGCGCACCGGGGCGCGGAAAACCTCCGCGCCCCGCGCGCTCGCTCACTATTGGCCCGGTTTGCGCGGCGGTTGCTGCCCAGGCACGTTGGGCTGCCCGATGCGCTCGCCACCCTGATTTGGGCGCTGGCCGCCGCCTGGACCTTGCCGGTTTGGGTCGTTGCGCTGTGGATCGTTGGGCTGCTCCGGCTGACCCTGCTTCGGGTTGGGCTGATTCGGGTTGTTTTGCATGTCTGTCTCCTTGCTCGGAGGCAGTGCCTCCTGGAAATAACCTCGGCACTCCGTCCGCCCGTCGCAAGGGACGGCAATTATCCGGATTGACCCAGGATTTTCCCGCGGAGCTCGCCTACTCCACTTGCGAGTCGCCGATCTCCGCCACCTGCACTGCCTTGATGTTGGCGAACTCGTGGATGCCTTCACGGCTGAGCTCCCGGCCGTAACCCGAGCGCTTCACACCTCCGAAGGGCAGGCGCGGATCCGAAGCCACCATTGCATTGATGAAGGTAGCCCCGGCTTCGATCTCCTCGATGAAGCGCCGCCGCTCGTCATCGTCTTGGGTCCAGACGCTGCTGCCGAGCCCGAAGGGGCTTTCGTTCGCCTGTTGAATCGCCTCGTCGATGCTGCGGACTTTAAACAGCAAGGCGACTGGGCCGAAAACTTCCTCTCGGTAAACTCGCGCTGATTTTGGGATCTCCGCCAAGGCTCCGGGCAGATAGTAGTTCCCGGGTCCCGACCGACGCTTTCCGCCGGTCAAGAGCTTCGCCCCTTGGGCGACGGATTGGTTCACCTGATCCTCCAAAATTTTTAGGATGTCGGGCGTGGCCAGCGGGCCCACGTCGGTGTCCTCGCGCATCGGGTCGCCGACCTTGAGCTTCTCGAGCCGCGAGACGAACTCGCGTTGAAAGGCGTCGTAGATCCGCTCGTGGACGATAAACCGCTTGGCGGCGATACAGGATTGACCATTGTTGATGGTCCGGGCGTTCACCGCGGTCTTCACGGCGGCTTGCAGATTGGCGCTTGGCATCACGATGAACGGATCGCTTCCGCCCAGCTCGAGCACCGTCTTCTTGAGTACCTTGCTGGCTGCGGAGGCCACCTGTGAGCCCGCCGCGTCGCTTCCGGTCAAGGTGACGCCTCGGATCCGCGGGTCGTCGATGATCCGAGGCACCTTTCCAGAGCCGATGAGGAGCGCTTGGAATACGCCCTCGGGGAACCCGGCGCGCCGAAGGATTTCTTCGATGGCGAGCGCCGATTGCGGCACGTTGGAGGCATGCTTGAGCACCCCGACGTTGCCGGCCATCAACGCTGGCGCGGCGAACCGGAACACTTGCCAGAACGGGAAGTTCCACGGCATCACCGCGAGCACCGGACCGATCGGCAAGTAGTAGATGAAGCCCTGGGCTCCTTCGAGCGGGACCGATTCGCGGGACATGAATTCCTGCCCCCGCTCCGCATAGAAGCGACATCCCAGCGCGCACTTCTTGGCTTCGGCGATCGAGGATTTGAGCGTCTTGCCCATTTCCTGGGTCATCAACCGACCCCACTTCTCGGCTTCGGAGTCGAGAATCTCCGCAGCGCGGCGCAGCTTTTGCGCTCGCTCGGAAAAGTCGCTTTTGCGGTACCTCAAGAAAGCGTCCCACGCCAAGGCCAGCTTCCGGTCTATTTCAGAGTCGCTGAGCTCCTCGAAGGTTCGCATCACTTCGCCACTTGCCGGGTTGATGCTCGCTATGCTCATGGAAATCTCCTTGTATCTTCTTACATAGGTCCCTGAAGGCAGGTACACAATGCGAGCGATGGTTTGGAGCGGCGTCGGCGCGCCTCTACAACTGCGGGATGTCGCAATGCCAACGCCCAAGCCCGAACAGCTGCTGCTTAAGGTCCACGCTTGTGCGGTATGTCGAACCGACCTCCACATCGTCGACGGAGACTTGCCACGGCCGAAGCCCAACTTGATCCTCGGCCATCAGATCGTGGGGACCGTTGCGCAGGTCGGATCAGCAGTCGAAGGCGCTCGACTGGGAGACCGCGTGGGCGTCCCGTGGCTGGGTTGGACCGATGGCGTGTGCCGATTCTGCCGAAGCGGGAGGGAGAACCTGTGCGATAGGGCGCAGTTCACCGGTTACGATATTGACGGGGGATACGCGGAGTACGTGGTTGCGGATCACCGCTTCTGCCTTCCAGTCCCGCAACAGTTCCAGGACCTCGAGGCCGCCCCCCTGTTGTGCGCCGGGTTGATCGGCTTTCGCTCCTACCGGCTCGCTGGCGACGCCGCGCGCATTGGCTTCTATGGCTTTGGCGCCGCGGCGCACATTCTGATCCAGGTCGCCAAATACCAGGGGCGCGAGGTTTATGCGTTCGTCCGTCCCGGCGACGAGGCGGGTCGGGAATCGGCGCTTCGGCATGGAGCAGCCTGGGCTGGAGGCTCAGATGAGAAGCCACCCGTAGAGCTCGACGCCGCGATCATCTTCGCCCCGGTCGGCTCCTTGGTGCCGGCGGCCTTGGCCGCGGTCTCCAAAGGAGCGCCGGTGGTCTGCGGGGGGATTCACATGAGCGACATTCCCCGCTTTCCCTACGAGCTTCTCTGGGGCGAGCGGCTCGTCCGGTCCGTGGCCAACCTCACCCGAGACGACGGTAGGACGTTTCTTCAGCTGGCGCCGAAAATCCCGATCAAGGCCCAGGTGCGGCGCTTTCCCCTGGAGCAAGCGAATGAGGCTCTCTCAGCGCTCCGGGCTGGAGAGGTGGAGGGAAGCGCGGTCCTGACTCCCGAAGGTAAGTAGCTAAGGGCGCCGGGTTCGGGGGAGGGCGGCCTCGTAGTAGATGTTGGCCCCCTCCTTCTCGTAGACGATCAGGACTCGATCGCTACTCCGTTCGAGAACCGAGACGATCTTCTTTTTGATTTGGCGCGCAACGGTTTCTTTCGCGCCGCGGGCGCTGGGTTTTCTCGTACGGATCGTCAGCATTGGCACTTGAGTGACACCGGCTCCTTCCTGGAGGTGGCCGCTCGTATACTGGCTGGGCCCTGAGTTGACAAGCAAACGGTAAAGGTGCGTCACCACAGGCAAAAATGGGTCACACTGCGCTTCGGGGCGCATTGTCCTCCGCTGTCGGGCAGTTGCAACAAATGGGCAGACTGCCTGCTTGGGAGCCACCCGGGGGCTGCGCGCCGCGGCGCGATCCGTTTGCGAGGGGTTTGCTGGAACTGGCGCTAAAGTCAGCTTCCCTTGCCCCTGATAGTGGAGGCATTCGGCCTCAGCGACGTCGGCAAAAAGAGGACGCGCAACGAAGACGCCCTATTGGTGGATTCGGGGCTGGGGGTCTACGCGGTCGCGGACGGGATGGGCGGGCATGCCGCAGGCGAATTCGCCAGCGTCCGATCGACAGAGGTGTTGAAGAAGCAAATCCGCGCGAACCGTCGGGTGCTGCGCTCCTTTGCCACGGTTCCAAGCCCCTCGAACCGCTACGCGGCGTTGAGCCTGGTGGAGCAAGCGATCCAGCGGGCGTGTTCGGAAATCTACCGGATTGCGAGCAAAGATCCGAGGAAGCGCGGAATGGGGACCACCTGCGTGTGCCTGGTGCTCGCAGGTTCCCGAGGCATCATCGGCAACGTGGGCGACTCGCGCATCTACCTCGTGCGCAAAGGGCATTGTCACCGGCTCACCGAGGACCACACGCTCCTCGCCGCCCAGGTGAAAGCCGGAACCATCACCAAGATGGAAGCGGAAAGCTCGGAGCTGCGCAACGTCATCACCCGGGCCGTCGGCGTGGGGCAGTCGGTGCAGGTGGACACGCTGACCATCGACCTGCTGCCCAATGATCTGTTCCTGCTGTGTTCTGACGGCCTGCACGCCTACTTCGAGGACGAGGAGATGGCTGCGCTCGCCGGCAGTACTCCCATCGAAGAGTTGCCGAGGAAATTGATCGCCCTCGCCAACCAGCGCGGCGGCAAGGACAACATCACCGCGGTGGTGGTGGGACTCGAGTGGGATGGGGCGATCTCGCCGGAGGAGGCCTCCGAGGCCGAATCGCGACTCGATACGCTGCGGTCGATCCCGCTATTTCGACACCTCACCTACAAGGAACAGGTGGCGATCCTTTCGATCGCGAGCAGCCGCTCCTATGCGGCAAATGATGAAATCATCCGCGAGGGAGATCGGGGCGAGGAGCTGTTCATCATCGTCAAGGGTCGGGCGATGGTGGAGAAGAACGGGATGGGAATTGCCGAGCTGCGAACTGGAGGGCATTTCGGAGAGATGGCCCTGGTGGACAACTCCCCTCGCTCCGCTACGGTTCGCGCGCTGGAGCCGACCCGCGCGGTCGCGATTTCGCGTGCCGAGCTGATGTCGCTGATGAAGCGCGAATCCGTACTCGCCGTCAAGCTGCTGTGGACGTTGGTCCAGGTGCTCTCCGAACGCCTAAGGACGATGAACAGCGACCTGTCGGACGCGCGCCAGGAGCTCGCGGTGGCGCACGCAATTCGGCCGTTTTCGGAGGAGTGATGAGAGGGCGCCGCGCGGCGTTGCCAGAACTCATCTGCCGGAGCATAAGGTGCGCATGGACTTTGGCGCGCTGAAAGAGCAGCGGATCGCAGTCGGCGTCGGCGGTGGAATCGCGGCCTACAAAAGTTGCGAGCTGGTCCGCGAGCTCACCAAGGCGGGGGCGCGCGTGCGGGTGGCGATGACCCCCGAGGCCGAGAAGTTCGTCACCCGACTCACCTTCCAGTCGCTGTCGCGCGCGCCGGTTTTGGCCGACTACTTCGATCCGAACCAGGAAGTGCAATACGGACATCTGGACTTCGCGCGCTGGCCGGACCTGTATGTGATCGCCCCTGCGACCGCCAATTTGATAGCGCGGATCCAGTCGGGGATGGCGGATGACGCGGTGACCACCTCGGTGCTGGCGTACAAGGGCCGGGTGCTGCTCGCGCCGGCGATGAATGTCTCAATGTGGGAAAATTCGATCACCCAGGAAAACGTCAAAGCACTGTTGCGGGACTCTCGGTTCCGCACCGTCGGACCCAA
>Ga0126383_10003153_pt1 | contig 10848 bp, 8 predicted proteins | sample PanSoiMetPlot_35_FD_96882 | JGI IMG/M metagenome (GOLD analysis project Ga0126383, IMG submission 96882) | Tropical forest soil microbial communities from Panama - MetaG Plot_35 | ecosystem: Environmental > Terrestrial > Soil > Tropical forest > Bulk soil | place: Panama | collected 2016-02-17
AAGCAGACTGAAACTGTCGAGGGCTATCCAGCGCTGGGGTTGGTACGACAGGTGGCGACAAGTTCGACAGTAAATGGCACACCGCAACTGAGTCCTGGTACATGTACGAGAAAGACGTGCCAAACGTGAAGAATCCTCAGGCAGCAAGCAAGCTGGAGATCAATGCGAACGCCTCAGTGTGTAACTCAGCGCAGCAAGTCACGTGCTTTGCTGCGGAGTGGGAGGGCATATGAAGACGGAAATGTTCGCAATCCTGGTTGGAATTGCAATGTGTGCCAGCGGTGCGGCACAGGTTTCAGCGGCCAGCCCGGCCGCAAATGATTCTAAGCACTCCTTGAGCTCCCGGGAAGCGAATCGCTTGCTTAGCACGGCCACTACTCCGGAGGAACATCGTCAACTCGCCGAATTCTTCCGCCGGGAAGCTCAGCGGCACCGGCAGAAGGAGGAACAGTACCTCGATATGGAGGCGAACTATCGGGTTCATCCGCTCCGCGTGGACGCCTACCGGAACACCTCCACGGCGGCCTATTACGGGCAATTGGCACAGCAAGCACGGCAGCTCGCCTTTGCCGACGACCAGTTGGCCGATTATCAGACCAGAGTAGCCAGAGAGCTCACAGCGTCAAAATCGAAATGACCGACCAGCCACACGCTGAGCCGACGCCGCCGACAATAAATTCTCAGGCCTCGAATTGATCTTGGGGCGTACAGTAGTCGGCAGCAGGAGGCTGATCGTCTATGCTGTTGAAATCATTTTTGCAAACCCTTGGGGCAATACTTGCTCTCCTCGTCTGCTTTTTCTTGTTCAGTTCGTACGCGGTCTTCTGCTGAGAGTACGAGCACGTCCATGCGCACTTGTCACCGTTCTCCTGGACTTCTCGAGACGATCAGTATTCAGCTTCACCTTTGCCATTCCGGCAAATGCCTCTTCCACTTTTTTAGCCTCAGCGCCAGGCGCGTCCGCCGAAGGGAGTTCACTCTTACAGCTTGAGCCATCGAAAGCCGCGAGAAAGCGATGCAAGGGCGTCACTAGAAACGGTACGGCTCGCACAGCTTGGGCGATGCAAGGCGGCCTCTGCTATTTCCATGCGAACCCCGATAAAGCTGTGGAGTTGGGGCGTAGCGGAGGTCGGCACGGGAAGCACACCTACGAGCAGTCAACGGAACATATCGCCTCGCCTGAATCGGCGGCTGACGTAAGGCGGCGAATTAAGTGGAAAAACGTCTGTAGAACTTGTGGGAGTGGCTTGCCGTTGCTCGAAGTGGGAGTTTTCACATGTTCATAGCCCGGAAGATCGAAAGCGGCAATCGAGGAGTGGAACCGGGATTCTCAGCACCCAATACGGTGGGTTCAGTAAGGCCACATTCGCAAATGACGATTGGCAGCTTGCGGTCACGAAGCGAACTCCTCATTTGTGTCGCGGCCGACTCATTGCTCAGTGACTTTCAAGGAATACTCACCGGAAGCGGGGTTGTACTTATACGGACTGACTTGCACGTAGTAATACGAATTGGGCAGGCAAGCGAAGGAGTACTGTACGTCCGCTCCCGAATTAGGGGCATGGGCTGATCCGACCTCTCCTTTTTCTGCATTGAATACGGACACCACAGGTTGAAGATCCTGTGAGTTGTTCTTGACCGTCACCAACAAGTTGCCCGTGCTGCATTTTGCGCTCTTGAACTGGTAATAGTCCGTGTCGCCAGCGTCCATGATGCCAGCTTGTATCGTCTTACCAAGCCCAATTGAACTGGCAGTCTGGAAATCGTCGTTAGGCTCAAATGCGTCGTAGGTTCTTCGCGCAGTTACGATCAAATTGTAAGCGCCGGCAGCAGGGTTGTACTTATACGGACTGATCTGCGCGTAGTAGACGGAGGCAGGTTGGCAAACGAAAGAATATTTCACGTTTGCCCCTGCGTTCGGGGCCTCGGCGGACCCAATGCTTCCCTTTTCTGAGTTGTATACCGTGACTGTAGGCTGAAGAGCTGTTGAGCGGTTCTCAACTTCGACGTCGATCCAATCACGATACTTGGGAGGTGTTTTGAATTGAAAGAAATCAGTGTCAGATGAGTTGGCAATCGTGCCGGCGACTCTTGTGTTCAGGCTTATGGCATTTGCGCAAAAGGGTGTGAATCGTCTTCCGTCTGAAACCACCCCATCATCGCAAAACTTCAGTAATGGCATCGAGGAGCGTGTGCCCCTTCTTGCGTAGCGCGTCCAAGGAAGGGGTATCAACCCTACAGCTTGAGCCATCGGTAGCCAAAAGAAAGCGGTGCGAGGATACAAAGAAGAACGGCACGACTTACAGGGCTTGGGCTGTGCAATCGGCCGTGCCTCATACCACCGCGCCAAGAAAGCTCTTGACAAAATGCTCAATTATTGTGTTACAATAATTATAGTGAGCTAAGACCTGGCGACTCGGAAGTCGTGACCCAGAAGAAGCGTAAACCCTGAAGGCCAAGGCTGCCCAAGGGTGAAGCCAAGGGCAAGATCGTGCCCATCCGGTTTACGAAGGCAGAAGTTGAGCGCTTATCTGAAGCCGCACGACCCAAGGAAACGCATTACCGAAATGCAAACGGAATCCGTGAAAAAAGCCGCGGGGTCTGAGACCTTTGCCGATCATTTTGACAATTTCACCGCTCCCAGTTCCTCGCTTGGAGCGATAATAGTGATATGCGGCGCTGGATGTTCATGGCGGCGTTGAGTGCGGCTCTGCTCGCGATCCCAGTGTGGGGACAGCGAGGGGGCCGCGGTGGAATGGTCATGGGAGGCCCGCGGGGCGGGTTTGTCGGCGCTCCCCGGGGTGCGTACTTGGGCGGCGGCGTTCACACTGTGCATGGACCCGGCGTTTACGGCTTCTACGGTCACTACCCCTATTATCCCGGCCGCTATTATCCCGGCCGCTATCCATACTTCAGATGTCGGTATCCCTGGTGGGGCTATCGGAGCTACTACTACGGATATCCGTCGGGTCTGGGTTGGTATGGCGGCGTGGGGGGCGGCTGGTCGGATGCATCTTACTCCGACCCAGCCGAGTCATATCCCGCGTCTGCCTACGCTCCTCCTGAGACCTCGAGCGCATATATTGCTTCCGAGCAGCAGCACGAAATCGACCAGCTAAAAGACGAATTGGCACGCCTGCGCGACGAGCGGGTGTCGGCAAGTCCGGCGCCCGAGCCATGGGCGGCGCAAGTCCGCGCCGACACGGTGCTGGTGTTTCGCGATCATCGCGTCGAACAGATACAGAATTACGCGATTGTCGGCGATACGCTGTGGGTGTTGACTCAGCAACGGGCCCGCAAAGTTTCCGTCGCAGAATTGGATATTCCCGCCACGGCCAAGGCCAACGAGGACCTCGGCATCGACTTCCGGTTGCCGACGCGGTAAGTGTTATTTTGTCAGCGCTCGCGCCCTTCCGCGCACCGTCGCTCCCCAGGGGAAGGGCTAATTTCAACTTTCCTCGGGAACAATTCAGAGCAGCATGCGAAGGAGGGGCTATGAACCTCAGTCCCACGAAGTGGACCGCAATCGGCCCGGCGCCAGTGGACACGCCAAACGTAAGTCTTGGATTCTCCGCAGGACGGATCGAGGCTGCGGCGCCCGATCCCGGAAACATCGACACGATGTACGTCGGCGCGTCCGGCGGCGGGGTATGGAAGACCGGCGTATGGAACAATCCTTCGCCGGTATGGCTGGTAACGAGCGATGAGCAGCCCAGCATCAACTTCGGCGGATACCATCCGCTGGTTGTGCATCCGGCACATAACGAGACGGTGTTTGGAGTTGTGTCTGGCCCCGGCGCGGGCGTGCTGAAATCCACCAACTTCGGTCTGAGCTGGCAATTGCTCGGGAACAACACATTCGAAGGGGCGGGGCTGGGTTCGATTGCCGTCCATCCCACTGACGTGAACACGCTTTATGTTTCGGTGTGGAGCGGCGGCAACTTCTGCGTCGCGGGAGTGTACAAGTCTACCGACGGCGGTGCCAGCTGGAATAACACAACAACATTTCATGACGGCTTCGTCAGCGACGTGATCATCGCGCGCTACGACCCGCAGATGCTGCTGGCCGGCATGATCCCAGGCTATAACGGTGCCGGAACTGGGACTTCCGGGGTTTACAACAGCCCTGACGGAGGCATGACGTGGCATCTTAATTCGGGCAATGGCCTGCCGACCAACCTCTTCGTGGGAGGAGCGATTCGCCTGGAATCGGCCAGCCAAGGCGGACACGCTTACGCGGTGCTGTTCTACAACGACATGAACAGCGGCCAAACGTCGGTGATTCGTTACCGGACCATTGACAACTCGCTGAGCTGGCAGCAGCTCGCAGCAACGCCGGGCACACCCGAGTTGCGTTCCTGGCATGTGCTGTTGGGAGTGGATCAGCGAGACGCCAAGCACGTCATCGCCAACGATGCCTACTCCCTCTACGAGAGCCATGATTCCGGCCAGACCTGGAAGCGCGCCGATGTTGCGAACAACAAGAACATCGGCGATGACTGGGTCAACATCGCGTTCGACCACAACAACAAGACCGTGGTGACTGCTGACCGCAACGTGTATCACTACGATCCGGCCACCAAGGCCTGGGAGCAACACTCGGGCAACCTGCAAGTGACGCAGCTCTATACGCTGACGCTGACGCCGCAGACCGCCGACTTCTGCTGCGGCATCGCCCAGGACCACGTTGCTTCCTTTAGGTTCAGCGGAAGCATTCTCTGGAACTTTATGCCCGGCGGCAGCGGCGAAACCGGCAAGGTCCTGATTGACCCCGGCAACGACAAGCTGATGTATGCGTCGAACCCGCTCGATCCGCCGAATGCATTCGTCGTGCGCACCACCGATGGGGGGCAGAACTGGAAGGTCATCCACAAGGACAACGGCTGGAAGAAAGAAGACTACAACCTCGCCTACTCGACGCAGAAGTCGTTTGCCATGGATCCGTCGAACTCGAAGCGGCTGCTGCTGGGGACAAACAAAGTGTTCGAGTGCAAGGATGCGACAGCCCAGAACACGGTGTGGACGGCGATCAGCGGAGTACTTACTACGGCCCAGGACGTCGGCAGCCAGTACATCACCGCGCTTGCCGTGGCCGCCTCCGACGGCAAGGTGATTTATGCCGCTACCGGCGATGGCCACGTCTGGACAACCGTTGATGACGGCGCACATTGGAAGCAGAACGATTCGGGCCTGCTCGGCGCGGGAGTAGGCAAGGTGGTGGACCTGCGGATTGATCCGGCAAATAGGAAGCGCGCGTTTGCAGTGACAAACGGAGCGCCCGGCAAGAACATGTGGTACCACGATCCTGCGACCGCGAAGTGGAAAAACATTTCCGGCGACATGCCGTCGAACCTCGGCGTCGTTACGATTGCGGTGGATTGGCGCTATCAGCCCAATCCTATCTACGTGGGATCGGTGCGCGGCGTGTATCGCTCCATCAACAATGGCGTGCACTGGAGCAAGTTCGGCCTGTACCTGCCGAATACAGCGGTAAGCGATCTGCAGACCGAGTTCAAGCACAACATACTTGGCGCTTCGACTTTAGGCAGAGGCGTGTTTGAGATTCTGATGTCGGAGCCTAAAGTGAGGATCAAAGTTCCGCCAGTGGTGGTGCCACCACCGCGGCCCCCGCGCCTGGAGGAGGTTCCAGCGTATGGCCACATCGGAGATTTGACCGTGCTGCCAGGCAAGTTGCCGGGACAGCCGCTGGTTGATGCGAAGGCGCGCAGCATTGTGCGGGAGCGGGAACACAAGAAGTAGATGAGAACCACCAGATGAATGTGAAGCAAATTTTGTTCTCACGCCGTTAATGATATTGAGAAGGATTTATATCATTCTCGCCAAACAGTTGGACAAGCCGGTTATTCGTTCCGGTATGACTAGCTGGCCCTGCTCGCTCGGTTTTACGCTCAAGCGTGCGCAACAGCCCGCGGCTCCTAGATCGAGATCGTATCGCTGTCGAGACTTTTCACCTTTTGACCTTGCACGCCCATTAACTGACAAGTCAAGGTGTGTGCATTGGCATCAACAGTGACCTTCAAGTAGCCGAACCGCTTGTCCTTCTTCTTGTCATCTAGGTTCATGCCGTATAGTGAAGAAGGGCTAGCACGTCTACGTCTCTGGTAAGCTGCGTTATCGCGAGTACGAGAAGGCAGTCGGCGAGGGCAAGAATACCGTCACGGTGCCGCCAGCGCGTTATTCCACATTAATAAACAATATCAGCACAGCGTAGTAGAAGCTGATATTGCTGTGCGCCCAACGCCATTCTTATGCCGAATTCTTGCGTCCGCTGACCCACGGAATGCGCAAGGACACTGACCGTGTACAATTTAGCTCTCGCGGCAAAGACGAAGCATTAAACTGTTGAGCCCCAAGAATGTTCCGTTTCGGCGTCCTCGGCCTGATCTTACTCGCGGCGCTTCAGGCGTTTCCACGGCAGGACGCTTCTTCTATTTCAACTGACAAGCCCGCCTCGCAAGCGAGCACGCCTGAACAGCAGACCTCGACACCTGCTCCGACGCCGCTGCCAACACCGTCTACGGTAGGCCCACTGCAGCTCTCCCCACCCATCAATTTCGAGGCAGGTTTCCTGGGCAAACTCAGCTTGAACGGCGCAGTAAGCGGCATCGGGCTGTTCCAGAACAATGCCGTATCGGGCAATGACCCGCAGGAGGGTGCGTTCACAAACGCGTTCCTCTTCCTGCAGAAAGCTGAGGGATGGTTCCAGTTCTTCGTACAGGCGGGAGCCTACGATCTGCCTTCGCTGGGGACGGCATTCTATTCGAACGCCACCGCCAACAGCGATCTCTTCGGCCCGGTGCCCGTCGTGTTCGGCAAGATCGTGTTCTCCAAGAACACCAACATCGTGTTCGGTGCCTTTCCAACGCTGCTGGGTGGGGAATCGACCTTCGACTTCCAGAACATGAACATTCAGCGCGGCCTTCTCTGGAACCAGACGAACGCCGTCAGTCGCGGCGTGCAGGTGAACCAGGCGCTCGGAAAGCTTAAGGCTTCTTTCAGCTACAACGACGGCTACTACTCCAACCGCTACAACTGGCTGACGGGCGCGCTGACCTACACCGAGGGGCCGCACTCGGTAATGCTCACGGCCGGCGGCCCTTTGGGCTCGACGAATTGGAGAAGCCTGGCTACCCCAATCCAGAACAACAGCATGCTCTACGATCTGATCTACACCTATTCGAAGAACGGTTGGGTCATCCAGCCTTATGTGCAGTACACCGATGTACCGACGAACCTTAAGGCAGGCATTCCGCAGGGAGCATCCACCTGGGGTGGCGCGATTCTGGCCAGCCGCGTGTTGAAGAAGGGCTTCTCGCTGGCTGGCCGCTGGGAATACATCGGCAGCAGGGGCACACGAGGTTCCAATGCAGCGAACCTGTTGTATGGTCCGGGCAGCACAGCTTGGTCGATCACTCTGACTCCGACATATCAGTACAAGAAGTTCTTTGCTCGAACTGATATTTCTTTCGTCCAGGCCGGAAACATTACACCTGGCGACGCCTTCGGTTCGTTCGGTACCAAATCCGGCCAGACGCGTGGGGTGGTCGAACTGGGATTTCTGTTCTGAGCCGCCATTCCTCAATTCGCGACAATTCGTCCGTAAAAGCAGAAAGAACCCCGCCGAAACAACCGAAGAAACGAGGGAAATCCGAAACTGCCACACTGACCTGCCGAGGATGCGGCAAGATCGGCGTAAGCATTTGCGCAAAGTGTTTTCGGACGCAAACAAGGCGCGTGGTAAGCAGGAGAGGCACAAATTCATCGTTCTTTTACATCGGCGCAAAGGAAGCGATTGTCGCTGCGTCGGTGAGGTCATAGACTAAATCGGTAACTCGGACTGGAGATTGAGGTTTGTCACACGCAATCATCGAAGCCCAAGGCGTGGAGAAGTATTACTCGCAGCCTGACGGCAACCGCATCCAGGTCATAGCGCCCACCGATGTGGCGGTGACCCCCGGGAAGATTATTGCCCTGTTGGGGCCTTCCGGATCGGGCAAATCCACGTTTTTGCGAATACTTACAGGGTTGTCAAAGCCCTCCTCCGGGCAGGTGTTGTGGCACGGGCAGCCGCTGGCTGGGCAGATTCCGAACTGTGCCATCGTCTTCCAGAGCTTCGCGCTGTTTCCCTGGCTCACGGTGCTGGAGAACGTGGAGGCTCCGCTCGTGGCGCGGGGCGTGGGGGCGATCGAGCGACACAAGCGCGCCTTGCGGATGATCGATACTGTCGGGCTCGACGGGTTTGAAACGGCATATCCGAAAGAGCTGTCGGGAGGCATGAAGCAGCGCGTGGGGTTTGCGCGGGCGTTGGTGGTTGAGCCCGAGGTCCTGTTCATGGACGAGCCGTTTTCGGCGCTGGACGTGCTCACGGCCGAGAACCTGCGCTCCGAGCTGTTGGAGTTGTGGATCAACCAGAAGATGCCGACGCGCTGCATCTTTATTGTGACCCACAATATTGAGGAAGCCGTGCTGCTGGCGGATCGGGTGATTGTGCTGGGACGCAATCCGGCGCGCATACGGGCAGACTTCGAGATTGATATTCCGCAGTATCGCGACCGGAAATCGCCGCGGTTTTTAGCGTACGTCGATTTCATTTACAAGGCGCTGACGAAGCCGACGGAGGAGATCAGTTCGCCGCATGGGCCGATGGCGAAGGCGGCAGGCGACGGTAAGGGACGGGAAAGAACGAAGTTCCAGATGCTGCCTCATGCCAGGCCAGGTGGAATTGCTGGTTTCATGGAGTTACTGGCCGATCGCGGCGGGCGCGACGACTTGTACAAGCTGGCCGATGAGCTGGCGATGGATGTGGACGATCTTCTGCCCATTGTGGATGCGTCGGTGATGCTGGGATTCGCTGTGGTCAATGAAGGCGATGTGGAAATCACGCCGGAAGGCCGCCAATTCGGCGAGGCGGACATTCAGACTCAGAAAGGGATGTTCCGCGACGCAGCGCTGAAGAATGTGGCGATTTTGCGGCTAATCGAGAACACGCTGCACGCGAAGCGGGACCACGCGATTGGGGAAGAATTTTTCCGCGACATTCTGGATGAGCACTTCAGCGCTGATGAAGTGGAGCGCCAGTTCGATACCGCGCTGAACTGGGGGCGCTACGGAGAAATCTTCAACTACGATTCCGCCACTGGGCGGCTCTACCACAGTGAGGCAGCTGACGCGGCTCCGGTGGAAAGCGCTCAGTAATGGACCGCTCAACCAGCCAGCCAATTCGCATCCTGGGCAAGGGACCCTGGTCGTTGTTGCCGGCGCAGACCTGGTCGCTGCTTACAGACCTTTTCATTTTCTGCCTGGGACTCTCGCTGTTCTACTTCGTGGTGGTACTCGCACGAAGCTGGTTCGGGCCCTTCAATCCGCGGGTCGAAATCTCGCGCAGCCCCTACATGCTGCCGGTGTACGCGGCGTATTCGCTGATGCGGATCACCGCGGCGTACGTGCTGTCGCTGGGATTCACGCTGGTTTACGGGTACATGGCAGCGTATAACGCTCGAGCGGAACGTTTCATGATTCCGCTGCTCGACATTCTGCAGTCGATTCCTGTATTGAGCTTTCTGCCGGGCGTCATGCTGGCGATGGTAGCGCTGTTTCCGCGGCATCAGCTTGGAGTGGAGATGGGGGCCATTCTGCTGATCTTCACCGGCCAGGTTTGGAACATGGCCTTCAGCTTCTACTCGTCGCTGAAGAGTATTCCCCGCGATATGCGCGAGGCAGCGAAGATTTCTCACTTCAACTGGTATCAGCGCTTTACGAATCTCGAGCTGCCGTATGCCGCGATCGGACTCGTGTGGAACTCTATGATGTCGGTCGCGGGCGGATGGTTCTTCCTGATGGCGTGCGAGATGTTCGTGCTGGGCGACAAGGATTTTCGCCTGCCGGGATTGGGTTCGTATCTGCAAACCGCGGCCAGCGCAGGCGACACGCGCTCGATCCTTTGGGGGGTCGCGACCATGGTCCTGGTGATTGTTCTGATGGACCAGGTTATGTGGCGTCCGGTGATTGCCTGGGCGGAGAAGTTCAAGATCGAGCAGGTGGAAAGTGCCGATGCGCCGCAGTCTTGGTTCCTCGATCTGATCTCGGGCTCACGCCTGCTGGCGAAATTTCGCAAGCGAGTTTCACGGCCGTTGCGCGAGCGGATGGCGATGCACTTTGCGCGTCAGCACCATGCGGCGAGGAACCTGACTCGGCCGGCGTGGAAGATTTGGGGAGGGCGCGCTATGGCTGCGCTGGCAGCGTGTGTCGTGTTATATGCGATGCTTCGCGCAGGCGGTATGTTGAGTCAGCTTACGCGCCCCGAGTATGAAGAAATTATGCGTGGTGCCGCGGCCACTTTCTTGAGGGTGGTGGTGGCGTTGGTGATTGGCGCCTTATGGACGATTCCTGTGGGAGTGGCGATCGGATTTAATCCCAAGCTAGCGCGCATTGCGCAGCCATTGGCCCAGATCGCGGCCTCGGTGCCGGCGACTGCGTTGTTTCCCATCGTGCTGCTGTTGTTGATCCGGATCGGCGGCGGGTTAGGAATTGGGTCAATTGTGCTGCTGCTGTTGGGAACGCAATGGTACATCCTGTTCAACGTGATTGCCGGAGCGATGGCGATTCCCACCGACCTGCGCGAGGCGGCGACGCTGTTTCGTTTCAACTCCAGCCAGCGCTGGCGGACGGTGATTCTGCCCGGCATCTTTCCTTACCTTGTGACCGGGCTGGTGACGGCTTCAGGCGGTGCGTGGAACGCCAGCATCGTGGCCGAGTACTTCCGCTTCAAGGACCACACCTACACCACGGTCGGGCTGGGCGCGACCATCTCGGGCGCCACGGATGGAG
>Ga0126383_10003154_pt1 | contig 10845 bp, 8 predicted proteins | sample PanSoiMetPlot_35_FD_96882 | JGI IMG/M metagenome (GOLD analysis project Ga0126383, IMG submission 96882) | Tropical forest soil microbial communities from Panama - MetaG Plot_35 | ecosystem: Environmental > Terrestrial > Soil > Tropical forest > Bulk soil | place: Panama | collected 2016-02-17
CGCACGGCCTTGGGCGACACGATGCTGAGCGGACCGGAGGCCGCGTAGGTGAGGAACGGCGCGAACGGCGTCTCGAAGCTCACCTGCACAGAGAACTCGTCGAGCACCTTGGAACCGGCGTAGCCGGCCAGCGCGGCGCGGGCACCGCCCGCCTTGAACTTGGGATCGACGATGCGATCGAAGTTGAACTTCACCGCCTCCGCGTTGAACGGCGTGCCATCGTGGAACTTCACATCGCGCCGCAGCTTGAACGTCACGCTGCGGCCGTCCTTGGACGTCGTCCACGATTCGGCCAGCCAGGGGACGAGCTTACCGTCCGGTCCCTTGTAGACGAGGTTCTCCGTCACCGAGGCGATGATCTGGTACGTCACCGCGGACGGCGAGGCGTGGGGGTCGAGGGTCGGCGGCTCCTGATCGAGGCCGAGCACCAGCGTGCCCGGCGCTTGGGCGCCCGCCCGCGGCAGCATCGGCGCCGTGAGAGCGAGCGTGAGAGCCACGAACGACGCGAGCCAGCGCGCGGCACGGAAACATCGCATGATGGAATGCCTCCTCGGCGAGCGGGAGTATACCGCGGCCGTCTCGATTGTGGTAATCGTCGACCATGCGCAGCGCGCCGCCCCATGCACGATCCCGAGCTCGCCGCCGAAGCAGCCGCTGAGCTTCCTGCTGACGTCGCCGACGTTGGCGGTAAACATCGCGGCCAATCTCGTCAGCCCCGCGAACGATTTCGCCAACCTCGCCCCCCGCCTGATCTCCTTCCAGACCGGCAGCTTGATCACGGGATTGCTCGGCATCGCCGATGATGCCGTGGAAGCTGCTCGCCAATCCGTTCGCGTACATCGACCAGTGGTTGATCGGCTATTCTGCGCTGCTCGGGCCGATCGCCGGGATCATGATCGTCGACTATTGGGTGCTGCGGCGCGGCGAACTCGACGTGCCCGATCTCTACCGCACCTCGGGCCGCTACGCGGGGGTCAATCGATCGGCGGTCATCGCGCTTGTGCTGGGCGTCGCCCCGAACGTCCCGGGGTTCCTGAAGGTCACGCACGTCGTGGAACGCAGCCACCCTGTCTTCGACGCGCTCTATCCGTACGCGTGGTTCGTGGGGTTCGCGATCGCGGCCGCGGCCTACACCCTGGAGGCGCCCCGGCGAGCGCGCGTGGCGTGAGGTCGCGTTCGAGGCGGGAGGAGCCGGGGCGGGGTTCCACGATGTCGGTGGCGGTGAGGCACCGAACGAGGTCAGGCGCGAGCCGCGCTTCCTCGGTGCGCGTCAGGTAGTTGCTCTGGCAGCGGCCTCGCCGCGCGCGAGTCGCCGGCGAGGGCACCGGCGCCTATTGGGTAGGCACGTGGAGGGAGCTGCCACACTGGCAGCATGTCACGCCCCTCTTAAGCACAGTGGAGACGCCTCCATGATGATAGCGCCTCTTCTGACGATGATCAGTAGTACAGCCTACCTCCCTTGACAGAGTGCGGCTGCACAACCTATCCTCACGTCTCCATTCCCTGGCGATGACCTCAGGCGAGAGTACTGCTGTGGGTCCTTTCTCAGGCGAGCTCTCTCGGGCAGCGCCGCGGGCGTGAGAGAGCCCGCTCAACTGCCGTTCTGCGCACGTCCTCCCGTCGTCAAGGGGGCTTTCGCTGGCGACCAACCCAGCGAGCACGTTCCTCGATGAGTGCTCCAGAAGAGTCCAACCTCCTAATAAGGCGAGTGAGCATTGGCAGGGCTTGACGAAATAATCGGCGAGAGCCCTGCCATCCAGGGTGTCCGTGACGAAATGCGCCGGTTGCTGGGGCGCACTCAACCGGCTCGCAGGGTGCCGTCCATCTTAATCCAGGGAGAGACGGGAACAGGCAAGGGCCTCGTCGCTCGCCTCATTCACCGCTTGGGCCCTCGTTCCGGCGGACCCTTCGTCGACGTCAATTGCGCTGCCATCCCTGATACCCTCCTCGAGGCCGAGCTGTTCGGCTACGAGCGCGGAGCGTTCACCGACGCGCGACGGGCGAAGCCCGGACTTTTCCAGACCGCGCATCTGGGCACGATCTTTCTCGACGAGATCGGGCTCTTGCCTCTGCCGCTTCAAGCGAAGCTCCTCAAGGTCCTGGAGGAGCAGACGGTGCGGCGGCTGGGAAGCACGACAAACGAATCCGTGGATGTCTGGATACTCAGTGCCACGAACGCAGACCTTCGCGCGGCAGTCCGCCAACGCGAATTTCGAGAGGATCTCTATCATCGCCTGGCGGTGCTGACCCTGTCGCTGCCTCCGTTGCGCGAGCGTGGGCGCGACGCGCTACTCCTTGCCAAGCGCTTCCTCGATCGTGCCTGCACCGACTACGGATTGCCATCCAAGACGTTCTCACCAGAGGCCGAGACCTGGTTGCTTGAGTACAGTTGGCCGGGGAATGTCCGTGAGCTCGGCAACATGGCAGAGCGGGTGGCCCTACTCGCCGAAGGCAGCGTGGTCGGGACGGAGGTGCTCGACGGTCCGTCGCTGGCCGCCGGCTTGCCCGCGACCGCTGTTTCCTCGGCTGGGTCCGCGACCGCTCAGTCCGGAACGTCTCTGGACGATGTCATGCGCCAGCATCTGCTGGCCGCACTAACGCAGACAGCCTGGAACATATCGCGAACCGCAGCTCTCCTCGGCATCTCGCGCAATACGTTACGCGCGCGCATCGAGAAGTACGGCCTCCGGACGTACCACCCCTCCGCCCCCTTCCAGGCCAAACCCGCCCCGGAAGGGAGATACAACCGCCCCACTCCTGAATCTGTTCCCGTTCCCGGGCGAATCCGCTGGGAGCGACGACGGATCACACTCCTGGTCGCGGAGCTCATGGCGCAGGCCTCCCGCGACGAACCATCGAGCAACAGTCGAGAGCTCGAGGCGCTCACGGAAAAGGTGGGCAGCTTCGGCGGGCATGTCCACGAGCTCGGCCAGAATGGGATCACGGCAGTGTTTGGGTTCGAGCCCGCCGAGGATACTCCGCAGCGGGCGGCGCACGCAGCGTTGACGATGAACAAGGCATTCGAGCGGTTGCACGGAGAGGCCCCCTCCTCCGTCGGGCTCAAGCTGGTCATTCACACGAGCCCGTGTCTCGTGACTCAAGTGCACGGGGCGGCCATGATCGAGGACGAATCGCGAGAACAGGCCTGGCAGACGATCACGCTCTTGCTGAAGAATGCTACGCCCGGTGTCACGCTAGTCAGCGCGGCGACCAGGCCGTTCCTCGAGCGCCGCTTCAAGCTCGAGCAGCTTTCCGGCGAAGGTGTCGCGGCGTACCGCCTGATCGGGCCTGATCAGCACGGATTGGGTCTCGGCGGGCACATGGCTGCGTTCGTCGGACGTGGCCAGGAGCTGGCGATGCTGCAGAGCCGACTCGCGTCGGCCATCGCGGGCCAGGGCCAACTCGTGGGGATCGTGGGGGACGCTGGGATCGGTAAGTCGCGGCTGCTCTTCGAATTCCGGCAGCGAGTGGCGAGCCAGGGTATCGGCTACATCGAAGGGCGCTGCGTCTCGTACGGCGGGCAGATCCCATACCTGCCGGCGCTCGACCTCATCCGGAGAGGCTTCGGTATCGCCGAAGGAGATCGGGCCGAGGAGACGGCGAGGAAAATTGGCCTCGGTCTCGACGCTTTGCATCTCGACCGGGAGGAATCCGCGCCGTATCTTCTGAGGTTGCTTGGTTTCAAGGAAGGAACGGAACGACTCGAGCGCCTCAGCCCCGAGGCAGTGAAGTCGCGAACCTTTGAGACGCTCAAGCGTGTCACGCTGCGGGCGACGCAGAGACGCCCTCTCATCATAGCCGTCGAGGACCTGCACTGGGCCGACCGCACGTCCGAGGAACTGTTCGCATCACTCGCCGAGACGTTGACAGGAGCCCCTGTCCTTCTGGTGGCGACCCATCGACCCGGCTATCGCCCACCGTGGATCGAGAGGTCATACGCCACCCAAATCGCGCTGCCACCCCTATCGGAAGAGGAGAGCCTGGCCCTGGCTCAGGCTGTTTTGCCCAAGCAGTCACTACCGGAGCCACTGGCCCGGCTCGTGCTGAGTCGTGCCGATGGGAATCCCTTCTTTTTGGAGGAGCTCACGCGAGCGGTCGTGGAGCGGGGTGACCTCGAGGCGGACGTGGCAGTCCCGGAGACGGTGCAGGAAGTTCTGATGGCGCGCATCGAGCGTCTATCCGAAGTCCAGCAGCGCCTCCTCCAGACCGCCTCCGTGCTGGGACGCTCCGCTTCCGCGGCCACGCTTGCGACCATGTGGGGGGACGAGGCAGACATGGCAGCCCACTTGAAGGAACTCGGCCGGCTCGAGTTCCTCTATGAGCAGCGCACCAATGAGGTGACTGCTTACGTCTTCAAGCACGCCCTCACCCAAGAGGTGGCCTACGAGAGTTTGCAGGCTCCGCAGCGCCAGGCGCTCCACGCCGCGGCCGGCCGCGCGTTGGAGGTGCTCCATGCCGGCCGCCTCGAGGACGTCTGCGACCAGCTGGCGTATCACTTTGCGCGGACGGGGGAGGCGGCCAGGGCTGTCGAGTATCTGAGCCTCTCTGCGGAGAGAGGTGCCTCACGCAATGCATACGTCGAGGCGGTGGCGGCCCTCGAGAACGCCATCGTCCGAGTGGCGGAGCTGGCCGCGGAAGTGCAGGATCGGCTCACGCTGGGACTTGTCTTGCGACTGGCCTCCTCGCTCTTCTACCTCGGCCGCTTCCGCGAAATTCTGGATCTCCTCGCGCGCCACGAGGAGCGGCTTCATCGGCTGGCCGACGCCCGACTCAGCGGCCTATTCTACTTTCAGGCCGGGCTTGTCTGGAGCCTCATGGGTCAGCCGGAGCGCTCGGTCGAGCACGCGCGACAGGCGTTGGAAGCCGCGCAGCGATCGGGGGACGAGGCGACAGCGGGCAAGGCGCAGTACGTCTTGGCCCTGGACGGTCTCTGGTGGGGACGACCGCAAGAGGTGGTTACCCACGGCTCTATGGCCGCCGAGCTCCTCGAGCGCAACCGAGAACAGTACTGGCTGGGCCTCACGCACTGGGTGCTGGGCATCAACTACGCCATGGGCGGGAAGTTCGAAGTGGCTCTGCGCGAAGAGGTGAAGTGCGGCAAGATCGGCGCAGAGATCGGGAGCACACGGCTCGAATCGTACGCGGCGTGGGCGACGGGGGCAATCCGCGCCTTCATGGGCGAGGCCGAGGCTGGCATCGAAAACTGCCGGTGGAGTCTGGAGCGCTCGCCGGATCCATTCAACACGGCTACCGCTCTCGGGTGGCTCGGCTATGCCTACATCGAGAACGGTGAGCCCACCCAAGCCATCGGGCATCTGCAGCAGGCCATCCAACTGGTCACTCGCTTCGGCCACCGTTACACGCAGGTCCTGTACGCGACGTACCTTGCCGAAGCGCTCTTCCTCACCGGCGACCTCGCCCAGGCCCGCGGCGTACTCAATGAGGGGCTGGAGCTCGCGGTCACCGCCAATTTCCAGTACGGCACAGCACTCAGCTACCGCCTCCTCGGCCGCTTCGCGATTGCCGAAGGAGCTTTTGCAGAGGCTCGGGAGCGGTTCATCGCGGCGCGCGGGATCTTCGTCACCATAGAAGCACCGCATGAGATTGGGGGCGCAACGAGCTCAGGCTGGCGGAGCTGGCCCACGCCCAAGGGGACGATGACGCACTCCGGCGGCATCTCGCCGAAGCGCACGAGCTTTTCAAGCGGCTCGAGCTCCCCCGGTACGTGGAGCGCACGGAGCAACTGGCGGCCGACTGGGACATCTCGCCGAGATTGTGAGGAGGGCATTCCGCTATGGCGAACGCGTTCGACTACGACGTGGTGGTGATCGGCTCCGGCTTTGGCGGCGCCGTCACGGCCTATCGCCTGGCAGCGGCCCGATACGCGGTGCTGGTGCTCGAGCGCGGACACCGATGGGGCCCGAGGAGAGGCTGCCGCGACGAGATGAATGAGAAGGGCGACTACCGAGACGATGAGGTGATGAACTATCCGCGCACATCTAAGGACGCCTGGTTCTGGGATCACGAGCATCCCGAGAAGAACCATGGTTGGCTTGAATTCCGCAGCTTTCCTTATATGGGTGTCGCGGTGGGGGCGGGAGTGGGCGGAGGCTCGCTCATCTACGCCAACGTGTCGATTGAGGCAGACGAGAAGACCTTCAACCAGGGCTGGCCTCCTGAAATCAACCTCGCGGAGCTCCGACGCTATTACGATCGGGTGACCGAGATGCTCGAGCTCGAGACGGTCCCCGAGCAGCAGTGGTCGGAGCGGGTCAAGCTGATGCGCGAGGGCGCCACCAACAACGGCTGGGCAGCACGCTTTCGCGCTGTGCCGGTCGCCGTGCGGTTCGATCCGCAGCTCGCGTACCAGTCCTCGCAGCGCCCGGATCCTCGATGGTCGCTCCGCCAGCGGAACAAGAGCAAGGCCTGGCAGGGAACGTGCGCACATCTCGCGAACTGCGACATCGGCTGTGATGTGGGCGCCAAGAATACCTTGGACAAGAACTACCTCTTCCAGGCTGAGCAACACGGCGCTCGCATCTGGCCGCGGCGCCTCGTGCGTTGCATCACCCCGGCAGGTGATGGCTATCGAGTTCAGTTCGACGAGGTCGTGGACGGCGGCTTCAAGGGTGACAGCGTCTCCGGCCGCATCGTCATTGTGGCGGCGGGCTCCCTCGGCTCGACCGAGCTCCTCCTCCGCTGCAAGCAACAATTCCGTACGCTCCCCGCGATCAGCGATTTTCTCGGCCAGAACTGGAGCAGCAATGGTGATTTCCTGACCCCGGCGTTCCACTTCTTTCGCAAGACACTCTACCCTGGGCGAGGCATCACAATTGCCGGATCGGTCGATTTCCTTGAGGGTCACCCGGATGACCTCGACAAGCCGTACGAGAAGCGTCGCAAGTTCATCATCGAGGACGGGGGGTTTCCCTACCAGGTCGTGGCTGGCCTGATCGGCGCCCTGCTCAGAAATCGGGGCTTGCAGGTGGGCCGGCGCCATCGGTTTCTCCACGCCATTGGAAAGGTGGTCGGCGCCGTCTACAGCGCGCTCCACTGGGTGTCGCGGCGCCGTTTCCTCAGGCCCTTCCGGGCGGCCTTCGAGTGGCTCGATCCGATCAACCACGTGATGCCATGGTTCTCGCAGGGAAAGGATGCCGCCGACGGACGGCTGAGTCTCAAGGATGGGGAGCTCTATCTGGAGTGGCCCTGGCAATATTCCCAGGACGTGATCAACGGCATCTACGGCATTCACAAGAAGCTCGCCCACGCGGCGAAGGGAGTGGCGCTGGTCCTCTCGCCCATCACATGGACAGCGTTCCATTCACTGATCACGCCCCATCCGTTGGGGGGCTGCAACATGGGTCTCGACCCGACGAAGGGCGTCGTCGATCACAAGGGGCAGGTGTTCGGCTATCGTCGGCTCTACGTTGCCGACGGTGCCATTGTCCCGGAAGCTTTGGGACTCAATCCGTCGAAGACCATCGCCGCTCTTGCAGAGCGCATCGCCGAGAAGATCATCGAGGATCACCCGCTCGCCACTCTGCGGAGCTGAGGTGATGGCCGCGCGGAACGGACCGTTCGAGATGGCGGTGCTCGGCGATTCTGTTGTCTGGGGCTCGGGACTGCCAGAGGAGCAGAAGTTTTGGTGCCTCGTGCGCCGATGGCTCGAGGAAAAGTTGGGTCGCCCTGTGCATGCACAAGTCCTCGCGCATTCGCTCGCCGTCATCGCTCCCGACCCGGCCAAGGATGCCCTGCCGGCGGCATGGGGTGAAATTCGGTTTGAGCACCCCTCCATCACTTTCCAGGCACTGTCAGACCCGCGTCTGAGCAACCCCGGGCCCGAAGGGATCGACTTGGTACTAGTAGACGGCGGGATCAACGATCTCGGCCCGGCCAACCTCCTCCTGCCCTGGCGCTCCGCCGTATGGGTCCGCGATGAGGCCGCAGAACTCTGCGGCCGCCAGATGAAGAACCTGCTGCTCTCGATGCTCGACCGATTTCCAAGGGCTCGCGTGGTTGTGACCGGCTACTATCCGATCGTATCGACCAAGAGCTCCTTTACAAGCGTGCTGGCGCCGCTGCTCCCATTCCGACAGCGGATCATCGACCTCTCGGCGGAGTGGAGGCAGGCCACCGACCAATGGTTGCAGTGGGCCGTCGACAAGGCCAACCTGCATGCGGGTGGGCCACCGCCGCGCGTGCTTTATGCGAACCCCGAGTTCGGCCCGGAGCACAGCTATGCCGCGCCGGACGCACGTCTCTGGCTCCTCGAGGAGGCCTTGAAGGACGGCAGCACCATCGGCCAGCGACGCCGCCAGGAGTGTCGTCACCTCAAGCCTCTCGATCCCATTTGTCCAATCGACATGGCCTTCCACCCGAATCCCATGGGAGCACAGGCGTATGCCGACGCAGTTGTGAGGGTGTTGGAGCCGGGCCTGTAACCACGTCGAGCTTTCTCAAGTTTCTCGAGGAGTTCGGCGTCACGCAGTGCGGTGCGAAGGGGAGGGTTTGTAATTCTGGACCAAGTCGCCGACGCGATGGAGCGAATCTAGGAGGATCGTACGACCGCTCGCAGGCCCGACGGTCGTTCCTTCCATTCATAGTGACCGACGATCCCTTGTCGCAGATCGAGAACGAATCTAGCTGGCAAGTTCTCCTGCGACGCGCGTCCATCACCTGAGGGTTCAGCACTCACGGGAGCCCTCGCGGGCGCCGGGCTAAGGCGCGGAAGTTGGACCGCTTCTGTGGAGCGTGGGCGAACGTGATCAGGTATTCCGGCACCACAGGCTGAAGCCGCAATCGGCTGACCGATCGATCTTTGGACAGGGGCACGGGAGGGACGCGCTACTCCGGGGCAGGATGTTTCGCGCCCTGCATCGTCCGCGAGACGCCGGGCACGCCGTGCTCCATCAGGCGATCAGCGAGCATCTCACACCGCGCAATGAGTTCAGCGACACCATTGACACTTGTCGGCGCGGCGCGCAAGATGGCCGCCGTGCGCTAGGCCCCCGCATAGCGCAAGCCGTAACGTGCGGGTGAACGCGGAGCATCGACATGATCCCTCAGCAGCTCAAGGCTATCTTCCCTGACGCGGACGATGGCTATCTGACGAAAGTGGCCACCGATTTTGAACGATATTTCGCGCGTCGGCGGCCTCAACACGCCGCTGCGACTCGCGCATTTCTCTGCCCAGGTGCGGCAGGAGGCCGGCCCGGCGCTGGAGGCCGTGGGCGAGAGCCGGAACTATAGCCCCGATGCCCTGAAGAGCACCTTTAGCTACTACACCAACCATCCGGCCGAGGCGGTGACTGACGGTTATGTGCGCGATCCCGTCACTCACCGTATTACCCGCGCCGCCAATGAGGAGGTTATCGCTAACAAAGCGTATGCGAACCGCAACGGCAACGTGGCTAGCGGCGACGGCTGGCGCTTCCGTGGCCGCGGTTTCATCCAGGTGCCGGGCGCGCAAACTACGCAGACATCGCCAGGCAGTACAACGCGCTATATTCCAGCGACCCGGTGGATTTCGCCGCCAAGCCCGAACTGATGGCCGAATTCCCCTATACGCTCCGCTCGGCGGTGGCCTTTTGGGTACTGCATGGCCTGCCCCACTTGGCCGATGCCGGCCCCACCAATGCGGTTGTGGACGGCATCACCGCCGTCGTCAACCCCAAGACCGACAGCAAGGCCGACCGCCGGGCCAATTTTGCGCTTGCCCAGAATGTATCGCACCCGGTTTCCTGGACACTGAGCGAGGCGATCGTGGTCGCGCTCGCCTCCGTTCGGTGACGTCCCCAAACCGCCCTTTCCGGGAATACCCAGATAGCGGCCCCCCTCGTTAAGTCGTCTCTGTGAGCCTCTACGGCCCGGGGTTTTCGGCGTCTCCTCCCTCCACATGGTCACGCCGCCCTCGCCAGGGCCTCGGCCCGCGCCTGCGCCGGTGTCCGATGGCCGAGGCGCTCGATGAGCCACTCGGCGTTATAGCGCGCGATGAACTCGCCGATGATCCGGCGCGCCTCCTCGAGGCTCGCGAACTGGTGCAGGTAGATGCACTGCTCCTTGAGGGTGCGCATGAAGCGCTCGGCGACTCCGTTGCACTCGGGTTCCCCGACGTACGACGGCGAGATCGTGCACCCGAGCCACTTCACCTCGTTGATCCAAGCGTCAGCGATGTACTGCGGGCCCCAGTCGCAGCGGATGGCGAGACCCGCGCGACGTCTTTGCCGAACCGGCCGAAGGCGTGGCGGACGCCCTGGCGAATCGGCTCGAGGGCCGCCCAGCGATCCCCGAGCTTCGCCGTGTGCCAGCCCATCACTTCGTCCGAGTGGTGATCGACCGCGCCGAAGAACCAGCACCAGCCCTCGCGCTCGGTGTAGAAGCGCGTCGCATCGGTGCCCCACATCACGTCGGGCCGGTCCGTGACGATGGTGCCGTCGTGCGCCGGATTCCCATTCGGCGGACCCAGCCGCCGGGGCGCCAACAGCCCGTGGCTCCGCGTCAGCCGCAGCACGCGCTTGCCGCCCAGGTGCAGCCCCCGGTGCGCCAGGCGGGCCCGGACCTTGCGATAGCCTTCCCCGTGGAAGGGGCACGGGGCGAGCACGGCGCGGATCGCCTCGACGACCTCGGCATCGTCGTGCGGCGTCTTCGGGCCGGGCTTGTTGCCCGGTGTCGGCGATCCCGGGGGCGCCGTCGCCGCGTACACGCTCGACCGGGGCACCCGATACACCTCGCAGATCATGGTCAGCGGATACCGCCGCTGCGTGCCCGGGCTCACGCGGCCCTTCATCGCGCGCGCCTCTTCCACTCCTCCGTGAAGCCCCTTTTTTCGATGAGGTCCTCGGCCAG
>Ga0126383_10003155_pt1 | contig 10844 bp, 10 predicted proteins | sample PanSoiMetPlot_35_FD_96882 | JGI IMG/M metagenome (GOLD analysis project Ga0126383, IMG submission 96882) | Tropical forest soil microbial communities from Panama - MetaG Plot_35 | ecosystem: Environmental > Terrestrial > Soil > Tropical forest > Bulk soil | place: Panama | collected 2016-02-17
AGGCACTCTGGCAGGACACTTTACGCGAAGGCTCAGTCCGAGCCCTATGCCAGGGAAGAGAATACAACAGCAGCGGGCTTACCTGCCACTTAAAAGAAGCAGTCCGCGCCCGCAATTCTATCGGTTTACGCGCAATCCGATGTATGTCGGTGTCGCGGCAATGATCGCAGCCCAGGCGGGCTACTACCGCTCGGGTTCCCTTGCCATCTACCTGCTCGTTGTCTGGCTCGCATTTCACACCTTCGTGAGGCTTTACGAAGAGCCGACGCTTCATCGCTTGTTTGGTGAAGCTTACGAGATTTATTGCCGAACCGTTCCGCGCTGGCTCGTGCGCCTGCGGCAGGAATGACAGCGCGCCCTGCCGTTCATTACACTCGAAGTTGTGCGATTTGACCTCATCAGCATTTTCCCGGAATTTTTCGCCGGACCGCTGGACCACGGCATAGTGCGCCGCGCGCAACAAGCAGGCATCGCCGAGATTCACGTGCAGGACTTGCGCGAATTCACGAAAGACAGGCACCGCACCGTGGATGACCGGCCGTTCGGAGGAGGCGAAGGCATGATACTGAAGCCCGAACCGCTGTTCGAGGCGGTCGAATCGATTCTCGGTCACACGATCGGCGATTCGGAGAACGTCGTCGCGCCGGAAGACGGGACGGCGATCCTGCTGATGTCTGCGGCCGGGCGGTTGTTCACACAGGACACCGCCGAGCGCTACGCCGCGCTCGAACGCCTGATCGTGATCTGTGGCCGATATGAAGGCGTGGATGAACGCGTGGCCGAGCATTTGGCCACCCAAGAGGTTTCGGTGGGCGACTACGTATTGAGCGGCGGCGAATTGCCGGCCGCGATTGTGGTAGACGCCGTAGCGCGTCTGTTGCCAGGGGCGGTGGGCAATGAGGCGTCCACGCAGAATGAGTCTTTCCGGCACTACGAACATAGCGTCAGAAAAATAGGGGAGGGCCCTGGGGCGCTGTTGGATTTTCCGCACTACACGCGGCCGGCGGAGTTTCGGGGTTGGAAAGTGCCCGAGGTGTTGATTGGTGGAAACCACGCCGAGGTTGCCAAATGGCGCCGCCAAAAGGCCATCGAAAAGACCCGGCGCAACCGGCCCGATCTCATGCCGAAACCAGAGGAACCGCCTCCCATCGGGTGAGCGTTCCCGCTCGCCGTCACCGCCAGAGGGAATTGCGGCCCCAAGAAGGTGTTGAAGCCGGGCCTTGTCCCATCCTCTTCGCGTGCTATAATTTGAAGTCTGTCCCCACGGGGATTTACCTCCCGGGGGATGCGCTGTTAACGCGGGGTGCGACCCGGTCTCCGGGTGCCTTTTTTTTTAGGGGGATTTATCGCAGATCGGAATTTCCGGCAAGCCGACCGTATCCGCATCAACGAACGGATCCGGGCTCGGGAGGTCCGGGTGATCGACGAGGATGGCGGACAGTTGGGTGTCATGCAGCCTTTTGAAGCTCTTCGCATGGCACGCGAACGGGGATTGGACTTGGTGGAGATTTCGCCGACCGCGGACCCGCCAGTCTGCAAAATCACCGACTACGGCAAATACCAGTATCAGCTGAACAAGAAGGCCCACGAGCAGCGCAAGAGCAGCCGTGGTTCGCAGCTTAAGGAAGTAAAGTTTCGCCCCGCAACGGCGGAGCATGATTTTCAGGTTCGCAAGAACCAGATCATCCGCTTCCTGGGCGACGGGCACAAGGTCCGCGCGATGATTTTTCATCGCGGCCGCGAAATGGCTCACCAGGAAGTAGGACGTGCCAAGATGACCCGGTTGCTGAGCGAAGTAGGCGATCACGGCCAGATCGAAACGCCGCCTCGCATGGAAGGCAATGTTCTGGTCGCGCTTTTGGCCCCGAAGAAGGGCGCGGGCGCGGCGGTTCGCAGCAGTGCTTCGCCGGCGCAGCAAAACGCTTAATTCCTTCGGGGATTTCCTGAGGACCGCATCACCGGCCTCGACGGAGAGGGTTCAAACGAAATGCCACGTAATTCACTGAAGCCAAAGAAGAAGCTGAAGACACACCGCGGCGCAAAGAAGCGTTTCAAGATCACCGCCAACGGCAAGATCCTGCGCATGCATTCCGGCAAGCGTCACCTGCTTGGCACCAAGGCTGCCAAGCGCATGCGCAAGCTTAAGAAGCTGACGAAGGTTGCTCCACAGGACGTGGCTGCCGTTCAGCAGATGCTCCCTTACGGGGCCTAGCATTTTCGGGGCGCCTAACCACGCCCCTCTCGGCAGGAATGAGGGCTCTGCCGAGCCACCGAATTTTGCACGACGCCATTCGGCTCGCGCAAAAACCGCGGAAGCTTCTTCCGCAGCAACGTGTCAGGCAGCGCTTCACGGGTGCCTGCCGGCCGTTCGCTCGCTTGCGGGGATGTCGGCTCCGGCCGGCTTCGCCGCAAGCCGCTAAGACGAATCACACCGGAAACAAACCCGTTCGGAGAAGCGCTGTTTCCTGCTTCTGCCGCTAGCGGTCTTGTTTCCGAAAAAATCTGTAGCTCGGGCCTTCTGGCCTGAGGATTCGCGCGACAGCGGGAATCCTCCCCTCGACGGCCCTCGCTCCAGTAGCAAAAAGGAGAAAAAAAACCCATGGCACGCGTAAAACGCGGCACAAAGCGCCGGGCTCGGCGCAAGAAGTATCTCAAAAGGACCAAAGGCTTCTTCCTCACAAAGAGCAAGCTTTACCAATCCGCCCAGGAAGCGGCTAATCGCGCGGAGCGTTATGCCAAGCGCGACCGCCGTGTCCGGAAGCGGGAGTACCGCCGTTTGTGGATTCAGCGCGTCGGTGCCGCTGCTCGTCTGAACGGCATCACCTACGGCCAGCTGATCCACGGCCTGAAGGCGGCCGGAATCTCGATCGACCGCAAGGTTTTGGCGGACATGGCCGTGCGCGACGCCGCCGGTTTTGCGCAGCTCGTCGAGAGGGCCAAGGCCTTCGCGCCGAGGCCGGCCAAAAAACCGTAGCGGAGCGCTCGTAGGGGGCGTAGCTCGGGACGCGGAGCGGCTTCCGGCCTGAGCCATTCCCTGCGCTCGACGGGCACGCTTGCTGGAGGTTTCTCGGGTCTAATGTATTCTTCACCTATGCCATCTTCTGACGGTCTCGACAAAACGCTGGCCGCTCTTGGCGTCACGGAAGCCAGCCAGGTTGCCGCGCGCTTCGCTGGGCTGCGCGCCCAGTTCGATGGGCAGTTTGCAGCCGTTCAGGATGAAAGCGAATGGAAGCAATTCCGCGACGAGTGGCTCGGTCGCAAATCCGGTGTGCTCAGTTTGATTACCGACAATTGGCTGAAGCCGGCGACGCCCGAACTCAAACGCGCCGTGGGCACTGCCCTGAACGAACTGCGCGCTCATGTCGATACGCAAATCGAAGCGCGCCGCCGAGCCATCGAATCCGGAGCCGAAGCAGAGGCGAGCGTGAAAGACCGCGTTGACCTCTCGCTTCCCGGCGTCACCCGCCCTATCGGTTCTCATCACCTCATTCGCCAAGTCTTTCAGGAAATCGAAGACATTTTCTTCTCGATTGGCTTCTCTGTCGTCGAAGGCCCGGAAATCGAAACGCCGTACTATAATTTCGAAGCGCTCAACATTCCCGAGCACCATCCCGTCCGCGACGACATGGACACCTTCTATCTCGATTTGCCACGGGGCGCTCCTGGCCCGCTGCTACTCCGCACCCACACGTCGCCCGTGCAGATTCGCACCATGGAGAAGCGCCAGCCGCCCGTGCGCGTCATCGTCCCAGGCAAGGTTTATCGGCGCGATAATCCCGACGCCACGCACTCCTTCATGTTCCATCAGATCGAAGGCCTCGCCGTCGACCAAGACATCACTTTTTGCGATTTCACCGGAACGATTGACTACTTCGTCAGACAATTCTTCGGCGAAAACGTGAAAACGCGTTTCCGTCCAAGCTATTTTCCGTTCACGGAGCCTTCGGTCGAATTCGACGCTTCTTGCATCTTTTGCGGCGGCACCGGCGACGCCAAGACCGGCGGCATGTGCGGCAAGTGCAAGGGCGCGGGATGGATCGAGCTCTTTGGCGCGGGCATGGTCGACCCGGCGGTCTACGGCTTCGTCAACTACGACCCGAAAAAAGTCAGCGGCTTTGCCTTCGGCTTCGGCATCGACCGCCTCGCCATGCTGAAATACGGCATCGACGATATTCAGCTCTTTTTTCAAAGCGACGTGCGCTTCCTCCGCCAATTTCCGTGAGGATCGAGGACCTCGGCCGTGCGCTTTGCTTGACTTACGGATAACGGAAGACTGATTAACTTTCCATGACTTTTGCCGACGCCAAACAGCGCTTCTCGAATCGCGTGACCGACTACGTCCGCTATCGCCCCAGCTACCCGTCCGCTTTGCTGGATCTCTTGCGCGCCGAATGCGACCTGCGCTCCGACCGCACCATCGCCGATATCGGCTCCGGCACGGGCCTGCTCACCAAGCTCTTCCTCGACAATGGAAATCGCGTCTTTGGCGTCGAGCCCAACGAGGAGATGCGCGCCGCGAGCGAGCACTTCCTCGAGGGCTACCGGGATTTCTCGAGCATCAACGGTTCCGCCGAAGCCACCGCCCTCCCGCCGCAATCGGTTGATTTCATCACCGCGGGCCAAGCCTTCCACTGGTTCAACGTCGAACTTGCCGGCCGGGAATTCCGCCGCATTCTCAAGCCTGCGGGCTGGGTTGTGGTCGTCTGGCAGGACCGCCGCATGGAAGATACCCCGTTCGCGAAAGCCTACGAGGAGCTGCTCGAACGCTTCGGTGTGGACTACAAACGCGTCAAAGACGCCTACCCGGAGAAGGAAAAGATTCGCACTTTTTTTGATTCGCACAGCTTCCGTACCCGCGACCTGCCGAATCACCAGGTTTTCGATTGGGAGGGACTCTGCGGGCGCTTGCGCAGCAGCTCGTTCGCCCCCACCGAAAGCCATGCCAACTATGCGCCGATGATGGTTCATCTCCGCAAAATCTTTGAGCAGCATCACGAAAGCGGCTCGGTGCGCATGGACTACTTTGCGCGCGTCTACTTTGGCAATCTCCCTGTGAACACGCCATGAAGATTTCCTACAACTGGCTGAAGGAATTTGTCGACGCCCCGGCTTCGCCCGAAGAAGTCGCCTCTCGGCTCGCGCTTTCCGGCACCAATATTGCCGGCGTCGAGCATGGGCCGCAAGGCGCGGTCATCGACGCCGAGGTCAGTTCCAACCGCCCTGACTGTCTCGGCATGCTGGGTATCGCCCGCGAGCTTAGCGCTGTCTGTCGCGTACCGCTGAAGACGATCTCCCCGAAACCGAAGGAAAGCACTTCCGCCAAAGCGAGTGACGCCGTGCGTGTGAAAATTGACGCCCCGGAGCTCTGCGGCCGTTTCACCGCTCGCGTCATTCGTGGCGTGAAGATCGAAGCTTCGCCCGGGTGGCTCAAAGAGCGTCTTGAAGCCACTGGCACCCCGAGCATCAGCAACGTTGTCGACATCACGAATTACGTGATGCTCGAGCTTGGCCACGCGCTCCACGCCTTCGATTACGACCTGGTTCGCGATCACAGCATCGTCGTCCGCCGTGCCAAGCCGAGTGAAAAACTCCGAACCCTCGACGGCGTCGAGCGCGTCTTTGACCCGAGCATCTGCATGATCGCGGACGGCGATGGCTCGCGCCCTGTCGGCGTCGGCGGCATCATGGGTGGCGCCGAAACGGAAATTTCCTTTTCGACCAAGAACGTTTTGATCGAATGCGCCTGGTTCGATCCCGTAGCCGTCCGCCGCGCCGCGCGTTCTCTCAAGCTCCACACCGAAGCCAGCACTCGCTTTGGCCGCGGCGCCGATCCGGAAATGGCCGAGGTTGCTTCGCGTCGAGCCGCCGAGCTGATTCTAGAGCTTGCCGGCGGTGAGCTTCTTGCCGGGGTGGTTGATAGCTATCCCGGGAAGCGCGCGCCGAAGAAAATCACCGTCACGCGTGCGGGACTTCTCCGCACCATGGGCGCCGACGTTCCGGACAAAGACATCGAGGCCATTCTCAGCGCCCTTGGCTTTGCGCCGGTCCGCACCGATCAGAACCGCGGTTCTGCAAATTCGCTTCTCGCCCAGTGGGAATCGACACAACCTTCTTGGCGCGCTGACGTGGAACGCGAAATCGATCTCATCGAAGAAGTCGCTCGTGTCTATGGCCTGGACAAGTTCCCTGCTCGGCTTCCCGCTGCTCGCGCGGGCGCCGGGCGCCTGCCGCATCACGAAGCGGAAACCCGTTTGCGGGAGCGCCTCATCGGCCTCGGCTATCACGAGATCCTCACCATTCCGCACGTCTCCGAGGAGCGTAACGAACTGTTCCGGCCTCCTGACGCTCACCCCGCGAAGCTCGGCAACCCTCTTAGTGAAGAGGCCAACGTCTTGAAGTCCACCGGGGCCGTCACGACCGCAGCGGCCATCGAGTGGAACCTGAACCATGGCCAGCGCAACGTCCGGGTTTTCGAGATCGCGCAGCACTATCGCTTCGCGAATAACAAACCGCTGGAAACACGGGTCCTTACGGTCGGTGCTACGGGCGCGGCGCGCCAGCAAGGCCTCTACGATTCAGCCCGTGAGTACACTTTCGGCGATCTGAAAGGCGACCTCGACGCCATCGGCGCGCTTAGCGGCGGCTTCCGCTGGGCGTATGACGGTCCCGATTGGCTCAACCCGGCGAAACGCGGCACCGTTTTTCTGGGTAAGGAAGGAACCCAGCCGCTCGGCGTCGCCGGACAGCTCACGAAGCGCGTGGCCGACAAGCTCAAATTCCGACAGGATGTTTTCCTCGCGGAAATTGCGCTTGGCCCTCTTTACTGCATGTATTACGGCGTAAAGAACAACCGCCGCTATGAGCCGCTGCCGCGTTTCCCCTCTGTCGAGCGCGATTTTTCTCTCTTTCTGGGCGCCGACGTCACCTTCGTTCAAGTCCAGCAGGCCATGCAATCGCTGGCCATCCCGGAGATCGCTCGGATCGAGGCCGTCGACCTTTTCCGAGGCAAGAACGTGCCTGCGGGAAGATACTCTTTGCTGGTTCGCGTCACGTTCGAGAGCAGGGAATCCACGTTCACCGAAGCCCAGATCAACGATTTCTCCGCTCGTATCGTCACCGCGCTTCAGAAGAACCTCGGCGCGTCCCTCCGCTCGAGCTAGGTTTCTAGCTCGTCACCTAACTGGACGCTAGCTCACCCTTTCCGGGGAGGCCCTCCGTGGGCATCTTGCCGAAGAATGCGAAAGCCTCGGTGAAGCCTTGAAGCAGTGGCTTATTCGGTCTGCCTCAGCGCGCGTTCCACCAGCGTGAGGCAGCGTTCGGCTTGTTCCTTTAGCAACTCCTCGCGTTCGCCGCGTTCTTTTCTCAGGCTGTGCAGTTCGTCGGCGATGGCCAGCGCCGCCAGGATGGCCACCTTTTGCGTGTCCACCGTCGGCGTGAGGTCCGAGACCGTGCGCATTTTCGCGTCCACATAAGCCGCCAGCGTCCGCACGTAGGCTTCGTCGAGTTCGCCCTGAAGCGAAAAGGTCTGCCCATAGATGTGTACCTTGGCGGTTTGTGTCATAGAAGACTCTCTTACTGCGACCACGACGTTGGATTGCGGTCCCAGCGATGTGCTTGCAACTCCCTTTGCAAGTCCAGCGGTAGCGTTCCCGCCGCGCTGGCCTGGCAGTTTGCTTCGACGTTTCTAAGTTTACGCATGCCCGGAATCGTTGTGCTCACGACCGAATTCGCGAGGATAAACCGCAATGCCATTTCGGACATTGTGCTGCCCGCCGGAACCAGCGGACGAAGCACCTCGGCGCGCTCGACGCTGGCTTCGAGATTTTCCGGTACAAAGTAGCTATTCCGCCAATCGCCCGCAGGCCACTGGCTCGCGAGCGTCAAGGTTCCCGTCAGGGTGCCTTCGTCGAACGGTACGCGCGCAATCACGGCCGCGTCTCTCATCCGGCAAATTGGAAACAGCGCATCTTCGGGGTTCTGATCGAAGATGTTGTAGATCACCTGCACCGCTTCCGCATGGCCCTCGAGCACCGCGCGAATCCCGTTCCAGGGCTCCCAACGGTTGATGCTCGGCCCGAATGCGCGGACCTTCCCGCTTTTCTTCATCTTCTCGATCGACCGCGGCAGCCGCTCGTCATTCAGCCAGCGGTCTTCCCAGGTATGAAACTGCATCACATCGATTGTCTCGACCCCGAGATTCTCGAGGCTCTTTTCAATGTAATCCTCGACGTAAGCCGGCGGAAAGCAATCCTCGAGCGTGAATTCGCGACGGCTCGGCCAGCGCCGGTTCTTCGGCGGAATTTTCGTGGCCACATAGAGATGCTTGTCGGGCCCGCCGACGCCGGGCCTGTTCTTGTTCTCGCGCAGGATCTTGGCAAGAATCTGCTCGCTGTGTCCGTCGCCATAGGCCCAGGCGGTATCAAAGAAATTGCAGCCGAGCTCCACGGCGCGAGCGAGCGAAGCGAGCGTTTCCGCGTCATGCGATCCGGTCCAGCCCGCTAATCCCCACATGCCGTAGCCAATTTCGCTGACGTTCCATCCCGTGCGTCCGAAGCGGCGATAGTTCATCAAGTTCTCCCGAGGATGACGAGCCATTGTAGCGGATGTGCGCGGCTCCTGCGGCAATGGAGAGGGGTAGGTTGTACCAGCGCCGCCAGGACTGCGAGCGGGGGGCCAAATTGCGCGAAAAACAACGCTAGCGCAGCGAGAATCGTTTCGCAGGGTGCGTTTTACACCTGCAGGACGTCTCCTTCGCGGGCCACGAGTTGATACAGCACCGGGCTGATAATCCGCCCAAGGAACAGGCGCGAGACCAGCCCCGCGACGATCACGATTGCAAACGGTTTCTGCGAGTCTGACCCTACTCCCGTGGACATCGCAGCCGGCAGCAGGCCGAGGCAGGCCACCAGCGCCGTCATCATAATGGGGCGCAGCCGCACGAGCGATCCTTCGAATGTGGCGGGAAGGATGTCTTCGCCCTCGAGCCGCAGCTTGTTGATGTAGGAGACATCGATGACCGCCGTTTCTACCGCCACGCCCATAAGTACGAGCAGTCCCAGAATCGACGACGCACTGAAGGGTGTTTTCGTGAGCTTGAGCGCAACCAGCGCTCCGACCGGCTCCGTCATGATGACGCTCAACACCACCGCTATCGGGAACTTGAAGTTGCCATACAGCGCAAACAAAATCAGGAAAATCAGGAAGACCGCGAGCGGGCCAATAATCATAAGCTGCGCTTTCGCCTGGAGCAGTAAGCTATATTCGCCTCCCCAGTCGAGCCTGTACCCTTCAGGCAGCTCGACACGCTTCGCGACAGCGGCCTGGCCGGTTTTGACAATGCCTTCGAGGTTGCGGCCATCGATCGAAAACTGGATGCCAATGTACCGCGAGTTGTTTTCCCGGTAGATAAAGGCGGCCCCGGTATCCTCGCGAATGGAGGCTAGTTGCGAGAGAGGGATTTGCTGGCCCGAGGGTGTCGGCACGAGCAGGTTGCCGATTTCGCGGGCGTTCGAACGAAACTGCGGTTCCATGCGCACGACGAGATCGAACAGCTTTTCGCCCTGGATGACTTGCGTCGCCGCTTGGCCCCCGATGCCTGCCTGCACGACGGCCTCGACATCGGCGACGTTGATACCGTAACGCGCAATCTTCTCGCGGTTGGCGTCGACCAGCAGGCTCGGCTGGCCAAGTTCGCGCACGACCGTGAGTTCGGTGAATCCCTTGGTGCTGCCGAGGACGCGTTTGATCTCAAGCGCTTTCCTCTCGAGGGTGTTGAGGTCCGGTCCAAACACCTTTACGGCGAGGGCGCTTTTCAGTCCCGTGAGCGCTTCGTCCACGGCGTCCTCTGCCGGTTGCGTGTAGTTGAAAATGACGCCGGGATAGGTCTGCAGTTGCTTTTCGATCGCTTCGGTGAGTTGGGCCTTGGTGTGGATCGAACCTTCTTTCCAGGACTTGTCAGTGTATGGCCGCAAGCCAACATAGAACTCGCAGTTGAAGAAGCCCGTGGGGTCGGTGCCGTCGTCGGGGCGCCCGAGTTCGGAGCCCACCACGGTTACCTGCGGATAGGCCAAGAGCAGGTGGCGGATTTGCGGCGCAAACTGGCTGGCTTTTTCGAAGGAAATCGTGTAAGGCATTGTGGCGCGCACCCAGATGGCTCCTTCGTCGAGGTGCGGCATGAACTCGCCGCCGATCGACGGGACCAGCAAAAGAGCGCCGCCGAGAATCAGCGTTGCGAGCAACATCGAGAGCTTCGGCCGGGCCATGCACCACCTCAGCTCACGGCCGTATTCTTCCCGGATCCACTCGTAGGCGCGATTGCGTCTCTCTGCCACCCCGGCCTTGAACCAATACGAGACCAGCACCGGCACCAAGGTCAACGTAAACAACAAGGCGCCGAGCAGCGCGAACGCCATGGTGTTCGCCATCGGTCGGAAAAGGAGTCCAGCGGGCCCGCGCAGGGCGTAGATGGGGATGTAGCCGGCAATGATGATCGCCACCGAATAGAAAATGGGTCGATCCACGTCGCGGGCCGCTGTCAGAATCACATCCTGGAGGCGGTAGCTTGTTCCTTTGCGCAGGGCGAGTTCGCGATAGATGTTTTCGACCATCACGATCGTGCCGTCAATGATAATGCCGAAGTCGATGGCCCCAATCGAAAGCAGGTTGGCGGATTGCCCGCTGGCGTTCAGAAAGATGAAGGCAAACAGCAGCGCGAGTGGAATCGTGAGCGCGGTGATCAACGCGGCGCGAAAGCTCACCAGGAAGAAAACCAGAACCACCAGAACCAAAGCCATGCCGCGCAGCAGGTTCCGCTCGACGGTATCGGTCGTGACGCGCACAAGGTC
>Ga0126383_10003156_pt1 | contig 10843 bp, 6 predicted proteins | sample PanSoiMetPlot_35_FD_96882 | JGI IMG/M metagenome (GOLD analysis project Ga0126383, IMG submission 96882) | Tropical forest soil microbial communities from Panama - MetaG Plot_35 | ecosystem: Environmental > Terrestrial > Soil > Tropical forest > Bulk soil | place: Panama | collected 2016-02-17
AAGGATACACGCCTCAACCGTGCGGTGTCAACTATATTATTACCCAAATTAGGTCCTGAGATTAAGCCTGATCCGATGACGTGTTTCGATGCGGACCGAGCAGTCGGGCGAGCTGCTTTAGATTGTCCTTGATCACATAGGCGCAGGCGCCGGCCGCCGCGGCCTCTTCCCGCAGACTTAGTTCGTCATAACTGGTGACGATGATTACGCGCGCATCGGCAAAGGCCCGCTTGATTTCACGCGTCGCGGACAGTCCGTCAAGGTCTTTCATCCTGATGTCCATCAGCACCCAGTCGGGTTTGAAAGTCTGGTAGCTCTCGAGCGCGGCCAGTCCTGATGAGCATTCCAAGATTTCATCAGCCAGATCCTGAACCACAGTTCTAATGGTGCGGCGCATGGCTTCGTTATCGTCGACAATCAGCACCCTCATTGCGCCAGTCCCGCCAGGTTTCGCTGCTGCTTCGCGGTCGCAACCTTTTGCATCACTGAGTCGATGTAGGCGCGGGCGTCGCCACGTGTCCGGATCGATTCAAATTTTGCTTCGATGGCCGCAACCTCTGCCGGTGTTTTGCCGGACAGCTCGAACTCCGTCTTTTTCATAACGTACAACGTGCCCCAAAAAAAACCTTTTGGCGGTAACGGCTGAGCGTCGCTGAAGGCGCGCTCCGCCTCCGTCACCTGCCGGCGCGCAGCCTGCGCGGGCGGGGGCGGAAGTTCGAGTTTGCCTGGGCATTCAGGTCTGGGGACACTGAGTGAAAGCAAATGCAAGAGATCGTTGGCTTGCTCGTCGCGCTGCGTCAACGGCCCGAGGCCAAATAGCTGCTCGATGGTTTTCGGGACCGATGAATGATCGTAGACGGTGTGGTCTACGGTGCCTGCCGGAATTAACGGCGAGACGATGATGGCCGGCACCCGGACCCCGTACTGATCGAACTTAAACCCGTGCTGGCTGTAGCCGTACGGCGGGTCATCCCCAGGCGGAGTCGCGGATGGAGGAGCAAATGAGTCGTAGAAACCGCCATGCTCGTCGAAGGTAATGATTAGGAGGCTGGTGTTCCAGTAGGGTGAATTGCGGATCGCCCAGTAGATGTTCTGGAGGAGATTCTCGCCGCCCCAGGTGTCGTCCATCGGGTGTTCGGACGATCCTCCCTGAAAGGTAGAGTCCTCAGGCGTTAGCAGATCAATGTCGCCATAATGCGGCTCAATGAAGGTGTACGCGTATGGGTAAGGACCCTGGAGATCGCCTGCGAAATCAAGCAACGAGTAGTCGCCGACACCGCTAATGTCGGCCAGCGCCGCCGTGAGCGGTGTAGCGCCGGCGTTTGTCCCGTCCTCAGGGTGGGCACTGTATAAGCTCAGGTAACCGTTTGGATTGTAGTCATGGTAAAGGCGGAACCCGATTCCGGCATTACTTAACGCCTTAAAGATTGAGCCGTGCGGGTATTCAAATCCCGATTCGTCCCACCCCATAACCAGATCGGACGAGGGGGAATCATCGAGTCCGGACGACGAGGCGCCGTGGACAAAGAAGCGATTCGGCCAGGTGGGCCCCGGCATCGAGGAAAACCATTGGTCGCAGACTGCGAACTGGGTGGCCAGTTGGTAGCTGATCGGCATCTGAACGCGCGTGGCCAGGCAGTTCATGATCAATTGGTAGTCCTGCGCGCCCGGCGGAGGCCCCTCGGTAGTTGAAGTGGCGTAATTGGCCACGAAGCCGCTGTTGTCGATCCGCGGGTAAGTTTCGCCCGGCGTCCAGACCGCACCCTCTCCGCCAAGCTGCTCCACCACGTCGAGGAACTCATGGCCCGGGTCGGTCGGCATGGCCAACGGCGCGCCGCCGATTACCTGGTAAGTCTCGTTGCCGTACGAGTTCGAATTGCTGGTGGTGGCGGCAATGAGGTTTGGGATTCCCGAAAAGGCGAGCACGTGGTCAAACGAATGGTTTTCCAGCATCACGACGAACACATTCGTGATCGGCGCGTAAGCGGAAGGCGCCACCTTGGTCATACCACATGAACAGGCGCCGGAGGGGAGGTCGATGTTGAATTCGGTGGTGCTGACCGAGAAGATAACCGGTGTCACCGCATCGATTTGTTCCAGCTGGCATTCCTTCCAGTACTCCCAGTAGCCGGTGCCGCTGCTGATGTACATGCCGGCATCATCGCCGTCTTGCAACTGGATCATCACGGACCAGTAGTCGCGGTCGCCCCAGGCGGGATCAAACTCGATCGTCAGGGGGCCGGCTATACCGCCGGCTTGCTCGACCCAATGGCCGTTTTGCGTGTTGCCGCTGGAGCCTCGGTGAAACAGGATAATGGTTGCTTTGCCGCCGCTATTGTTCTTAATCAACACGTTCGCAGTAGCCATGGTAGCCTCCTTGCTTTCGACGATTCAGGATCTTTCAGCGAGTACGTTTCGATCACATTGCGCTGTGATTCGCGGTCAAAGGTTTCTCGTCGGCTGCGACGCTGCGCGTCGACGAATCGAGGTGCTGGCTACTTTTTGCGGAAATCTCTGCCGCGGCGCCGGGACAATTGCCACCGGCCCAGCTGTAACACGGGATCGCGCTCCACACGCCCCCGCCCTGGAAGAACAGGTTTTGCGGTACGTTTAGTTCTTCCGTGGAGAACAGGTCATCCATTAACTGCTTTTTCGGATACTTGAAGTCTTGCCAGTCGGAAAGGCCTCCGCCGTTGTACAGAAGATAAATGTTGTAGTTGCCATCGCCCTGCGGTTCTGACAAGAACGTATAAGGCTGCGCGCCAATGTCTTGCCAGAATCCACCGGTTTTGCTGTTGGTCCAGGCAGCCGGCACCGGGGTGTCGACGACGGTCCAGACCATGAGGTTGAAGGTGAGCGGGATCAGGTTCTCATAGAAATAGAGACGGTTGGCCTTTGAGGCATGGCGGGCAATTTTCATCGGATCGGTGGGCTCGATCTTCCAGGCCCGCTCCGCCAGCCTGGCGACCAGCGGCAACATCACCGCATCCGTCAGAATCCTGACTTCGTCGGTAACACCGGCGTCAATAGCTTTGTCATAGAGTCTATGGATATCCAGCGCGAGGTGGTAATAGGAGCTCACCGAAGGCGTGCTCTGCGGCCTGGAAAAGTAGGATCCCAGCAGCGAAGCCACGACGCTCATGGCCATGTTGATGACGAAGATGCTTTCACCTTCTTCGTCGGCGAATGGGAAAGCGGCCATACCCCAGATGGCCGCCACCGCCACTTGTTCGGGCCAGTAATCGATGTCCGAGTCCTTCGCGGGGGCGGGCTGGACATTGTGCTTGACGATCTCCAGCTCCTCCAGCTGCCGTGTCCTGACGGCTGAGGCAATGGCCTCCCGGCTGCTGGTCAAACCATAGACTTCGGCGACCGCGTTGAGTTCGATATAGAGCTGGCGGTTGACGGTCCGCCAGTCCTCCAGGTCGAAGTTATTCGGCGGCGTCGTCATCAGCAGGTTGCCCTCTACGATGGCGGCCCACCCGCCGAAACGATACTTGTCGTTTCGGTTCGTGAAAGTGCTTCTGAGGTTGTCGCCGCCGGAATCAACCTGTTCACTCACGTATTGGTAAATGGTCAGTTGCGCGCCCTCAAAAGGCGTGAAGTGCGTTTTCTGAGGCGCCTCTACGATCACGCTCAGGTTCCAGCCGGGAGTGCAGTTCCACGAGCTCCATTGGGTGATGAACTGCTGGAAGAACTGCTTCAGGATCGTGAGAGAAGGTGTGATTGGGGTCGCAGAGTCGTCGGCATAATAGACAATGAACTCCTGCTCCCCGTCGCCATCGACATCCGCGCAAAGGAAATGGTTGTTGGGTGAAGTCCCCCGCGCGTCGAGAACGCTGCCGTCAAAGCCGCTGAGGGAGAACCGATTCTCAATAGAGTTCCACCGGAGCGAGCAGAGCTGATCACCGTTTGGCGTCGGCGATCCGAGATACGGATTGAAAAGCAGCAGACGATTGCTGCCCGCGCCGTCGATCCCGGCCAGAAAGATTTTCGTCATCCCGATCAGCGAAAACTGGGAGTTGCCGTCGTTGACGCTTCCTTGCGCGGACCATAACAGGTCGAATCCCGCCGATCCATTCCAACCAAGGAGCGATAGCGTCTGGTTCTGTATGGAAGGGCTGTAGACCAAGAGTTCGTCATTGTCATCGCCGTCTATTTTGCCGACGAAGAATTGGTCATCAGCGGCGAAAGAGAAACCGTTGATGCTGGCCTGGTTGAATATCGAGGGAAAATCCGAACCGTTCCACTCAAATACGTTGCACGACGGATTAGCATCCCGGTAAATAAAGACCTGTTGTTTCTGGTCACCGCTACTGCGTTTCAAACTCGGAAAGAAAAACTGGTCAGAGCCAAGCAGAGGGATATTGCCGAGCGCCGGCGCAGAAAAGATGCTATCGAGAACCGCGCCGTTCCACTGGTAGACATTGAAGGTCGCGCTGTTCGGCATGAAGACAATGATTTCGTCGGCGCCGTCGCCGTCTATATCAGCGCCACAGACCTGGTATCCGTAAGCAGAGCCATCGTTAGCGATGGCCAACGGCGCGAACAGCGATCTGAGTCCGGCCCCGTCCCATTTGAACAGGCCCAGGCTGCAATTCTCGGCGCTGAAAGCGATTACCTCGTCCACGCCGTCGCCGTCGACGTCGGCGGTGTAGAACCTGCTGGAGAAGTCCAGTAACCAGTTGGCCTCCCGCTGGGCGCCCGGCACGATTCCCTGCGCGGTCCACATCGTGAGCATCTTTCCCCAGTCTTCACTAACCCAGCTGGGTTCCAGATCGCCGTAGTTGAAATACGAAAGCAGGCCCAGCGCGGGAGCAGTCCCTAAGGTCTCGGGTGTGTAATTAAGCGTGCCGGGACAGTTCGAGACGACGATCTCCTGACGGCCATCGCCGTCCACGTCGCCGGCGGTGAAGGTGTCCAACTGATTGTTGTAAAGCCAGGGCAGACAAGGGGGCAGGCTGAGAAATTTAGATGTCGTTCTATTCATGATGGCCTCCTTTCAAGGCTCAGTTCGTAAAGCGGATTGGAAAGCGGTATTGCCGAGTGTGTCGGCACCGGGAGCGGTAGCGATCGGATCAGGAAACAAATGGGATCAATTGATCCCGCGCTGCCGCTCCGGGTACTGACGCCGCGGCGCCGGATTCACTTGAACGCGATTCCCTCCGGTGTGTTGAAGCCGGTCAGAGTTGCGATGACAGAGTTGCTGGAAAGGTCGATCACCGAGACGGTGCCATCTGTGCTGTTGGCCACAAAGGCGCGCGTGCCCGACGGGTTTATGGTGATGGCGAACGGATGCGCGCCAACTGAAATAGTGGCCACCACCCGTGAGTTGCCTGACGTGTTTATGACTGAGACTGTGCCGTCGACATAATTTGCGGCGTAGACACGCGTCCCCGCCGGGCCGGCCGCCACCCCAAAAGGACCGTTTCCGACAATAAACGTACCGACCACGGTGTTATTCGAGGTGTCGATTACTGAAACCGTGTTGGTATCGCTATTTGCCACGTAAACCCGCGTGCCCTCCAGATTCAAAGTCAGGGCGCGCGGACCGGCACCAACCGGAACATTTCCAATTATGGTATTGGTCGACGTATCGAGAACCGAGACTGAGTTGCTGTTCGAGTTAGTCACGTAGGCCCTCGTGCCTGAGGGGTTGACCGCCACCGCCGTGGGCGCATTAAGACCAGTGATACTTGCCACGATTGTCCTGCTGGAAGTGTCGGCGATGTACAGCTCATTGGCGGCTACGCTGGTCACATAAAGTCGCTCGGCCGCTGGGTTGGCCGCCACGGCGAACGGTTGAATGAACCCATTGATAGCGCCAATCACCACATTGGATGTCGTATCGATAATCGCGACCGCGCCGCCGGAGTTTTGCACTACATACGCCCGCTTACCTGATGAGTTGAGCGACACTCCGATCGGTGCTGCACCGATCGGCAGAGTCGCGAAGACTATGTTGTTCGCGTCGATCAGCGACACCTGACCACCGCCAAAGTTAGTCACGTAGGCAACCGGAAGCGCGGCTCGTTCGAGCGTCGTCAGGCGGGCTTCGATGGCGTCGGTGTTAGCCGGTGGTCCCGGGAGACCTTGTGGACCAGGCGCTCCGTTACAAACGTAGTGCGCGCCCTGAGCGTCGGTGTATTTGAGACCGCCGTATTGACAGTTCGGGCCGATGGGCTCGAGTGTGCCAATCGGCGAGACGCCCTGGGGCCCAGTCGCACCTGTATCGCCCTTGGCGCCTTGAGGACCAGTGGATCCCTGCAAGCCTCTCGCTCCGGTATCGCCTTTCGCGCCCTGCGGACCCGCCGGCCCCATCGGTCCCTGAACGTTCCACGAAATCGCAATCTCCTTCCTTGGGTCGCAATCAAGCGGACTCGAGACGCGTCGCAAATCGCCCAGTTCGCCGCGCACCAAACAGTCGAGACCGCGCGGTGCGTTGATCGTGGCAGACTTGTCATAGCAGGCGTAAATCGTATTGTTCGTCTGTGCTTGCGCCGGCCAAGTAATGACCAGCAGCAGCAGAGCACCACAGCAGAGGGTGCGCAGGTTGATGGCGAGTTGCTTGATAGATGAAGCGACCATTTGAAAATCTCCTTTTGCTCGAGACGCCCGAATCCGAAATTTACGGATTGTCTTTGAGCGTGGCGGAGTATCGTCTTGATCGCGGTGAGCGTGAATCGCCGGAACTCAGTATTTCGTCTACCGGGTTTCAGGTATTTATTTGGAGCTGGAGCGACATCACCAGGTGCCTGGAAGACGGCGAAAAGTGAGGACGCACCTAGCTGCTCGGCAGCATGCTGTCAATTGAGCGGGGGCAGGCCCCCTTCCTGACCATGGTCAACTCAACAATCTCGTGTTCAGGAAGGGGGCCTGCCCCCGCTTAACCTGGTACGCTCACGACAGTTCGCGCGCGTGCGCCAGCGCAAACTTCATCAGCGCATGACTGCCATGCAGATCCAGCTTGTCGCAGATGTTGCGGCGGTGAGTCTCTACGGTGTGATGACTGATGAACAGCTCATCGGCAATCTCACGGCTCGTTTTGTATTGGGCGATCAATTTGAGCACCCGCAGTTCGGTGGGGGTGAGATCTTTGATTGAGGGTTCATTCTTTCCGGCTTTCGTGTGGCTGAGGTTTATCAGGTAACTCGTTAAGGCCGGACTCGCGTAATGCTGACCGGCGGCGACCGCCTTAACGCAGCTGACTATTTCATTGAGACTGCTCTCTTTCAGCAGGTAACCCTTTACGCCCAGTTGCATGGCCTCGTCGAAAATTGACTCTTCCTGATAGGCAGTCAAGACGATCAGATATGTGTGCTGACTGACAGTTTGAAGTTCGCGGGCGACGGCAAACCCATCCATCACCGGCATCGAAATATCCAGAATTGCCACGGCTGGATTAAGCTCGCCGATCAATTGCAGCGCCGTCTGGCCGTCGCCGGCTTCGCCCACGATTTTGAAGTCCGGACACTCGTCCAGACTCTGCCGCAAACCGCGTCGGAACATCGGGTGGTCGTCGGCGATCACGATGGTGATTTCAGCGGCCATTCCGTAAATGTCTCAAATCGATCTGTAAATTAATGGTGGTGCCCTGCCCGGGTGCTGAGCGCATGGACAGACGGCCACCCAGGATCCGGGCCCGTTCGGACATTCCCTTCAAACCAAAGCCGTCGTTGCTCGCTGCGGCGCTGTTGCTGAATCCCTTTCCATTGTCTTGAATGGTGACGACCACCGCTCCGGACTCACGTTTGACGATCAACCCGGCCTGACTGGCAGCTGAGTGCTTGACGATGTTACTGATGCTTTCCTGGACGATGCGGTAAAGATTGATTTCTGATTCGCCATGGAATAGATCGTCAATCTCATCGACCTCAGTATCAATTCGGATTCTCGTGGCGGTCGAAACTTTTTTGGTCATGGCCCGCAGCGCTTTGCTCAACCCGAGCCGATCCAGCTCAACCGGACGCAGTTGATAAGCGATCTCCCGAACTTCGCGAATTGCTTCAGAGGCGGTCACCGCGATCTCCCCGACATGAGCTGCCGTCCGTTCTTCATCCTGAGGCTTGCCGAGCAGCAAATCGGCGCGGTTCACGATGATCGAAAGGCTTTGGCCCAGGCTATCATGTAGTTCCGCCGCCAGCCGTTTTCGTTCGGCTTCCTGCAATTCGATCAGCTGTCGCGAAAAAGCTTCCTGCGCCACTTTTGCTCTCCGTAAAGCGTCGACGCGCCGGCGATAGAGCAGGGTGATCGCTCCCGCTACCATCATCAACAGCACCAGCGAAAACCACCAGGTGCGCCAGAACGGAGGCACCACCATGATATCGATCGAAGCTCCCTCCAGGTTCCAGACACCGTCGGCATTCGCGGCAATAACTCGAAAGCGGTAGCTGCCCGGCGGCAGGTGCGAATAAAAAGCCGCGCGCCGGGTGCCGGCTTCCACCCAATCCTTATCAAGTCCTTCCAGTTTGTATTTGAATTGAATGTTCTCGGGTTTAATGAAACTGAGACCCGCGTAGTCAATCTCCAATCTTTCCTGGTCAGGCCCAAGCCTGGCCGCGGCCTTGGGATTAGCGACCCCGTCAATCAGGATTTCCTCGATCGCGACCGGCGGCGATACCGTATTGATTGCCACCTTGGCCGGATCGATCACGGCCACGCCTCTCTGGGTAGGAAACCAGAGCAGGCCGTCGCGGGTGCGGGTCCCCGCCGGTTGCGTTCCGCCGTTGCATTCAATATTGAGCAGGCCGTCGCGTTTTCCATATCCGAGGCTGCTGAGATTGTGGATCTTGCCGGCGGCAAAGTCGTTGAGCTGCTGTTTGCTGACACGATAGATTCCGAGGTTCGAACTAATCCAGAGATTGCCGCGTTCGTCGTCGAGAATTTGAAACGCCCCCTCGCTGAACAATCCGTCCCTGGTTGAATAGGTGGTAAAGCGGCCATTGGCGAAACGGCTCAGCCCGCCGTCATAGGTGCCAATCCAGAGGATGCCCTCGCTGTCGCGATAGAGCGACCTGATGTGATTACTCCCGAGCCCTTCAGTAGTGCGATACGAAGTGAAGGCTCCGTTCTGCAATCGACTCAAACCGCCATACGTCCCTATCCACAGGCCACCTTCGCCGTCCGGAATAATGGCCTTCACCTGATTGCCCGCAAGACCCTGCGACGTGGTGTAAAGGGTGCGCCCGCCATTCTGGTACTTGACCAGGCCGTCGCTCGTGCCAAACCACATGGCATCGTCCGGGTCCTGGTAAATCGCAGTTACTTCGTAAGGATGATCAAGGCCAATGATGTCATCTTTGATTACCGGATCGCGGCCCGAGTAGCGGACGAGCCCGGAATTCTTTCCCACCCACAGGCCGCCTTCGCGATCTTCAGCGATCGAGGTGACCAGCGTGACGTCGCCGTAGAAAGTGAATTTTCCGTCGGCGTATCGGCTCAGCTGGCCTTCCCAACTGCCAATCCAAACTGCGCCTGAACGATCCTGATAAATCGGATAGACATTATCGACGCTGAGTCCGTCTTGCTTGCTGAAGACCTTCACTAATTGCTGGTTGATTCGTTTCAATCCGTCGAAGGTCGTGCCCAGCCAAATCGTACCTTCGCGATCGCTGTAGATGGTGTGGACGCGGTTGGCGCCCTGGTTCTCGGCATGATAGGCGATGGCCTCCGCATGAACGGTGGTGCTTACCGGCGAACCTCCGTAGTTGATAGTCAGGTGATACAGGCCGCCGGCTTCGGTGCTGATCCACAAGCTCTGCTGTTGGTCCTCGAAGATCTGAATAATCGTCGCTGGTGCCGGCAGACCATCCACCAGGGACTTGATCAACTGGTCTCCGCTAAGAACTGCCAGGCCGGCGGTGGTGCCAAACCAGAACTGCCCGTGGCTGTCCTGCAGGGCCGCAGTCACATGATCGCTCTGTTGTTGCCGGGGCAGGACCGCCGTGGTGTCGTAGGAGGTGACCTCTCCGTTCGCAAACTTTTTGAGCACGCCATAGGACGCCGCAAACCACGTCGCCCCGGCGCGATCCTGATACGCGAAGCTCAGCGCGTCCGGTTGGCCGCTGGCATCAAATAGCAGTGTTCGTTGGCCGGCCCGCCAAAGATACAAACCATCACGCGCCGCGAGTAGCAGACCGCCCTCAGGGCTTTCGAAGGTCCCGCCGATTTTCTCCGGCAATCCATCCTGAGTGGTGTAACTGTGAAAGGCGCGATCGTGGTAGCTGATGAGACCGAGGTCGGTGCGAATCCAAAGCGTACCGTCCTGTGTCTCCAGTAACTGTTCGCAGCGATTAGCGTTAATCCCCGGCGTATTCGTGCGGTTGAAGATGGTGAAGCGCGCGCCGTCGTACCGCACCAGGCCGTCGCCGGTAGCCAGCCACAAAAATCCATCGCGGGTTTGCAGAATTGAGTTAACAGAGTTTTGTGGCAGTCCGTTATCGGTAGTCCACGAGTCAAAGAAATATTGGCCGTGAGCGATTAACGGGCACCCGACAGCGAGCAGCAGATTAAGTGCCAGGCGGCAGATCTTCCTTGTCATAGCTGGCTGGACACTCTCCCAGGCTCCCGGAGAAACGAGTGGCTGAAAATTGCGGACGAGTCGTCCGCGCTCCAGCAGAAAGCCGCGATTATATGACAAGGCGATGAAGTCAGTACCATCTGCGAGGGCATCTGTGATAGCGGACAGGCGTGGTTATACTAACGGGGCAGTAGCCCGACTGTGAGGGAGATACCGTCTTGAAAATCAAGAGACGGATTTGAGTAGTACCTCATGATTCGGGTCAAAGGCTTTTCCGGTTTTGAGAACTCCGAACGCGATATGAATAAGTTTGCGCATCGCAGC
>Ga0126383_10003157_pt1 | contig 10839 bp, 6 predicted proteins | sample PanSoiMetPlot_35_FD_96882 | JGI IMG/M metagenome (GOLD analysis project Ga0126383, IMG submission 96882) | Tropical forest soil microbial communities from Panama - MetaG Plot_35 | ecosystem: Environmental > Terrestrial > Soil > Tropical forest > Bulk soil | place: Panama | collected 2016-02-17
CGGAACAGAATCTCGCGCTCAATCATCGGAGCGAGCACGGAGATCTCCGCTGGAGATTGCAGCAATCGGACCAGGCGCAAAACTGCGTCGAGCAAGGCGGGGGACGTCCGAGACACGTAAATACCCCTCGCAGACGCAGCGGCGACGGGAGCCGGTAATCGGGCTTCTTCAATGAGCGACCTGAGGCTTCTCAAATCGAAGTGCAGCCACAGACCGAGGTAGGGTTTGGCAACCGTTGCTCCCAGAATGCGTACCGAAACCGGAACCTCGGCGGAGGCAACGATGTGGTGATCGGGAGCTTGGGTGTACACCTCCTCGTCTCCCAGCAGCAGTTCCTTTTGCCCTTGAGCGGCCATACAGATCGCCGGAGAGAGAACGCGAAACTGCGGCATCATGGACGACGAATGGCGAGCCACATAGAGCGAGGCAATGGCGGTTGGGTGGTCTCCGTCACGTGGAGCCAAGTGCGCGATGAGGTCCCGAAGCTCTGAAGCCTGCGTCCCGTCGGTCGTTCCCATTCAGTCTCCTTCACTTTCTGCCGTCAATGCTCGTAATACGACGACCGGGCCCCTCGCTAGTCGAACGCGCTAGTTAGACGAATAGGCATAAAGTTCGGCGGATCAGGCAAGCGCCGGAGAGAACACGCCGAATTGAGGCATCAAACGAGGCCATGGGGGGCTTCTAGAGGAATAGGCATGAAGTTCGGTGGATCAGGCGCGCGGTTCTACCGATGTTTCCTTAAAAACGAGAAATCAGAAGATGGAAGAGGAGCGCTGTGTAATCACAATTGTAGCAAGAAGGAGACAAACAGAATGAAGAAGGTATTTTCGGGAATCATGGTGTGTCTGCTGCTACCGCTCGCTGCTGCCGCACAGCAAACCGGGAACCCTGGCACGGCGGCCAGGCAGACCAGTGCCATACGGCGCGGCGAGTATCTAGTAAGATTTGGGGGATGTAATCACTGTCACACGCCATGGGTTTTAAACAAGACGCTCAACATGCCGGTCGCGGACATGACTCGAATGCTCTCCGGTCACCCAGCCGACGCTCCAGGTCCGACCGGGACCGCGGGCGCGCAGGATACCGCTGTAATTGGCCCCACGTTCACCAGCTTCAAAATGCCTTTTGGTGTTGTGTATTCGCCGAACCTGACACCCGACCTGGAGACGGGCCTGGGGTCGTGGAGCACCGCCATGTTCATCAAGGCGATGCGGACAGGAAAGCACTTTGGTGGAGACGGAAGAGCCATCCTACCGCCGATGCCTTGGGGGAACTTGGCGGGATTAACCGACCAGGACTTAAAGGCGATCTTCGCCTACCTTCGTTCCATTCCCGCCATCCGCAACTCCGTTCCAGATCACAACGTCCCGCCGGAAGCCATCGAAGGTATCACCGAGAGCCTCGAAAAGCTGAAGTTGCGTCAAAGGGCGTCGGCGATGGAAGCGAATTAATCGGACCGAGCAAATACGACGCTGTGGCCTCGAAGTCGGAAAGCTGACCATCAGGGGTCTCTGGCCGGTGTCAGTGCGGCATCTGCGGCTGTGAGGGCAGCGGCTCGGCCGCATTGGCGATCGAGAGATCCAAGCGCTGGACTTGCGCGTGGGTCAGCTGAGCCTTGAACAGCTCAAAGCTGCCGAAGTCCCGTTCGATTGCTTCGGCCAGCTCTCGTCGCGTTTTGCAGCTCGGACCGCAGGTTCCGCGCTGCCTGCACCATGGCGATCAGCGATGGCTTGACCTCCAACCATCTCCGAGTCTTCAGGCCGCAGTCCGGATTCACCCAGAGCTGGTCCGGCGAGAGCACCTCCAGTGCCTTACGCAAGAGCTGCTCGATCTCCTCGCGCCTTGGAACCCGCGGCGAGTGGATATCGTACACTCCTGGCCCGATCTCGTTCGGATATTTGAACCGCCTGAACGCGCCCAAGAGCTCCATCTGCGAGCGGGAGCTTTCGATCGAAATCACGTCCGCGTCCATCGCGGCGATCGAATCCATGAAGTCGTTGAACTCCGAATAGCACATGTGGGTGTGGACCTGCGTCGCGTCCCGTACGCCAGAGGCCGCGAGACGAAATGAGTCCACCGCCCACCGAAGGTATGCCTCCCAATCAGCGCGCCGCAGCGGCAGCCCCTCACGGAACGCCGGCTCGTCGATCTGGATCACGCGAATGCCCGCGGCCTCCAGATCCGCAACCTCGTCGCGGATCGCGAGAGCGATCTGTTTGCATGTCTCGGAGCGCGGTTGGTCGTCCCGCACGAACGACCACTGCAGGATGGTCACCGGTCCGGTGAGCATCCCTTTTATCGGCGTTGCCGTCAGCGACTGCGCATAGGCTGACCATCCGACCGTGATCGGTTTGGGCCGCGACACGTCCCCGAACACCACCGGTGGCTTGACGTAGCGGGAGCCGTAGCTTTGTACCCAACCGTTCTGCGTGAAGCAGAAGCCAGAAAGCTGCTCGCCGAAGTACTCGACCATGTCATTGCGCTCGAACTCCCCGTGCACGAGGACGTCCAGCCCAATCTCCTCCTGGAAACGAACCGCCTTTTGGATCTCCGCCTTGATCAGGCCTTCGTACTGGGCAGGGGTGATCTTTCCCGCCTTCAAGTTGGCTCGAAGCGCTCGCAGCTCGGGCGTTTGGGGGAATGAGCCAATCGTGGTGGTCGGCAACTTCGGCAGGCGGAGCTGGCGAGTCTGGATCGTCCGCCGTTCCGCGTACGGTTTTGCGCGCCGCCGCTGTTCCTCGGTGACCTTCCCCACCCGGCTCTTCACCTCGTTGCTGTGAATCCGCGCCGAGCTGCGCCGAGACTCCATCGCCGCCGCGTTTTCCGAAAGCGCCTCCTGCACACTTCCGCGCCCGCCGTTCGCAGCTTTCGCCAGTGTCGCGATCGTCTGGAGCTTTTGCTTGGCGAATGCCATCCAGTTTTTGATCTCGGCCTCCAACTTCGCCTCCAGATCCAAATCGATCGGGCAGTGCAGCAGCGAGCAGGAGGGACCGACCATCACCCGGTTGGTCCCGATGGTCTCCACCGTCCGCTCGACCAGTCCCAAGGCCCGCTCGAGATCTGTCTTCCAGATGTTGCGCCCATCCACGACCCCCAGCGAGAGCGACATTCCCGAGTGAAGCAAATTGGAATTCAGGACTTGATCGAGCTGGGTCGGGGCTCGCACGAGATCCAGGTGCAGCCCGGCCACGGGCAGCGAGAGCGCCGCGGACAAGTTATCCCGCAACCCCTCGAAGTAAGTCGCGACCAGGACCTTGAGCTTAGGAGCGGCCTTCACGAGCCGCGCGTAGGCGCTGCTGAGCGCGGTTCGTATTTCATCGTCAATGTCGAGCACCAGGCATGGCTCGTCCAACTGGATCCACTCCGCGCCCTCGGCCGAAAGCGTGCTCAGGATCTCCTCGTATAGCGGTAGGAGGCCCGGAAGCAGGGCTAACCTGTCGATTGAAGGATCCTTGGCCTTGCCGAGCAGCAGAAAGGTCACCGGACCCAGAAGGACTGTGCGTCCAACGATCCCCAGCTGCTTCGCGCTCCGAAATTCGGACAATGGCTTGTGCGAGGTGAGCCGGAATTTCATCCCCGACTCGAACTCCGGCACGATGTAGTGGTAATTCGTGTCAAACCACTTCGTCATCTCCATCGCCACCACTTCGGTCCGAGACCCTCGACTGTCGCCGTCGGGTCTGGGACTGACGCCGCGGGCCATGGCGAAATAAGTATCGACATCGATCCGGTCATCAGCAAACCCGAATCGAGAGGGGATGGCGCCCACCATGGCGCAGGTGTCCAGCACGTGGTCGTAGAGGGAAGAATCGTTGACCGGGATATGCTGGATGCCCAGCTCCTTCTGGAGCCGCCAGTTCTCGTTGCGGATCCGGCAAAGCTCGGAGACGAGCGCGTCCTGATTCGACTCGCCCGCCCAGAACGACTCCAATGCCTTTTTCAGCTCCCGCCTGGGGCCAATCCGCGGGAAACCCAGGTTCGTCGCGATCGCCATCGTCCATCTCCTCGTCCGGGCCCGCGCCAAGGTGCGCGGGCTTCCGAGGCACGACCGCTCCAGAAACCCGGCGCCTTAGCTTTTTTAAGGTGGTTGCAAGGGTCCGGAAATCAGTCCACCTGACACCTTAACTACGGCCGCTCCACCCGCGCCGTCAACTTCGGGGGCGGCACCACGAGCGCGCCGAGCGAAATCAACTTGATCCGCTCATGCGGGCCTGGCGATGCGACCGATCAGGCACACCTTGCCTGAACCGCCATGCCGGGCCGGGCACTCCTGCGCCCAATTCGAGCTGGCAGAGGGCGAGGCGAGCTGGCGCGCTCGATGCATTCGCGTCGCGCGATGCGAGTCGTCATCGACGCGGGGCATGGAGGAGAGCAGTTCGCGGGGCGTTCGTCCCCTATCGGCGTTCGCGGTCCGCTCGGCACGGCGGAGAAGGACGTGGCGCTGGCGCTCGCCCGGCGGGTTGGCGCGCATCTTGGGCCCGACGCCGCGCTCACCCGGAGCGACGACCGCAATCTCTCCCTGCGCGAGCGCGCGGCCGCCGCGGGAGGGTCGCAGGTGCTGGTGTCGATCCACGCCGATGGGCGAACCGAACGTGGGGCGCAGATCTGGGTCCACTCCCGCGCGCGTGACAACTGCCACGATCTCGCGCACGCCATCCAGCGCGAGCTCGGCACCTTCGGCGGGGCCGTTGGCGCAACCCGGAGCGGCGAGCTGGCCCTGCTCACTCCTGAGCTGCTGCGCGCCGAAACCGCAGCCTGCCTCGTCGAGGTGGACGCGCTCGGCGATCGCGAAGGCGAGCGTCGGCTGCGCGACCCGCGTCACCTCGACGCGCTGGCCGCGGCCATCGCCCGCGGGGTGCGCCGCTACGCCGGCCAGCGCCCGACTGCGCGCGCTCTCGCGGCCGTGGAACTCAACGCCGGAGATGCCTTCGACCGCAATTCGCCGCCGTACCTCGAATGGGTCCAGCGATCGCTCAACGATCTGTCGGGCGTGAATCTCGCGGTGGACGGCGAAAGCGGCCCGGCCACGCGGGGAGCGGTCCGCCAGTTTCAGCAGGCGCACCAGTTGAACCCGAGCGGCAGCGTCGACGAGAGAACGGAGGCCGCGCTCATCGCCGCGGGAGCCGACCCCGCGCCCACCATGCCCGCGATCACGGCGGCCGGGATCGATTTCAATCGGGATCTGCGGCCTTCGCTCTCCTGCTGGCGCACCGCGCAGTGGAGGGGGCTGCCCATCTCGTTCGCAATCCGGTACTACAGCAACAACGCGGAGAAGAACCTCACCCTCCCCGAGGCGCAAGCCCTCTCCGAGTCGGGCATCGCTTGCGTAGCCATCTGGGAAGCCGCAGGCGGAAGCGTGGCCTATTTCTCCCGCGCGAATGGCGAAGCTCACGGGCAGGCGGCAGTGGTCCAGGCCATCGGAGTCGACCAGCCCTCGGGAGAGCCGATCTACTTCGCCATCGACAACGTGGATCCGATGAGCGCCGCCGACCGCCGGCAGATCGAGGAATACTTCGAAGGGGTGCGCACCGGTATGGCCCGCGCGCTCGCGACGCCCGAGGGAGTCGCCGCCGGCGTCAGCTATCCGATCGGCGTCTATGGATCCTGGAACGTGCTCGATTGGTGCCGAGACCAGGGCATCGCCAGCTGGTTCTGGCAGTCGTGCAGCACCGGCACCTCGGGCGGGAAGAGCAGATATCTGTGGCCCGGCGCGCACCTGCGCCAGGTCCGCTGCGAATATCAGCTCTGCGGGCTGAGCGTCGACGTCAATGAGGCTTACCAGGAATACGGCGGCTGGCTCCGGCCGGTCGCGCCCTGGACGGATTTCCCGTCGACGAGCCCGCCGCGCGACGTGGGATCAGCGGGCGTGGCCTGATCGATCCCGCGCGTTGGGCTATACCGCGTCGCTCTTCGAGCTGAAGAGGAAGTCCTTGGCTCGGATGGCCGGGACCACCATCGGGCTGCTACTAAAATCCTTTAAGGCGGTGACCACCGGCTCGCTCATGGCCTCAATGTTCTTGAGCATGTTTACCGGGCTCTGGTTGAAGCGGAAATTGTTGACCGGATAGGCAATCTTTCCCTTCTCAATCAGCCATACACCGTCTCGCGTGAGACCTGTGAGCTCCACGTTCTGCGGATTGACCGGACGGATGTACCAAAAGTGAGTGATCAGTAGGCCCCGTTCCGTCCCTGCGATCAGATCCTCGATCTTGCCAGAGCCGCCCTCCATCGTGAGGGTGCCGGAGAACGGGAGCGGCTCCACCTTCACCCGCGTCGCCCAGTAGCGATCCACGCTCAGCCCGTTGACTACCCCCCGATCGATCCAAGTCACCTTGCGCACCGGAAGTCCTTCGAACGCAGCACCTCCAAACCCACCGAAGCCGAGAAAGCCCCCGCGCGCCCCTCCCATCCCTGCGCCACCGCCGCCCGCCCACGGCCTCGCCGGCCACTGGGCATTGAACGGATCCGATCGGATGGTGACGAAGTCGGGAAACAGTTTCTCGCCGAGGCGGTTCCCGCCTCCCGGTTTCGAAAGGAAGCTCTTCCCCTGATCCGCGATCCGCCGGGAGAAAGAAAACAAGAGGTTCGGCATCAGATCCGCCACCGCCTGCGGCTCCAGCACCACGGTGTATTTGCCGGGATCGAGCGCGCGCGGGTTGGCGGAGGATTCCGCCTTCTTCGCGGCGCGCTCGACGATGCTTTGCGTGGAGATGTCAAGCAGCCGGGGCGAGGCACCGCCGGCCCAACCCGACCCGGTCGCATCCTGTGTCCGAGCCGTGCTCGTGAAAGTCGCCTGCGTGGACGCAAAGAATCCGAAGTTTTTCCTCTTGTTGGCAATCGCCGACCACCGAGACGTCGTTTGCACGAAGGCCGAGCACTTCAGCTTTCGGGCGCGGGAGATCTCCATCGCCTGCTGAATTCCCGCTCTTCGATCGAGCGCGGTCGCGCTCGCCGTCTCTTCGTTGAAGGCGTGAACCTCGGGATACTGCTGTGGACCGAGATCTTCCATATATTCCGCGTCCGGGGCGGCCGAATGCATCAGCTCCTCGCTGCGAGCCACGGCCTTCTTCAGCGCCTCCCTGCTCGTCTCGTTGACTTGGAGGGTGCCAGTGCGCTTGCCGTCGCGGCTGGAGACGGAAATATTCAGGTCGACCATCGCTCCCGAGGTCGTGACTTCATTGGCAGCGAATCGGGTGTGGGTGCGCTGCACCAGGTCCAGCCGAACATCGCAGTCGCGCGCGCGCGAGTAGGACAAAATCTGATCGGCCAGTTGCTTTGCCTGTTCTCTCGTCCAGCCCATGGTCATGCGGTCCTCAGAACGGTGATCTGCCGAAATCGCGACGGCGCGCATCCGTGGCTCATTGCATTGATCTGCCCCGGCTCGCCTTTGCCATCCGCGTTCAGTCCGATGTTCTCCCAGAGCGCCTCGCCCCCAATCGCGTCGCACGCGCTCCAGAAGTCCGGCGTGCGGCTCTGGTAAGCGACGTCGGCGATCATCGGCCCTACCTTGCCGCCCTTGATCTCCCAGAAGGCATCGCCGCCGAATTGAAAGTTGTACCGCTGGTGATCAATCGAGTACGAGCCGCGACCATCGATCAGCACCCCATCGTCCACGCCGGAGATCAGATCCGCCAGGGTCGTCGGCTTGCTCGAAGGCTCGAGCCAGACATTGGGCATGCGTTGGAAGGGCACCGAGTCGTACGAGTCGGCGTAACAGCAACCCATGGACTCCTTTTGACCGATCAGATGCGCCTGGTCCCTGATGGTTTGGTAACCGACGAAGATGCCCTTTTGAATGATGGGGAATTGCCGCGTCTTCACCCCGTCGTCGTCGTAGCCGCAGGTTGAGAGGCTCTCCTTGCGGATCCGGTCGCCTTTGAAGTTGACGATCTCGGAGCCGACCTGGAACTTGCCCAGCTTGTCGGGGGTCAGAAACGAGGTTCCGGCGACGTTCGCTTCATATCCGAGCGCACGATCCAGCTCGGTGGAGTGCCCGATCGATTCGTGAATGGTGAGCCCGAGATGGGTCGGCAGCAGAACCAAGTCCTTCTTCCCAGGCGTGACCGGCGGCGCCTTGAGATGGTTCACCACTTCCTCTCCCACTCGGCGCGCGTGGCTGGGCATCTTCGCTCGCTCCACCGCTTCATAACCGGCGGTGACCGCGTGGGGGCGGTAAGTACGCGACTTCTGTTTCTTGCCCTTTTCGACCGCAGTGGCCGTGAACTCCGGCGAGATTTGGTAGACGTGCTGCTCGATCTGACTTCCGTCCGAGGACGCGAAGAACCGGTGCTCCACGCGCTGAGCGATGAACCCGGTTACCGAAAAGACCCCAGAGACTTTCATTGCGTCATCCGCCACGTTACGCAGGAGCGCCAATTTATCCGTGATGGGAACCGAGAAAGGGTCTTTCGCGATCGGTGTGCGGTAGGTGTCGTGGACGGCGACCACCGGTGCCAGCTCCAGCGGAGAGCTTCTCAAGGGCGCGTTGGCCTTGGCGATTTCCACGGCGTCTTTGACCGCTCGCGCGATCTCATCTTCTGTAACGCTGTAGGAGGCCGCGAAACCCCAGGCGCCGTCGGCGATCACCCGCACGCCGAAACCGAAGATCTCCGAATCGGAGGCCGTGGGAACATGGTTCACCTTGCCGGTGGCGAAATCGGGCTCGGAGCGAAGGTTGACAACTTGGGCGCGATAGCGATTGATGCGAATGTCGGCGTAGGAGGCCCCCGCCTTCTTGGCGCGATCGAGCGCCATTGCTCCCAACTCTTTGAGCCGATGGAGCGGAACTTCCGCCGCCTCGACGCGACGGAGCAGAAATTGGCCGGGAATTAGAGCGGTCGCCGCCCACGCAGCGGCGCCGCCGCCACAGGCTTTGAGAAATTGACGCCTTGAGGAATTCATTCATTCGCTCCACAGCTGGCCGGCGGATGAACGGATGCGTCGGCCGCGGCGGCGACCCTAGCTCATCTTTGCGCTGAATAGCGGAGTAAAGTTCCGCCGCGTCGACCCGTCTACGCCATGCTCGCGCAGCCCTAACTTTCTCTGGACGGCTCGAAAGAAACTTCTTAGACATCCGCTCGGTAGGGCAACCGAGCCTGGTGGCCGGCCCGGTCTTCAAATTCGATTAGCGGGGTAACCTCCGGTGCCAGCGAAGGTTGAGAAGCAGATTGGCCGAGAATATTACTTCAGTCGATATGTCTCTCAACGAGAGTGCGGAAATAAGTGCCTTACTCCGCGAATCCACGCTGACCGGTCCCTCGAGTACTCAGCTGGGCTGGAGTGGGGTGGCTGTCGAGCGCCGCACCATCCAGCCTTGTGAAAAACCCGAACTGCCGATTGATCACCACTTCCTGATTCTGTGGTTGGACCAAGTCTCCGAAGGAGAAATCGAGCGCAAGCCCGGCACGTTCGTTCCTTACAAGAAACTGCAGACGACAATCTCGACGTTTTTGCCTGGAATCAGGCCGGCGACCCGGGGTGTCACGAAGCACAGAGTGGTGATCTGCGCCATTTCCCCGCGCTTCATGCGCGAGGCGGAGAGCGAGCTCGATAAGCGCCCGGGCGGTCCGCTTCAACAGCTTTACGGAACAAACGATGCCGTTCTTCGCGATTTGATGTTCCAGTTGGCGGGAGAAGCAGAAGCCGGAGGCCCGTTCGGGACCGTGTACGCAGAGTCGCTGTCTACCGCGCTTGCGACGCGCCTGCTCTTTGCAGCCCGGTCGCTGCAGGTGCCGAGACACGGGACAGTGTCTCCACTGCCGCGCCGGGTTCTTGGGCGTGTGCTTGAGCGTATGGAGGCGGACCTCGACTCTGACCTAACCCTCACAATGCTTGCAGCCGAAAGTGGCTACAGCAGATTTCATTTCTCGCGGATGTTCAGGGTCGCTACTGGGCAAGCTCCTCACCGCTATCTGCTGGAGTTGCGCCTCAGGAAGGCGCAGTCGATGGTTGCGAATCACTCACTGCCTTTGATCAAAATCGCTGCTGCTTGCGGCTTTTCAAGCCATGCTCACCTTTCGACAGCCTTTCGGTCACGATTCGGCTTGGCGCCGAGTGCATACCGGCGCAGCCTGTGAACGTGCCACGATCAGACAGATCGAAAATGGCACGTTCTTGAAAGCGACCGCGCTACCTGGCCTCCATACTTGAGCCCGTTGCATCGTCAGAGTCATTCCAAACGGAAGACTGCAAAACGATGGGGAACGGAGGCATCGAAGTCGTGAAACAGCCTGAGCAGGAAGGGTTCGCAGAGCGCGTCCGCGTAAACCAAGAGACGCTGGCCCTGGATTTGGAAAAGCAGTTCGACTACATCGTGTGCGGCGCGGGGACTTCGGGCTGTGTCGTGGCGGCGAGACTGGCGGCCGATCCGAAGACACGGGTGCTGTTGCTCGAAGCTGGTGGTAGCGACGAGACCGATTTGATTGCAAATCCAAACCGTTGGCCAATGACGCTCGGCAGCGAGCTGGATTGGGGCTTCGTAACCGAGCCGAATCCACATCTGAACGGAAGAACGATTCTTTACTCAATGGGTAAAGTCCTGGGAGGCGGTTCCAGTATCAACGTCTCGACGTGGTCTCGTGGGCACCGAGCCGATTGGGACTTCTACGCTTCGGAATCGGGCGAGCGAGCGTGGGGCTATGAAGCAGTTCTCGACCTGTATCGCCGCCGTATCGAGGCGTGGGCTGGAAGCCCCGACCCTGATTACCGCGGCACGGGGGGAATGGTGCACGTGCAGTCTGCCGCGGACCCTCACCCATTCTCTTTCGCGTTGCTGGAAGGCGCTGAGTCGGTGGGGCTGCAACGCTTTCCGAACCCGAATGGCAGCATGATGGAAGCGGC
>Ga0126383_10003158_pt1 | contig 10838 bp, 6 predicted proteins | sample PanSoiMetPlot_35_FD_96882 | JGI IMG/M metagenome (GOLD analysis project Ga0126383, IMG submission 96882) | Tropical forest soil microbial communities from Panama - MetaG Plot_35 | ecosystem: Environmental > Terrestrial > Soil > Tropical forest > Bulk soil | place: Panama | collected 2016-02-17
CTCGGCGGCGTTAAGGTGATGGTGATCGACGATTCCAACACCATCCGCCGCAGCGCTGAGATCTTTCTGGCGCAAGCCGGCTGCCAGGTGATCCTCGCGGAGGACGGATTCGACGCCCTCTCCAAGATCACAGACCATGAGCCTGACATCATCTTCGTCGACATCATGATGCCGCGCCTCGACGGCTATCAGACCTGCGCGCTGATCAAGAAGAACGCGCGCTTCTCCGGGACGCCGGTCATCATGCTTTCGTCAAAAGACGGTCTCTTCGACCGCGCGCGCGGCCGGATGGTCGGCTCCGATGAGTACCTGACCAAGCCGTTCACCAAGGACAGCCTGCTGAAGACGGTGGGCGCACACGCGCCGAACGGCGCGTAACAGGGAGCAAACGCAATGCCGATACGGAAAGTTCTCGTCGTCGACGACTCGCCCACCGACCGCCAGTTTCTGCTCGAGACCCTGGCGCGGAAGGGTTACCAGGTGGTGACCGCGGAGAGCGGCGAGGACGCGATCGCCAAGGCGAAGACCGAGATGCCCGACGTGATCCTGATGGACGTGGTCATGCCGGGGCTGAACGGGTACCAGGCGACGCGCCAGATCACGCGCGACGACGCGACCAAGCACATTCCGGTGATCATGTGCACCACCAAGGGCGCGGACACCGACAAGATCTGGGGCTTGCGCCAGGGCGCGAACGACTATCTCGTCAAGCCGATCGACGCGGGGCAGCTCCTCGCGAAGATCGCGCAGCTCGGCGCGGCGAGCTAGGCACGGAGCGTCGATGGCACGCCGGATCAGCCTGCGCGAGTTCCAGCAGGACCTCGTTCGCCGATTGAACGAGGCGGCGGCGGCGGACGCGCCGTCGTCGCGGCTCGGCGTGCAGGTCGGCGACGAGCTCTGGCTCGTCAAGCTCGAGGAGGCGGGCGAGGTGATTCCGGTTCCGCCGATCGCGCACGTGCCGCTCACGAAGCCGTGGTTTCGCGGGCTCGCCAACATCCGCGGCAACCTCTTCAGCGTGATCGATCTCGCGGCATTCCAGGGCCGCGACGCGACGCCGGCAACGCCGGACGCGCGGCTGCTGCTCGTCGCGGATCGCTACAACATGAGCGCGGCGCTGTTGGTCAACCGGATGCTCGGCTTGCGCAAACTCCAGCAGTTCGAGGGCCAGCCGGGGCGGGGCGAGCAGGCGTGGGAGAGCGCCCGCTTCGTGGACCGCGACGGCCGGCTGTGGCGGGAGCTGAATATGAACGAACTCGTCTACGACGGCGAGTTCCTGCAGGCGGGAGTGTAGAGGCAGGGGAGCCCGCGCGGGACGTACACGCGGCGGCGCGCGCTGCCGCACCCGGGCGAGCGACGGAGTGGCACCACCGATTAGTGGCGGCATCGAGGGGTAGAACATGGCAATGAATCTGCGGGCGTTGAACATCGGCCTCGGCAAGGGCAAGGCCGAAGCGAAGGGGGCGCCGAAAGAGAAGCCGGCGAAGAAGTCCGCGGCGGCGAGCGTGACGACCTTGGAGGGCGGCGCGCCGCGGCTGCGCTCCGGGCTGCTCGGCGGCAAGTCGTTCAAGCAGCAGATGCAGCTGCTCGTCGCGGCCGCGGCGATCTTGACCGCAGTCATCGTCGTATTCGGCTTGCTGGCGATCCGCACGGCCACGAACGGCACCGCCTACGTCGGCGCCGCCGGCCAGATGCGCATGCTTTCCCAGCGGCTCGCGAAGGAATCGCAGCAGGGGCTGCAGGGCAACACCGAAGCGTTCGGGCGGCTGAAGCGCTCGCGCGACGAGTTCGCCGGGCTGGTCGAGTCGCTCACGAACGGCGGCGCGGTCGGCGGTGCCGAGGTCCCGGCGACCTCCGACTCGGTGCGGCCCTCGCTCGAGAAGGTCACGCAGCTCTGGCAGAAGACCGACAAGAACATCGGCCTCGTCCTCGCGCAGCAGAAGAGCCTGGTGACTCTCGGCAACGCGGTGAAGGCGATCAACACCAACAACCCGGTGCTGCTCGATCTCGCGGAGCAGGTCGCGGCGCTGAAGCTGCAGACCCAGGCCGGATCGCGCGAGATCTCGCTCTCGGGGCAGCTCGTCATGCTGACGCAGCGGATGGCGAAGAACGCCAATGCGCTGCTCGCGTCCGACGTGATCGACCCGGAAGTGACGTTCCTGCTCGGCAAGGACTCGAACACCTTCCGCGACATCGTCACCGGCCTCGCGAAAGGCAGCGATACCCTGCGGGTGTCGGCGTCGCGCGACCCGGAGACCGTGGATAAGCTCAAGGAACTCGAGACGGCGTACGGCGAGTACCGGCAGGCGGTGAACGCGATCCTCGGTAGCCTGCAGCCGCTCGTCAACGCCAAGGCCGCGGGCCGCAACGTCGTCGGCGACTCCGAGGGGCTCCTCACGGCGAGCGACGAGCTCGGCGTCGGTTACGAGAGCGAGCTCACCAGCACGCGCTGGAACTACGTGGCGATGGCGGTAGCCGCGGCCCTGCTCGTCGGGGCCCTGTTCCTGATGTGGAAGGCCTACCGCGACGAGACCCAGCGCCGTACCGCCGAGCAGGTGCGCCTGCGGGAGGAAGCCGAGCGGCTGCGGAGCGAGGCCGAGGCGCAGAACAAGGCGAACCAGGAAGCGATTCTCCGGCTGATGAACGAGATGGGCAGCCTCGCGGACGGTGATCTCACGGTGCAGGCCACGGTGACCGAGGACATCACGGGCGCGATCGCGGACTCGGTGAACTACACGATCGAGGAGCTGCGGGTCCTGGTCGGCCGGATCAACAGCGCGGCCGCGCAGGTGACGATCGCGACCGAATCCGCACAGGCGACCTCGGTGAAGCTCCTTCAGGCCGCCGAGCGGCAGTCGAAGGAGATTCAGGAGGCCGGCGCCTCGGTCCTCAAGATGGCGCGCGCGATTAACGAGGTCTCGGCGAGCGCGTCGAAGTCGGTGAGCGTAGCGCGCCAGTCGCTCACCGCCGCCACGAAGGGCCAGGAGGCGGTGTCGAACTCGATCACCGGCATGGGCGAGATCCGCGAGCAGATCCAGGAGACCTCGAAACGGATCAAGCGCCTGGGCGAATCCTCGCAGGAGATCGGCGAGATCGTGGAGCTGATCTCGGACATCACCGAGCAGACGAACGTGCTGGCGCTCAACGCCGCGATTCAGGCGGCGAGCGCGGGCGAGGCGGGCCGCGGCTTCACGGTCGTCGCGGAGGAGGTGCAGCGGCTCGCGGAGCGTTCGGCCGAAGCGACGAAGCAGATCGGCGCGATCGTGAAGACGATTCAGACCGACACCCACGACGCGGTGGCTGCGATGGAGAAGAGCACCGTCGGCGTGGTCGAGGGCGCGAAGCTCTCGGATGCCGCCGGCCAGGCGCTCTCGGAGATCGGCGAGGTGTCGCGTCGCCTCGCCCAGCTGATCGAGGAGATCTCGGTGACCGCGCAGGCGCAGGCGCAGGCCGCCGGCCACGTCGCGACCACGATGCAGGACATCCTCTCGGTGACAAAGCAGACCACCGAGGGCACGAAGCAGACCGCCGTGTCGGTCGGCCAGATCGCGAAGCTCGCGCAGGAACTCAAGGGATCGGTAGCGAACTTCAAGATCGCCTAACCCGAACCGCGTCCGGGACGAAAACGAGAAGGGTGCGCGGAGGCGCATGAACACGGCAGCCGACTTCGACATTGGCCCGCTGACTTGGGTCAAGGGCGAGATCGATCAGGCGCTCGAGAAGTCGCTCGGGGCACTGCGTGCGTACGCCGCGAACCCCGAGGACGCGAAGCAGATCCGGTTCGCGCAGACCCACTTCCACCAGGCGCACGGCGCGCTGCAGATCGTCGGGCTCGACGGCGTCACCCGCCTCTCGGAGGAGCTCGACGCGCTGCTCGACGACGTCGCGAAGGCCGGCACCGCGCCGGCTCCGGCAAGCGTCGCCGCCGCGGAACGCGCGTTCGACGGGATCACGTCCTATCTCGATGAGCTGCTGGCCGGGCACCCGAACCAGCCGCTGCGCCTCTTTGCCATCTATCGCGAGGTCGCGAAGGTCCGCGGCCGCGACGGGCTCGATCCCGTCGACTTGTACTACCCGGACCTCTCGCAGCGCCCGCCGCGCCGCGAGAAACCGCCGGTCGAGCTCGCGCCGGCGGTTGTCCCGCAGTACTACCGCGCGCAGCGCGGGCGCTACCAGCGCGGGCTGCTCAAGTGGCTGAAGAAGGACTGGTCGGGCGTCGAGGACATGCGCGCGGCCGTCGCGGCCGTGGAGGCGGCGCAGACCAACCCGGGCAGCCGTGCGTTCTGGTGGGTCGCGCTCGGCTTCTTCGACGCGCTGTTCGCGAAGGCGATCACCGATCAACCGTTCACCACCCGGCTTGCGAACCGGATCGAGCAGCAGCTGAAGCGCCTCATGGAGGGCTCGACGACGGTTGCCGAGCGCATGATGCGCGAGGCCCTCTATGCCGTAGCTCGCGCCCGGCCGGCCACCGAGCACGTGCGCGCCGTCCAGCAGGTGTTCCGGCTCGCCGACACCGTTCCCGCATCCCTCGAGCTGAAAGCGGATGGTGCACCGCAGAATCCCGCGTTGCGGAGCCTGCGCGAGCTCGCCGGCAACGCGAAGACGGCGTGGAACAAGGTCGCCTCGGGCCACCAGCCGAGTCTCGCCACGTTCCGCGAGCTCGCGAGCCAGATGCGCGACCGCGCGGCGGAACTCAAGCAGGCCGATCTCGCCGGGCTGACCCGCGATGTCGCCGCCGTGGCGAAGTTCATCGGCGACGCGCCGGACCGCGTCACGGACCCGGTCGCAATGGAGGTCGCGACCGCGCTCCTCCTCGCGGAAAACGCGGTCGAGAACTTCGCCGCTCTTGGGGATGAGTTCACGCAGCAGACCGACCTGATGCACACCCGCCTGCAGTCGGCGGTGAAGGGCGAGCCGCTGCAGGGCGGGCCGCCGGTGCTCGACGAGATGTCGCGCCGCGCGCAGGAGCGCCTGCTGATGGCGCAGGTGGTGTCCGAGATCCAGGCCTCGCTACGCGCGATCGAGCAGGCGCTCGACGCGTTCTTCCGCGATCCGGCGAACCGCAGCGAGCTCGCCACGCTCGACAAGCCGGTCCGCCAGGTGCTCGGCGCGCTCACGATCCTGAACGAAGATCGCGCGGCGGCGGCGCTCTCGACCTGCGCCGCGGAGATCCAGCGGTTCGCGCAGGGTGACTACGCGCCTGCGTCCGGCGACTTCGAGCGCGTCGCCGGGGCGCTCTCGGGCCTCGGCTTCTACATCGACGCGCTCCAGCACGGCAAGGCGGACTTCGAGCAGTTCATGCGGCCGATCTCGGCGCGCAAGCCCGAGACGGCGGAGGAGGGCGAGCCCAAAACGCCTGCCGCCACCGTCGAAGCCGAGCTCGAGCGGGGCAGGAAGGCGCTGCACGCGCTCTTCGAGGAATGGAAGAAGCACCCCGATGACGCGAAGCTCAAGGACGACCTGAAGGCCAAGGCGTCCGCGCTGCAAAAGGACGCGGCGCTCGTCGCCAACATCACGCTCGAGCGGCAGGCCGCGGACGTGCTGCAGGCCCTCGCGGCGAGCGACGCGAAGCCGTTCGACCCGAGAGTCTCGCAGGTGCTGACCGCGATGACGCCCGCGCCGGCGGCGCCCGCGCCGTCGGCACAGGCGCAGAAGCTGATGGCCGCGAGCGCCGAGACGGTCGATGCGGAGCTCCTTGCGGTCTACCTCGAGGAGGCGGGGGAGGTGCTCGCCACGATCGGCGAACAGCTCGAAAAGGCGCGCGAGCTGCCGCAGAACATCGAGGTCCTGCGCACCATCCGCCGCGGTTTCCACACGCTGAAGGGCAGCGGGCGGATGGTCGGCCTCACCCGCCTCGGCGAGGCGGCCTGGGCCGTCGAGCAGGTGATGAACCGCTGGCTGGAGGAGGAACGCGCCGCGACCCCCGATCTCTTCACCCTGATCAGCGCCGCGCAAGCCTTCTTCGGTGCCGCGGTCGAGGGCCTGAAGGCGGGTGCGGCGAGCCCCGACGAGTCGCAGATCGTCCAGCTCGCCCAGAAGGTGAAGGCCGGAGAGCCGCTCGGCGAGGCAGCGCCCGCCGCGCCCGTCCCGAGCCCGGCCGCGCCGGCGGCAGCACCCACCGAGGCGGTCCCGGCACTCGACTTCCCCGAGATCGACCTCGCGGCGATCGCGCCGCCGGCCGCGCCGGAGACGGTCTCGCCGCGCGCTCCGGCGCTGCCGGTCGAGGTCGCGCCAATCGTGGTCGAGCCCGTCCCTGCGTCGCCAGCGCAACCCGCGCGCGAGGACACGGTCACCGTCGGCGAGGCCCAACTATCGGCGTCGCTGTACGCGATCTTCCTCGAGGAGACGCGCACCCATCTCGCGCAGATGGCGCAGGACCATGCGAAGCTCGCCGAAGGCGAAGAACCGGTCAGCGAAGATTTCGAGCGCAGTGCGCACACGCTCGCCGGCATCGCCGGCACCGTTCGTTTCGAGGGGATGCGTGAGCTCGGCCATGCGCTCGAGGGGCTGCTCGAGCGCACGCTCGGACGCAAGCCGAGCGGCGCCGCACAAGCGCTGATCGGCGAAGCGATCGACACGCTGCGCGCGATGCTCGGGTCGGCCGAGGCCCGCCAGTTCCCGGAGCCTTCCGCGGCGCTGGTTGCGCGGCTCGATGGCGCCGAACAGGGCGCCGCGCCGCCAGCGGAAACCCAAGCTACTGCCGACGCGTCCGAGGAAGTGCTTGGCGACCTCGATTTCGCGTTGCCTGCAACCGCCGGCGCGCCCGAGGAGACCTTGTCCGCCGATGCGGGCGCGCTCGACTTTTCGGCGCTCGCTTCGCCGGCGGCCCCGATCCTGGAGCAACCGCTTGCTCCCGTGGAAGCCCCGGCACCGGAGCCGACCCCGATCGTAGCGCCGCCACCGACGACGCCCAGCAACGTCTTCGCCTTCCGGGCGCCCCAGGACGAGCCGCCGCCCGTCCAAGTCGAGGAAATCCCGGTCGAGCGTCGGACCCGGCGCCTCGACGACGACATCGATCCGGAGCTGTTGCCGATCTTCCTAGAGGAAGCTCACGAGCTCGTTCCGGCGGTCGGGCAGAGCCTCCGGGAGTGGCACTCGGACCCAGGGAATACCGCTGCAGGGAACGCACTCCAGCGCACGCTCCACACGCTCAAGGGTTCGGCCCGCATGTGCGGCGCCATGGCGCTCGGCGAGTTGACGCACCACATGGAGAGTCGAGTCGAGAACGCGCTCGCGATGAAGGCGTTGCCCGCGACGCTCTTCGACGACCTTGAGACCTCGTACGATCGGATGGGACTGCTGTACGAGCGGCTGGTGAACCCCAACGCGGCGGGGCACCCGTTCCTCGACGAGCTGGAGCCCGCGCCGCCGGCGCCGCCGACGGCCCCTGCCGATGTGCCGGCGCCGCAGCCAACCGCCGCGGCGCCTCAAGCCCCCACTGCGCCTCCTGCAGCCGTTGCCCTTCAGGCTCCCGTTGCCCCTCAGGCCCCGGTTGCACCTGGGGCTCCGGTTACACCTCAGGCCCCCGTCGCGCTTCAGCCCCCGGTCGCACCTCGGGCCCCGGTAGCGCCTCAGGCCACCGCGGCGCCTCGGGCACCCGGCACGCAGGCCCAGCCGGCGGAGGCGGAGGTCGCCGCGCCGACCCGCGCGGTGCTCCGCGTGCGGGCCGACCTGATCGACCGCCTCGTCAACGAGGCGGGCGAAGTATCGATCGCGCGGAGCCGCATCGAGGGCGATCTCCGCTCGGTCAAGGCCGCGCTCTTCGAGCTCACGGAGAACGTGAACCGACTGCGCGCGCAGCTGCGCGAGATCGAGATCCAGGCCGAGGGCCAGATCCAGGCGCGGGTCTCGCAGGCGCAGGAGCAGGACAAAGCGTTCGACCCCCTCGAGTTCGATCGCTTCACCCGCTTCCAGGAGCTGACGCGGATGATGGCCGAGAGCGTCAACGACGTCTCGACCGTGCAGCAGAACCTGTTCAAGGCGGTCGGCGAGGGCGAGATCGCGCTGTCCGCGCAGGCGCGCCTCACGCGTGGGCTGCAGGCGAATCTCATGCGGATCCGCATGGTGCCGTTCGCGAGCATCTCCGAGCGGCTGTTCCGCGTCGTGCGCCAGTCGGCCAAGGAATCCGAGAAGCGTGCCGTGCTCGACATCAAGGGCGGACAGGTCGAAGTCGACCGCTCGGTGCTCGAGCGGATCACCGGGCCGTTCGAGCACATGCTGCGCAACTCGGTCGTCCACGGCATCGAGTCGCACGCCGCCCGCGCGGCCAAGGCGAAGCCCGAGCTCGGCGAGATCAGGATCGAGGTCCGCCAGGAGGGCAACGAGATCGTGCTCGTGGTGCAGGACGACGGCGCGGGGCTCGACTACGAGCGCATCCGCGGGAAGGCGGTGTCCGTCGGGCTCCTGCAGGCCGAGGACACGCCGAGCGACGCCGATCTCACCGAGTTCATCTTCCATCCCGGCTTCTCGACCGCGACCGAGGTGACGCAGCTCGCCGGACGCGGCGTCGGCCTCGACGTGGTCAAGGCGGAGGTCTCCGCGCTCGGCGGCCGGGTCGAGCTCGCGAGCGAAAGCGGCCGCGGCACGCGGTTCACGATCTTCCTGCCGCTCACGCTGGCGGTGACCCAGGCGGTGCTCGTCCGCGCGGGCGGCGTGGTCTACGCGATTCCTGCCGTCATGGTCGAGCAGGTCCGCGCGGTGAAGGCCCACGAGCTCGCCTCACTCCACACCGCCGGCGAGGTGCAGTGGCAGAACCGGCGCTACCCGTTCCGGTACCTCCCGCGGCTCCTCGGCAACGCCGAGTTCACTCCCGAGGCGCGGCGCAGTACGCCCATCATGTTCGTGCGCACCGGCGCGAACCTCATTGCGATCCAGCTCGAGGAGGTGATCGGCAGCCAGGAAATCGTCGTGAAGAACACCGGGCCGCTGCTCGCGCGCGTCGCGGGCATCACTGGCGCCACGGTGCTCGGGAACGGCGACATCGTGCTGATCATCAACCCGATCATCCTCGGCGGCCGCGAGGCGGGGCCGGTCGCGCGGAAGCACGTTCCGGGGCTCGCGGTGACCCAGCCGCTCGAGCCCGTCGCCCCGGCCGTGCCAACGATCATGATCGTCGACGATTCGCTCACCGTCCGGAAGATCACCGGGCGCCTGCTCGCGCGCGAGGGCTACACGGTACTCGCCGCGAAAGACGGCGTCGACGCGATGGAGCAGCTCCAGGACGCGGTGCCCGACGTGATGCTGGTCGACATCGAGATGCCGCGGATGGACGGCTTCGATCTCACGCGCAACGTGCGCGCGGACCCGCGCCTGAAGCACGTGCCGATCATCATGATCACCTCGCGCACCGCGGAGAAGCACCGCAGCTACGCGCGCGAGATCGGCGTGAACGTCTACCTCGGCAAGCCCTACCAGGAAGAGGAGCTGCTCGCGCACATCGCGGGCTTCGTGAAGAAGCCGGCGCTCGCGTAGCAGGCGCGGCGCCGCGCCACGGGGGTTTCGCAGTCGCGACCGCGCGCAGGGATCGCGCCGCCGGAGCGCCGCCGCCGATCCGAGGGCCCGCCCGCGCTACAATCCGACCGTGGCGCCGGTCAATCTTACGAACCACTTCCTGATCGCCATGCCGAACATGGTCGATCCGTACTTCGCCCGGACGCTCACCTTCATCTGCGAGCACAACGACCAGGGCGCGCTCGGGCTCGTGGTGAACCGGCCGATCGACATGACGCTCGCGGCGCTCTTCGAGCGGCTCAACCTGGAAGCGGGCGCGCGCGTGCTCGCCGAGATGCCGGTCTACTTCGGCGGGCCGGTGCAGACCGATCGCGGGTTCGTGCTGCACATGCCGGTCGGCCGCTGGAACTCGACCCTCACGGTCCACGAGCAGCTCGGGCTCACGACCTCGCGCGACATCCTGGAAGCGGTGAGCCGGGGGTCGGGACCCGACCGGATCATCGTCACGCTCGGCTACTCGGGCTGGGCGGCTGGGCAGCTCGAGCACGAGATCAAGCAGAACGCCTGGCTCACGGTGGCGGCGCAGGACGCGATCATCTTCAACCTGCCCGCCGAGGAGCGGCTCTCGGCAGCGATGGAGCTGCTCGGCGTCTCGTACGCCACGCTCGCCGACGAAGCGGGGCACGCGTAATGGCAGGGAAGGCGGCGGTGTGACGGGGCAAGGGCAACCGCAGGCCGACGTGAATCCCACCACCCTCCCACCCGCGGTCGTGCCGCTTGCCGTGACCTCGGGCACCGTGCTCGCTTTCGACTACGGCGAGCGCTTCGTGGGCGTGGCGGTCGGCGAGGTGCGGACGCGCGTTGCCCATCCGCTCGCGACGATCGACGCGCGGAGCGCGTCGACCCGCTTCGGCGCGATCGCGAAGCTCATCGCGGAGTGGCGCCCAGCGCGGCTCGTCGTCGGCCTGCCGCTCGATGCCGAGGGCGCGCCGCACGCGCTCACGCGCCGGGCGGAGCGGTTCGCGCGGCAGCTCGGGGGCCGCTTTCGCCTGCCGGTCGCGCTCGTCGACGAGCGGCTATCGTCGGTCGAGGCTGAGAGACGGCTGCGCGAGATCGGTCGAGGCGCCCGCAAGCACAAGTCGCTCGCGCACCCGATGTCCGCGCAGGTGATCCTGCAGGACTGGTTCGATCACCATGCAGTGGCCTGACGCCGAAACCCTCTGCGCCGATCTGGTAGGGAAGCTTCGCCCAGTCGTCACCGCGGAGACCGCGATGGTCGGGATCCACACCGGCGGCGCGTGGCTCGCCGAGCGCCTGCACCGCGAGCTCGGGCTCAAGGTGCCGCTCGGCCGCCTCGACATCTCGTTCTACCGCGACGACTACCACAAGTC
>Ga0126383_10003160_pt1 | contig 10825 bp, 9 predicted proteins | sample PanSoiMetPlot_35_FD_96882 | JGI IMG/M metagenome (GOLD analysis project Ga0126383, IMG submission 96882) | Tropical forest soil microbial communities from Panama - MetaG Plot_35 | ecosystem: Environmental > Terrestrial > Soil > Tropical forest > Bulk soil | place: Panama | collected 2016-02-17
ATAATGTGTTCTTCCGCGATGGCGAGCGGGTGTTCCGCACATACTTCGTTAACAATCGCGGCGACGAAGCCATGGGGACCGTCTGGAGCTATCTCGACATCACACCACTCGGCCGCCAGGAGACTTGGGAAGATTCGCCACAGGGCTATCCCCAGACTCAGCCGTACAAATGGTGGAACTGGCACGACAACTACGACGCCGAGCCAACGCCTCACCCGAAGTGGGTTGACATCCTAACCGACCCTCAAGGAGCCGCAATCCGCAGGCGCGAGGAAGAGGCAAAAGCGAGCTAAAGAAGGGCGCCACTTCGTGCCTTCTTCACACCGGAACTGCGCGAGTGCTTCCGCGAGGTGGCACAGGCAGAGCCGGGGGGACCTTTGCAAATTTGTAATCTCACCGCCTCTGAGGAAAGAGGAGAGGATGACGAAGCACCGGACTGGAGACAGTGACGTGTAGCGCGACATCGGGAACGTGAAAAGAGCGCTTCATACGCTAGCGGAGAGAGCGATGACAGACATCATGAGAGATGAAATTGCATCACGCAAGAGATGTCGATCGGAGCACCTTCGAGGCGCAATTGGACGCATTGCGGGCTCGGGAGAGCGCGCACACGCACGAAGGACACCATCGCGGCAGCCCGCCGACGGCTCCCCATGGTGTACAAACTTCCACGACCAGTATTTGAGCTACAAGACCACCGTGCGCCGCCGGCTGTAAGAGCACAATGGTGAGGTTCTTAATGAACGACGTCAGATTTGCGCTCCGTCAACACTTCAAGCACTCGGGCTTTTTCGTCGCCGCCGTACTCATGCTCGCACTCGGCATTGGTGCAACGACTTCGCTCTTCAGTGCGGTGTACGGCGTGTTAATCGATCCGTATCCCTACGCCAAACCGGGTGAGATCTGGACGCCCGGCCTTCGTAGCGCCACAGCAAACCAGAGGATGCGTCCGTATTCGCTGAAAGAGTACCTGGAAATGGCGAAGTTGTCGGCCTTCTCAGATGTGATGGCCACCTATCCCGGTAGTGTATTGCTGACCGGTGAATTTGCGCCTGAAACGATCAGGGGAGTTCGGCTCTCGGGCAATGCGTTTAACTTTCTGGGCGTCCCACCGCTCATCGGCCGCACGATTCAGCCTTCAGATATTCGCTCAACCGGTGACCCGGAATTGGTCACCGTGCTCAGCTTCAGACGTTGGCAACGGCTCTTCGGAGGCGACCCGAACGCCGTCGGCAAGACTCTTCGTCTGGATGATCAGCCGTACACCATCATCGGGATCATGCCCCCTCGTTTCGGCTGGTGGACTGAGGATGGTGTCTGGCTGCCCATGGGGACCGATTCCCGCGATCAACAAGGAGTCTTCCCGATTGTGCGTCTCGCGCCGGGCACCTCGTCCTCCGTCGCCGAACAACGATTGCATGTTCTCCACCGAGAGTTCGCGAAGGCCAATCCGACCGGCTATCCGCGAGACGAATTCGCCACGACGTTGACCAACTATCTCGATATCACCGTCGCGAGTGGAGAAATGCGACAGAGTCTGCGACTGCTTTTGGGAGCGGTGGGGTTGCTCCTGCTGATCGCTTGCGCGAATGTTGCGAACTTGCAGCTGGCGCGGGGAACGTCGCGAGCGCGGGAAATGGCGATCCGACTCGCCGTAGGTGCCGGACAGGGCAGGCTCGTACGACAGTTGTTGACGGAAAGCGTTCTCGTCTCGCTGATCGGAGGTCTGCTCGGACTGCTGTTCGCTGCCTCGATGACCAGGCTGGTCGTAGCGCTGATGCCGAGCTTTAACGTCCCTAACGAGGCGCGCATTGAGATCAACGTATACGTGCTGTTGTTCTGCGTGATCATTTCAGCATTCACCGGAATCCTGTTTGGTCTCATACCCGCTCTTCAGTCATCGCGACCCGATCTGGTCGAGGCGCTTAAGGACGACGCACGAAGCGGGAGCGCATCAGCCGGCAAGACAACGCGGGCGCTGCTGATGGTCGCCGAGGTGGCGTTTTCGGTCGTGCTGCTCGTGAGCGCAGGGCTAACAATCCGTAGCTTCGTCGCTCTGCAGCAGGTCGATCTGGGTTTTCAGCCCCGGCGGGTCATGGTCGTGGGACTGCCGCTTCCTCCGAAACGCTATGCGACGTGGGATCAACGCAATCGTTTCGCGCAGAACCTACTGGAGCGCGTCAAACACCTCCCTGGCATTCAGGCCGCCACAATCGGCAACGGCGGCCTTCCATTTGGCGGGCCACAATCGACCTTCGCCATCGATGGCCAGCCTCAGTCGGCATCGCCCCCGATCATGCTGCACCTGGCTGGTGCCGAGTACTTGCGAACTCTTGGAATACCGCTCCGGCGGGGACGTATGTTCACCGAGGAGGAGGTCGATAGGGCCCGGCCTGTCGCGGTCATAAACGAGGCGGCCGCCCGGCTATGGCCGGCGGGCAAAGACCCTCTTGGCCGACTCCTCAAGCTGGATGAACTCAAGAATCCGGGAGGGGCGAACCTGAGTTCGACCAATGCCTCGGCTGAGGTAACACTCGTCGGCGTAATGGGCAACGCGCACAACGACGACGTGCGAAGCGATCCGCAGCCTGCCGCCCTTGTTCCCTACACGCTGGTGGCGCCACCGCACCGCGTTCTGGCCGTTCGCACGATGGCAGACGCGGACGCGTTCGGCAACGCGTTACGCGCGCAGGTGCGAGAGATGGACCGCGAACAGCCGGTCAACGGTCCGATAACCATGGAAGCGATCCTCGGTTTCCGGACCGCACAACCGCGCTTCCTCGTCGCGCTGTTCAGCGTGTTTGCCGCGCTCGGTCTCGCGCTGGCCCTTGCAGGTCTTTACAGCGTCCTCTCCTACCTCGTCTCGCGCCGGACGCGCGAAATCGGCGTGCGTATGGCGCTCGGCGCCCAGCGAGCCGACGTTCTGCGCCTGATTATGCAGACGGGCGCCGGCTTCGTCGGTGCGGGCATTGTCGTCGGCACGCTCGCCAGCATCGGAGTTGCCCGCTTACTTGCGAGCCAATTGGAGCTCTTCCGCGTGACGGCCACTGATCCCGTATCGTTCTCCCTGGTCATTGCCCTGCTCAGCGCTGTCGCGGTTGCGGCCTGCTACGTCCCCGCCATCCGGGCGACCAGAGTCGATCCGATCGAGGCGCTGCGTTATGAGTGATCCATTCCAGATCTCTAATTCTAAGAATATAGCCGTTATCAAGGTAAGAGTTTACGAGATCCATGGCAGGAGATCGCGCGAGATGCGTGCGTGCAGGAACTTCCCGGTAAAGTAGGGACAAGTACTCATCTCCTTTGGCTTGCCCAAAAACCTGAGCCGCGCGTTGCCTATAAGTGGTTGATTAGGCGAGCCGAAAAAACTTCGATTCCCTTGCCCACAAACAAGTGACTCTGTTGAAAAGCGCGGAAGAGGAGAACCGAGGTGCAAGTTGGCTTTGGATGGTCAAAGGAACACGGTAATCTATTGTTTTGGCAAATCTCTGATAGATGAACACAACGCGACGAACACTGCGGCACTTCTGGGTTTTTGGTCCCGATCCGAGTGTGTAACTACCCTATTTGATAATGCCAACTTGGCTGAGCAGCCAAGCACATTCGAAGGCACGGTCCTTTAGCTGATCATAACGTCCCGAAGCTCCGCCATGGCCGGCAGGATCCATTTTCATCTTCAGCAGGATTGTGTTCTTATTCAGCGTCCGCGCTTTGGCAACGAATTTCGCTGCCTCCCAGTATGCCACCTGGCTGTCGTTCAGGCTCTCTGTGAGAAGCATGACCGGGTAAGCTGCTGGATGAAGATTGTCGTAGGGACTGTACGAAAGGATGTAGTCGTACACGGTTTTGTCCTTCGTCGGGTTGCCCCACTCCGGATAGTCCGTCGTGGTTAAGGGAAGCGAAGCGTCCATCATGTCGTTCATGACGTCCACAAAAGGCACTGCCAGATGCACAGCCCTAACAGATCCGGGCGCATGTTGACAACCGCTCCCATCAGCAAGCCCCCGGCACTTCCGCCTTCAATCAAAAGATGGTCCTTGGAGGTCCACTTTTCGCGTACGAGGTACTCAGCGCAATCAATGAAATCGTTGAACGTGTTCTTCTTGTTCATCAGCTTGCCATCGTCGTGCCAGTGCTCGCCCATATCGTCGCCGCCGCGAATATGCGCGATGACGTACGCCAAGCCTCGATCGAGCAGGACCAGCTGCGAACTCGAAAACGACGCCGGCATGCCAAATCCATAGGAACCGTAGGCGTACAACAGGAGCGGTCGCTTTCCGTCGCGCTGAAATCCTTTCTTATAGACGACCGAGAGAGGCACCTTGACGCCGTCCCGCACCGTCACCCACTGCCGTTCCGAGACGTATTGTGAAGGATCGTAGCCGCCCGGCACTTCCTGCTGCTTGCGAAGGATCGATTTTCCCGTCCCCGTGTCGTAGTCGAAGACGCTAGGTGGTGTAACCAGGCTCTGGTACGTGTACCGATAGGCTTTCGAATCATATTCAGGGGTGTTGCCCGGAAATGCCGAATAGACGGGTTCAGGGAAGGGAATCGTGCTCCACTTCCCCGACTTAAAGTCCAAGATCCGCATACGACTCAGCGCTTGCGACTTCTCCACCGAAACTGCAAAGTCGCGGAACAGGTCAATGCCGTCGATGAGAACATCCTTGTCGTGGGCGATGAAGAGCTTCCAGCTTTTCGGATTGGGATCATCCTCCAGCGCCGTGAAAACCTGGAAATTCTTCGCTCCCTTGTCGCTTCGTATGTAGAAAAGGTTTTCCCGGTGATCCACGAAGTACCGGTGCTGCTTTTCGCGCGGAAGAAAAAGGACGAACGAGGATTGCGGCTGATCCGCCTTCAGGTATCGGAACTCTGTAGTATCCGTGCTGAAGCCTCCAAGCAATATGTATTTCTTGTCTCGCGTCTTCCTCACGCCAAGACTAAAAGTCTCGTCTATCTCTTCATACAGAGGTTCGGAATCCTTCTGGCCCAGAGTGTGACGCCACGCGCGATTCGAGCGTTTTGTTACAGCATCCTCGGTGACTATAATCAGAGTTCGGTTGTCATCGGCCCACGCAACGCTATCGACACGCTCCATGATATCGGGTAGCGTGGCGCCCGTCCGCAAGTCCTTCACGTAAAGGGTGAATTGCCGGTAACCCGCGTAATCGAGCGCGTAGGCAAGCAAATTCTGGTCGTCGCTCACGACGAACGCTCCGAGTCCGACGAACTTCTTCCCCTGCCCTAGTTCGTTCAGATCTAGTAGTACTTCTTCTTTTCCGTCCAGGCTGCCTTTTTTGCGACACCGGATCGGGTACTGTTTGCCTTCCTTCGTTCGCGAGTAGTAGAAGTAGTCGCCGCGCCGCACGGGCACGTCCAAATCGGTTTGTTTCACGTGTGACAGCATTTCGCTGTACAGTGCACCCTCAAACGGTTTCAAGCCACTAGTCATCGCCGCAGTGTAGGCATTCTCCTGCTCGAGGTACTTGATGACTTCCGGATTTGACTTCTCGCGCAGCCAGAAATAGTTGTCGACAACTCTTGTGCCGAAGCGCGTTTCTTCGTGCGGGATCACCCGTGCAACGGGCGGATCCGGCGTTTGGCCAGCAAGGGGAATAACAGAGAAAAATCCGCCTAGAGCTAGTGTAATGAGACCATCGCGAATTAGCGACATCGTTCACACTCCAATGGCATGCCGTCATTATTCTGTGATCAAAGGGACTCTTGTTTTTCGACCGGAAGAACGACGAGGATTGTACCATCACCGTAACATGGGAAACGGGCTTATCAGAAAGGTACGTTCCGGTGCCCTCCGAGCCAGTTTGGCAGCATATTGAGAATAGCCGGTTCAAAGTCCCTCTGCCTTCCAAGCACGACAAGAAGGCCCATTAGCGCTGCCGAAAATGATGATGATCTGAGCAAGCATCGACCATTCCTCCTGTAGAGTTTTCTAGGGGCATCTCGTTCTGCCATTCAGAGCCCGCGTCAACGGAGGGACTCTGGTCCGATCTGTCACATGGAGGAAAGGACTGAACTAGCGCAGGAAGTTCGCCGCGTCCCGGACTCGCTCTGCTTGCAGCAGATGACGGCGTTAGTGGCTCACAATGATCTGCAGTCCGGTCCCGACTGTGAACCGAAGTCCGGGGATGAAAGGATTCCAAAAGCGAACGCGGTTTACGTTCTTGCTTCCAGCGCGGACGATGATGTCTCGGCACGATTGGTTGCCAGACAGGAAGCGATCGATAACAGCGACTTCTACATGCGATGTGGGTCTGATCTTCGCCGGAGCGCGAACGCGCCTGCTGCCCGGCGTAGGCTCGGCAAAGTTGCGGATAAACCAACCCATCCAGGAGTGATCTGCTCTACCGGAGAATCGGCTTTCTCCTTAAGCGCGGCGGATATTGGCTGACCACGGCTTTTACGGCCTCACCCGCGACGAAGTTCGGATAATTCGTCGCGAAATACGGAAGCGCGAGGCCGGGATTCAATTGTTGCTGGACAGCGTTAGGCAAAGCTGTCGGTGTTATGTACAGACCTGGCGGCGTAGGTGACTGGGGTTGGCCCTGTCCTAGGGTAGGCGAGGCGCAAACAAATGCGAGCACAGCTAAAATGATCGTACTTTTAATGCCGCGATGCCATTTCGTCATACTCACCCTCCGAAGTAAATCGAGGCTCGCGACCTGCAAATGTTTCTCGCTCGGATTCCCGGGAACACACTCCTGCTCGGGCGCACACTTCTCCCTCAGCGTGTCTGTGGGACCGATGAAACACATTGCGAGGCCCTAATTCCCGGCTGGCTGGAATGCGTCGCGCCTCGAAACCGCAACGACAGCCTGCGATTTCAATTCCTTTGCGCTACGTCTTGATTAGCGGCACATGAATTCCCGACAAACGTAGACAAGATTGGATTGGACTCGGGTGAAAACCTGATTGCCTTCGGTCAGGTTACAGCCTCAGGCTTTTTGAAAGATTCAAGTTTTGCGGGAGCCCAGTCTGTGGGCAGGAGACGCGCTGTCACGCGGCAGCTTGCACAAACTTGGTCTTGCCCGGAAATGAAAAAGCCCTGGGCGGCTAGACCGCCCAGGGTCGTGCCTGCCGTTCGGTTTTATCTAGCGAAGTTATTGCTGTGGCTGCAAGCTATTCTTCAGCGACGTGGCCTGGGCATCCAGCGCGCTCAGGGGTTCCAGTCCGAAGCGGTCTTCGATCGTCTTGAGAATCGAAAGCGTGTCGTACTGCGTGTGATCCAGAAAACCGCGCTTGGCAAGCGGCCCGATGATGATTGCAGGAACTCGGGTACCATCGCCCCAGATGCCGGTGACTGGCGGCGTCACGTGATCCCAGCGGCCGCCGTGTTCATCGTAGGTCACTACGATGAGCGTGTTGTCCCAATAGTCGCTGTGTTTCACTGCGTTCACAAGATCCGCAACGTGCTGCTGACCCTGCAGCAGTCCGGCGTATCCGGGATGCTCATTGTCGGGTCCCAGCGCCTTAATAAACACGACTGCCGGCAGGTGGGCAGCGCTAAGGTCCAGCAAGAAGTCGTTTTCATCCTGGAGGTGTGCGGCAGACACCGGATTGCGCGCACCATTCTTGAAGGGAGCATAGTTGTCATAATAGGCGAAGGGTTGGTGGTGCCATTGGAACAGGGGCTCGACGGGAGGGTTCGGAGGGACGACACCGTTGTTGGCTGGGTTGCTGACGGTACTGGCTAAGGCATTGTCCCAGCCGCCAGAGTACCACTTCCAACTGACGCCCTTGGCGCTTAGGCGGTCGCCGATTGTCGGCATGAAAGGACGGGTCGCATCGGACGGATCGCTATCATTCAGGGATGGCAGCAAGGCTGGGGTGCCAGCTTTAGAAAACGTGGGAACCAGGTTGGCGGAGAAAATCGTGTTCACAGCATAGTTCTTGTCGAACGTCATTGTAGGAACGGTGAACGACACGCCGCCGATGGGGGTGATGTTGCCGTCGTGCACGATCTTGCCCGTCGCCGGATTCACCAGGAGTTGTCCGTCCGTATCCAGGACCGCCTGCATGCCAGCGAGGGCATTCGGATACACCGGAGCAGCCGCCGAAATCAAGAACTGGTGGTTGAGGAACGATCCGCCAAATGCCGCATGGAAGAAGTTATCCGCCAGGGTGTATTGCTGCGCGAGCACTCCCTCGGGCAAATTGGTCGCGTCAAAGTAGCTCATGGTCAGGCCGGGGTTGTCGCTCCAGGTGACAAACCAGTCCATGGCTCCCTGATCGATTTGCGACTGTTCATGCCAGAAGCGGTGAACAAGGTCGCCGGTGGTGTCGTTGGGCATCAGGGTCGAGTTCGTCAGGACGTTATAGGGGAGCAACGTATTGAGCCCGGGCGTAAACCGCAAATCGATTTGGCCGTTGTTGATCGGCGGCGGTGGCGTGGTCAGGTTCAGCGATCCGGATACGAGGCTGAACGGCTGCCCGATTTGCGCACTCAGAGGTTGGTCGAACCGGTCGGTCTGATTCAGGGACTTGGGGGAGGCTTGCGAGAGACCGTTGGCTCCCGGGAACAAGCCGTACAAGGAGTCGAAGCTCCAGTTCTCCTGATAGATCACGACGATGTGCTTGATATCACGCAGTGCGGGGTCAGGCTTAAATCCTCCTTGGCCAAAAGCGTTGGAGGATATCAGACAAAGAGAAATGGCAAGCAAAACCAACCGCCACGCTGTTCGCCTAAAGTCTATTGATGCGGAGTACGTTTCCATGCGACTTGCCTCCTGTTCTGGGACCACCCTTCATATGGAGATCGCGTTACGCAAGCATTCCGCGCATGTCAATATCCTGCTAAATCCGGACGAGGATCTGCGAAAAAGGATCTACCTTATGCGGCTCGGCGACGGACGCCCAATACATCGCGGTAGCACAAGAAAGAGAACCTGCTAAGCGCACACAATCCATGCAAATCTGGATGGGTGCGGCATTGCAGTGTCCGGCATGTTGCATGTTCCTCGTGGATGACGGGCTATCTTGAAGTTATCGATTCTCAGTTTCTTGCCGACGATTCGACCTGAATCTTCGGGTGCGCCGTGGACTTACCTCTGGGCCAATTCGAGCCACAGCCACTAAACGACGTCGATGACAATGAGGCACCCGAACAAAGCCCGGCGCTGGATCAAAGGGAAATACTTTGAGCGGCACCGGGCGAGGGATTGGTCCTTCGTCGGAGAAACCTACGATGAGCAAGGGCAGCCAACCAAAGTGCGGCTACTCTTGGCTAGTCGTATCCGCATCCAACGACATGTCAGGGTTAGAAGCGACGCGAACCCCTACGATCCTGTTTATGAAACTTACTTCGAGAAACGTGAAGCCGATCATATGCAGAATACGTTTCGGGGCTCCCGTATTCTTCGCTTTCTCTGGTACGAACAGCGCGGCCTCTGCCCTATGTGCAATACCAGGATCACCCGGATCACAGGATGGCGCTTGCACTACCGCGTTCCTCGCGTGATGGGTGGCTCAACCAGTGCTGAGAATCGCGTTCTGCTTCATCCCGAGTGCCATGACAGGGTTCATCGCCTACGTCTTTCTGTATCCAAACCGCGTCCCACTCAAAGGGGCGCTCGAGGTGCTTGAGCCGGATGACGGGAAACTGTCACGTCCGGTTCTTAGAGGGCCGAACCCCAGCAATGGGGTTCGGCTACTCGATAGTGAGCCGCTGGTGGTTGCGGCGGATGCGGGCTTACGGCGGACCCCCATCTGAGCTTCGGGGAGTGGGCCGACTTCTTTTTGGAGAATTATTCGAAGCCGCCCCTCCGCGCAGACAGTACGCACGAAATCAACGTGAGAGTCGCGAAACACCTCAAGCCTGTCTTTGGCATGAGCAAACTCGTTGACATCACCGCCGACAAGATCGAACTGTACTTGCGGCGTCGTCTTCGTAAGCGTACCCAAATCAGGACCGCACTTGGCTATCGGGAAGGCAACGTCCTGCAGGCTGCCACCGTGCATCAGGAGTTTCGCGTGCTCAGGCGCATGCTGAACGTAGCCGTAAGGAAGAAGCTGTTGCTTGCAAACCCGTGCTTGGGTGTGGAGTTCCCGGTTCGCGTTAAGGGCCTGTTTCGGCCACACTACATGTCATGGTCCGAACAGCAGCGAATTCAGGCTCATGCACCCGAGCACTTGCGCAACATCATCACCATCATCACGGAGACGGGTCTGCGAGTATTCAAGGAGTTGCTGTCCATGAAAAAGGACCAGCTTGACCTCCCGAATGCTTGTGTTTGGATACCCGATTCCAAAACCGCTAACCGTATTGCCGAGGTTCCTCTGACTCCTTAGCCGTGCAGGCGTTCCGCAACCAGTTGGCGATCTCAGGACCGGGACCATCTTTGTTCCCTAGCCACCTTAATCCCACTGGTCATCAGCGGACCCTGAATACGGCATGGCAAAAGACACTTCGGCGAGCTGGAGTTCCCTATTTTCGGATCTACGACCTGCGCTCGACGTACGCTCCGAGATTGGGTGCCGGCGGCGTCGCCGACGAGTGGGTGATCCAGCTGCTTCGACAGGGCGACTCGCACATCTTCAAAAAGTATTCGCAGATGAAGCTGTAGATGAAACGAGAGGCTCTTGAGAAAATCAACCGCAGGGCAAACGAAATGTCACTGAATCCGGGCGCGGATTCTCAGACCGCCATGATTCAGCGAGTGCGTTCTGGCACAGCAAGAAAATTCTGGCACAGTTTTGGCACAGTTAAAGGCCAAAATGGCCGGTCTTCGAGAGCGAGGAATTTGGAAGTGCTTTATAATGAATAGCGCACTTCATGTCGGGGCGTAGCGCAGCCTGGTAGCGCGCCTGC
>Ga0126383_10003163_pt1 | contig 10824 bp, 7 predicted proteins | sample PanSoiMetPlot_35_FD_96882 | JGI IMG/M metagenome (GOLD analysis project Ga0126383, IMG submission 96882) | Tropical forest soil microbial communities from Panama - MetaG Plot_35 | ecosystem: Environmental > Terrestrial > Soil > Tropical forest > Bulk soil | place: Panama | collected 2016-02-17
AATCTGACTGTGCTGGGTTATTCGGCCTTCATTATTCTCGTTCTGACCTCCACGTCGAATACGGTCAATCTGACCGACGGGCTGGACGGTTTGGCGATCAGCGTCACTGTCGTGGCGGCTTCGGCGCTGACAGGGTTCGTCTACGTCGCCGGTAACCAGAGGTTCTCCAGTTACCTTGACATCCCGCACATGCCGGGCGTGGATGAAGTGACGATAGTCGCCGGAGCGCTGGTGGGCGCGAGCCTCGGGTTTCTCTGGTTCAACGCCCCGCAGGCCGAAGTCTTCATGGGCGACGTCGGCAGCCTGGGCATCGGCGGCGCGCTCGGCACGATGGCTATTTTGATCAAACAGGAACTGGTCTTGCCGATTCTCGGCGGCGTCTTTGTGCTCGAAGGCTTGTCGGTGATGATCCAGGTGGCCTCTTTCAAATTGCGCGGCAAACGCGTTTTCAAGATGGCGCCACTCCACCACCATTTTGAATTGTTGGGATGGAAGGAGCCGAAGATCGTTTTCAGATTTTTGATCGTCGCGATTCTGTTCGCGTTGTTGAGTCTTTCGACTTTGAAATTGCGTTAAATCGGCGCGATGCCCGGAGCGGCGCCGCAATGGCATTTAGATCAGTTTGAGAATCGACGTATGGGAAAAACACAAAGGGTCAAAGGGTCAAAGGGTCAAAGGCTGGTTGGGAAGGAAACCACAGGCCATCTTTGAGCCTTTGTCCCTTTGCCCCTTCGCGTTGAATTTTTGATTCATCCTAGATGCGGGTTGAGGGGATGCGGGTTGAGGGGATGCGGGTTGAGGGGATGCGGGTTGAGGGCAAAAAAATTCTGGTCGTGGGGTTGGCGCGCAGTGGCGCGGCGGCGGCCGAGTTTCTGGCCTCGCGCGGCGCGCGGGTCGTGGTCAATGACGTGAAGCCTCAACGCGAGTTGAAAGACGCTGAGGGGCTGATCGCGCTCGGGGTCGAAATTGTGACGGGCGCCCATCCGCCGGAGCTGTTTGAAAAATCGGATCTGATCGTCGTCAGTCCGGGCGTCCCGCTCGCGCTCGAACCGTTTCGGCTCGCTCGGTCGGCGGGAGTGCCGTTGATCAGCGAAATCGAACTGGCCGCGAGGTTCATCCGCGGGCGTTTGATCGGCGTCACTGGTTCGAACGGCAAGACGACCACGACGGCGCTCACCGGCGAACTGCTCAGGGGGGCCGGCTTGCCCACGCAGGTCGGGGGCAACATCGGCACGCCGCTGATCTCGTTAGTCGCCGCGTCGCGCGACGACGGCCTGACAGTGGTCGAGCTGAGCAGCTTCCAACTCGAGGCCGTCGAGCGGCTGCGTCTGTTCGTATCGGTGATCATCAACATCACGCCCGATCACCTGGACCGCTACGATTCGATGGACGATTACGCGGCGGCGAAAGCTAACGTCTTCCGCAATCAGACCGCGGGTGACTTCGCCGTGTTGAACGCCGACGACGAGCGCGTGTCGAAGATGGGTTCGCTCACCCGAGCGCGAACAATCTTTTTCAGCCGGCGGCGTGAACTGGAAGAGGGAATCTTCTTGCGCGGGGCCGACATTGTTCACCGCCAGTCGGGCGTCGAGCGTACGATGATCACGCGGGATGAGATCGCGTTGCGCGGCGATCACAACCTTGAGAACGTCATGTCGGCGCTGGCCGTCGGGATCGCCTGTGGCGCCCCGCCCGGTTCGATGCGCCGGAGCGTGCGCGATTTCAAAGGCGTCGAGCACCGGCTGGAATTCGTGGCCGAGATCAAGGGCCTGAAGTTTTACAACGATTCGAAGGCGACCAACGTAGACGCGGCGGTCAAGTGCATCGAGGCCTTCGACGGCGGCGTCAACGTGATCCTGGGCGGCAAGGACAAGGGCGGCGATTACTCGCCACTCGCCGCCCCCGTACGCGCGCGGTGCTCGAACGTGATTTTGATCGGGGCGGCGGCGGACAAGATCGCGACGGCTTTAGAAAACACACGCCCGTTGCGCCGCGCCTCGACGATGGAGGAAGCGGTCGAAATCGGATTGAAGATCGGCAAACCCGGCGAGGTCGTGCTGCTCGCCCCGGCCTGCGCCAGCTTCGATATGTTCGACAATTACGAGCATCGGGGAAGAGTCTTCAAGGAAGCAGTAAAGAGTAGGGAGTAGGGAGTGGGGAGTGGGGAGTCGGGAATGGGGAGTTCAGAATCATAATAAATACCCCACTTCCCATCCCCCACTCCCTACTCCCGAGTTTTATGGCGAAAACCACCCGTAAAAATCTGCTGCGGACCACCGAAGAACTGCGCTGGGATTTGTGGCTCGGAGCTACGGCCATTGGTCTGACGTTGTTCGGCGTGATCATGGTTTACAGCGCTTCGGCCGGAACCGGAAATCCGAACGCGTTTTTGTACGGGCAGATTCGGTGGGCGGCGCTGGGTTTAATCGTGATGCTCATCCTGCGGCGCGTTGACTATCACAGGTTCGCGCAGCCCGGTTTCGTTTACGGATTTCTGAGTGTGTGCGTCATCCTTCTGTTGTTGGTCTTCCTCTTTCCGAAAGTCAACAACGCGCACCGCTGGATACTTTTCAAAGGCTTTTCGGCGCAGCCGTCGGAGCCGGCGAAGATCGCGCTGGTCATTTTCCTGGCGTGGTTTCTATCCGAACGCGAGAGCGATGGCGAGTTGGATAATTTCTGGGCGACGGTCGCTCCGGCCGGCGTGGTGGTGGGATTGCTCTCCGTCCTGATTCTGAAAGAGCCTGATCTGGGGACGACCTTGATGCTCGGCGTCATCTTTTTGACGATGCTGTTCGTCGCCGGGTGTCGCCGGTCGCATCTCTACAAACTCTCGCCGATCGTGGCGGCCGTCCTCATCTACCTTGTTGTCAAAGTCGTCTGGCGGTGGGATCGCGTGCTGTCATTCATTGATCCCGAACGCGATCCGCAGGGCAAAGGCTATCAGGTTCTGCAATCGCTGATCGCGGTCGGTTCGGGTGGCATGCACGGCCTCGGATTCGGTCAGAGCAGGCAGAAACTCGCGTTTCTGCCCGAGCCGCAATCGGATTTTATTTTCTCGGTGATCTCTGAAGAGCTCGGGCTGAGCGGGGCGATAACGCTGGTGCTCGTCTTCGGATTCTTCTTGTGGCGGGGGCTGCGCGCCGGATTCCGCGCGCCGGACCGTCTTGGAATGCTGCTCGCCGTCGGGCTGACTACAAGTATTGTGATCCAGGCGTTCTTCAACATCAGTGTGGCGTTGAATCTGGTCCCCGCCAAAGGCATCACGCTTCCGTTCATCAGCACGGGCGGATCATCGTTGATCACCGCATTTGCGGCGGTCGGAATCTTGTTGAACATATCTGAGCAGGGGATTGAGAAGGAGAAATAGAGACAAGGAGACAAGGAGACAAGGAGACAGGGAGACAGGGAGGCGAAGGAACGCATAAGTCCCATAAGTCCCATAAGTCCCATAAGTCCCATAAGTCCCATAGTGAGACTGGAGACAAAGAGAATTAGAGATGAGTGAGTTGGAAGAGACAAAAGTGAACGGCGCCGAGGCGAGTGACTCTCCCCTCCCCGTCTCCCCCGCTTCCCTTCCGCTCTCCGTCATCATCGCTGGCGGCGGCACGGGTGGGCACATCTACCCCGGCATCGCCATCGCGCAGGAGTTCAGGCGGCGTGACGCGGATACGCAGATTCTCTTTGTGGGCACTGCGAGGGGGCTTGAGACGAAGATCATCCCGCGCGAAGGATTCAATCTGGAATTGATTGAAATCGCCGCGCTCAAGCGCGTGGGATTCGTCAACCGCATCAGGTCGCTGTTGATGTTACCGAAGAGTTTTCTCGACGTGCGCTCTTTGATCAAACGAGTCAGGCCGGATGTGGTGATCGGCGTTGGCGGATACGCCTCAGGCCCGGTTGTCCTGATGGCCGCGTTGATGGACGTGCCGACGCTGGTGGCCGAGCAGAACGCGCTGCCCGGCTTCACCAATCGCATACTCGCGCGGTTCGTCAAAGCCGCCGCCATCTCGTTTGAAGAGGCGAGAGAGTTTTTCGGCGAGAAGGCCGAGATCACCGGGAATCCCGTCCGCGCTGAGTTTTTCGACGTTCCGGTCAAACACACCGGCGACGTGATCCACGTGCTGATCACCGGCGGCAGTCAGGGCGCGCGGGCGATCAACGAGGCTTTGATCGGCGCTTTGCCCCTGCTCGAGGAGGAGAGGGATCGTCTGTCGTTCACTCATCAAACCGGCGAAAACGATTTTTATCGCGTGCGCGACGCCTTCGAGAACTCGGGGTTGAAAGCCGAAGTGAAACCTTTCATCGATAAGATGGTTGACGAATTCGACGAGGCCGATCTGGTGATCAGCCGCGCCGGGGCCACCACGGTCGCCGAGCTCGCGGCCGCGGGCAAACCGGCGATTATGATCCCGTTCCCCTACGCCGCCGATGACCATCAGCGCAAAAACGCCGAAGCCATCGAACGCGCCGGGGCGGGTCGAATGATCCTGCAAGCCGAGTTGACGCCCGAACGATTGGCGAAAGAGCTGCTCTGGCTAGTCCGCGACCCGCAGCAACTCGGCCGGATGGCCGAGGCCGGCAAGAGTCTGGGTCGCCCGGACGCGGCGAAGAGAGTCGTTGATTTGGCGATGAGGATAGTGGGAGGCGCCGAGTCGGGAGCTTGAGGCGTTTTCATTTTCCTTTTACCAATTGTCAGGTCTCATTTGTCATTGCCGGATCCGCGCGGCCCCCCGGAGCGATGACAGATGACAAACGTGAAATGGAAAATGGAAAATGAATTGTAGTTATGTTCAAAAAGTACCAGCACATTCATTTCGTGGGGATCGGCGGCATCGGGATGAGCGGCATAGCCGAGGTGTTGCTCAACCTGGGGTATCGCATCTCCGGTTCCGACGCGAAGCTTTCGCCGATCACCGAGCGACTCGGCAGGCTGGGGGCGAAGGTCTTTGATGGTCACAACGCCGCAAACATCGGGGACGCGCAGGTCGTCGTCACTTCCACGGCGGTGCGGGCCGACAACCCGGAGGTCGTCGAGGCCGTCCGGCGTCAGGTTCCGGTGATCCCGCGCGCCGAGATGCTGGCCGAACTAATGCGGTTGAAATACGGCATCGCCATCGCCGGATCGCACGGCAAGACCACCACGACTTCGATGGTGGCGACCGTCCTCGACCGCGCGGGGTTCGACCCGACGATAGTCGTCGGAGGGCGCATCAACACCCTCGGCAGCAACGCCAAGCTCGGCCACGGCGATTTTATGGTCGTCGAGGCCGACGAGAGCGACAAGAGCTTCCTCAAGCTCTCGCCGACCATCGCCGTCGTCACCAACATAGATCTCGAACATCTCGATTTTTATTCGGGGATTGAAGAGATCCGCTCGTGTTTTACGCAGTTCGTCAATAAGGTTCCGTTTTACGGCTCAGTGATCATCTGCCTGGACGATCCGAACATTCAGATGATCATTCCGCAGATCTCGCGTCGCGTGATCACTTACGGAATGCGGGCGCACGCCGAGATTTCGGCTTCCGACGTTCGGCTCTCGCGTGAAAATTTCGGCTCGGAATTTGTAGTGCGCCGGAAAGGCGAAGAGCTTGGGCGGATCAAACTCAACGTGCCCGGCGAACACAACGTGATCAACGCGCTGGCGACCTTGGCGGTCGGACTCGACCTGGAAGTCGATTTCCCGGTCATCGCCGAAGGGCTTGAGGCGTTCCCCGGCGCCGAGCGGCGGTTCCAGATCAAAGGCGTGATCGAAAGCGAGAAGAACGGCATTGTGGTGGTTGACGATTACGGTCACCATCCGACGGAGATTCGCGCCACGCTGGCCGCGGCGAAAACCTGCGGCCGCCGGCTGGTGGTCCTCTTTCAGCCGCATCGTTACACGCGGACGGCCGCGCTGCGCGATGATTTCGCGCGGTCTTTTTACGACGCCGACATCGTGCTGCTGTGCGATATTTACGCCGCGAGCGAAGACCCGATTCCGGGCGTCAGCGCCCAGGCTCTGGCCGAGGAGATCGAAAAATTCGGGCACCGAAACGCGCGCTACGTTGGCGGGGTCGAGCGGGGCAAACAGGCCCTGCTGGATGTTGTCGAACCGGGTGATCTGGCGCTGACGCTGGGCGCGGGGAACGTCTGGCGGGCCGGGGAGGAATATTTGGAGGCGATAAAGAAGCGCTAGGCGCATGCGGCGGGGGGCGCCGAAAATGACCAGAGTTCGCGCGGATTTCAAGTGGGGCGCGAATCAGAGATACGGAAGTAAGCGGCGATGGCGAGCAGACGGAAGAGACAACTTGAAGAAGAGCCTCAGGCGCTCGAACTGGAAGAGCCGGATGAGGTGGATGAGCGGGAAGCGGCGATGGGCGAGATCGAAGACGAGGTCAAGCCTAATCGCGAAGGCGGGACGCGTCCTCGACGGACCGCCAAGACTCGCGCGCCCAAACAAAGCTCCACGGCGCCCCCTTCCCGACAGAGGACGTCAAGGAGAGAGCCGTCAAAACGCCGCGATCCGAGACAGCTTTCGCTCTTTTCGCGCCTGGCGCCGGAAAGAGTTTCAAATAGGGTGACGGGCGCCGGCGGCTCGATTCTGATCTCGCTGCTGGCCATCGGCGGGCTGGTAGTCCTCCTTCAATTCTTCGCCGGTTCGCGTTTCTTTGCGTTGAAGGGCGTTGACGTGAAATGGCCGGCGTTGAAAACAGGGGAGAAACCGCTGCTCTCCGCCAGCGATGTGGAGGCGATGGTCAAACCGATAGTGGCGCGCGGCGTGCTGAACGCCGATCTGGAAAAAATTCGCGGTGAGCTCGAAAAATATCCGCTGATTCGCGAAGCGCAAGTGGCCCGATTATTGCCAGACAGATTGCGAGTGACCATTGTCGAGCGCCAGCCAGTCGCGCTGGCGCTCAAGGGCAGTGTCAACTCCGGCGAGCGATCGGTCGTCTGCGTTGATGATGAGGGAGTAATGTTCGGAGATAGCTCGTACTGGCGGGGAAAGCCGTGGCCGCCTCTGATCAGCGGACTGGCCGAAGACGGCGCCGACGCGAAAGAAAAAAACCGCCACTGGATAATGACGTATAAAAGATTGATGGCGGAGTTTGACCGGACGCAGCCGCCGGTCTCATCGCGCATTGGCGAGATTCAATTTGACGAGGACCAGGGTGTGCGTTTGGTCCTCGCAGATTCGAAACTGGGGGTGCTGATCGGCAAAGAGGATTTTCGAATCCGGCTGAACGTGGCGCTCGACATCCTGGACGCGATCAAAAGAAAAGACTTGGAGACCCTCAATGTGCTCAGGATCAGCGACGCCGAGCGACTGCTCAGCGGGGCCAAAATCGGGTACCTGAACGTGAGTAATCCCAAACATCTGGTCGTGGGATTTGATGAATGAATCAGAGGTGAAGTAATGGCAAGACAGAATACACCCATCGTAGGTTTGGACATCGGCACGAGCAGCGTGCGCGTGGTGATCGCGGAATTACTCGACGGCCAACTCGAAATTGTCGGCATCGGCGACGCCGATTCGAAAGGGCTTCGCAGAGGCGTGATCAGCAAACCTGATCTGACCGTTGACGCGATCAAGCGCTCGGTCGAGGACGCGGAGCTGATGTCGGGACTGACGGTCAATCAGGTTTACGTGGGACTGGCCGGGTCGAGCGTCAAGGGGCAGAACAGCAACGGCATGATCGCGATCCCGGGACGCCACCGCGCCATCGCTCACGAAGACATTATGCGGGTGATCGACACCGCCTGCGCGATCTCGATCCCTTCGGGCCGCGAAGTCGCCGACGTTTTGCCGCAGGAGTACACGGTTGACGATCAGGACGGCATTGACGACCCAATGGGCATGCTCGGCTCACGGCTCTCCGTGTCGGTTCACATCATCACCAGTCCCGTGGCCGCGAAACAGAACATCATCTCGAGCGTCAATCGCGCCGGCCTGCACGTGGCCGGCGTTTATCTGACGCAACTCGCCGCGGCCGAAGCGGTGCTGACCGATGATGACCGCGAATACGGGGTGGCGCTGGTCAATGTCGGTGGCGAGACGACCAGTTTGGCGATCTACCAGCGGGGCTCGGTCTGGCACACGGCGGTCTTCCCGCTCGGGGGCAATCATTTCACCAATGACATCGCGGTCGGATTGCGCACTCCGATCCCCGAGGCCGAAAGGATCAAGCGCGAATACGGCTGCGCGTATCGCCCGCTGCTCAGCTCCGAGGAGGCGTCGGAGCTGATCGAAGTGCCGAGCGTCGGAGGACGCGCGCCGCGCGCGGTCTCGCGCCAGATCCTGTGCGATATCCTCGAACCTCGCGCGGAGGAGATTCTCGCGCACGTCCAGGAAGAGATTCGGCAGACGGGTTTCGATCGGCAGTTGTCCAGCGGCATCGTGCTCACCGGCGGCGGCGCGATGCTCGACGGTTTGATCGAAGTAGCCGAGCACGTTTTCAACGCCCCGGTGCGACTGGGAGTGCCGGGTGATTTCCAGGGGCTGGGCGACGAGATCGCCTCGCCGAATTTCGCGGCGGCCGTCGGATTGATTCTCCATGGGACGCGACGCGAACTCGGGTTGAATGCGGGCAGCCGTGGTCAGTGGCGCCGCGCGGCGACGAAACCCATCGGAGAAAGAGTCAAATCGTTTTTCGGAATCAAACGGTGATGAGCTATTGGCGTTGCAACATCTTGTGCTAAAATCCGCCGCACGCTACAAGACCATGCGCCTAATCAAAATGCTAAATCACAGCGATTCCACAACACGAAGTCACGGAACGATACGTCGCGCGGCCCGCAGATCGTTTGATCACGGACACGCGTGTTATGCCCCGGGTTATTGCGCAAACGCTATGTTTGCGGCTGCGAGAACGCCAAGACATTTTCCCGTCCCGAATTTTCCTGTTCCTGGTTTTGCCAACAGAAAAATGTGGGACAGGAAATTAACCAAAGATGCAGTCTGCGATTTCCTCGGCTAGATAAATCGGCAGGCTACTGAAACACCCTTAGGAGGTACGATGTCGTTAGATGATCGCACAGGGCTAAATTTCACCTTCGGTGACGAGCCGCCATCAGCCGGCGCTCGAATCAAAGTTATCGGTGTCGGCGGTGGCGGGAGCAATGCCGTGAATCACATGATCGAGGCGCGTATCGAAGGCGTTGAGTTCCTAGTGGCGAACACTGATCTCCAGGCGCTTAAACGGTCGCAGGCGCCGGTCAAATTACAGCTCGGCGCCAGGCTCACCAAAGGTCTGGGCGCGGGCGCCAATCCGGAGATCGGACGAGACGCCGCGCTCGAAGACACCGAGAAGATCCTGGAGGCTCTGGAGAGCTCCGATATGGTCTTCGTCACCGTCGGTCTGGGAGGCGGCACAGGAACCGGCGCCGCGCCGATCATCGCCTCGCTCGCGGCCGAGCTGGACGCGCTGACGGTCGCCGTCGTCACTAAGCCTTTCCCCTTCGAGGGACGTCATCGCATGCGCCAGGCCGAAGCCGGGATGGAGGAGCTGCGCTCGGTTGTTGACACATTAATCACGATCCCGAACGAGCGGTTGCTTCAGGCGGCCGATCGCAATATGTCGCTGGCCGACGCGTTCAAAATGGCCGACGACATACTACGCCAGGCGGTTCAAGGCATCTCCGATCTGATCACCATCCCCGGTTTCATCAACGTCGATTTCGCCGACGTCCGCGCGATTATGAAAGGCATGGGCATCGCGCTGATGGGCACCGGACACGCGGTCGGCGAAAACCGCGCCATGGATGCGACGCAACGCGCGATCTCAAGCCCGTTGCTCGAAGAGGCTTCGATCAACGGCGCGAAGGGCGTGCTGGTCAACATCACCGGAGGCATGGATCTGACGCTGTTCGAGATGGATGAGGCGATGAGAGTCATTCACGACGACGCCGATCCGGACGCCAACATCATCTGGGGCACGGTGACGGATGAACGCATGCAGAACGAGATGAAGATCACGGTCATCGCCACCGGCTTCGAAAGTCGAAAGACTGAAAATGTTCATAACATGTCGGCGCGTCAGACCACGGCCGGCGGCGGGAATAATTTGAATAGCGCGCAGCCGCGAATCAATTCTCCTTCATCAGGTCCGGTCCCGGTCCGGACGGAGGCCGATCTCGAGATTCCGACTTTTATGCGGAAGAAAGCCGACTGAGCGGTTATGACATATTTCAAATGGACCGGATTGCGCCGCAAAATTTTTGCCTTTTGTTTTTCCTATCTCCCCCTGCCATCTCTCTTGCGCTCGTAAATTTCATAAGGTAGCATTGCCTTATCAACGAGCAACAGTATTGAGTTGTAATCGTGGGGCGCTTAATCAATAGCGCTGTCGCTGATTCCCGCAAAGTTCCACCGTTGATCTCACGTGGGGAAGTTGTCATACCTTTGGCCTGTGTCGGCCTATATTGGCCCCAGCTTAGTCTGCGGACAGGCCTTTCAATCAGCTTTTGTGATTGGCGCGCTTGGCGGTTGATTTCAACTGCGCCAACTACGGCCCAAGAAATTGACTTGATGAACAAACCGCTCCAATTAAGCAGGCTTGCGGCTCGTTACTTTGCTCTATTTGTGGACAGAGAGTCAGACTGTCCACTTACTTTTCAACAAAACTCACAGGAGAAGCGATCGTGAATCGGAAACTAATTCGCACAACGCTGGCAGAGGTCAAAGAGAGAGAAATGCAGGCGCAACAGGCGCGGCGTGTCGTCCCCGAACCGCCCCCGTCTCCGCCGCCACAGTCGCATCAGCCGGCCGGCCAGAAGAAGAAAATTCCGCCTGAGCAAACAAATGCGGAGAGCTTCTATTACAAAAAGCAGATGGACGCGCACACGCCA
>Ga0126383_10003165_pt1 | contig 10821 bp, 6 predicted proteins | sample PanSoiMetPlot_35_FD_96882 | JGI IMG/M metagenome (GOLD analysis project Ga0126383, IMG submission 96882) | Tropical forest soil microbial communities from Panama - MetaG Plot_35 | ecosystem: Environmental > Terrestrial > Soil > Tropical forest > Bulk soil | place: Panama | collected 2016-02-17
AGGATGACGACGTACTCGCCGCGGAAGTAGGGCTGCAGCTCCTTGATGCGCTCGACATTGACGATGGTGGAGCGATGGATGCGGACGAAGCGCGCCGGGTCGAATTGCGCCTCGAGGCGCTTCATCGTCTCGCGCAGCAGGTGCCACGCCTTGCCGACGTGGATCTTGACGTAGTCTCCTTCCGCTTCGATCCAGTCGATGTCACGCACGTTGAGCAGCGTGACGCGTCCGCCCGACTTGATCACGAGGCGTTTCAAGTACGGGCCGCCGGGCGCGGCGGGCCGGGAGGCCGCGGCCGGGGACGCAACGCCGTCGAGCAGCGCACGCAGCTCCTCGCTCAGCCGTCCCAGCTGTCCGGCGCGTACGCTCTGCTTGGCGCGCGACACCGCCTCGCGAAAGCGGTCGTCGTCGAACGGCTTCAGCAGGTAGTCGGTCGCGTGCACGTCGAACGCGCGCAGCGCGTACTGATCGAAGGCGGTCACGAAAACGACGACCGGCAGGCGCTCCGGTTCGAGCTGGCGCAGCATCGTGAACCCGTCCATCTCCGGCATCTGCACGTCGAGAAACAGCAGATCGGGGGACGTGCTGGCGATGGCGCGCAGCGCCGTGCGGCCGTCGGCGCACTCGCCCACGATGTGAATGTCCGCATCGCCGGCGAGCAGCGAGCGGATCGCGTCCCGGGCGGCGGGCTCGTCGTCCACAATGAGCGCGCGGATGCCGGCCCGCGCGGTGGTCATGCTTCTCCGACCCAGTCGACAGGGGCGAGGGCGAACGGCAGCTCGAGGCGGGCCTCGAGCCCGCCGCCGGCGGCGTTCTCGACCGCGAGGCCGAAATCGTCGCCGTACAGCCTGGTGAGCCGGGCGCGCGTGTTGCTGAGCCCGATCCCGGGGCGCGCCGTATCGCCCACGCCGGTGCCCGGTCCGTCGTCGCGCACCACGAGCTCCAGCCGGCTGTTGGTGCGGCGCGCCGCGACCGTCACCTTGCTGGCGAACAGATGGGGAGCGATGCCGTGGCGGATCGCGTTTTCGACCAGCGGCTGCAGGATGAGGTGCGGCACCTTGGCGTCCAGGACGTCGGGCTCCGCTTGAATCGTCACCTGCAGCCGGTCGCGGAACCGGATCTGCTCGATCTCGAGATAGCTGCGGATGAAATCGAGCTCCTGCTTGAGCGGCACCTCCTGCTGCGCGGCGTGGTCGAGCACGAGCCGCAGCAGCCCGCCGAGGCCGGCCACGACTCGCACGGCATTCTCGCGGTCCCCGGTGCGGACGAGCGAGCCGATGGTGTGCAGCGCGTTGTACAGGAAATGCGGCTGCAGCTGCATCTTCAGCGCCTGCAGGTCGGCCTGGGCGAGCTGCGTCTCGAGCTGGGCGGCCGTCAGCTCGCGTTCCCGGAAGCGGCGATAGTGATCGACCGCGTAGGTCACGACCAGCACCATCCAGTACAACATCCCGTCGGAGAGCGCCCACACGACGAACAGCTGCAAGGCCATCGCCAAGACCGGCCGGGGCGATGGCCAGATGTTCGAGATGTGGTAGGCGTAGCCCACGTCCTGCAGGAAGACGAAGGAAACGCTGATCACGAGATGCAGGGCGACGTGTTGCGGCCAGCGCGGTCCCACGATCGGAAAGCGCCGCCCCAGCCACATGATGCCCGGCGTGGCGAGCGCCCAGACGAATGCCTGCGGCAGCTGCGCCAGCAGCGGCTGCCACCACAGCACCGGAGTACCGCGAATCTGGTAGTTGATGAACCCTTCGGCGGCCTGCACGACGCCGTACGCCGTCCACGCCCCGAAGATCAGCCCCCAGGGGATCGGCCGGCGGGCGACGCTGGGATTCATGCAGCGAGAAGATGGGCCGCGCGGGCCTGAGACGGTAGGTGAAGCGGGTGCCTCACGCGGCGACGGGCTCGCGCGGGCGGGTAGCCCGGACGACCCAGAGGCAGGGAAGCCCCACGGCAATGATGTGGCCGAGGAAGCCATTCACCAGGTTCACCAGCGTGATTCGCATGACGCCCGCCGCCGACAGCGGGACCACGACGAAATTCATCACCACGAAGACGAGACAGCCGTACACGACGGCGCTGAGCACCGGCCGGCGTGTGAGGAGCGGGATGCGACGGCTGGCCAGGGAGTAGACGGTGACAATCACGGTGGCATTGAACAGGTGCAGCACTCCGCCGAGCAGGACGGTGGACCAGCCTTCCTGAAACGATGCGCGGCCGAGCAATCCCGATGCGACGCCCTGGAAGCATTGCGTCGCGGTGACGCCGCGCAGCAGTCCATACACGACGACGCAATCCAGCATGTCGAGGGTGGCGACGGCGAAGGCGCCGATCGCGACGGCGCGTCGCGCGGTGGTGGCCATAAACGGACAATCGACATCGGCTGCGACGTCCGAACAAGGCGACTGCGACGAATCGCCGTCCCGGCACGACGAAACGGTAACGCCGGCGAGCGGCCGCGCCCATCCCGCTCGGCGACGCATCCGTCGTGCGGGATCGCCGTTCGTCGCAGTCCCGTTGTCTGCCCCTCCCCCGGTGCGCTAGCGTCGCCTCACTGGCCTCTCCACCCCCATCCTGGAGGACGCTTGCCATGACACGTTGTGTGCGGACGCTTTTCGCTCAACTCCTCGCCGTCGCCCTCGCGGCGCTGCCACTCGCGGCGCAGCAGACGACCGGCAAGGTCGAGGGTACGGTGACGGACCAGGCGGGCGGCGGACTGGCGAACGCCCAGGTCATCATCGTCGGAACCTCGTTCGGCGCCCTGACGGACGCCAAAGGCTATTATTTCCTCAACAACGTCCCGGTGGGCAGCTTCACGCTGCGCGCGCAATTCATCGGGTACGCCCCCGCCGAGATCCAGAACGTGCGCGTGCTCGGCGGCCAGACGCTCACCCTCGACGTCAAGCTGTCGCCGGCGGCCGTGACCGTGGGGGTGGTGAACGTGATCGCCGCCGCGAATCCCATCGTGCCGCGCGACGAAGTCGCTTCGAAGTCGATCGTGTCGGGTGAGGCGATCAACAGCCTGCCCGTCGACGACGTACGCAACGTCATCGCGCTGCAACCGGGCGTCGTGGAGTCCGGATCGGGTCTCGGCGTGTCGATCCGCGGCGGCCGCCCCGGGGAGCAGAACGTCTACATCGACGGCGCGCCGGTGCGCAGCCAGCAGACCGGCGGGCAGGCGATCACCGTCGGGACCAACGCCGTGGAAGAAGCGTCGGTGACGACCGGGGCGATGGGCGTCGAGTTCGGCGACGCGCAGTCGGGCGTCGTGTCGTTCACCACCCGGGCGGGCGGCTCGAAGCTCCAGGGCGCGCTCAACTACCAGACCGACGAGCCGTTCGGGAACTCCCTGAGCGTTGGGTTCAACCGCTTCGAAGGATCGCTCGGCGGTCCGGTACCGGCCATTCCCAATCTGCGGTTCTTCGTCTCGGGTGTGGTGCAGGGCCAGCTCTCGGGTTTCGGGTCGAGCGATCAGGACAAGATTCCGACCTACGTCATGGGCGGCCTCGACACGACGGTGCAGGACGGTGACGGCAGGACCGTGGGGATCCCCACCTTCGTGCAATACAGCGGCAGCTGCAACCCGGCGAAGAACTCCGGCTTCGCCTGCCAGGGCCTCCGCCTTCCGATGAACTGGAACGACAACCTCCAGGCGCAGGGCAAGCTGTCGTATTCGTACGGCAGCGGCTCGAGCATCGCCCTCACCGGCCTCGCGACCGGACAACAGGGGCGCTTCACGCCCGGCGCCCTGATCGGCGATCCGGCGCTGTACGGCGGCTTCCATGCCTGGCAGCGGCTCGCGGTGTTGAACCTCAACCACTCGTTCTTCAAGAGCGCCGAGCGTGAGCTGGCGCTGAACATCAACCTGAGCTGGGGACAGAACGACAGCATCACCGGGCCGCTCGATCCGGAGGACGAGCTGGCGACGCGCAGCCCGGCCCTGGGGCTCGACTTCTCCCCGCTGCGGTTCGCCGGGGTGTCGGTCATGCCGTTCCCGATCAGCGATCAGATCATCCGGAATATCCGCACCAACACCGGGCTGCGCGTGCCGTATCTCAATCAGACCGACCTGCGCAACGTGCAGCCGTACCGCATCAACCCCTACGGGTTGAACGGGTCGAATACGATCACCTCGTTCCCGACCGCCGGCTTCGGCGTGGGAGCCTTCGGGTCGGCGGTGTACCAGGAAAACCGCTACCGCGAGTTCGTGCAGGTCGACTGGCAGGCGAACCGCTTCCATCGGTTCAATTTCGGGGCCGAGGCGAAGCAGACCGACCTGGCGTACTGGACCGGCGGCTTCCTCACCCAGATCTTCATGAGCGCGTTCGTGGCGCATCCCGTCACCGACGCGGTGTGGGCCGCCGACCGGCTCGATCTCGGCGACGTGGTGCTCGAGCTGGGTGCGCGCTGGGACTACATGAACGCCAAGGCGCTCTTCCCGACGACGCCGGGGCGCATCTTCTCCAACCCGGCGTGGCAGACCGGTGCGGCGACGAACGACGCGGCGTACCAGGCGTCGGTGGCGTCGGTGTTCACGCCCTCGCAGGCGCACCATACGATCAGCCCGCGCCTGCGGGTGTCGTTCCCAATCACCGAGAAGACCGACTTCCGGCTGTCCTACTCGCATCAGGTGCAGACGCCGGATTTCGTCACGATGCTGTCGGGCACGAACAACGATCTGTCGTTCACGAACACGAACGACGCGTTCGGACGCGACGTCGGCTTCGGCAAGACGATCCAGTTCGAGTTCGGCGTGCGGCACGCGTTCAGCCCGGATCTGGTGCTGGACGTGTCGGCGTACAACAAGAACTTCGTTTCGGACCTGGCGTACCGGATCAGGCCGTACGACGATCCCGCCGACCCGGGCTCGACGCTGAACGTGAACGTGCTGACCACCGCCGACTTCGGATACGCGCGCGGCATCGACTTCAAGCTCGACAAGCGCGTCGGCAGCTGGCTCGACTTCGCCGGCAGTTACACCTTCCAGGTGGCGCGCAGCACGGGTTCCGATCCGTTCTCCTACCTGCGGACGGGAGCGCGGCAGATCAGTCAGGTCACGGGGGATCAGGTTCCGCCGCCGGAGCAGCCGCTCCCGACCGACGACAACCGCGCCCACAACTTCGTCGGCGCGCTGACGCTCAGCGTTCCGGCGGGGTGGAACAAGGGCACGACGCTGGGCGCGATCTTCGAGAATTTCGGGCTGTTCGCCACCTTCCAGGCGGTGAGTGGCCTCCCCTACACCCGGATGCTCAATTCGGGCGCGGGGGTCACGGCGCCGCGGTCGACGTTCGGCCTCGTCGCGAACGCCGCCGAGCCGATCAATTCGTCCACGATGCCGTGGACGAAGCTGGTCGACCTGCGGCTGAACAAGGGATTCCGGGTCGGTCGCGCGGACGTGACGGCGTTCGCGGACGTGCGCAACCTGTTCAACTTCAGGAACGTCGTCGCGCTCTATGCGGAAACCGGGGACGTCGTGAATCCGCTGTTCCAGACCAACGTCCTGAGCCCCGAGTATTCGGGGCTTCGCATCGAGGCCCAGCAGAACGGCCACTTGCTGTCGAGTGGTGCGGTCGATCTGGTGCCGGGGTGCGCGACGTGGACGGGCTCGACCGCCGGCCCGGTCGATTGCGCCGTGTTGCGCCAGGTGGAGCGTCGCTTCGGCAACGGAGACGGCGTTTACACGCTGGACGAGCAGACCAACGCCCTGAATGCCTTCTACCAGCGGTTCCGCGGGCCGCAGACGCTGTACGGCCTGCCGCGTCAGGCGCGGGTAGGGTTCGAGCTGAGCTTCTAGCAACAGTGGCCTGAGGCCAGTGGCGAGTGGCCGGTGAGCACCAACCACCGGCCACTGGCCGCCGGCCACTGAAGGCTAGTGCCCCGGCACGAGCGGCACGCGCGTCAGGGTGAAGAGTTGCCCGTTCTTCGCGGGATTGATGGTGAGGCGGGTGTAGGACGTCGGGCTGCTCGAGCCGTCGACCACCAGCCGCGTGACGTTCCGAGCCACGGGCGTATTCGCGTACATCCCGAATTGTGTAGCGCCGGGCGTGAACGGCGTGTCGACCCGCCAGACGTGGGAGTCTCCCTCGAGCAGCAGCACGGGCCGGCCGAACTGGGCCGCCAGCGTGCCGATCTGCTGCACCAATGCGGTAAACCCGGCTCGGAACGTCAGCGAATCCTTCACGAACTCCGCCGGATCCCACATATCCGCCTGGAAGGCGAGCACCACGCCGCGCGCGTTACGTTGCGTCGCGGTGGCGAACGTCTGTGCGATCAGGTCGCTGTTGGCCTGGGCGCGGGCGGCGAACTCGTCGGCCTGCGACGGGTAGCTCGCCCAATCGGCCGGCATGTCGGGGGGAGTGACGAGCCAGGGGAGCGGGGTGGCGCTCCACGGCGCGAGATCGTTGAAGCTGCCGGTGATGTTCAGCGCCGCGAACACGACGGCGCTCTGGGACCACCAGACGTTTTCCACGAAAGCGGAGTGGTTCGGGTCATTGGCCTGGCTGAACACCGTCCGCGGGGTGAGGCCGAGGGTCTGCCCGGCGACCGGGAAGAACAGCGTGCGGATCGCCTGCAACCGCTCAGTCGGTGTGTAGAGCCCGTTGTTCTTGATCGCCTTGTGACAATCGGTCCACTCGTTGTCGCCGATGGTGTAGACGAGCGGGTCTTCGAAGGTATCGAACAGCCCTTTGATCGTCGCGAAGTAGGTGTCGTTGCAATCGGAATTGCTTCCCGACTTGATGTCGCCGACGTGGATCACGAGCTGAACGGCCGGATCAGAATTGATCAGGGCAATGAGCTGCGGGAGCGAGTCGAGTTTGTGCTGGCCATAGGGCATATCGCCGATCACGGCGTACGTCGCACCCGCGTCGGCGTCCGCGACCGTCGCGCTGGCAACAGCGCGCACGCTCGTGGGACTGGACGGAGCGTCGGGGCTGCAGGCGGCGACGAGGGCGAGAAGCGACAGCGCGATGCTGAGCGAGGACTGCCGGGTCATGGGGAGTTGCCTCCGGTCGGGGGGGATACAACAGTCGACACGGAGCAAACCAACCAGACGGCGGCAACTTTCCGGTCACCGTACCGTACCGCCGCGGTATCGCGGCAGTCGCGGCACGTTGCGCTAGCGCAGCACGTCGAGCGCTACATCCACGCGCCCGAACGGCGCGCTGATCTGGACCCCTTGCACCAGCGGCCGCACGCGCGCCAGCATCTCGCGCGCGATGGCGACCCCTTCGGCCAGCGCCGCTTCCTTCCCTTTCTCCTGCGCCGCCCGCATCCGTGCCAGCACCTCTTCCGGCACCGACACGCCCGGTACCTCGTTGGCGAGGAATTCCGCATTGCGGGATGAGATCAGCGGCCAGATCCCGGCCACGATGGGAATGCGGTAGGAGGCGACGCGCTCCAGGAACGCTTCCAGCTGCCGCGGATCGAACACCGGCTGCGTCACGGCGAATTCCGCGCCGGCGTCGACCTTCCAGTGGAAACGGGACAGCTCGCGGTCGACATCCACCGCCGCCGGGTTCACCCCCACGCCGATCACCCACCGGGTCGCGCCGCCGATCGGGTTGTTCCCCGGGTCGAGTCCGTGATTGAGGCGGTAGACGAGGTTGGTGAGCCCGATCGAGTCGATGTCGAAGACGGCGGTCGAATCGGGGTAGGGACCCATCTTGGGCGGGTCGCCGGTGATCACGAGGATGTTGCGCAACCCCGCGGCCGCCGCGCCCAGAATGTCGGACAGCATCCCCAGGAGGTTGCGGTCGCGGCAGCAATAGTGAATCACTGTCTCGATGCCGGTCTCGCGCTCGATCAGCAGCGCGCTCGGCAGCACGCCCATGCGGCTCTGCGCGCGCGGGCCGTCGGGGACGTTCACCGCATCGATCCCCGCCGCCTGCAGCGCGCGGCACTGCGCCAGCATCGGCGACGGGTCGACCCCTTTCGGAGGGACGATCTCGACCGACGTCACGAATTCTCCGGCGGCGATCTTGCGGCCCCAGCGGCTGCGCTCGGGCAGCGGCACGGGCGTCACGCCGGCGGGCGGCTGGATCTCGGTGCGCGACACCACGAGGGAAGCGCGCCGCGGCGCCACGCTCGCGAGGTAGTCGCGCATCTTCTTGATGTGCTCCGGCGTCGTGCCGCAGCACCCGCCGACGAAGCGCGCGCCGGCCTCGACCAGCCGGCGCGCGTAGCTCGCGACGTACTCGGGACTCGCGAGGTAGATCTTGCGGTCGCCCACGTCCCGGGGGAGGCCGGCGTTCGGCTGCGCCGACAGGGGCCGGTCGGTCGCCTTCACCATCCGTTCCACGGCTTCGAGGATCCCCGCCGGTCCCACCGAGCAGTTCACGCCGATGACGTCGGCCCCCCACGACGCCAGCGCCGCGGCGAAATCTTCCGGCGCCGTGCCGTAGGCGGTCAGTCCATCCGTGCCGATCGTCATCTGGGCCACGACGGGGAGATCGCAGGCGTCGCGCACCGCGCACAACGCGGCATGGACCTCACTCGTGTCGCTGAATGTCTCGAGCACGAAACCGTCGACCCCGCCGGCGAGCAACCCGTCCACCTGCGCCCGGAAGTACGCCTGGGCCTCGGCCGCGGACGTGGGGCCGAACGGCTCGAGGCGCAGCCCCAGCGGCCCGATCGCCCCGACCACGCTGGCGCGCTCACCCGCGGCGCGCCGCGCCACCTCGCCGGCCACCCGGTTAATCTGGTCGGTCTGCTCCGCCAGGCCGTAGGTGCCGAGCTTCACGGGGTTCGCGCCGAAGGTGTTGGTCTCGAGGATCTCGGCGCCGGCGCGGACGTACTCCTCGTGCACGTCCTGCACGAGGCGCGGCTGCTTCAGCACCAGCTCGTCGTAGCAGACGTTGAGGAAGAATCCCTTCGCGTACAGCATCGTTCCCATCGCGCCATCGAACAGGTGGACGCGACCGTCGTCGAGGAGACTGCGCAGTGTCGCCACGCGGCTACCAGTGCCCTTCCATGCGGGCGGTGTTGCCGATGTACGCCCACTGGATGACGCGCATATAGCGGTTCGCCACGCGCTGCACGTCTTCGCCGTCGACCCGATACACCTGCTGAAGAAAGCGGTCGGTCTGGCGGTAGTCCCCCAGATACAGCTCGGCGCGGGCGAGCAGATCCGCCTGGTCCTGGTCGGACGCGTTGCGCGAGATGTATTCCACTCGAAACGACGTAATGAACTTGTGGAGCAGGAAGCTGTCGTACTGCTCCCCCACCAGGTCCCGGATCTGGTCGTACATCAGGGGAAGCACGTCTTCCGGCTTCGCCGTGCTCGCATACACCCCGCCCACGCCCATGGCGCGCTCCAGGAACGGAGCGTATGCGGAATACGACAGGCCGTGCTGCACGCGGATCACCTCGAACAACCGGCTCGACAGGAGATCGGTGGCGACGCGGAATGCCGCGTAATCGGGGCTCGACACGGCGGGGCCGGTGAAGTAGCCGAGGATGTAGTTCGTCGGCAGGTCGCGGGACTCGATCAGCCAGTGGCTCCGGTCCTGGTGCGGGAGTCCGGGGGGCAGCGTCCACTTGTAGTCACCATGCGGCAGCGCGCCGAGGGTTCGCGTCACCAGGGCGCTGACGGTGGCCGTGTCCACATTGCCGACGACCACCAGCAGCATGCGGGAAGTCACGAGCGTGCGGGCGTACACCGCCAGATCGTTCCGGTCGATGGCGCCGAGCGACTGCTCGCTGCCCTCGGGATCGAGCGCGTAGGGGTGGCCGGTGAACGCGGCCTGGTTGGCGATCACCCGAATGCGGGCATCCGGATCCGCGAAGCGTCGCCGCACCTCGGTGAGCATCTGCTCGCGGGCCTGGCGCACCGCGTCGGGGTCGAGCGTCGCGTGCGTCAGCCGATCGGCGAAGACCGTCCAGGCGGAATCGAGATCCGGACGCAGCACGATGAACCCCGCCAGCGTCCAATCGGCCTCGGGGTCGAGCACCTCCAGGGCGCCGGTGCGCGCCATCGCGCGCTGCGACTCGGCGCCGGGGAAGTGTTCCGTGCCGTACTCCGCCGCACGCAGTAACAACGCTTCGATTCCCGCGGTGCGGTCGCTGAGCTGGCGCGTGCCGCCGAGCAAATAGAGCGATACCGCAACGAGGTCGCTGCTGCGGTTGATGCGCTGGATGATCTGCAGCCCCGATACCTGTCGCATGGTCGTGAGCGAGTCCGGATCGATGCCGCGCAGCGGGGCCGCGGCTGCCAGGCCCGAGAGTACCACGAGTCCCACGCGGGTGGCGCTCATGGGGCACGCTCGATCGCCCCCGCGGCGGGGCGCAGGGCCGCCTGCAGGCTCGGAATGATCTCGGGTGGGGCCAGCACGGCGATGACTCTCGGCTGCGACGAAACGAACAGCGCGGCGACGTCCTTCAAATCGACCAGCCGCTGCGCCGTGACACGATCGTCATAGCGTTCGTAGGCTTCGGTGCCGCCGACCGCCCACCACCGGGCCAGGAGCGGGGCAAGGGCATAGCTCGACTCCACGGCGAGCGCGCTGTTCACCCGCTGGCGTTTCCGGGCGATCGCGATGTCTTCGTCGGCCACGCCGTCCAGCCCGCTCAGCTGATCGAGCTCGCGCAGCAACGCCGACAAAGCGGACGGCGCGCGCTCCGGCGTCGTTTGACCGTGGAAGGTGATCGGCCCGACGTGCGCCAGCGTCTCGTAGCCGCAGGACACCGACTGAAACAGGCCGCTCCCGGCCAGATGTCGCTGGAAGGTGGAGCCGTGCTCATTGAGCACATCGCACAGCATGTCGATCGCATATGGCGCGATCGTATCCTGTCCCGCGCTGGGGCCGCGGAACTTCACGAGCA